>Ga0302314_10000056_pt1 | contig 178776 bp, 164 predicted proteins | sample III_Palsa_N2_3_FD_200533 | JGI IMG/M metagenome (GOLD analysis project Ga0302314, IMG submission 200533) | Peat permafrost microbial communities from Stordalen Mire near Abisko, Sweden - III_Palsa_N2_3 | ecosystem: Environmental > Terrestrial > Soil > Palsa > Peat permafrost | place: Sweden... | reverse complement strand
CTGCGCGAAGCTCTCGAGCTTGCGGATGTCGACCTTGCCCACCAGCGACGAGATGTCCTGGTTGTTCTCGTCGCCCGGCTCCGTCTTGCTGATGCCCACCTGCTTGAGGATGGACGGGCGGCGCTTGACGATCTTGAACTTGCGGATGTCGCCGCCGTACTCCTCGAGCCGCTTCACCGCCCACGGCGACATGATGCGGTTGAGGTAGCGCCGCGGGATGCCGTATTCGCTCTCGAGGATCGCCCCGTCCTCGATCGCGTTGAACAGCCCCAGCGGAGACTCGTTGACCGGCGAATCCTTGATGGCGTAGAACGGCACCTGCTCCATCAACGCCTTCAGCCGCTCGGCGATGGAACTCTTGCCGCCGCCCACCGGGCCCAGCAGGTAGAGGATCTGCTTCTTTTCTTCCAGCCCTTGCGCGGCATGGCGGAAGTACGACACGACCTGCTCGATCGCGTCCTCCATGCCGTAGAACTCGGCGAAGGCCGGATAGATCTTGATGACCTTGTTGGCGAACAGGCGCGACATGCGCGGATCGTTGCGCGTGTCGATCGACTGCGGTTCGCCGATGGCCTTGAGCATGCGCTCCGGTGCCGTGGCATACGCCAGGGGGTTGCGCTTGCATTCCGCCAGGTACTCTTCGAGCGAGAGTTCTTCCTCGCGGGTTCGTTCGTAGCGGGCTGCGAACTGGCTGATCACGTCCATGACAAACCTCCGGGCTGAGTGACATTGCAAGCGCCGAACACGAGGTGAATCGGGTCGGGCCAGGCGCTTGCATCTGGAATGTTTTGATGGAGTCCGGGCCAGACCGGAACGTTCTTGCGGGAAGTACGTACCGGTGAGTCAAGGCGCCATCAGAGCAGTCCGTTCAGCGGGGCAAAGGGACGGTGAACTATCTCTGAATCCGTAGGGTACAGCGTGCGACGGTTTTGTGTATGTCGATCAGGCGAATAAGGACTTGTTCCGGTTTTATCTTGTCCTTTCTCGACCTACATTTCAACTCGCCTGTAGGATTCTTTCCACGCGTGCGCCGATTGACCCGCCCGCCAGCCCCGTGCCGCCCGCACCGGGCGTGGCGAGGCCTTCGTCTTGTCGCGCACCACACCGCCCGCTCGGCTTGCCCGGGCCTTCGCGGCGTCCCGACCCCTTTCGGAGACACCGATGATTCGAACCGAGACGCGCCTGCGCCTCCTGTGGCTGACGCTTGCCTGCGCGACGCTCGCGACCCCCTTGGCCGGATGCGGCGGTGGCGGTGGCGGCGGCGGCTCGACGCCAGCGCCGCCGCCACCCGCCCCGGCGCCGTCCGAGTCGGCCTACCTGCTGGCCGAGTTCGTCGCCGCCGATTCCAACCACCAGTTCGTGCGCGTCTGGGATCCCGCGAATCCGACGGTCGCGGTGCAGAGCGTCCAGCTGGTGATGAGCAACGGCATCCAGTGGACGTCGTCGCACCTGATGTTCTCCGACGCCACCAGCTACGACGCTGCCGCGCAAACGGTCACGACGCTGGGCCACGCGAAGGTGTTCTACGACAACGACGGCAAGCTCTATTCGATCGACCTGCGCGGCGGCCAATCGCACGCGCCGGTGCAGTTGTCGAGCGCGGTCGACGTCTTCATGCCGGTCGGTGTCACGCCGATGACCCCCGCGGGCGACGACGCCTGGATCGACGCGCAAGGCGGCAGCCACGACTGGGCGATCCGCACGTCGATGAGCCCAGCCACGGCGCCGGCCTCGATCCAGCGGATCCTCGCACCGCTGCGCGACGCCGCCACCGGCCTGCCGCAGTACTTCTTCGCGTCGCTCGGCGCGCAGTCCGGCGACCATGTCACGCCGACCACCTACGAGGTCGTCGACGCCACGTTCGCGCCGGTGGGCGTCTCGGCAGTCGCCGGCATGGTGGCCACCGACGGCTGGGTTGGTGTGGATCCTGCCCAGGCTGGCCTGGGCTACGTGCGCATCGCCAACCAGCTGCGCGAGCTGCACTGGTCCGTCGGTGCCGTCACCGTCGACACGAGCAGCCTGCACGCGTTCACCGGCATCACCGAGGTGCCCTCGGTGGCCGACGCGCAGTCGCTGTACTTCAACGACGGCAGCACGCTGCTCGCGGCCACCAACGGCAGCGTGCGCGGGGTCGGCACGTTCTCGAGCGCCCCGTCGTCGCTGGTGGACGCGGGCGGCTACGTCGCCGCGCTCGAGACCACCGGCGTCACGTCCACCCAGGTGCTGGCGCAGGTCGAGACGCTGAACAAGACCAGCGGCGCGTTGGCGCTTGTCGAGGGCTCGTCCTCGACCACGCGCCTGCTGGCAGCGGGCGATGCAGGCCTGGTGCTGGCCGGCACACCCGAACAGGGGCAGGCCTTCGTGCTGGCGAGCGGTGACAACGGGAGCCGCGTCACGATCGGCGCGCAATACGTCGGCGTCGTGCGCGCCGCGAGCGGGCGCGTCGACCAGCCGGCCGCGCCGGCGGGCCTGCTGTCGTGCGTGGCGGGCACCACCGGATTCTGCCAGGCGGGCGTGCTGACGCAGTACACGCTGGCGGGCATCGGCACCGCGACGGGGACGTTGGCCGCCAGCCTCTCCTGGGTGCGCGGCGACGCGGTCGAAGGCGTGACGGCGTCGCTGGGCGGGCAGACGCTGTTGTCGACGCCTGGTGGATTCGGCGACGACGAGACCGACGGTCGCGATGCGTGGCAATTCACGCCGGGTATGGCCGGCTCGCTGACGCGCGTCACCACCAACCTGCCCTGACCGACGGGGCCGAACCGGTGCCGCGTGGCCGCACCGCGTTCACTGGTCCTCGGCCAGCCCCAGCCGTTCCAGCAGGCCGCCGAGCTCGTCGTTCGAGCCGAACGAGATCGCGATCTCGCCCGAATCTCCGTGGCGCGTCTTCTTGAGCATGCGGATCTCGACGACGGCGGCGAGCCTGTCCGCCAGCTGCTCCTCGATGCGCGCCAGGTCGCCGCGCTTTTCCTTCTTCACGCGCAGCAGCGGCGTCTGGCGACCCGTCACCTGGCTGCGCGCGACGAGCTTCTCGGCGTCGCGCACCGACATCTTCTTGGCGACGATCTCCGTCGCGTTGAGGATCTGCTGCGCCGGCTCCAGCGTGAGCAGCGCGCGCGCATGGCCCATGTCGAGATCGCCTGCCATCAGCATCTGCTGCACCGGCGCCGCGAGATTGAGCAGCCGCAGCAGGTTGCTGGCCGCGCTGCGCGAGCGGCCGACCGACTGCGCCGCGACTTCGTGCGTCATGCCGAATTCGTCGACGAGGCGCTTCAGGCCCTGCGCCTCTTCCAGCGGATTCAGGTCCTCGCGCTGGATGTTCTCGATCAGCGCCATCACCGCGGCCGATTCGTCGGGCACCTCCCGCACCAGTACCGGCACCTCGTCGAGCCCGGCCAGCTTGGCGGCGCGGAAGCGGCGTTCGCCGGCGATGATCTCGTAGCGCTGCGCCTTCGCGCCCGCGCCCTCGAGCGGACGCACGAGGATCGGCTGCATGATGCCCTGGCTGCGGATGCTCTCCGCCAGCTCGTACAGCGAGCCCTCGTCCATGCGCGTGCGCGGCTGGTACTTGCCGGCCTGCATCTGCGTGAGCTTCAGCGCGGTGGGCTGCACCGGACCGCCCGCAGGCGTCGGCGTCTCGTCGATCTTCGGGCCGAGCAGGGCTTCGAGGCCCATGCCCAGGCCCTTGGGTTTTTTGGTGACCATCATGTGAGCCCCACGGTCGCTGGCGCTCCCTGCCCCCGAGGGGCCGGCCGCGAGCGGCCCGGCAGAGCCGGATCCGCCGCTCCCTTGAACTTCGTGCAGGGTGAGTAGCGCCAGCGGCGGAGGCGCTGGAAGTGAAAATTGATTATCCGTCGGCGAGCAGATCCGCCAGCAACTGCCGGCCTTCGGGCCAGTCGCCGAGGCCGGAGTCGCTGTTCAGATGGCCACGCAGGCCGGCGTCCAGCGTCCGCGATCTCCAGTCGGCGGCCATCGCGAAGGCGCGTTCGGGCGCGCAGAACTGGTCGTCCGCGCTGATCACGGCCAGCGATGGAAACGGCAGCGCTTGCCGCACGATCGGCACGAACGAGTGCAGCGCGCCGCGCACCTCTTCGCGCTCGACGTCGGGCGGTGCCACCAGCAACGCGGCGCGGATGCGGGCCGTCTTGCGCGAATGCGCGGCCCACGCCGCGGTCAGCTGGCAACCGAGGCTGTGAGCGACCAGCGCGACCTGCGGCGATTCCTCGCGGGCCTCGAGCTCGCCGATCGCCTCGTCCAGCCGCATCATCCAGTCGCCGCGCAGCGGGTGCATCCAGTCGCTCTGCTCGACCCGCACGTCGCCGTACAACGCCTCCCAGCGGCTCTGCCAATGTCGCGGGCCGGAGTTCTGCCAGCCGGGCAGCACCAGCACGTGCAACCCGGGGACTTGAGCGCGACAGGGATCGTGCAATGCCATTGCCTTATGCTTCGCCTTGAATGGGCGTTCCCGCGAACGCCAAGCAACGATTCTGCCGCGCCCGGCTCGGCCCGCGCGGCACCCGGAGATTCCGCCATGAGCACCGCCCCCAAGAAATTCGTCGTCTACGTCGACGGCCAGGAAGGCACGACCGGCCTGCGCATCCACGAGATGCTCGCCGCCCGCCCCGACCTCGAACTGCTGCGCATCGCGCCCGAGCTGCGCAAGGACGACGCCGAGCGCGCGCGCCTGCTCAACGCCGCCGACGTCGCCTTCCTGTGCCTGCCCGACGACGCGTCGCGCGCCGCGGCCAAGATGATCACGAACCCGGACACCTGCCTGATCGACGCCAGCACTGCGCACCGCACCGACCCGACCTGGGTCTATGGCCTGCCCGAGCTGGCGCCCGGCCAGCGCGAGGCGTTGCGCGGCGCCAAGCGCATCGCGAACCCGGGCTGCCACGCCACGGCGTTCATCCTGCTGATGCGTCCGCTGCTGGACGCGGGCCTGGTCCCCGCCGATGCCGACGTCACCGCGACGTCCATCACCGGCTACTCCGGCGGCGGCAAGAAGATGATCGAGCAGTACCAGGGCTGGCACGCGCGCCAGATGGACGGCGAGCGCCAGGTCGACGCCGCGCTCAGCGCGCCGCGCCCGTACGCGCTGGGGCTCGCGCACAAGCACATCCCCGAGATGAAGACCTGCTCGAAGCTCACGCGGTCGCCCGTCTTCATGCCCATCGTCGGCAACTTCTACAAGGGCCTGACGGTGAGCATCCCGTTCCATGTCCACCAGCTCGCCGCCGGCACCGACGCCGCGAAGGTGCACGCCGCGCTCGCCGCGCGCTACGCCGACGAGCAGTTCATCAACGTGATGCCGCTGTCCGATCCGGCCGTGCTGGCCGAAGGCACCTTCGACGTCCAGGCCTGCAACGACACGCAGCGCGCCGACCTGTTCGTGTTCGCCGGCGCCGGCCAGGTGCTGCTGATGGCGCGCATCGACAACCTCGGCAAGGGCGCGTCCGGCGCCGCGGTGCAGACGATGAACCTGCACCTCGGCTTGCCGGAAGGCCTGAGCCTCGTCGACTGACGCCCCGCCATGCCAGCGCCCGCCACGGCCCTCGCACAGCGCTCGATAGCGCGGCGGCGGTGCATTTGCGGAGCGGCCGCCGCATGAGCGCCGCCCGGCCGCCAGCAGGCGCTCGCCCCGGAGCCGACAGGCGGAGGGCATCCTGATGACGAACGCGTCTGCCGAGACCCTGCGGGACTCGCGCGGACTGCGTCTGGGAACGGCCTCGCGCGCGGCCGCCGATCGCGCCGGCGAGGCCCTGTGGCAGATGATGACCTTCGCCGACACGCCGCGCCTGGCGCTGCAGGCCGCGCGCGAGGCCGACGCCGGCTGGGCCTTGCCGCTGATGCTCGACGCGGGCTTTCGCCTCGGCCTGAACCAGCCGGACGACCGCGCCGCCGCGCGCGAGCTGCTCGCGTCCGCGACCGCGCTCGCGTCACGCGCGACCCCGCGCGAGCGAGCGCACCTCGAGGCGTTGACGAAACTGCAGGAGGGCCGCGTGTCGGCCGCGCTGCGGATCTGGGACGACCTGCTGCTGGAGCATCCGCGCGATGCGCTCGCGCTGCACTGGGCGCACCAGTGGGATCACGCGCGCGGCGACTCCGCCAGCATGCGGCTGCGCCCGGCGCGTGCGCTGCCCGAGTGGGACGACGCCGATCCGCTGTTTCCCTGCGTGCTCGGGCTGTACGCGTTCGGCCTGGCCGAGTGCCACCAGCTGTCGCTTGCCGAGGATCTCGGCCGCCGCGCAATTGCGCTCGCCCAGGAGCAGCGCGCCGACGCCGACGCGCCCGCGCGCGTGCCGTGGGCCGTGCACGCCGTCACGCACGCGATGGAGATGCAGGGCCGCTTCGACGACGGCGCGATCTGGCTGCGCCAGCAGCAGGATGGCTGGACCGACGGCACGCGCTTCGCGAGCCATCTGTGGTGGCATCTCGCGCTGTTCCGGCTGGAGGCGCTGGACGTCACCGGCGCGCTGCGGCTCGTCGACACGCATCTGTCCGGCGCCGCGCTCACGCACGGCCTGCAATGCCTGGACGCAGCCGCGCTGTACTGGCGCCTGCGCGTGATGGACGTCGAGGTCGACGCCTTGTTCAAGGATCTGCTGCAGCGCTGGTCGCCCGAGCCCGAACAGGCCGGCGTGCACGCCTTCACCGACTGGCACGTGGTGCTCGCGATGCTGGGCGCCGGCGAGCGCGCGCAGGCCGAGGGCTGGGTCGCGCGTTGCGCCGAACGCGTGATGCGTGCCGAGGAAGGCGCACGCAGCAACCATGCCGTCGCGCGCGACCTCGGCCTGCCGCTGATGCGCGCGCTGCTCGCCTCCGAGCGCGGCGAACACGACGCCGCGGTGCGCGGTCTGTACCTCGTGCACGAGTCGGCCGCGCGCCTGGGCGGCAGCCACGTGCGGCGCGATCTCGTCGCGCAGACGCTGATGCACTGCGCGTCTGGCAGCAAGCTGCCACACGTCGGCCGCGCGGTGCTCAATGAACGCTGCCTGGCCAAGCCGGTGACGCCGCTGACCCGGCACTGGGCCGGCAAGCTGGGCGTCGCGATCGCCTAGCCCCTGCGTCGCGTCGCGAGCAGGTTGACCGCGAGTCCGCCCATCACCAGCGCCGCGGCGCCGAGCTTCCACAGCGGCAGGCCCTCGTGCAGCGCCAGCGCCGAGGCGGTCATGCCGAAGACCGGCACCAGCAACGCGGTGGGCGTGACGGCGGACGGGCTGTGCCGTGCCAGCAGCCAGTTCCACACGCCGTAGCCGAACAGCGTGTTGCCGATCGCCTGCCAGGCGACCGCCAGCCATGGCACCCAGCCCGCCTGCGCCAGCGAGTCGACGACGGGCTGCGAGCCGTTCTGCAGCAGCGTGATGATCCACAGCGGCACGGCCGCGAACGGGCTCGACCAGACCATGAAGCCGAGCGCGTCGACACGTCCCGCGGCGCGCGCGATCAGGTTGCACAGCGACCAGGCGATGGCCGCGCCGATCACCAGCATCACGCCGAAGGCCGTCACGCCGGACTGCGTCGACACGTGCGACGCGACGATCGCCAGTCCTCCGACGGCCAGCGCGAACGCCGGCCACTGCAGCGCCTTCAGGCGGTCGCGGTACAGCATCGCCGACAGCCCGATCGTGAAGAACACCTGCGACTGGATCACCAGCGAGGCGAGACCTGGCGAGATGTCCGAGCGCATCGCCCAGAACAGCAGTCCGAACTGGCCGACGCCGATCAGCGCGCCGAACCCCGCCAGCTTGGCCCACGTCATCGCGGGCTTGCGGATGAAGAAAATGAACGGCAGGAACGAGAACGTGTAGCGCAGCGCCGCGAACGTGTAGGGCGCGAAGGCATCGAGGCCCAGGCGGATGACGACGAAGTTCGTGCCCCAGATCGCGACGACGGCGAGGGCCAGCAACAGGTGGGTCAGGGGCATGGCCTCAGTCTAGGTGCTTGTGCGTGACCTGCTGCGGTGCAAGCCCATTGCGGCGCCGCGGCGTGACCCACGCCATCCTCGACATCTAGGGCGACGCGGCCGCCGGCGGGTGTTGGCTCTTCATCAGCCGCAGGAAGTCCGGCAGCGTGCGGCCCGGCTCGTCGCGGAAGACCTCGTCCAGCACGTCCAGCGTGCGCATGCGGTCGATGCGGAAGCTGCGGAACGCGGCGCGATGCTCGCACCACGCGGCCAGCGTCCACACGGCTTGCCAGTGATAGCAGCCCAGCGGCCGCGCGGTGCGCGAGGTGGCGGCGCCTTCGGCGTCCTCGTAGTCGAAGCGGATGCGCTGGCGCGCCGACGCGGCCTGGCGCAGCTGCCCGAGGCGCTCGATGCTCACGCGATCCACGGCCCAGGGCGCGGCGTACAGCGGCAGCGCCTCGGCCGCGGCGCGCGCCGCGGGCGGCAGCACGCCGACGATCTTGCCCAGCGCGTCTTCGGCGGCCAGCGCCAGCGAGCGATCGAGCCGGCCCTGCGCCAGCCGCACCGCGGCGACCAGCGCCTGCGCCTCCAGCGTCGTGAACATCAGCGGCGGCAGGTCGAAGCCCGCGACCAGCCGATAGCCGACGCCCGCCTCGCCGTCGATCGGCACGCCTTGCGCCTGCAGGTCGGCGACGTCGCGATAGACGGTGCGCGCCGACACCTCGAGCTTCTCGGCGAGCCACGCGGCGGTCGACAGCCGCCGGCCACGCAGCAGTTGGACGATTCGAAAGAGGCGGTCGGCACGGCGCATGGGCGAAGTCTAGGCCGTGGGCGAGTGCAGGCCCACGCGATTGCCTTCGCTGTCGACGATCTGCGCGATGAAGCCGATGTCGCGCGGCAGTTGCAGCGCGGGCAGCAGCACCTTCGCACCCAACTCGCCGGCGCGCGACATCACCGTGTTCAGCGACGGGCTGGCGTCGAGGTAGACGAGGCTGCCTTCGGTTCCCGGCGCCGGCGCGGTGGCGCTTTGCAGCAGCGCGCCGCCGACGCCCTTGCCGTCCTCGTACGGGAAGATGGCCAGGGTCTGCGGGCCCATCTGCTCGCGCCGCATCGACTTCGCGAGCAGCGTCTCGTAGAAATGCTGCGCGCGGTCGATGTCGGTGACCGGGATCTCGAACCAGCTGAGGGCGTTGCGGGTCATGGCAGTCCTTTCGTTTGAAGAGGCTGCCATCCTGCGCGGGCGCTGCTGACAACGTTCTGTCAGCAGGCCCTGTCGACCAATCAGTTCTTGCGGCCCTTCGTCGGCGCGGCCGGCGCGTCGGCCACCGCGGCGTAGGCGGTGCCGCGCACGGCGTCGAGGCGGTTCATCACCGCGTACATCTGGTCGGGCTTGGCGAAGAACTCCTGGAAGCCCTTGACGCCGGCAGCGGCCATGTCGGCCGGGACGTCGCGGTCGTAGCCCTGCACCAAGTTGTTCTTGGCGTCGGTCAGCACCTTGTACGAACTCAGGTCCAGCACGGTGCCCGCTACCGGCGCGAACTTGTTGGTGGGGAACGAGCCGAGCGACTTGGCGAGCTTGGCGTTGGCCGCGCTGCTGCTGGCGAACTTCAGGAAGCGGCGCGCGTCGGCCTTGTTCTTCGCGTGCGCGGCCACCTGGAAGGTGTCGGTGGGCGCGGCCTCGGACGGCGCCTGGCCGCTGTCGATGGCCGGGAAGCGCTCGTAGTCGATGACCGGACGCACGATGTCCGGAAAGCTCGCGCTGACCACGGTGCCCATCAGGATCATGCCGGCGCGCCCCGCGTACAGGTCGGCCTTCGCGGCGTGTTCGTCGACGGCCAGCGCGTTCGGGTCGAAGCACTTGGCGTCGATCAGCTGCTTCCACATCGCGAACGCGCGGCGCACGTTGCTCTCGTTGTACGAGACCTTGCCATCGAGCAGCTGCTGGTGGTACTCGTAGCCGTTGGCGCGCATGTCGATGAAGTCGAACCACGCGGCCAGGGACCAGCCGTCCTTGCCGTTGAGGGCGATCGGCGTGAAGCCGGCCTTGCGCAGCTTGGAGCACGCCGTCATGATCGCGTTGAGGTCGTGCGGCGCCTCGTGGATGCCGGCGCGCTCGAGCACGTCGCGGCGCGTGAACAGGCCCCACGGGTAGTACTGGTAGGGCAGCGCGTACTGCTTGCCGCCGACCGTGATGGCCGAGCTGGGGAACGTGTTCCACCAGGTGTTGGCCTTCCACAGGTCGCTCAGGTCGTCGAGCTGGCCGCGCTGCGCCATCATGCGCAGCTGGTCGCCGGCGAACCAGTTGAAGACGTCGGGCGCGGTGTCGGCGTCCAGCGATCCCGGCAGCGCCTTGCGGTACGCGGGCAGGTCCAGGATCGTCAGGTGGACGTCGACGTCGGGATTGGCCGCGCGGAAGTCGCTCACCAAGGTCTTGTAGGCCTCGCGCTGAGCGTTGTCCTCGGCACCGAAGTTGATGTTGAGAACTCCGGCGGACGCCGCGGCCGAGCTGAGTCCGAGGACCAACGCGGCCGCGATGGCCGCAACGCTGCGAATCGACTTCATGGTTTTTCCCCTAACCCACCGACCGGCGGATTATGTGGTCCATGTAGGCGCCGGCCTGATAGGGTCTGACCTATGTCCACGGGGGTCCATGTGACGCATCTCACAGGGAGCTGACTCTAAAACCGTTGGAACGCTCGGCAATGCCGGCGATCGGCCGTGAAACCGTGAGTTCGGTCAGCGTCCGCCGGTCACGTCCAGCGTCGCGCCGGTGACGTAGCCGGCGGCGTCCGACAACAGAAAGGCGACGGCCTGCGCCACCTCGTCGGCCGTGCCCATGCGCTTGAGCGGAATGGCGTCGACCGCCGCCTGCGCCCGCTGCAGCATGCCGCTGGTCGCGTGGATCTCGGTATCGATGATGCCCGGGCGCACGCCGTTGACGCGGATGCCCTCCTCGGCCACCTCGCGCGCGAGGCCCAGCGTGAGGTTGTCGATGGCCGCCTTGCTGGCCGCGTAGTCGACGTAGATGCCGGGCGAGCCCAGCCGCGCCGCGGCGGACGACAGGTTGACGATCACGCCGCCGTGGCCGCCATGGCGGGTGCTCATGCGCCGCACGGCCTCGCGCGCGCACACGAAGGCGCCGACGACGTTGACGTTGAACAGGCGCGCGATGCGGGCCGCGGACATCGCGTCGACGCGCGCAGCCACGTCGACGATGCCCGCGTTGTTGACGAGCCCGCCCAGCGGGCCGAGCTCGGCGTCGAGCTGCCTGAACATCGCCTCGATCGCGCTTTCGCTGGCCACGTCGGCCCGCAGCGCGCACGCGCGCCGGCCGCGCGCGCGCACCTGCGCGACGACCTGCTCGGCGGCTTCCTCGTCGCGACGGAAGTTGATGCCGACGTCCCACCCGGCCTCCGCGGTGCGCAGCGCGCAGGCGGCGCCGATGCCGCGGCTGGCGCCGGTGATCAGCAGGACGCGGGGCGGCGAGACGGTCATCGCGCCATTAGACGCGAAGATGCCGCGCTCAGGGCAGCTTGGCCGCCAGCAGGTCCACGTGCTCGATCTTCGGCGCCTCGCTGAGCAGGCTCGCGGCATTGGCCATCAACGCCGCGGCGATCGGGCCGTTCAGGTGCGCCGCGCGGCCGGCCTCGTCCTGGAAGGCATCGAAGACGCCGAACGTGGACGGCCCGAACTTCAGCGCGAACCAGGCGGTCGTGCCGGACTCGGCGTTGGCGAGCGGGAGTGCGCCGGCGAGGAAATCGGCGACGGCCGCCTCCTTGCCGGGCTTGGCTTCGAGGCGGACGAACAGTGCGAGCTTGACCATGATGCGGGTTCCTTCGGGGCTGGTTTGAACGAGACCGCAGTGTGGGCGCATGCGAGCCCGGTAACGAGTGGCGGGAACGACAACATTGGTATCATTCCTGCCATGCGACTCCACCTGCTCGTGCTCGAAGGCGTGTTCGATCTCGGACTCGCCGCGCTGGCCGATACGCTGACCACGGCGAACGAGCTCGCGGCCACGCTGCCCGACGCGCCGTCGCCCATCGAACTGACGCTGGTGGGCGTGCGCCGCCGCGTGCGTACCGCGCACGGGTTGATCGTGCCGGTGGTGCCGGCGACCGGCGTGCCGGCGCCCGACATCGCGCTGGTGCCCGCGCTCGGCGCCAAGATGCCCGACGCGCTGGCCGCCCGGCTGGCGCATCCGGACGTGCGCGACGCCGCCGCCGCGCTGCGGCGCTGGTCGCAGGACGGCGCGACGATCGGTGCCGCCTGCACTGGCACGTTCGTGCTCGCCGAGAGCGCGCTGCTGGACGGCCAGCGCGCCACGACCTCGTGGTGGCTGGCGCCGCTGTTCCGCCAGCGTTACCCGCGCGTCACGCTCGACGAGTCGCGGATGCTGGTCAACGCGGCGGGCGTGACGACGGCCGGCGCCGCGCTCGCCCATCTCGACCTGGCGCTCGGCGTGGTGCGCAGCCGCAGCCCGGCGTTGGCCGCGCTGGCCGCGCGCTACCTGCTGGTCGAGGCGCGCGGTTCGCAGGCGGAATTCGTCATCCCGGACCACCTCGCGCACGCCGATCCGGTGGTCGAACGCTTCGAGGCCTGGGCGCGCCGGAACCTGGCGGCCGGCTTCTCGCTGGGCGAGGCCGCGCGCGCGGTGGGCGCGAGCGAACGCACGCTGGCCCGACGGCTGCGCGGCGTGCTGGGCAAGTCGCCGTTGTCGTACTTCCAGGATCTGCGCATCGAGCGCGCCGTGCACCTGCTGCGCACCGGCTCCGACAGCGTCGACCGCATCGCGGCGCAGATCGGCTACGCCGACGGCGTCACCCTGCGCACGCTGCTGCGGCGCCGGCTCGGGCGCGGCCTGCGCGAGCTGCGCGCACGCGGCTGACTACTTGGCGGTCGGCATCGCGAACTCGGCGCCCTTGCCGATCGACGCCGGCCAGCGCTGCATCACGCTCTTTTGCTTCGTGTAGAAGCGCACGCCCTCTTCGCCGTAGGCGTGCATGTCGCCGAACAGGCTCTTCTTCCAGCCGCCGAAGCCGTGCCAGGCCATCGGCACCGGGATCGGCACGTTGATGCCCACCATGCCCACCTGGATGCGGCGCGCGAACTCGCGCGCGACGTTGCCGTCGCTGGTGAAGCAGGCCACGCCGTTGCCGAACTCGTGCGCGTTGACAAGGTCGACGGCGGTGGTGAAGTCGTTGACGCGCACGCAGGCCAGCACCGGGCCGAAGATCTCTTCCTTGTAGATGCGCATCTGCGGCGTGACGTGGTCGAACAGCGTGCCGCCGGTGAAGAAGCCGTTCTCGTGGCCCGACACCTTGTGGCCGCGGCCGTCGACCAGCAGCGTCGCGCCTTCCTTCACGCCGATGTCGATGTAGCCCTCGATGCGCTGCAGCGCCTCCTTGGTCACGACCGGGCCCATCTCGGCGGCCGGGTTCATGCCGTTGTCGACGACGAGCGTCTTCGCGCGCTGCGCGAGCCTGGGCAGCAGCCGGTCGGCGACGTCGCCCACCAGCACCGCCACCGAGATCGCCATGCAGCGCTCGCCGGCCGAGCCGTAGGCCGCGCCGACCAGCGCGTCGACGGCCTGCTCGATGTCGGCGTCCGGCATCACGACCATGTGGTTCTTGGCGCCGCCCAGCGCCTGCACGCGCTTGCCGTGGTGGGCGCCGGTCTCGTAGATGTACTGCGCGATCGGCGTGGAGCCGACGAAGGACACCGCCTTCACGTCGGGATGCGTCAGCAACGCGTCGACGACGGTCTTGTCGCCCTGCACGACGTTGAAGACGCCGTCCGGCAGCCCGGCGCGCTGCAGCAGCTCGGCGATCAGCAGGCTGGGCGACGGGTCGCGCTCGCTCGGCTTGAGGATGAAGCAGTTGCCGCAGGCCAGCGCCACCGGGAACATCCAGCACGGCACCATGAACGGGAAGTTGAACGGCGTGATGCCGGCGACGACGCCCAGCGATTGCCGCATCGTCCAGTTGTCGATGCCGGTCGACACCTGGTCCGTGTAGTCGCCCTTGAGCAGCTGCGGGATGCCGCAGGCGAACTCGACGACGTCGATGCCGCGCATCACCTCGCCCTGGGCGTCGGAGAACACCTTGCCGTGCTCGGCGGTGATCATCGCGGCAAGCTGGTCGCGGTGTTCGTTGAGGAGCGCGAGGAAGGCGTTGAGCACGCGGGCGCGGCGGATCGGCGGCGTGTTGGACCAGCCGTCGAAGGCCTTGCTCGCGGCGGCGACGGCGGTCTCGACGTCGGCGGCCGTGCCCAGGTGCAGCTGGCGCGCGACGGCGCCGGTGGCCGGGTTGAAGACCGACTGCTTGCGCGCGTCCGCGTTCACGGCGTGCTCGCCGCCGATGAAATGGCCGACGGGCGTGTGGGACGAGAAGGCGGGCGTGGACATGGCGGTCTCCTGGCGAATCGAGGGCGAAAGACGAGTCTAGGCATTCGCTGCACCTGCGGGAAGACCGCGGCGCTGGATTCACTGTTCGTTTGGATGAACAATGGATCACCTGAAATCCGGAACAACGATGGACACCCGCAAGATCGAGGCGCTGTGGTCGCACGTGCACGGCCTGGGCGTGCTGCAGAGCGCCGGCAGCTTCACCGCCGCGGCGCAGCGCCTGGGCCTGAGCAAGGCCGCGATGAGCCAGCGCGTCGCCGAGCTGGAGCGCGCCGCGGGCGTGCCGCTGGTGCGTCGCACGACGCGCAGCGTGCGGCTGACCGAGGCCGGGGAGCGGCTGGTCGAGGCGACGCGCGGCGCGTTCGCGCAGATCGAGCAGGGCTTCGCCGGCGTGCAGGATCTGGTCGGCGAGCCGCACGGCGTGCTGCGCGTCAGCGCGCCGGTCGCGCTGGGGCGCCAGCAGATCGTGCCGCGGCTGTCGGGCTTCCTGCGCGCCTATCCGCAGGTGCGCGTGGAGCTGGAGCTGTCGGACCGGCTCGTCGCGATGACGCAGGAAGGCTTCGATGTCGCGCTGCGCCACACGGCCGCGCCGCCCGACACCCATGTCGCCTGGCCGCTGTGCACGACGCGCAGCTGGCTGGTGGCGTCGCGCGCCTACCTGCGCCGCGCGGGCGCGCCCGCGACGCCGGCGGACCTCGCGTCGCACGACTGCCTGCACTACCTGCGCCCTGGCGACACGCCGACCTGGAGCTTCGAGCCGGATCCGGCGCCGCCGCGATCGGCCAAAGGCGCCGGCCGTGTGAGTGTCGGCGTGCGCGGCGTCTTCGCGGCCAACAACAGCGAGGCGCTGCGCGAGGCGGCGCTTGCCGGCCTGGGCATCGCGCTGCTGCCCGACTTCAGCGCCCAGGCCGCGGTGCGGTCCGGCAAGCTGCTGCTGGTGCTGCCGCAATGGAAGCCGGTCGGCGCCTTCGGCGAGCACCTCTACGCGATCCGGCCATACAGCCCGGTGGTGCCGCGCGCGGTGCAGGCGTTCATCGGCTACTGGCGCGAGGCGCTCGCCGAGGGATTCAGCGTCGACAAGCCTTCGCGCCCGCGCGCGTGACGCGCGCGACACCGATCCGGCAGGGCGTGTAATCGGCCGTAATCGTCCTGACGCCATCGCGGACCTACCATCTGGCCGATCAACAGGAAACCCACCATGAACGCACGACCTACCTTCGCCCTGGCCCTCGTCGCCGCCGCGCTCGGGCCCTCCTTCGCGCTCGCCTCGGACGACGCGCCCGCCGCCCCGCCGGTGCATGCCGCGACGGCCGACAAGCTCGGCCAGGCCCGCGCGCTGATCGCCGCGCGCCAGTGGAGCGCCGCGCTCGACGAGCTGCGCCGCGTCAACGACGCCGGCAGCGCCGACTGGAACAACCTCATGGGCTTCGTGCTGCGCAAGGGCAAGACGCCCGACCTGGCGGCCTCCGAGAAGTACTACGACGCGGCGCTGCGCATCGATCCGCACCACCGCAACACGCTCGAATACTCCGGCGAGCTCTACCTGATGAAGGGCGACCTGGCCAAGGCCCAGGCGCGGCTGGCGACGCTGTCGGCCGAGTGCGGCGCGAGCTGCGAGCAGACCGGCGAGCTGAAGGCCGCCATCGACCGCTACAAGGCGGCCGGCAACAAGTACGTATCGACCGGCTGGTAAGCCGCGTCCCCTCCACACTGACCACTTGCGAATCGAGTCCCTCATGAAACCCTTCGTCGCCTCCATGTTCCTCTGCGCCGGCTTGCTCGCGGCTTCGGCCCAGGCTGCCGAGGGCAGCGTGACGCTCAACGTCGCCGAGCCCACCGGCACCGGCGCCGTCGTCGGCACCGTGCGCCTCGTCGACACGCCGTATGGCCTGGCGCTCTATCCCTCGCTGACCGGCCTGCCGCCGGGCCTGCACGGCTTCCACTTCCACGAGAACGGCAGCTGCGCACCGGCCCAGAAGGACGGCGTGGCCGTACCCGCCGGCGCGGCGGGCGGACATTTCGATCCCCAGGGCAGCAAGCATCACGGCGAGCCCTGGGGCGACGGCCACCTCGGCGACCTGCCGCCGCTGTACGTCGGTGCCGACGGCAGTGCCACGCAACCGGTGCTCGCGCCGCGGCTCAAGCTCGCCGACGTGCAGCATCGCGCGCTGATGGTCCATGCCGGCGGCGACAACCATTCCGACCACCCGGCGCCGCTCGGCGGCGGCGGGGCGCGCGTGGCCTGCGGGGTCGTCGGCGGCTGAGGCCCTAGTCGACCAGGCTGTCCTCGGGGCCGACGTGCACGGGCGGCGTCCATGAGGCGTCGCGCATCGAGCGCTGCACCAGCTTGTCGACGCCCAGCAGCGACGCGAAGATTGCCATGCGGATCGGGATGCCGTTGTCGGTCTGGCGGAAGATCGCCAGGCGCGCGTCGCCGTCGAGATCGGCGCTCAGGTCGTGCGAGCCGGTACGGCTGTCGCGCGGCAGCGGGTGCATCACGACGACGTCGGGCTTGCAGACGCGATCGACGAGCGCGCGGTTGATCTCGAACGCGGCGCCGTAGCCCTCGATGGTCTCTTCGGCGAAGCGTTCCTTCTGGATGCGCGTCGCATAGACGATGTCGGCGTCGGCCAGGCCCTGCAGCGAGTCGCGCACCTCGACGACGTTGCCGTTGCGGCTGACACGGTCGACGATTGGCCTGGGCATCTCCAGCGACGCCGGCGCGATCAGCGTGAAGCGCACGCCCTTGTAGAGCGCCAGCAGCTTGATCAGCGAGTGCACCGTGCGGCCGTACTTGAGGTCGCCGACGAGCGCGATGTGCGCGCCGTCCACGCGCTTGCCCAGGCGCGAGAACTCGCGCTGGATCGTGTAGAGATCGAGCAGCGCCTGCGTCGGATGTTCGCCGGGCCCGTCGCCGCCGTTGACGACGGGCACGTTGGTGGCACGCGCGAATTCGGCCACCGCGCCCTGGTCGGGATGGCGCACGACGATCGCGTCGGCGTAGCCGGCGATGACGCGGCTGGTGTCGTGGATCGATTCGCCCTTGGCCATCGACGAGAACGTGAAACCGGTGGTGTCGCACACCGAGCCGCCGAGCCGGCAGAAGGCGGCGCCGAAGCTGACGCGGGTGCGCGTGCTGGCCTCGAAGAACAGGTTGGCCAGCACCGCGCCTTCGAGCACGCGCGTGACCTTCTGGCGCCGCGCGATCGGCAGCATCACGTCGGCGAGGCGGAACAGGTCTTCGGCCGATTCGCGGCTGAACTGGTCGACCGACAGCAGGTGGCGCAGCGGCTCGCCGGGCACCATGGCCGGGGTGCCAGGGTATACGCTTTGCGTAGATGATTCGGCGCGTGGCGCCGCGTTGGCCAGGATCTCCTGCACAAAGCGTCGCGCCACCTCGGGCATCGCGCGGAACTCGTTCGATTCGTCGGGCAGCAGCCAGCTGTCGAGGGCGCGACGGCGGCTGCCGATGCGATCCGCGAAGGCGTCGCGGGTCATGTCGAGACGCCGCATGGCATCGCGGAGGAGGACTTGTTGCGTGATCATGAGTGCCCATTTGAACTCATTGCGTATATTTATGCAAGTCAACTGCGTATATATGCCGCGGCCAGGCGAAAAAAAACCCACCGCGAGGGTGGGCTTCAAGTCCTTCGTTAAAAGGACGTCGTTGGGACTGTGCGTGTTGGCCGACTCCGTCCCCTCCCAGAGCTCCTCGAATCGGTCAACACAACGGAATCCAATGTACGAGGCCGGTCGGTGAAGCGCATCCCTATTTCAGGGGGAGTGCCTCGTCCGGGCAACACCGAACTAGGTCTGCGGCGCACCGAAATAGGACGCCGCGGCCGCGATGGCCGCGGCGTCCTTCTCCACTGCGCCGGGCGCGCCGCCCCGGCCCCACAGCGGCGGCTGCCACTGCATCGCCAGGAACTCGGCGCACAGCTTCAGGCTGTCGAACATCGGCTGGGTCTTCTCGCGGTCGCCGCTGGTCGTGATCGCCCAGACGCGCTTGCCCAGCATGCGGTCCTTGAAACCGAGGCCGTCGACGCGCATCCACGCGCTCCAGTGATCGAGGTAGCGCTTGAGGCGGTTGGGAAAGCTGTACCAGTAGAGCGGCGTCACGAAGACGAGGTCGGTGGCGGCCAGCGTCGCGTCCAGCAGGCGCTGCGTGTCGCCGCTGGGCATCGGATAGGTGCCGACGTCGTGGCGTCGATCCTCGAAGTCGGCGAGTTCCAGGCCGTTCAGGTGCAGCCAGGTGCTCGTGGCCCCGGCCGGCAGGTGGCGCGCGGCCTCGCGGGCCAGCCATTCGGTGTTGCCGACGGCGCCCGGCACGCGGGCGCTGGAAACGATGAAGAGGAAGTGGCGTTCGGTCATCCCGCAATGATCCCACGGGGTCACAATCGCGCCATGAACTCGCCCGCCTCTCCCGCCTCGGTGCCGCCCCTCGGCGAAGCCGAGATGAACCGCCTACAGACGCTGCTGGACAAGATCCCCGAGCCGCTCGAACCGCTGGACATCAGCATGCTCGATGGCTACCTGTGTGGCGTGCTGCTGCAGCCCACCGCGGTGCCGGCCGGCGCCTGGATCAAGCACGTGTGGGACATCGACGGCCGCCCGCTCAGCGACAAATGGCCCGGGCTGCACGAACTGCAGGGCCTGGTGCAGCGCCGCTACCGCGAACTGATGACCGCGATCTCGGGCCGCCAATGGTTCGACCCGTGGGTGTTCGAGCTGGACGACGAGGCCGACCCGCTCGAATCGACGCTGCCCTGGGTGGCCGGCTTCTCGGCCGCGATGGAGTTGTTCCCGGCGCTGATGGCCATGGACTCGCAGGATTCGCTCGAGCCGCTGGCCGTGCTCTACGCCGCGTTCGATCCGGACGATCTCGAGGACGCCGACGCGCTGCTCGCCGAGATCGAGACGCTCGAGCCGCCGTCCAGCCTCGACGAGGCGATCGAGGACGTCGTACAGAGCGTGATGCGCCTGGCCGACGTCAGCCGGCCCTTGCCGAAGGCGGTGACGACTCCGAAGCGCCCGCCACCGCGGCGCGGTGGCCCGCCCGGACGCGGCCGCTTCTGATCGACGGAGCCACGCGCCATGCCGGGCTGGCTGGGCTACGTCGCCTACTTCCTGATCATCTTCGTCGCGATCGCGCCGAAGCAAGCGCTCGGGCCGGTGTTCGGCGCGGTCAACCGCTACGTGGGCCCGGGCGTCGTCGCTATCGCTTCATTGGGGGTTGGAAGCTACGCCCTGGGCGTCGCGGACTCCGAGCGTTCGCGCTGGATCGGATTCGGCGAGCTGGGGCTGGGGGCGATCTGCGCCGTGTGGTGGATCTATCGCCAATTCGTGCCGCGCTATCGTGACCAGGCGCCTGCCAGCAAGCCCGTCGCCGACGATCGCTGAGACGCGGGCTTTCAGGCCCAGGAGCGCGACGGCATCGCCACCAGCGGCCGGCGCGATGGCAGCGCCTCGCCGCAGAAGCCGTAGTCCAGTTGCGGGCGCCGTCCGCTGATCAGCTCGGCCAGTGCGCGGCCCGAGCCCGCGCCGTGCGTCCAGCCCAGCGTGCCGTGGCCGGCGTTGAGCCACAGGTTCGAGATCTTGCTGCGACCGATGTAGGGCAGGTTGTTGGGCGTGCTAGGGCGCAGGCCGGCCCAGAAGTTGGGCTGCGTCGTGTCGGCGACCCCCGGGAACAGCTGCTCGTAGCGGCGCACCAGTGCCTCGCAGCGCTTGCGCGAGGTCGCGCCGTCGATGGACGTGTCGTAGCCGGCCATCTCCGCGGTGCCGGCGATGCGGATGTGGTCGCCCAGGCGCGAGATCGCGATCTTGCGGGTGTCGTCCAGCAGGCTCACGACGCTCGCATCGTCCGGGCGCTTCAGCCGCATCGTCGCCGAGTAGCCCTTGGCCGGATAGATGTCGAGGTAGATGCCCAGCTGGCGCAGCAGCGGCGCGGTGAACGAGCCGGCGGCGGCGACGATCTGGTCGCCGACGAGCGTCGCGTCGCGCAGCGTGGCGCGGTCGCGCACGCGCACGCCGGCGATCTTCGAGCCCGACTTGTCGAAGCCCAGCACGTCGTGCTCGTAGAGGAAGGTCGCGCCGCGCGCCGCGCAGCGTTCGGCCAGCTTCTGCGTGAAGACGCGCGCGTCGCCGGACTCGTCGCTGGGCGTGTACGTGCCGCCGTGGATGCGGTCGCCGAAGGCCTTCAGCGCCGGCTCGACCTGCAGCACCTCGTCGCGCCCGAGCACGCGGCGGTCGACGCCGTGATCGCGCATCAGCGCGGCCGCCTTGACGCCGGATTCGTAGTCGGCGGCCGACGAGAAGAAGTGCAGGATGCCGCGCTGCAGGCGGTCGTACTCGATGCCCGTGGCCGCGACGACGGACTTCAGCGACTCGTGGCTGTAGCGCCCGAGCGCGACCAGCTGCTGCACGTTGCGCGCGAACGCGGCGTCGTTGCACTGGCCCAGGAAGCTCAGTGCCCAACGCCATTGATGCGGGTCGAGGCGCGGCCGGAACAGCAGCGGCGAGTCGTCCTGCAACATCCACTTGGCCACCTTGAGCGGCGCGCCGGCATTGGCCCAGGGCTCGCAGAAGCACACCGAGATCTGGGCGCCGTTGGCGAAGCTCGTCTCGAGCGCGGCGCCAGGCTGGCGCTCGACGACGGTCACATCGTGACCCTCCTCCAGCAGGTACCAGGCGGTGGCGACGCCGATGATGCCGGCACCCAGAACGATCACTTTCATCGGAAATCCTCTTGCCGCGCGGCGGCCGGGTCGGAAACGACTCGGCGGCACCGGCACGCTGGGGCGGGATTCTCGTTGAGCCCGCTCGACAGATGAAGTTGGATTAATTAAATTCCAAGTTAAGTAGCTTGTCTACTAGAACGCCAGCCGTCGCCGATTGAGCGGACGCGGCGCCGCGCCTCCGAATGCGGCGTGCGCTGCACCGGCTGGTTCGGCGATCAGGGCAAGGTGAAAGGGCGACCATGTTGCCCGAAGGCGGGCAGCTCGGACGTCAGCCTGCGACGGCCTGCACCTGCTTCGCCGCGCCCGACCCCGGCATCTTGGCCGAGGGGCCGGCGCGCGTCGGCTCGGTGGGCAGCGGGATGTCGATGCCCATCGCGCTGCTGGTGGCGCGGTAACCAACCGAACAGAAGACCGCTGCCTGATCCGTGTTCGACAACCACACCGCGCTGCCGACGGCAGCGGTGATCGTGCCCCAGGTCAGCAATTGAAGCGGCATGGTGCGCATGGTGGCGGCTCCCAAGGGTGTCCGAGGGCGCGACGCTTGCACCCCCGTCTCGACGCTGTCAGCTTAAGCGTGATCCAAAGACCCTGCCATCGCCAATTGGAGGGAGTCGTGAGATTCGTACAGCGGAACTGCCGGACATACCACACACATTTTCTTGTATCAATTTCGTTACGTTCCTACACACTGGCTTCACGGTTCCAACTCCTGGAGAGCCCGATGACCGACGCCAGACGCCCCACGTTCCTCCGCAACTTCGGCCGCGGCGCGCAGGCGCGTCGAGCGCCGGACCTGGCCGACATGGGCACGGCCTTCGCGCTCGACGAGGCGCTCGAGGCAGGCGACTACAGCACCCTCGCGCCGGGCGAGACGCCAGCGCCGATCCGCGCCGCCGTGCCGGTCGCGCCGTGGCGCTTGTGGCTGGGCCGCAAGCTCGGCGCATGACCTCGCCGGCTTACACCTCGATCAGTCGCAGCGGGTCGTAGCCGACGGCTTCACCCTTCTTTTCCAGGCCGCGCGCCTGGCACACCACGCGCGCCGCGTGCAGGCCGGGCCGCGGCACCAGGTAGTCGTGGCGGCAGTGCAGATGGCCGTGGATCCACAGGTCGGCGCGCGGGATCAGGTCGTCGTCGGCATTGCAGAAACTCGCCGTCGTCGGCTGCGGCCCGTAGCGCGGATCCGCGCTGCGCAGGCTCGGCGCGAAATGCGTGATCGCCACGGTCTTGTCCCAACGCCCCTGCGGCGACTCCTGCAGCATGCGCTCGAGCCACGCGCGGCACGCGAGGCCCAGCACGCGCACGGCGTCGGCGTCGAACGGCTGTCCGTGGCGCGTCGCGCCCATCACGCGCTGGAAGTACGACCCCGCCCGCACGGCCTTCGTGCGTCCGGCCTCGCCGAACAGGTCGAAGTCGCTCCAGCGAACGGTGCCGACAAAGCGGATGCGCCGGCCCTGGTCGTCCGCGATGACGGCCGTGTCGCGATTGAGCATGCGGATGCCGAGCGAGTCGCAGAAGGCGCGCAGGTCGATCGCGGCCTGGTCGACGTCGCGGCCGTCGAACTCGTGGTTGCCGGCCACGAAGACCACCGGCACCGGCCACTGCGCGAAGCGGCGCAGGCCTTCCCAGTCGCGGTCGATGTCGCCGGCGAGGACCAACAGCTCGGCGCCGGGCGCTGGCTGGGCCTCGAAGGTTTCGGTTTCGAGGTGGAGGTCGGACAGGATCTGCAGGCGCATGGTGGGAACGAGGATACAGGCGTCGTCGCGCGCCAAAGAAAAAGCCGCCCGGAGGCGGCCTTCGCGCGGGCGCGGGCGAGGCGTCAGCCGAGTGCCGACGCGATGCGGCTCTTGGTCGTCTTCAGCTGTTCGGGCAGGTGATAGGCGAGCGTCGCGAACAGCTCGTCATGCATCGTCAGTTCCTGTTGCCAGGCGGCCCTGTCGACGCCGATCACGCTGTCGAACTGCTCGCGCGTGAAGTTCAGGCCGGCCCAGTTCAGGTCCTCGTAGCGCGGGCTGGTGCCGAACACGTTTTCCGTGCCCTGCGCCGTGCCGTCGATGCGGCCCAGCATCCACTCCATCACGCGCATGTTCTCGCCGTAGCCCGGCCAGACGAACTTGCCGTCGGCGCCCTTGCGGAACCAGTTGACGCAGAAGATCGCCGGCAGCTTCGCGCCCTTGGCTTCCAGCTTCTCGCCCATCGTGAGCCAGTGCTGGAAGTAGTCGCTCATGTTGTAGCCGGTGAACGGCAGCATCGCGAACGGGTCGCGGCGCACGATGCCTTGCTGGCCGGCGGCGGCGGCCGTCGTCTCCGAGCCCATCGTCGCGGCCATGTAGACGCCGTCGACCCAGTCGCGCGCCTCGGTCACCAGCGGCACCGTGGTGGAGCGGCGGCCGCCGAAGATGAAGGCGTCGATTGCGACGCCCTTCGGGTCGTCCCAGGCCTCGTCGAGCGCCGGGTTGTTGGTGGCGGCGACCGTGAAGCGCGCGTTCGGGTGCGCGGCCTTGGCGCCGGTCTCCTTGGCGATGGCCGGCGTCCAGTCCTTGCCCTGCCAGTCGATGCAGTGCGCCGGCGCCTCGCCCATGCCTTCCCACCAGACGTCGCCGTCGTCGGTCAGGCCGACGTTGGTGAAGATGGCGTCCTTGGTCAGGCTGGCCATGCAGTTCGGGTTGGTCTGTTCGTTGGTGCCCGGGGCGACGCCGAAGTAGCCGGCCTCGGGGTTGATGGCCATCAGGCGGCCGTCGGCGCTGGGCTTGATCCAGGCGATGTCGTCGCCGATGGTGGTGACCTTCCAGCCAGGCATGCCCGCCGGCGGGATCAGCATCGCGAAGTTGGTCTTGCCGCAGGCGCTGGGGAACGCCGCCGCGATGTGGCGCTTGACGCCCTGCGGGTTGGTCACGCCCAGGATCAGCATGTGCTCGGCCAGCCAGCCCTCGTCGCGGCCCATGTTGGACGCGATGCGCAGCGCGAAGCACTTCTTGCCCAGCAGCGCGTTGCCGCCGTAGCCCGAGCCGTAGCTCCAGATCTCGCGCGTCTCGGGGTAGTGGACGATGTACTTGGTCTTGTTGCACGGCCAGGCGACATCCTTCTGGCCCGGCTCCAGCGGCGCGCCGACGGTGTGCACGCAGGGCACGAACTCGCCGTCGGTGCCCAGCACGTCCAGCGCGCCGCGGCCCATGCGGGTCATCAGGCGCATGTTGACGGCCACGTACGGGCTGTCGGACAGCTCGACGCCGATGTGCGAGATCGGCGAGCCCAGCGGGCCCATCGAGAACGGCACGACGTACAGCGTGCGGCCGCGCATGGCGCCCGCGAACAGCGCGGGCGTGCCGTCGGCCTGGCCGTTCTGCAGCAGCGCGCGCATCTTCTCGGGCGACTCCCAGTTGTTGGTCGGGCCGGCCGATTCCTTCTTTTTGCTGCAGATGAAGGTGCGGTCCTCGACGCGCGCGACGTCGGTCGGATCGCTGCAGGCGAGGTAGCTGTTGGCGCGCTTGGCCGGGTTCAGGCGCTTGAAGGTGCCGGCCGACACGAGCTGCTCGCACAGGTGGTCGTACTCGGCCTCGGTGCCGTCGCACCAGTAGACGTCGGCGGCCTGCGTCAGCGCGGCGATCTGCGCGACCCAGGAGACGAGGCGGTCGTGCTTGACGTAAGCGGGCACGTTCAAGCGCAGCCCTTCCATGGCGGGACGGTTCATGAGGAGACTCCAATCACAAGGTTCAAAGACAAGATTGGGCGAACCTCGCTGCCACGGGCCGTTCCGTGACGCGGGGCTCGCCCAATCTCGCGGCGTACGCTTCGAACCGTACCTTTGTCCGGTGGCGCGGCGAACGGGAGTTACACCGAGGAACCAGTCAAAGCCGCGGGTTTACCCGCCAATAGCGGGGAAGTGGACGTCCTTGCCAGTGTAATTGGCTCGTAACCAAGTCGCCCGGCAACGTCATGCAAAACGGGAATGGATTCATGCAGGACTTGGCGGCGCGCGGGCCGGCGTGCCGCCTTGTCGACTGGAAGGCAAGCGGCGTACCGCCGCGCACGCTCAGGGCTCGACGACGACGTGCAGCGCGGCGCCCGACCAGTCCAGCATCACGTAGCTGTTCGTGATGTTCTTCGGCCGATAGGGCTGGTCAGGGGCAGGGCCCTTTTCCATCGGCACGCTGGCCGCGACGATGCGTTTCAGGATCGATTGGCTCAGCCGCAGTCCCGGCGGGAAAGCGCGCGCCGCCTCGCGGTAGGGGACGCTGCCGCCGACCCAGGGCTGGTGTTGCACGGCGCCCGCATCGGGCAGGCCTGACGGCATCTGGCTGAAGACGACGCCGACCGAGGCGAGTTGTCGCGCCATCCAGGCCATCGCGCCGTTCGAGAGGCCGGATTCGGGACCGATCGGGTAGCCGCCGCCGACATCGGCGTGCGCGCCGGGGAACAGCACCTGCACGACGCCGTCGCGGTCGTCCCACAGCGTCGGCGTGAAATCGACGCGTTGCTCGTCGACGGCCACCGCGTGGAAGCCGTTCTCGATCTTGACGTTCAGCTTCGAGTCGCAGAACTGGAAGACGTCGACGCGCACCGTCGCGCCTTGCGTCGTGGCGATGTCCGGAATGCCCAAGGCGCCGACGGTGTCCCAGACGCCGACGGCCGCGATGCCGACGCTGTCGGTGTACTGCAGGCGCGGCGCGGGGTGCAGTCCGAGCTCGAACTTCGCCTGCAGGTCGCTGACGACGGACGCCACGCCCGACAGGATGTTGCCCGTCGGGTGGATGGCGTTCTTGTACTCCTGCCAGGCGGACAGGCCAGCGCTGTAGCTTTCGTCGGAGCCCGCGACGAGGTTCATGGCCGTCCAGTCCAGCAGTCCCTGGCGGACGACCAGTCCCGCCAGGGCGCGCGCCGTGTAGGCGCCGCGGCTGAAGCCGATGATGAAGATGCGGTCTCCCGCCTCGTACAGGCGCGACAGGTAGGTGTAGCCGCGCACGATGCGCCCGACGAGGCCGAGTCCGACCGCGCCCTGGCAGGCCTGCGCGAACTTGTTGGTGCTCATGTCGCCGACGCCGTAGATGTACTTGGCCGCCTGCGAGGCCGGTGCGCCCTCCGCGGACCAGGTGATCTCCTTTTCCTGGTCGGTGGCCATCAGCGGCGCGGATCCCATCAGCGACTCGAACAGCTTCTGCACGTTCGTGGGCGTGGCCTGGCCCTTGGGGTCCTTGGTATCCGGCCCGTTCCAGGTGCCATCCAGGCACAGCACGATGTTCTTGCCCATGTCTCCGCTCCTTTGAATGCGCGCCCGCGAGACTGCAACGGCCGGGCAGCCCGCGCATCATCAAGGCAGACGAAGCGCGCTCCCATCCCCAGAAGGCGCGGGCAGCCGCACCGTGGCGATCAGGCCGCCCTGCGGGTGGTTGTCGAGCCGCACGTCGCCGCCGTGCTCGCGCAGGATGCCGCGCGCGATGCCCAGGCCCAGGCCGCTGCCGTCGCGGCTCGACTCGCGGCCATGGGCCAGGCGAACGTAGGGCTCGAAGATCTCCTCGCGCGAACTCTCCGGCAGGCCGGGGCCGTGGTCGCGGATCGTCAAGGTCAGGCCGGCGTCGTCCGCGCTCGCCGCGATCTCGAGGTGCTGGCCGCCGTAGCGCAGGCCGTTGTCGATCAGGTTGCCGAGCGCGCGCTTGAGCGCCAGCGGCTTGCCGCGCACGGTCAGCGGCGGCACGTCGATGGCGATGCGCGCGCCGGAGGCCAGCGCGGGCGTGGTCAGGCGCTCGACGAGGCGGTCGATGCGCACGTCCGACACGTTCTCGTGGACGGCGCTGTCCTTGACGCTCTGCAGCGCGCCCTTGACCATCACGTCGAGCTCGTCGAGATCCTCGTGGAAGTCGGCACGCAGCGCGTCGTCGTCCAGCAGCTCCGTGCGCAGCTTCAGGCGCGTGATCGGCGTCTTCAGGTCGTGCGAGATGCTGGCGAACAGGCGCTCGCGGTCCTCGACGAAGCGCTGGATGCGCGCCTGCATGTCGTTGAACGCGCGCGCCGTGCGGCGCAGCTCGATCGTGCCGGTTTCGTCGGGCACGTGGTTCGGATGCATCGCGCCGCCGAATGCGCTGGCGGCGTCGGCGATGCGTTGCAGCGGGCGCGTCAGCGTGCGCGCGACGACCACCACCAGCACCAGCACGGTCAGCAGCGTGACGCCTTGCAGCAGCAGGCGATCGCGCGTGAGCGGATTGGCGCTGTCGAGGAAATAGGGGTCGGGCAGCGTCGCGGCGAGCAGCAGGCAGCCGCTCGGCTCGAGGTCGACCTGGATCACGAGGACGGGCGCGCGGCGCGGGCGCAGCAGCATCGGCGCGACGACCCAGTTCTCGGGCAGCTCGCGCAGCGCGCGGCCGTCGCCGGTGACCGACAGCGTCTCGGGCCACGCGAGCGCGACGTCGGCCTGCAGCCCCTGCGGCAGCTCGCCCTGCAGCGTGCTGCGCACCTGGCCGACGACCGTGCGTGCCAGCAGCGAATCCTCGACCGGCTGCACTGGCACGTGCTGGCGGTTGACCGCGACGAAGAAGCGCGTGCCGCCCATCTGGCGCAGCTGGTCGATCAGCAGCGGGCGATACTGGCCGGGCAGGTCGCGCAGGAAGCGGATCGCGGCGGCCGCGCTGACGGCGGTCTGGCGCGCGGCGTCGCGGGCGTCCTTGCGCGCGGTGTCGCGCAGCTGCCAGGTCCAGATCGCGCTTCCGAGCAGCTGGCTCAGCAACACGCCGACGACCATCACGCCCATGATGCGGCCGCGCAGCGTCGCGGGCAGCAGCCGGTCGACCCAGCCGTCATTCATGGCTGGCGACCACCTCGACCGACAGCACGTAGCCGCTGTTGCGCACCGTCTTGATCAACACCGGCTGCTTGCCGTCGTCGGCCAGGCGCTGGCGCAGGCGGCTGATCTGCACGTCGAGCGAGCGGTCGGCCGGGCCGAGGTCGCGGCCGCGCGTCTGTTCCATCAGGCGCGAGCGATCGAGGATCTCGCCGGCATGCTCCGCGAAGATGCGCAGCAGGTCGAAGTCCATGCCGGTCAGCGGCACGAGTTCGCCGTTGGCGTCCTTCAGCGTGCGCTCCAGCCGGTCGAGGCAGAAGCCAGCGAAGCGCATGTAGCGGCGCGCGTTGCCGTCGCCCGGGTTCGAGCGCCGGTGGATCGCCTTGATGCGCGCGAGCAGCTCGCGCGGGTTGTAGGGCTTGCCGATGTAGTCGTCGGCGCCCAGCTCGAGGCCGACGATGCGCTCGGTGTCGTCGGAGCTCGCGGTGAGCATGATGATGGGCACCTCCGAGCGCTCGCGCACCAGGCGGCACAGCGCGAAGCCGTCGGTGTCGGGCAGCATCACGTCGAGGATCACCAGGCTCAGGTCGTCGCGGTAGCGCTCGAATTCGGCGCGGAAGCTCTCGCCGTCGTGCGCGAGCTGCACGACGTACTGATGCTTCTCGAGGTATTGCTTGAGCAGCTGGCGCGTCTTCTGGTCGTCGTCGACGGCCAGGATGGTCTTCTTGCGTGGACTCGTCACGGTGCGGCTCCGCGCACGATCGCCAGCAGCTGCAATTGCGCCTGTTGCGGCGTCATGCTGCGCGTCTTGATGAAGCGCTGCAGCACGCCGCCCATCGCCTCGCGCACCGACTCCACGGCCGCCATGCGATGCGCGATGCTGGGCAGCAGCGCGCTGCCGGGGCGGGCCAGCGTCTGCCACGAGTCGCGGGCGCAGACGTCCAGCTGCGACGGATCGATGTCGGTGCGCACGGGCACCGAGCCCTTGGCCTGGTTGTAGGCCATCTGGGTGGCGGGCTGCGCGAGGATCTCGGCCATCTTCTCCTGCTCCGCGCGGTGCGCGTCGTGGCCCACCAGCATCGCGAGCGTGTCGATGCTGTACAGGTGCATGCCCGCGGTCTGAGGGATCGCCACGCAGTCGAAGTCGATGCCGGCCTGCTCGCCCCAGGCTTCGAGCTCGCCGCGCGCCCAGTCGCCCATGATCAGCATGCCGGCGGCGCCCGACTGCAGTCGCCGCGTGGACGCCGTCCACGGCTGCTCGGTGGTGGGCTCGTCGTCGAGATCGCGCAGCCAGCGCAGGCGATTCAGCGCCGCGACGACGCGCGCGTCCCGCCACGACGACCAGCCTTGCGGCGACGCCAGCTCCGCGTAAAGCGCCGGCCCGCCCTCGGACAGCAGCACCGTCTCGAACACGGTGGCGATCTGCCACGGCTCGTCGCTCCACGCGAGCGGCGTGATGCGATGCGCGCGCATCGCCTTCGCGGCGGCGTCGATGTCGGCCCAGCTGCGTGGCGGCGCCAGGCGCAGCTGCTCCCACACGTGGTGGTTGTACAGCAGCGTGTTGATGCGATGCACGCCCAGCGGCGCGGCCATCACCTTGCCGTTGCGGCTGACCGTCTGCAGCACCACCGGGAACATCGTCTGGCGCCAGCGGCCGCGCTGCGCGACCTCGTCGAGCGGCAGCACCAGACCGAGGTCGGCCCAGTCGGTCAGCGTGCGGCCGATCACCTGCGCGACGTCCGGCGCCTCGCCGGCCAGCACGCGCCCGGTCAGCACCTTGATGGCCGCGCCGCCGCCGCCGCCGGGGATCGCGTCGTCGTGCCATTCCACGCCCTGGTTCGCGAGCTGCTGCACCAGGCGATCGGCGGCCTGGCGTTCGCTGTCGGACGTCCACCAGTGCAGGACGTTCAGGGGCTGGGCGTGCGCGGCAATCATCGAGGCCGCCAGTATCGATGCGGCCAATGCGCGCGCACGGCGCGGCGCGGCTGTCGAAAGCCTGCGCTTTGCAATGTTTTGTAAGCCCGGTCGGATCGTTCGCATGCAGCCTAGGCGGGGCGGGTGAGCGTGGACGTAATGATGCGTAAGACGCCCGCCGTCGCAATGCTGGAAACCACCTTGCGGATCAAGCACTTGCGCCGTCGCGTCCACGGCGCGGCGCGCGCTCGCGTTACGCGGGGCCCGATGCTAACTTGCGCCGGCCCACCTCCCGCAAGAAGGAATCGCACCGATGAACGCCCTGCTCCGCACCACCGCCCTGGCCGCCTTCGTCCTGACCTGCGCGGCGCGCGCCGACGCCGGCACGCTGACGCTGGAAAGCTGGCGCACCGACGACAAGACGCTGTGGGACACGGTGCTGCTGCCCGCGTTCACCAAGACCCATCCCGGCATCACCGTGAAGTTCACGCCGACCGCGCCACCGGAATACAACTCCGTCGTCGCCGCGCGCCTGGCCTCGGGCAGCGCGGGCGACCTGATCACCTGCCGGCCGTTCGACGTCTCGCTGGACCTGTACAAGAAGGGCCATCTCGAGAAGCTCAACGGCAACCCGGCGCTGAACAACTTCCCCGATTCGGCCAAGGTCGCCTGGCAGACCGACGACGGCAAGGACACCTACTGCGTGCCGATGGCCTCGGTCATCCACGGCTTCTTCTACAACAAGAAGATCTTCGCGGAGCTGGGCTTGAAGCCGCCGGCCACCGAGGCCGAGTTCTACGCGGATCTCGACAAGGTGAAGGCGTCGGGCAAGGTCGTGCCGATGTCGCTCGGCACCGCCGACCAGTGGGACACCAGCCAGGTCGTCTTCACCGGCATCGGCCCGAACTACTGGAAGGGCGAGGAGGGCCGCAAGGCGCTGATCGCCGGCAAGGCGAAGTTCACCGACCCGCAGTTCGTCGCCGTGTGGCAGACGATGGCGAAGTGGCCGCCGTACCTCGCCAAGGGCTACCAGGCGCAGACCTACGGCGACTCGCAGACGCTGTTCGCCTCCGGCAAGGCCGCGACCGTCCCCGCCGGTTCGTGGGACATCGCGTTCTACCAAAAGGAGGCCGGCCTCGACTTCGGCGCCTTCGCGCCGCCGGTGCGCAACGCCGGCGACCCGTGCTACATCTCCGACCACGCCGACATCGGCATGGGCATCAACACCGCCAGCAAGAACAAGGCGGACGCCAAGGTCTTCCTCGACTGGATCGCGTCGAAGGAATTCGCCGACCTCTACACCAACAAGGCGACCGGCTTCTTCTCGCTGTCGAAGTTCCCGATCGACGTGCAGAACCCGGTGGCCAGGCAGATGGTCGGCTGGCGCCTGCAGTGCAAGTCGACGATCCGCCTGAATGCGCAGATCATGAGCCGCGGCGAGCCGAGCATGGAGAACGAACTCTGGAACGTGAACTCGCAGGTGCTCAACGGCAAGATGACGCCGCAGCAGGCGGCCGAGCGCATCCAGACGGGCTTCGCCAAGTGGTACCACCCCACGGCCTCGAAGTGACGTCGCCGACATGAAGCAGAAGGCCGGCCGGCCGGCCCTCGTCTTCCTCGCACCGGCGCTGCTGGTCTACACCGCGTTCAGCGCGTGGCCGCTGCTGGCCACGCTGCGCCTGAGCCTGTACGGCACCGACGACGTCGGCCACGTCAGCTTCGTCGGCCTCACCAATTTCCAGAAGCTGCTGTTCGACGAGCACTGGTTCGGCGCGTTCCGCAACGCGCTGGTCAACAACGTCGAGTTCTTCGCGATCCACACGCTGGTGCAAAACCCGGTGGCGCTGCTGCTCGCGGCGTTGTTGTCGCTTCGCGGCGTGCGCGGGGCAGCGGCGTATCGCACGGTGCTGTTCCTGCCGACGCTGCTGTCGGTGGTGATCATCGGCTTCACGTGGCAGCTGATCCTGTCGCCGCTGTGGGGCGTCGCCGAGAAGTTCATGACGGCCATCGGCCTGGGCGACCAGTTCGGCCCTTGGCTGGGCCAGGAGAACACCGCGCTGCCGACGGTCGCGCTGATCTCTGTCTGGCAGTTCGTCGGCGTGCCGATGATGCTGATCTACGCCGCGCTGATCGCGATTCCCGAGGAAGTGGTCGAGGCCGCGACGGTCGAGGGCGCGGGCCCATGGCGCATCTTCTGGAGCATCCGCCTGCCGCTGATCCTGCCGACGCTGGGCCTGGTCAACATCCTCACCTTCGTCGGCAACTTCAACGCGTTCGACCTGATCTACGCGGTCAAGGGCGCGCTCGCCGGGCCCAACTTCTCGACCGACCTGCTGGGCACGCTGTTCTACCGCACGTTTTTCGGCTACCAGTCGGAGACGGGCAGCGCGACGCTCGGCGCCGCGCTGGCCACGCTGATGTTCATGCTGATCCTGGCGGGCGTCGCGCTGTACTTCCTGGTCATCCAGCGGCGCCTGCAGCGCGTCGCGTCATGAGCCGCGCCCTCGCGCGCGCGCGCCGCGCCGGCGCGATCGGCCGGACGGCGATGGTGCACCTGACGCTGGGCGGCTACTGCCTGCTGGTGCTGTGCCCGATCGCGCTGGTGCTGCTGAACTCGTTCAAGACGCGCGCCGGCATCTTCGAGGACCCGCTGGGCCTGCCCACGAAAGCCACGCTGAGCGTCGTCGGCTACGGCAAGGTGCTGGGCGACGCGGCGATCGGCCACATGTTCGTCAACAGCCTGGTCGTGACCGGCGTGTCGCTCGTCGCGATCCTGTTGCTCGGCGCGATGGCCGCGTGGGCGCTGACCGAATACGGTTTCCGAGGAAACCGGTTGCTGGCGCTGTTCCTCGCGTTCGGCATCATGGTGCCGATCCGGCTGGGCTCCGTCGCGATCCTGCAGGAGATGGTGGCGCTCGACCTGGTCAACACGCTCACGGCACTGGTGCTGGTCTACATCGCACAGGGATTGCCGCTGGCGGTGATGATCCTGTCGGAGTTCGTCGCGCAGGTGCCGCAGGAGTTGAAGGACGCCGCACGTTGCGACGGCGTCGGCGAGTACCGCATCTTCTTCCAGGTCGTGCTGCCGCTGATCCGCCCTGCGGTGGCGACGGTGGCCGTCTTCACGATGGTGCCGATCTGGAACGACCTGTGGTTCCCGCTCATCCTCGCGCCGTCCGAGCAGACGCAGACCGTCACGCTGGGCGTGCAGCAGTTCGTCGGCCAGTTCGCCACCGACTGGAACGCCGTGCTCGCCGCGCTGTCGCTCGCGGTGCTGCCCATCCTCGTGCTGTATGCCGTGTTCTCGCGCCAGCTCATTCGCGGCATCACTGCCGGCGCCGTCAAGTAGCCCAACGTCAGGTTCGCATGGCCCAGGTCCAACTCACCAACGTCTCCAAGAGCTACGGCAGCTCGCAGGTGCTGCACGGCATCGACCTGCACATCGCCGACGGCGAGCTCGTGGTGCTGGTCGGCCCGAGCGGCTGCGGCAAGTCGACGCTGCTGCGCATGATCTGCGGCCTGGAGGCGATCACCGCCGGCGAGCTGCGCATAGCCGACCAGGTCGTCAACGAGCTGCCTCCGGCGCAGCGCGGCATCGCGATGGTGTTCCAGAGCTACGCGCTGTACCCGCACATGACGGTGCGCGGCAACATGGCGTTCGGCCTGAAGATCCACGGCGCCGACAGGAAGCAGCGCGACGCGCGCGTGCTGGCCGCCGCGAAGGCGCTGCACATCGACCACCTGCTCGATCGTCGGCCGCGCGAGCTCTCGGGCGGCCAGCGCCAGCGCGTGGCCATCGGTCGCGCGATCGTGCGCGAGCCGCGGCTGTTCCTGTTCGACGAGCCGCTGTCCAATCTCGACGCCGCGCTGCGCGTCAAGACCCGCATCGAGCTCGCGCGCCTGCACCGCGAGCTCGCCGCGACGATGATCTACGTGACGCACGACCAGGTCGAGGCGATGACGCTGGGCGACCGCATCGTCGTGATGCACGAGGGCCGCATCCAGCAGGCCGGCTCGCCGCTGGAGCTCTACGAACATCCGGCCAACCGCTTCGTCGCGTCCTTCATCGGCTCGCCGACGATCAACCTCGTGCCGGCCACCACGCAGGCCTGCTCGGCCGCCGGCGTGCGCGTGGAGGTGCATGCGGGCTGCGTGGTCGACATCCCCGTCGACGCCGCGACGCTCGCGCCCGGCCAGCCCGTCGAGATCGGCATCCGGCCGGAGCATCTTCGCCTGGCCGACGGCAACGACGCCTCCACCGTGGTGCGCTTCGGCGGCGAGATCACGCTGATCGAGCAGCTCGGCGAATCGCACCTGCTGTACCTGCGCTGCGCCGATGGCCTCGAGCTGGTTTCGCGCGCGCCGGGGCACACGCGGCTGCGGCTGGGCGACCGCATCGCGCTGGAGGCGGATGCGGCGTTGCTGCATGTGTTCGATGCGCAGGGCGTCGCCTGCGCGCGTCGAGCCGCCGTCGACTGAGCGGCTTCAGTCCGGCTCGCCGAACCCGCCGCCCCCCGGCGTCTCGATGACGAATACATCGCCCGGTCGCATCTCCGCCGAGCCGATGTGATCCAGCTTCTCGACGCTGCCGTCGGCCCGCACGACCGAGTTGCGCCCCACCTCGCCCGCCGACCCGCCGGCCATGCCGAACGCGCCGTGGTGGCGGCCGTTGCTGAGGATGGACGCCGTCATCGCCTCGAGGAAGCGCACCTTGCGCGTGCCGCCGTCGCCGCCGCGCCACTTTCCGGCGCCGCCGGAGCCGGGGCGGATCTCGTAGCTGTCGACGCGCACCGGGAAGCGGAACTCGAGCACCTCGGGGTCGGTCAGGCGCGAGTTGGTCATGTGCGTCTGCACGACGCTCGTGCCCGCGAAGCCGCCGCTGATCGCGCCGGTCTCGTCGATCAGCGCGCCGGCGCCGGAGCCGCCGGAGATCGTCTCGTAGTACTGGTGGCGCTCGTTGCCGAAGGTGAAGTTGTTCATCGTGCACTGTCCCGCCGCCATCAGGCCCAGCGCGCCGTACAGCGCATTGGTGATGCAGGTCGAGGTCTCGACGTTGCCCGCCACCACCGACGCCGGCGGGTGCGGGTTGAGCATCGAGCCGGCCGGGATGATCACGTCCAGCGGCTTCAGGCAGCCGGCGTTGAGCGGGATGTCGTCGTCGACCAGCGTGCGGAAGACGTACAGCACCGCGGCCATGCAGACCGCCGTCGGCGCGTTGAAGTTGTTCGTGAGCTGCGGCGACGTGCCGGTGAAGTCGATCTTGGCTTTGCGCCCCGCCACATCCACGCGGATCGCGACGGAGATCCGTGCGCCGTTGTCCAGCGGCAGCGTGAACGTGCCGTCCTTCAATCGCGTGATGACGCGGCGCACCGATTCCTCGGCGTTGTCCTGCACGTGGCCCATGTAGGCCTGCACGACGTCGAGTCCGTACTGCGCCACCATCTTGCGCAGCTCCTGCACGCCCTTCTCGTTGGCCGCGATCTGCGCCTTCAGGTCGGCGATGTTCTGCGCCGGGTTGCGCGACGGGTACTCGCCGCTCTCGAGCAGCGCGATCATCTCGGCCTCGCGCAGGCGGCCGCGCTCGACCAGCTTGACGTTGTCGATCTGCACGCCTTCTTCCTCGATGCGCGTCGAGAACGGCGGCATCGAGCCGGGAGTCACGCCGCCGACGTCGGCGTGGTGGCCGCGCGAGGCGACGTAGAACAGGATGTCGCGGTCGTTCGCATCGAAGACGGGCGTGACGACGGTGATGTCGGGCAGGTGCGTGCCGCCGTGGTACGGGTCGTTGAGCGCGTAGACGTCGCCCGGCTGCATCCTGCCGGCGTTGCGCGCCATCACCGTCTTGATCGACTCGCTCATCGAGCCCAGATGCACGGGCATGTGCGGCGCGTTGGCGATCAGGTTGCCGTCGGCGTCGAACAGCGCGCACGAGAAGTCGAGGCGCTCCTTGATGTTGACCGAGTAGGCGGTGTTCTGCAGCTGCAGTCCCATCTGTTCGGCGATGTTCATGAACGCGTTGTTGAACACCTCCAGCATCACCGGATCGACGCTGGTGCCGATCGCCACCCGCTTCTCGCGCGGCGCGATGCGTTGCAGCACCAGGTGGTCGAGCTCGGTCACGCGCGCCTGCCAGCCGGGCTCGACGACGGTGGTCGCGTTCTTCTCCGCGATGATCGCCGGGCCGTCGACGAGATGGCCCGGGCGCAACGTCTCGCGCACGACGAGTGCGGCGTCCCACCATTGGCCTTCCGTGTACATGCGAACCGTCTCGGTGACGGGCGCGGGCGTCGGCTCGATCGCGGCGGCGCGCGGCTCGGCCGGCGCGTCGCCGGCGGCGATGGCCTCGACCGACACCGCCTCGACGATCAGCCCGCGCCCTTCCATCAGGAACGCATACCGACGGCGGTATGCGGCCTCGAAGCCGGCCGCGAGCGTCGCGACGCTGCCGTCGCCGAAATCGACCACCAGCGCCGAGTCGGTGCCGGCGTAACGCACGTGCGCACGGCGCATGACGCGGATCTCGCCCGAGCCTGCGCCCTGGCGGCGGATCTCGCCCGCCGCCTCGTCGGCGAGCGCGTCGAGCCGCGCGCGGATCGCCGGCAGCGCGGCGTCGGCCAGCGGCTGTTCGACCGCGGCCTCGCGCATCACGCCCTGGTCGGCCAGGCCCATGCCGTAGGCTGAGAGCACGCCCGCGAGCGGATGCACGAACACCGTCGTCATGCCCAGCGCGTCGGCCACCAGGCAGGCGTGCTGGCCGCCGGCGCCGCCGAAGCACTGCAGCGTGTAGCGCGTGACGTCGTAGCCGCGTGCCACCGAGATCTTCTTGATCGCGTTGGCCATGCTGGCGACGGCGATGTCCAGGAAGCCCTCGGCGAGTTCCTCGGGCGTGCGCTCGTGGCCGGTGCGCGCGGCGACCTCGTCGGCCAGCGCGTTGAACTTGTCGACCACGACGTAGCGGCACAGCGATTCGTTGGCCGCCTTGCCGAACACCTTCGGGAACCACTCCGGCTGGATCTTGCCGAGCAGCACGTTCGCGTCGGTGACGGCCAGCGGACCGCCGCGGCGGTAGCTCGCCGGGCCCGGGTTCGCGCCCGCGCTGTGCGGGCCGGCACGCAGGCGCGCGCCGTCGAAGCCGAGGATGGAGCCGCCGCCGGCCGCGACGGTGTGGATGCTCATCATCGGCGCGCGCATGCGCACGCCGGCCACCTGCGTCTCGAAGGCGCGCTCGAACTCGCCGGCGAAGTGCGAGACGTCGGTCGACGTGCCGCCCATGTCGAAGCCGATGACGTGGCCGAAGTCCGCCAGCTGCGCGGTGCGCACCATGCCGACGATGCCGCCCGCCGGGCCCGACAGGATCGCGTCCTTGCCCTGGAACGCGTGCGCATCGGCCAGGCCGCCGGACGACTGCATGAAGAACAGCTTGACGCCGGGCATCTCGCCGGCCACCTGCTCGACGTAGCGGCGCAGGATCGGCGACAGGTAGGCATCGACGACGGTGGTGTCGCCGCGGCTGACCAGCTTCATCAGCGGGCTGGTCTCGTGCGACGCGCTGACCTGCGTGAAGCCGATCTCGCGCGCGATGCGCGCGGCCGTGGCCTCGTGCTGCGTGAAGCGATAGCCGTGCATGAACACGATCGCGACGCTGCGCAGGCCGGCGTCGAACGCGCGCTGCAGCTCGGCGCGCAACGCCGCGTCGTCGAGGGAGCGCAGCACGTCGCCGTGCGCGCTCACGCGTTCGTCGGCCTCGATCACCTGCGAATACAGCAGCTCCGGCAGCTGGATGTTGCGGTCGAACAGCCGCGGCCGATCCTGGTAGGCGATGCGCAGCGCGTCGCGAAAGCCGCGCGTGGTCACGAGCAGCGTCTTCTCGCCCTTGCGTTCCAGCAGCGCGTTGGTGGCGACCGTCGTGCCCATCTTCACGCACTCGACGAGCTCGGGCAAGATCGGCTCGCCGGCCTTCAGCCCGAGCAGGTGGCGGATGCCGGCGACGGCCGCGTCGCGATACTGCTCGGGGCTTTCCGACAGCAGCTTGTGGGTGACGAGGCTGCCGTCGGGGCGCTTGGCGACGATGTCGGTGAACGTGCCTCCGCGGTCGATCCAGAATTGCCAGCGGGAGGCGCCTTCGGTCTGTGGGGTGGTCATGGTTTGCTCGGTGCTTGAGGAGGTTGGCCGTGGCGCGCTCAGCGGGCCGTGGTGGTGACGTAGTAGGGGATCAGGATATTGCTCGCGCCCTGGCCGGTCGCGCGAACCCATTCGACCGAGAAGCGCTCGCCGTAGCGCCGCATCTCGCTGCGGAATTCGAAATCGACGGAGTCGAGGTGCATGCCGTGCGCCGCCAGCTCGGACAGCGAGGCGGTTTCGGCGGCCTGGCTCATCTGCCACCCGCGCACCTCGGCCGCGGCGGCGGCGCCGCGAAGCGCCTGCTGCGTCTTCGCGTCGAGTGCGGCGTAGGCGGCCTGGTTGACCAGCACGATGTTCTTCGGATACCAGGCGTGGATGTCGTAGAAGTACTTGAGTTGCTCCCAGGCATGGCTGTCGATGCCGGTCGCGCCCGAGGTGATCATGGCCTCCACCCGGCCCGCGGCCATCGCCTTGGACAGGTCGGTCATCATCACGTCGACCGGGCGCGCGCCCAGCTGCTCCGCGATGCGCTGGGTGGCGGCGTTGTAGGTGCGCATCTTCATGCCCTTCAGGTCGCTGGAGGACTTGATCGGCTTGACGCTGTAGAGCCCTTGCGGCGGCCAGGCGACGGCGTAGAGGCCGACCAGGCCCTTGCGCGCGAGCTCGGCGTCGAGCACGGGACGCTGGGCCGCCCACAGCCGGCGCGCGTCCTCGTAGCTGCCGACGATGAAGGGCACCGAGTCGGCGCCCGCCACCGGGATCTCCGCGGCCAGGTTGCTCATGATCGTCTCGCCGGCCGCGATCTCGCCGGACTCGACGCGCGCCGGGATCTCGCCGAGCTTGTAGAGCGAGTTGTTGGCGTGCACCTCGATCCTCAGCCTGCCGCCGGTCGCGGCGGCGACGTCCTGCGCGAACTGCTTCAGGTTGAGGGTCTGGAACGCATTCTCCGAGTAGCCGCTGGCCAGCCTCCAGACCGTCTGCGCACGCGCCGCGAGCGGCGCCGAGGCGACGGCGAGCGCGAACGCGAGATTCAGCAACGACGAGATCGTCTTCATGAGAACTCCTTGGAGCGGATCGTTCGGAAAACGCGTGGCGGCGCGGGGCCGGGCTAGCCCTTCAGGTCGGTCACGAACATCTTGCCCGGCGCATGCGTGATGCACAGCGACAGGCCGCTGCGCTGCGCGACCCACTGCGGGGTGACGCCGCAGCCCCAGAACACGGGGATCTCGTCGTCGAGGATCTCGACGGCCTCGCCGTAGTCGGGCCGCATCAGGTCGGCGATGCCGATCGCCTGCGGGTTGCCGACGTGCACCGGCGCGCCGTGAGCCTGCGGGAAGCGAGTGCAGATCTCCACCACCTTGGCCACGTCGCGGCTCTTGATCGGACGCATGCTCACCACCATCTCGCCGCTGAACCGGCCGGCGGGCGTGCAGGCGACGTTGGTGCGGTACATGGCCACGTTGCGCTGCTGGTCGATGTGCCGCAGCGCGACGCCGGCCTGCTGCAGCGCGGATTCGAACGAGAAGCTGCAGCCGATCAGGAAGGTGACGAAGTCCGGCTGCCACAGCGCCGCGATGTTGGCGCGCTCCTCGACGAATTCGCCGTTGCGGTAGACGCGGTAGCCCGGAACATCGGTCGCGATGTCGGAACCGGGCGCGCACAGCACCTCGCGCGCGCCGGGCGCCAGCACCTCGACGAGCGGGCAGGGCTTGGGATTGCGCTGGCAGAACAGCAGGAAGTCGAACGCGGCCTCCTGCGGCACGATCATCAGGTTGGCCTGGATGCGTCCGGGCGCGTGGCCGGCCGTGGGGCGGTCGAATTCGCCGGTTCTGCAGGCGTGGCGCAGCGCGCCGGGGTCGTCATGGATGACTGGCATGGCGGTTCTCGTTCGGAAGTGGGAGGGATGAAAGTGGAGCGGCGCTAATGCCCCAGGTAGGCCTTCTTGACGGCCTCGTCGTGCAGCAGGTCCTGCGCCGGTCCGTCCATCACGACGCGGCCGGTCTGGATGACGTAGCCGTGGTTCGCGATGGCCAGCGCCTTCGTGAGGTTCTGTTCCACCAGCAGGATCGCGACGCCGGTCTCGTTGACGCGCTGGATCACGTCCAGCACCTTGGTGACGAACTTCGGCGCGATGCCCCACGACGGCTCGTCGAGCATCAGCAGCTTGGGGCGCGCCATCAGCCCGCGCGCGATCGCCAGCATCTGCTGCTCGCCGCCGCTCATCGTGCCGGCCAGCTGCGTCGAACGTTCCTTGAGAATCGGGAACAGCTCGAACATGCGTTCGACGTCCTCGGCGATGTCCACCTTGACGCTGCGCGTGTAGGCCCCCAGCTCCAGGTTGCGGCGCACCGTCAGCTTGGGAAACAGGCGGCGGCCTTCGGGCACCAGCGAGAGCCCGAGCGGCACGCGCTCATGGGCCGGCAGCGCGTGGATCGCGCGGCCCTCGAAGCTGACGCTGCCGCCGTCGAGCGCGTTGAGGCCTGCGGCGGCCCGCAGCGTCGTGGACTTGCCGTTGCCGTTGCCGCCGACGAGCGCGACGATCTGGCCCGCGGCCACCTTCAGGCTCACGTCGGTCAGGGCGGGCACGCCGTCGTAGCTGACGCGCAGCTTGTCGAGTGCGAGCATCAGTCGTCTCCCAGGTAAGCCGAGATCACGACCGGATCGGCCTGCACCGCGGCGGGCGTGCCTTCGGCGATCTTGCGGCCGCGTTCGAGCACGACGATCTTGTCGGCGATCGGCATGATGCCCTCGAGCACATGCTCGACGATCAGGCAGGCGATGCCCTTCTTCTGGATGTTGAGCACGACGTCCACCATCTCGCGCACCTCGGACGGATTGAGCCCGGCCATCACCTCGTCCATCAGCAGCAGCTCGGGCTCGGTGGCGAGCGCGCGCGCGACCGCCAGGCGGCGCTGTTCGCTGATCGTCATCGTGCGCGCGGACTTGTCGGCGAAGCGTTCGAGGTGCACGAACGCGAGCCACGCCTGTGCCCGCTCGCGCGCGTGCGCCACGCGGCGCTCGCGCAGCAGCGCGCCCGTGAGCACGTTCTCCAGCGCCGTCATGCCGTGGAAGGTGCGCGCGATCTGGAACGTCCGGCCGACGCCGGCGCGCGCGCACTTCTCGGGCGTGAGGCCGGAGATCAGCTGGCCGTTGAGGCGGATCGTGCCGTCGCTCGGCGCGGACGAGCCGGCCACGCAGTTGAACAGGGTCGTCTTGCCGGCGCCGTTGGGGCCGATCAGGCCGACGATCTGGCCCTTGGCGACGTCGAAGGAGACGTCCTCGTTGGCCGTCAGGCCGCCGAAGCGCTTGCTGACGGCGCGCAGTTCGAGAAGAGAACTCACAGCGATGCTCCCGTCGTTTCGTGCGGGGGCGCGGCCAGCGCGGACGCGTCCTGCGCGGCGGCCCGGGCCTGTTCGGCGGTCGCGCCATCGCGGCGTGCCTGGCGGCGGGCCGCGCGTTCCTTGAACCAGCCGACGATGCCGCTCGGGTAGAACACCGCGACGACGACGATCAGACCGGCGTAGATCACCGTGTCGGTGCCGCGCCCGCTGCCGCCGAAGGTGGCGCGGGACAGCTCCTCGATCACGGTCAGCACCACCGAGCCGATCACCGGCCCGAACAGCGTGCCGACACCGCCGAGGATGGACACCAGCGCCATCTTGATCGACAACGCCGTCGACAGCACCGAGGCCGGATCGATGTAGAGCTCCTTCTGCGCGTAGAGGCTGCCGCCGATCGCGGTGAAGAACGCGCTCAGCGACAGCGCCACCTGCTTGTAGCGCGCGATGTCAATGCCGATGCTGCGCGCGGCGTCGGGCTCGTCCTTGATCGCGCGGAAGTAGAAGCCGAGGAAACTGCGCTCCACCGCCCAGGTCGCGAGCAGGGTCAGCGCGAGCAGGCCCAGCGCGAGCCAGTAGTACGACACCTTGTCGGAGAACACCATCGCGGCCAGGCCTTGACGGTCCATCGGGATCGACAGGCCGACCGCGCTGCCGGCGTAGTCCCAGTTGGTGAAGACGATCTGCACGATCTCGGCGACGGCGATCGTCGCCATCGTGAAGTAGTGGCCCTTCAGCCGGAAGCACGACCAGCCGAACACCGCGCTCAGGACCGCGGCGACGACGCCGCCCGCGAGCATGCCCAGCCACGGGTTCCAGCCGAAGTTGATCAGCAGCAGCGTCGACGTGTACGCGCCGACGCCGTAGAACGCCGCGTGCCCCAGCGAGGCCTGGCCGGCGTAGCCGCCGACGAGGTTCCACGCGGCGCCCATCTGCGCGGCCATCAGGGCGAGCACGGCGAGGTTGACCCAGTAGGCGTCCTTGACGGCGAACGGCAGCGCGAGCGCGGCGGCGGCCGCCGCGGCGAGCAGGAGCGTGGTGCGCTTCATTGCGTCTTCCCCATCAGGCCTTGCGGGCGGAACATCAGCACCGCCAGGAACAGTCCGAGCACGAGGGCCATCTTGTATTGCGGCCCGATCAGCAGGCCGCCCATGACCTCGATCACGCCGACGAGGATGCCGGCCCAGAACGCGCCGGCGACGCTGCCGAAGCCGCCGAGATTGACGACGACGAACGCGATCAGGATGAAGTTCGCGCCGACCTCGGGGAAGATCGGGAAGAACGTCGACAACAGCGCGCCCGCCGCGCCGGCGCAGGCCGCGCCGATGCCCCAGGCGAGCCCGAACATCCGGTGCGAATCGATGCCCATCAGGCGCGCGGCTTCCTTGTCGGAGGCCGTCGCTTCCAGCGCGGAGCCGAGCTTGGTGCGGTGCAGGAAGAACCACACCAGCGCCGTCACGACGATCGCGCCGACGCCGGCCACGACCTGCGGCCGCCCGAGCTGGAAGTGCGCGAGGTGGACGCTGCCGCTGACGAGGGAGCCCTCGATCGTGCGGTAGTCGGGCTTCCAGAAGAACTGCGCGAGGCCGCGGAACAGCAGCATCAGCCCGAAGGTGGTGAAGATCTGGCTCAGGGGCGGCGCGTCGATGACGCGCCGGATCACGAGCTTGTAGAGCAGCACCCCGAACCCGAACAGCATCAGCACCGTGAGCGGCAGCGTGACCAGCGGATCGAGCGCGAACAGCGCGAACATCCAGAAGCTCGCGTACATGCCGAGCATCAGGAACTCGCCGTGGGCGAAGTTCACGATGTCCATCACGCCGAAGATCATCGTCAGCCCGATCGCGACAAGAGCGTAGATCAATCCGATCAACACCCCCGAGGCCAGCGTCTGCAACAGCAGCTCTGCAGTCATGGGAAGGTCCGTGAATGGTTGGTGTGCGCGTGCCGGGTACTGCCTACTTGCGCGCGTCCCACTTGGGCATCGGCCACACCACGTCGCGCGACGCGAGGTCGAACGGCCAGATGGTGGAGTACTTGCCGTCGCGCACCTGCACGAGGATGCCGGCGCCGAGCGTGTTCTGGCCGGTCTCGTCGAACTTGACGCCCTTCCACGGCATGATCAGCGCGGACGACGGGATGTTGGTGGCAGCCAGCGCCTTGCGGATCGCCTCGGGATCGGTGCTGCCGGCGCGGTTGATCGCGTCCGCGAGCACCAGCAGGCCGGTGAAGCTGCGCGCCGAGTTGCCGGTGAAGTCGATCTTGTAGCGGGCCCTGAAGAGGTCGTCCACCTTCTTGATGATGGGCTTCTTGTCGCCGATGTCCAGCGCCCAGACCTCGCGCGACACCACGTATTCGGCGTCCTTGCCCAGCGTCTTGATGAACTCGGTGTCGGCGAAGCCCGCGTCGTTGGCGATGAGCATGTCGGGCAGGTAGCCGAGCTCCTTGTACGTCTTCATCGACAGGATGGCCTCGGAGTACGACGACTGCAGCAGCACGGTGGGGTTCGCCGCCTTGAGCGTCTGCACCTCGGAGGTGAGCTGCGTGGTCTTGGCCGGATAGCTCACCTGCTTGACCACGTTGTAGCCCTGCGCCGTGGCGTACTTGAGCTGCAGCTTGGCGGCCTCGTTGCCGAACAGCGTGTTCTCGGCGAGCGTCGCCACCGAGCCGATCTTGATGTGCTTGGCCTGCTCGACGTCGTGCATGAACTCGATGGCGTTCTTCACGAACAGCTCGTCGTGCGGCGTGGTGCGGAAGAAGTACTTGAAGTTGCGCTGCGTCAGCGTCGCCGACGACGACTCGGCGTTCAGGAACGGGATCTTGTCGCGCTCGGCGACCTGGCTGGCGGTCTGCGTCACGTTGGAGTTGTACGCGCCCATCAGCGCCACGACGTGTTCCTGGCTGATGAGGCGCTCGGCCTCGGTCGCGCCGACCTGCGGGTTGCCCTGATGGTCCGCGAAGACCAGCTTGATCTTGGCGCCCTTCAGTCCGGCGAGCCCGCCGCCGGCGGAGAACGGCAGTTCCGGCACGCCCTTGAGGCCGTTGTTGACGACGTCGGCGGCGAACTCGAGCGCGTCGCGCATCTCCGCGCCACTGGAAGCGAGCGGGCCGGTCAGCGGGTAGATCACGCCGATCTTGATCTCCTGCTGCGCCTGCGCGACTATCGTGACGGCGGCGAGGGCGGCGGCTGCGACGAGCTTGGGTTTCCAGGTGATGTTCATGGGTCTCTCGCGTGGGTTGACGGGATGGGGAGGCGGTTCGGAGTTCAGGATCGGCCGGATCCGGCGTCGGGAATGGATGGATTCTGAAAAGCCCCGCGGTTCGGCGCAAGCGCAAATTATTTCTTTGAGCTCATCGACTTTTCTTGTGAGCTACCGTGGTGCCGCTGCGCACTTTCTTCGGGTTTCCACCGAAGGCGTCGATGAATTTCAGGGCGTCCTGGATGACCGACAACAGCGCGGACGAGCCCGGATCGTAGCGATAGCTGGCCTGCACCGGCAGCGGCGACAGCGCCGTCTCGCAGGGCAGGATCGCGATCTCGTGCTGGCGCACCAGCGTCTGCGCCGCGATGATGGGCAGCGTGGCGATGCCGAAGCCGCTCTCGATCAGGTGCACCATCGCGGGGATCGACGAGACCGTGTGCAGGCGCGGCGGCTCGAGTCCCTCGCCGCGCAACTGCTCCAGCAGCGCCAGGTGCGGCTGCGAGCCGCGCTGGAAGGTCATCATCTCGCTGGAGACGATCTCCGCCAGCGTGTACGGCGTGCGGCGCTTGAGATGCTTGGCGCCGACGAACACCATCTCCATCGTCGGCAGCGGCCGCGTGCGGATGTCGGGCGCGGAGATCGACTGGGCCGCGAAGACGAGGTCCAGCGTGCCGCGCTTGACGGCCTCCACCAGCACGGGCGTGATTTCCACCGTCAGCTCCAGCTGCAGGTTCGGATGCACGCTGCGCAGGTGCTGCAGCATCGGGATCAGCCAGGTGTGCAGCACCGACTCGATCGCGCCGACGCGCAGCAGGTGCACGCCGGTGTCCTCGGTGCCGAGCTCGTCGCGCAGCTGGCGATGGATCGTCATGAGCCGTTCGGCGTAGTTCAGGAAGCGCATGCCGGCGTTGGTCAGCGCGAACTGCTGTCGATCGCGCCGGTCGATCAGCAGGATCCCCAGTTCCTCCTCGAGCGCGGAGACGCGGCTGGAGATCGCCGACTGCGTCATGAACAGCTTCTCGGCGGCGCGAGTCATGCTCTTGAGGGTCGCGACCCAATAGAAGGCTTCGACGAATCGCTGGTTCATTCGGCTTTCCGTTGGCTGTGGCGCTGCCCGATGCGGCGCCTCGATGTCGACCGGTCGCGGCCTGCGCGGCGCGCGCCGGGGGGCCGACTCTTCAGGACAGGACGCGCGTCTGCGCCAGCACGGCGCGCAACGCCGGCGCGCACGGTGCGCCGCACTCGAGTCGGCGCACGTCGCACCAGGGGTACGGCAGCGCCGAGGCCCAGTCGATCATGGCATCGACGTCCCAGGACGTCGTCTCCATCGCGTCGATCGTGATGACGAGCGACCGCGCCAGGCCCGTGCCCGGGTCGAAGGCCCAGTCGTAGCGCCCGCAACCGATGCGCACGAGGCGATCCAGCTTGGAGGACATCGCCACCAGCCAGCCGCAGGCGAACGACGTGGCGCCCGCCGCGGGCGGATCGCCGACGCACAGCGTGTAGATGTTCTCCCAGGTCTCGTTGAAGCGGCTCACGAGCAGCTCGGCGATGGCCTGGCGGCCCACGGCGCCCGGCGGAAACGAGATGCCGGCCGTGCGCACATGCATGCGCAGGCTCGCGTTGTCGGTGAACGCGGCGCGCAGCAGGTGCGGCCGGTTGCCGTCCTTGGCGCGCACGTAGGCGTCGATGGCGGCGGCCGGCGTCGCATGGTGCGCGGGCGTGCGGGGAAGGACGATCGTCGACGACATGGCGGTGGGCTCGCGGTTCGGATCCGATGCGGCAGGCATGGCTGCGCCCGGGCCTGGCGGCGGGGGCATTCGGGACGGGCGGACAACTGATTCTCATGATTTGTCCGCCGAGCTTCCAACAAGAAATTCTTGTGAACTCATATCCAATTTTCTTGTGCACTGGCTTGGTACGAGAAACGACGCGCGCATCCCGTGCGCGTGATGAAGCCGCAATTCGCGCAGCGCGTCAAGCGCAAAAAGATCGCGCGCCGCCCACAAAAATTCGCGATTGCGGGGGCGCCCGCCCGACTTCCAGAATGGCCACGCCAACGCCGTCCACCTTCGGAAAGCCACGACACGGCGTCCGGCATTCCTTCTTCACGAGGTGCACCCGGGGTTGCATCTCGCCCTTCCGAACAACCACACGCCACCACCATGCAAAAGACGCTGATTGCTCTCGCACTCCTGGCCGCCACCGGCGCCGCCTCCGCCCAGTCCACCGTCACCGTTTACGGCAAGGTCGACCTCGGGCTCGTCATCGACAGCGGCGCCGCCGCCGGCAAGTCGGTTCGCATTTCCTCTGGCGTGACCGGCGGATCGCGCCTCGGCTTCAAGGGCATCGAAGACCTGGGCGGCGGCTACAAGGCCGGCTTCGTTCTCGAGACCGGCTTCTGCGCCGACAGCGCCGCGCCGGTCGTGTCGGCCGGGGCGAGCGTCCCGAACTTCTGCACGGGCAGCAACGCGTTCATGGGCCGCCAGGCTCACGGCGACCTCAGCGGCGCGTTCGGTGCCTTGAGTGCCGGCCGCCAGTACAGCCTGGGGTATCTGAACCTCACGACGATCGACCCGTTCGGCACCGGCTACGCCGCCCAGGTCAACAACATCGTCGACGCGGCAGGCGTTCGCCTGAACAACTCCGTGCACTACACGACGCCGGTCGTCGCGGGCTTCTCGGCCTCCGGCGAGGTGGCGCTCGGCGAGACCACGGGCAACTGGAAAGCCGGCCGCGTGCTCGGCGGCGCGGCCACCTACGCGTCCGGCCCGGCCTATGCGGGCTTCTCGTACTACGACCTGGCCAATCCGAACGGCGTCGGATCGGCACGCAAGGACTACCTGCTGGGCGGCACCTACGACTTCGGCGTCGTGAAGGCGCATGCCCTTGTCGAGAAGGCCGACGGCGACCCGACCGGCGCGATCAAGATCGACACGCTGGACCTGATGGCCGGCGTGTCGGTGCCGCTGGCCGGCGGATCGCTGATGGCGTCGTACATCCGCCACGACGACCGCGGCGCGCTCAACCGCGACGCCAACCAGATCGGCGCGGGCTACAACTACCCGCTGTCCAAGCGCACCTCGGTCTACGCGGCGTACGCGCGCATCGTCAACGACAACGGCGCGACGTTCCACGTGGGCAACGCCACCGAGACGGGCACCGGCAACAAGGCCTTCAACCTGGGCGTGGTGCACAACTTCTGATCTTCCGACGAGCGGCGCGGCCAGGTACCGGGCCGCGAGAGCAGCGGTTCGCCTCGGCGGATCCTTTGGGGTGGGCCCGTCTGCGGACGGGCCTTTTTTTCGTGCGCCGCGCTCACTCGTCGAGTTCGCAGGCATCGCGCCCGCGCGCCTTGGCGCGGTAGAGCGCGGCGTCGGCGTGGGCCTCCAGCGTCGCGGCCGTCAGGCCGGCGTCGTGGGCGACGGTGATGCCTACGCTGGTCGTCACCCGCAGCGTCATGCCCTCGAGCTCGAACGGCAGGCGGGCGGCCTCGAGGATCTTGCGGCCGACCGCCGCGGCCTGTTCGTCGGTGAGCGGACCGTCGAGGATCAGCGCGAACTCGTCGCCGCCCAGCCGGGCCGTGGTGTCGACGCTGCGCAACGCGGCGCGCACGCGGTGCGCGAAGGCACGCAGCAACTGGTCGCCGATCGCGTGCCCGTGCGTGTCGTTGACCGCCTTGAAATGATCGATGTCGAGGAACGCGAGCGCGAACGGCTCGCCGTGGCGCCGGTTGTGCTCGATGGCCTGCGCGAGCCGGTCCGCGTATGACAGGCGATTGGGCAGGCCCGTGAGCGCGTCGTGGCCGGCCAGGTGGGCCAGCTTGCGCTCGAGCGTCTTCACCTCGGTCACGTCGAGCGTGAGGCAGAAGAAGCCGGCCACGCGCGCGTCCTCGATGTGCGGCACGAAGGTCACCGACAGGTCGCGCGGGGCGCCGTCGCGGCCCGGATGCTGGCGTTCGTAGTGCGCGGTCTCGCCCGCGAGCACGCGGCGCAGCGACGGTGCGATGCTGTCGTGCAACGATTCGCCGAGCACCTGCGCCAGATCCCGCCCGAGCACCTCGTCGGCCGACTTCCCCAGCAGGTCCAGGTAGGGCTTGTTGCAGAAGAGAAAGCGCTCCTGGGGGTCGAGGTAGGTGATCATGGCCGGGACGGCGTCGATCATCAGGCGCAGGCGCGTCTCGCTTTGCTGCAGCGCGACCGCCGCGGCGGTGCGACGGGTGGCGTCTTCGGTCTCTGGCATCCGAATCTCTCCGATGAGCCGCGGCGCCGTGCGCGGCGGCAATCCAGCATATCGGAGACTGCGGGGCCGCGAGCGGCGCCGCCGCCTAGGATTTCACGATGCCCTTGAGGTGGAGGCGCAAGGCCTTGCGTCCATCGGCATTGATGGCGCGCCAGGCCTGCAGCGCGAGCGCGAGGAACTGCTGCTCGCCGGGCGTGAGGCCGGCGGCTTCGCGCTCCTCGTCGAGCCAGCCGGCGGGCTTGCCGCAGTGCTGCTCGATCTGGCGCGCGAGCTTGTCGCCGATGGGGCGCGAGGACTTGATCTGGCTCCACATGCTGGGCGAGATCTCGACGTGTGCCGCGAAGGCCTGCTCGAGGCCCTTCGGCGCGGTGCCGTTGGCGACGGCGCTTTCGGCGTAGGCCTGGAACAAGGCCAGCACGTTGCGGCGTCGGGAAACGGTGGAATCGGACACGTTGCGGAAGAGAGCCTGCGGAAAGGTCGATCCCGATTGTCGCCGCCGCGGCGCTGATCGTAAAGACTATTTACGCAGGACTCAGTGCTCGCGGCCCGCCGTCTCGCGCACGTCCTCGCGCGTCAGCAGCGCCGAGCGCAGCGCCTGGCGGATGCCTTCGATCTGCGTCGCCAGCGCCATCGCGGGCACGCCGGGCCGCGCCGCGACCTGCTCGGGGGTGTAGGGCACGTGCACGAAGCCGCCGCGCGCGTGCGCCAGCGCGGACGCGGTGGCCAGCCGGTGCATCAGCGCGTAGAACACGTGGTTGCAGACGAAGGTGCCGGCCGTGTTCGACACCGCGGCCGCGACGCCGGCCGCGCGCACGTCGCGCGCGATCGCCTTGATCGGCAGCGTCGAGAAGTACGCAGCCGGGCCGTCGGCGACGACCGCCGCGTCGATCGGCTGGCGGCCGAGGTTGTCGGGGATGCGCGCGTCGTCGACGTTGAGCGCCGCGCGCTCGATCGAGATCTCCGCGCGGCCGCCGGCCTGGCCCAGGCACATCGCGAGTTCGGGACGATGCGCGGCGAGCGCGTCGTCCAGCGTGCGCAGCGCATCGCCGAAGGCGCAGGGCAGGCACACGGCGCGCACCGTGCGGCCCTCGCAGACCCAGCCGTCGAGCGCGCGGGCGATCTCCCAGGACGGGTTGACGGACTCGCCGCCGAAGGGTTCGAAGCCGGTGAGGAGGATCGTCGGGTTCACGGTGCGGGCAGCAGGAAGTAGAGCAGGAACAGGTTGAAGACCAGCACGGCCATCGCGGTGGGCCATTGTGCGCGGATCACGCCGTTCTTGTCCGGCAGCTCCAGCAACGCGGCCGGCACGATGTTGAAGTTCGCGGCCATCGGCGTCATCAGCGTGCCGCAGTAGCCGGAGAACATGCCGATTGCCGCCATCGCGGCCGGGTTCGCGTGGAAGACGCCGACGAGCACGGGCAGGCCGACGCCGCCGGTCATCACCGGGAACGCCGCGAAGCCGTTGCCCATGATGACGGTGAACAGCGCCATGCCGAGCACGTAGACCGCGACGGCCAGGAAGCGGATGTCCATCGCGATGTAGTGCGTGGCGAGCCAGGCGACGGACTTGCCGACGCCCGCGTCCGAGAACACCAGCCCCAGCGTCGCCAGCAGTTGCGGCAGCACCAGCGCCCAGCTCATCGCGTCGACCAGGCGGCGCGCCTCGCGCACGCCCTGCGCGGGCGTCTCGCGCGTGAGCCAGCACGCGAGCGCGAGCGCGACGACGCTGGACATGCCGACCGCGGCGAGCGTCGAGTTGCCGGCGTCGAGCAGCGGAACGCCGGCGACCATGCCCTTGTTGGCCAGCAGCGACGCCACCACCGCGACCAGCGGAATCGCCAGCGCCGGCAGGAACAGCTTGTTGCCGAGGCGGCGCGCCCGCGCGACGTATTCCTCCACGGTCGGTGCGGCGTGCTGGCCCGGCGTGACGCGGTGCAGGCCGGCGACGACGGCCATCGCGATCACGCCGCCGCCGATCCAGGCCGGCGGCAGCAGGTCGCCGGCGAGGAACAGCAGCGCGTAGAAGCCCCAGAAGAACGCGCTGCCGAAACGCCGCGGATTCGTGCGGTCGATGGCCGTCATCGCGGCCACGCAGGCCAGCACGAGGCCGGCCAGGACGTACAGGTGGGCGAGGGAGAAGATCATGCCGAGACTCCGTCCCGGCCCTGCGCGGGCGACTCGACGGGCGGCGCGTCGCGCATCTCGCGCGCCAGGGTGGCGTCCAGTCGCCAGAGCCGGATCGCGTGGACGACGAACGCGAAGCCCGCGGTCGGCAGGCCCCAGAACGCCACCTTCAGCGGCTCGACGGCGATGCCGGCCTCGTGCAGGAACGTCGCGATGAGCACGATGGCGCCAAAGGCGACGAAGATGTCCTCGCCGAAGAACAGCCCGACGTTGTCGGTGGCCGCCGCCAGCGCCCGCAGCTTGTAGCGGATGCGATCCGGCAGCGGGCCGTGCCGGGCCTCGGCCGCGCCCTCGGCCATCGGCGCGATCAGCGGCCGCACCATCACGACATGGCCGCCGAGGCCGGTCAGGCCCAGCGCCGCGGTGAACTCGCGCGCCGCGAGGTAGACGATCAGCAGCTGCCCGGCGCTCGCGTTGCGGAAGCGCTGGATCCACGCCTGCGCGTGCTGGCGCAGGCCGTGGCGTTCGAGCAGGCCGATGGTGGCGAGCGGCAGGATGATCGCCAGCGTCAGGTTGCGCGTCTTGAGGAACCCGGCGCCGATCGCGTTCAGCGTGGCGACGACGCCGAAGCCCGCGGCGAACGCCGTGACGATGGCCGCGCCGATCACGACGATCATCGGATTGAAGCGCAGGACGAAGCCCGCGATGATGACGGCCACGCCGATGAGCGGCCAGAGGGAGACGTCAGGTGCCATGGCGATTTCCTGCAGGGTGAGCCGGACGGATTGTGAGCCACCCCCGACGCCGGATGTCGCGGGGTCGGGCGATTCTGTGAAGGCCGCCACGGTCGCGCAAGCGCGAATTATTTCTTTCAGCGCATCGATTTCTCTTGTGCGCCTGGTTGGTGCCCGATGCACGGACGTGGACCGCGCGCAACGGTCTCGCGCGAGACGCTCGCGCAATCAGTAAAGACTATTTACACCGCGTCCTGTCGCTTGGAAAGGCGACGATTCTTTGCACGAGTGCGGCCCGAGACCTTCGCTCGGTCCGCGGCACTTCGAAACGGAAACGTGCCAGGAACTCCATCGTGAACGGCCGGAACGCCCTTCGCAACGCCCAAGCCCTCGTCGGCCAGCGTGCGTTCGCGTGCGTCGTCCCGTTGGGTCTCGGGCAGGCGCCCGCGCATCGCGAATCCGAGGATCGCCCCGATCCGGGAGGCAGCCGCGTCTGACCAGACGTGCCTGCCGCACTCTGAACTCCAGAGGCCCGGATTCCGCAAAGGATCCGGGCCTCTTGTTTTCCTTTCACCGGCCGCAATGATTGGGCGGCTCCGGAACCCGTCACCGGAACCTATTTTCTCGACGTGACCGAGTGGTCGAAGGGGCCTCGCTGCAAACCCGGTGACGTATGACTGCTTCGGTTCGACTCCGACCGTCGAGTCCAGTGTGCGAGCGCGGTTGGGGGAGGCCGCAGCTCAGTGGTAGAGCCCCGGGTTGTGAGCCCGGTGACGTTGGTTCGATCCCGACCGGCCACCCCCAACCGCGTTTGTACGTGAGTCGCTCGCGAAAGGAGGGCACCAAATGCAAGCATTGCATCAACACGTCCTGCAGCTGGACATCGACTGCGACGAACGGCCTTCGTCAAAACAACATCGGCCGCTGCGACGAGTCGCAGCGGCCGATGTCGAGCGCACAGGGTGCGCGCGAGATCAGGACGGCAGGAAGTCGATCGGATAGGTCGTCGTGAGCGTTCCGACGTCCTCCGCTGCGAAGCTCAACGAGCGGAATCGCGCCAACAGCTTCTGTTCGAGCTCGGCATTCTTCAGCTCGCTGGAGACCAGATGGCATTCGCTGATGCTGCCGTTGGGCTCGATCGTGAAGCTGACGACGACCTTGCCCTGGAGCGAGGCGTCTTCGCGCAGTGCACGGTTGTAGATCGCGTACAACGCGCCCTTGTTGCGCTCCAGCACCAGGCGAACTTCTTCCAGGGAACGCGAGGCCTTGCCGCCGGCCCCCTTGGTCAGCGAGCCGCCGGCCTTGCCGTAGCCCGCACCGGTGCCATGTCCACCCGTGCCGCTGATCTGGCCGCCCAGACCCGGCCCACCGCCGCCACCGCCGCCGGCCACGCCGGCAACGAGCGTCGTCGAGCGCCCGGCCAGGCCGCCGCCGCCCGAGTCGCGGCTGAAGCCCGCGGTGTTGATGCCGCCGCTGCCGCCGGTGGCGTTGGAGGTGATCATGTTGCGATCGGGCAGGCCCTGTTCCTTGCCGGCACCGACGCCCACGCCGGCTCCGGTGCCGACGCCCGCACCTTTCTTGATGTCCTGGTTCAGCTGCACCGCCAGCGGCGCGCCGTGCAGCTCGGGCGGCTGGTCCTTCAGCGCGGCGAGCAGGCCGACGCCGGCGGCCTTGTTGCGCGCGGCCTCGCGATCCTCGCCCGGCGGCTTGCCCGGGATCGGCTGGCGCGCCTCGACCACCGGCCGCTCGCGCGGCACGGGCTTGGTCGGCAGCGGCGCGGGCTCGCGCTTGTCGGTGGCGTCAGGCTTGGGCGGCTCGACCTTCTCCACCTTCGGCGGCGGAGGTGGCGGCGGGGCCGGTGGTTTGTCCAGCAGCAGCTTGGCGGCGATGGGCGGCAGCGTCGTCGTCGGCGTGCGATCGGGTTCGGGCAGCGTGATGAAACGCAGCGCGATGCCGAAGACGATCACGAAGCCGAGCAGCGCGAGGAACAGCTTGCGGAAGCGCTCCTCGTCGTCGTGCGCGAGTGCCCAGGGCAGCGTGGAGGTACGGAAGGAGATGGCGGCCATGGGCTTCACTCGTTCCGGTTCACGGCGAACGACACGTTGGTGTAGTCCGCCACCGCCGCGGTGTACATCACCTTGCGCAGCAACTGGTAGGGAATGTCCTTGTCGCCCATGATCGTGACCGAGTGCGCCTTGTCGGCGTTCTCCGCCAGCGCGACGGGCCGCGCGGACATGATGTCGAGCTCGGACTTCAGGCCCGGGATCAGGTCGGTCGTCGCGGCGGCCAGCGGCGCGACGTCGGCCACCTTGCGGCCGTCGACGGTGATCTCGGTGGCGTTGACCACGACCACAACCGTCTCCTTGGGATCCTTCTTCGCGCTCGATACCGGCAGGTGGACGGCGGCGGCGGGCAGCGTCTCGACGCCGGAGCTCGAGAGCAGGAAGAAGATCAGGATGGTGAAGACGTCGATCAGCGACACGAGGTTCATGTCGAGGCCGTTGCCATGCCGGGCGTTGCGTGCGGCGCGCTTCTGGATCGGGGTGAGCTTCATCGCGTGCCCCTTTCAGTGCCGCACCGGCGCGTCGCCGATGGAGATCGCCGGGAACAGGTCGACATCGACGACTTCGGTGCCGCCGTTGGCCGACTTGCCGGTGCGCATCGCATCCATCACATGGATCACGGTGTCGTACGGGATGTCCGGCTCGGGCAGCAGCGACGCCGCCGTAACGTCCGGGAACTTCTTCTTGATCTCGAACATCTGCGCGTTCAGCGTGACGAGATCCGGGCCCTGGGGCGTATTCGGAATGCGCGCGATCAGGCCGCCGATCTTGTCGCCCACCTCGATGGCGTCGCGACGCACGACGACCTCGAGCTTCAGGTCGTTCGCCTTGAGGCCTTCATAGTTGGCCGACTTCGCGGGCAGCGTCAGGTCGACCACCGACATGTTCGAGAACACCGCCGTCGACAGCAGGAACGGGATCAGCACGACGATCAGGTTGATGAAGGCGCTGACCTCCAGCGCCTCCGAACCCTTCTTCAGGCGTCTAGTTCGCATGGCGGCACCCCCGCGGATTCGGGTGGTTGGAACGGCGCATGATCAGGCCGCCTTGTGTTCCGGAGCGAGACGCTGGACGAGGTTCAGGAAGCTGATCTTGGCGGCCTCGAGGCCGTCGACGATGTCGGCCGTACGGGCCTGCAGGAACGAGTGGATCAGCAGGAACGGGATCGCGACCATCAGCGCGAACGCGGTGTTGTTCATCGCGATGGAGATCGACGCCGACAGCAGCGCCGCCTTCTCCGCCGGGTTGACCTGCGAAACGGCCGTGAACGCGTGGATCAGGCCCGTGATGGTGCCCAGCAGGCCGACCAGCGTGATGACGTTGGCGAACACGGCGATGTAGTGCGTGCGCTTCTCGAGGCGCGGCACGATCTCCATCATGCCTTCCTCCATCGCGGCGTCGATGTCGTCGCGGCGGCGCGAGGACTGCAGGCGCGACAGGCCGTTGTGCACGATCTTGCCGATGGCCGAATCCGACGACGCCGTCAGGCCCAGCACTTCCTTCCACTGGCCGCCCTGCAGCAGCGGCAGCACCTTCGCCCAGTCCTTGCGGTTGTTCACGCGCGCCTTCTGCAGGAACACGAAGCGTTCGATGGCGATCGCCAAGCCCGTGGCCATGATGGCCAGGCTCGGGAAGATGAACAGACCACAGTCCTGGAAGAACTTGATGATCGACTCAAAGGAATTCATGGAAATCTCCGGGAAACTGGATCGGGAAAAGAAGAGAGGCTGAAAGCGCGGTTCGGATCAGTGCGCCGCGGCAGGAGCCGGCGGCGCCACGGCGGCGGCGTGCTCCTGTTCGAGCTTGTCGTAGCGCACCTGGCGCCGGAAGACATCGCGATCGACGGGCGCGAGCGCCTCGTCGACGACGCTCACCGGCGGCCGGCCGGCCAGGTCGCCCGGCAACGGCTTCTTCCAGGGAACGATGTAGAGAACCTTCGGCAATTCTCGGTTGCCGATGATCTTCGTGGGATCGATTTCGGCGCGATCCTGGCCAAAGGCAGGGGCGACAAGGCAACCGATCGTAAGCAGCGCAGCGAGGCGATGCGGTGTGGTCATGACTTCTCCTTCGGCGCGCTGGCCGGAGCGGGCGCAGATGCGGCAGGCGCAGGCGCCTTCGGCTGGCGATTCTTGACGTCGGCCACCCACTTCGCGACGACGGGGTCGCCCGCCGGCGTCAGCGCGAGGTAGCGCGTGTAGAGCTCGAGCGCGTGCGCGCTGTCGCCCAGGTACAGGTCGTCGAGCACGCCGAGGTTGAGCACCGCGGTGGCGTAGTTGGGGTCGAGCGCGATGGCGTGCTCGTAGGCATCGCGCGCCTGGGTGAACTCGCCGTTCTGGCGGTACGCGAGGCCCAGCTGGTTCCACGCGGTGGCCAGGCCGGGCGCGAGCTCGGTGGCCTTCTCGAGTTCCTTGACGGCCTCGGCCGGATGGCCCGCCTGGCGCGCGATCACGCCGAGGTTGGCGTGCGGGCCGGCGAGCTCGGGGTTGGACTGCACCAGCGCGCGCAACATGCGCTCGGCGTCCGCGGCGTGGCCGGCGCGCAGCAGCGCCAGCGCGTCGTCGTAGGCGCGTTGCGTGGCCGGCGCGATCGGGCCGGTGGACGTGGCCGTGGCGACGCTGGCGGCGGCGGCCGGCACGGAAGCCGCAGCGCTCGCCGCCTCCGCGGGCGCGGACGCGCCCGCGGAGGCCGGCGCGGCCGACGACGAGCCCGGCAGCCGGAAGCCGATCGAGCCGCAGCCGGCGAGCAGCGCGCCGGCGACCAGCGCCATCAGCGCGAGCGGGAGACGTTCAGCGGATCGCATCGACGGTCGCCTCGCTGTGTTCGGTCTTGTTGTAGCGCGCCGGCTGCAGCGTCTTCAGCGCGTCGAAGCTCTTGCGCACCCACTCGTCGTAGATGCCCTGCTGGGTGCGGCTCGCGTTGATGCCGTGCAGCGCGATCGCCTTCTCGACGTACGGATCGGCCTGTTCCTCCAGCAGCTCGTTGTACTGCTCGAGCTCCAGCTTGGACAGCTTCTTCGGCCGCTGCGAGCCGATCAGCGCCTTGGCGAAGTCCTGGTACAGCGAGGCGACGTGGTACGTGGCCGCCGTGGTGACCTCGGCGACGCCGTAGTCGGTGGCCACCGCGTAGGCCTTCAGCGCGTCCTGCATCTTGGCCTTCTTGATGTTCAGGTTCTTGGCCAGCGGCTCGACCAGCGCCACCTTCTGGTAGGCCTCGAACACCGGCTCGGCGGCGGCCAGCGCGGCCATCGCGCCCAGCGTGCGCGTGCGGTCGGTGCGCGCCGAACCGCCGTTCTGGTCGGCCACGAAGATCGCGTGCATCTGCGCGCTCTCGGCGGCGGCGTTGCCGTCGATGTGCGCCAGCTGTGCGAGTCGCCAGTGCGCCTCGACCGCCGGCTCCAGCGGCGTCGGATATTGCTTCAGGTAGCGGTCGTAGTCCTTCGCGGCCAGCGCACGATTGGCCGCGGCATCGGCGGGGCGCGGCTTGCCGGCCTTGACGCTGTCGGGATCGCTCGCGGCCGCGCGCTCGTACAGCGTGGCGGCCTGCCACAGCGCTGCGCGCGCACGGGTCGCGCCCTCGGGCGTGGTGGTTGGCGCCAGTGCGATGCGCTCGTACTGCGCGGCGGCCGGCGCCCATTGCTGCTGCTCGCTGTAGGCCAGGGCCAGGCGGGCGGTGACCTCGGGCTGCAGCGGATTCTGCGGATAGCGCTGGCGGAAGTCCTCCAGCGTGCGGGCCGCGCCGGCCCAGTCCTTCAACGCGATCAGCGAGGCGGCGGCGTCGTACTCGGCGTTGGCGCGCACCGCGGAACCCGGCGCCGCGATCGCGACGCGCGCGAAGTTCTCGGCCGCGGCCTTGTCGTCGCCGGCGGTGCGGGCCTGTTCGCCCTGCTTGTAGATAGCCGCCGCCAGACGCTCGGTGAGCTCGCCGCGCGCCGGATCGTTGGCCGGCGCGAGCGCCAGCACCTCGCCGTAGGCCTTCTCGGCGCGGTCGAACTGGCCGGCCTCGAACGACGTGTGCGCGACCAGCGTCCAGGCGACGCGGCGCTGCGCCGGCGTGGCCGGCGGCTGCAGCGCGAGCACCTGCTCGGCGACGCTCGCGGCGCGCTCGTTGTCGTGCAGCTTGAACAGCGTGTCGGCGGCGTTCGTCAACACCGCGGGCGTGCGCGAGTCGGCCGGGAACGCGGCGGCGAAACGCAGCTCGCTGTCGACGCCGGTGCGTTGCATCGGCACCAGCGCGTCGCCGCTGACGCCCTTTTGTTCGGCGGCGTGCGCCAGCAGCGCGGAATAGCCGGCGTCGGCGCTGTGCGGATGCGCCGGGTACTCGTAGGCCGTCTTCTCGTATTCGACGGCCGAGGCCGCGTACTGGCCGCTCTCGTAGAGCACCTCGCCCAGCAGGAAGTTGTTCTCCGGCGCCTCGGGGTCGCCGGCGAACTCGGCCAGCCAGGCGCGGTACCACTTCGCGGCCTCGACGTAGTCGGCCTGCGCCTTGGTCTTCTGCGCCTGCGCGTGATAGCGCTGCGCGAGTTCGGCCAGCGCGGTCTTGACCAGCGGCTGCGCGTGTTCCCAGCCTTCGGGGTTGGCCTTGCGGAACTCGCCGTCGAGGCCGTACTGCGCGACGTAGTCCTTCTTCGCCGCGAGCGCCAGCTGGTCGAAGCCGGCCTCCTGGTCGATCGCGATCACCTGTGCCTGCATGGCCGGCGCCTGCGCATCGAGCGGGTTCAGGCGCGCGAAGCCGGCGTAGGTGTCGGCGGCGTCCTTCGGGCGCTCCTGCGTCAGGTACAGCTTGCCGAGCTGCTGATAGATGCGGAACTCGTACGAGCGCCGGTCGTCGCTGGTGATGTAGACGGGAATCGACTCCGCGCCCTTGAGGTTGGCCAGCGAGATGCCGATCACGCGCAGCGTGTCGTCGACCAGCTCCTTGTCGGCGCGCGAAAGCGCCTCGGACTTGTCGAGGTCGTCGTCCCGGATGCCGACGATCTTGCCGTCGAGCACGCCGAAGAACGAGCCCAGCGCCTCTTCGAGATTGCCCTGCTTGAACCTGGACCAGCCCTGCATGTACAGCGCGCGTTCGCGGAACGTGCCGAGCTTGTCGCCACCGAGGACCAGCGTGTACGCCTGCTCGGCCTTCGGGTACTGCCGCAGCGTGAACAGCAGCTCGCCGCGCCGGAACTGGGCCTCGTCGCGGTAGCGCGTCTGCGGATACTTCGCGACCAGCAGGTCGAGCGTCGCCAGGGCCTGTTCGAGCTGGCCGCCCTGTTCCTGCGCCCGCGCGAGCTGGTAGATCACGCGGTCGTTGGTGGGGTCGTTCGGATACGTCTTGAGGTAGTCGCGGTATTGCGCGATGGCCGCCGTGTAGTCGGGCGTGCCGGAAGGCGTCGGATTGGCGGCGTTGGCGTTGTCGGCGCTGGTCATGGCCAGGTCGCCCAGGCGGCGCTGCGCCTCGGCGCGCAGGTTGGCGTCGGGCGTGACCGCGAGGAAGTCGCGGTAGGCGGCGATGGCCTTGTCCTCGTCGGCCGGGATGCCCGGATCGGACTCGATTACCACCTCGCGCTTGTTCAACGACTGGATCGTCGGCGCGTTGTCGGGCGTCGCGCCGGGCTTGCCGCCGCCCCAATGGAACATCGAGCACGCGCCCAGCGAGCTGGTGAGCAGCAGCACGGCCAGCGTGCGCGGCCGCGGGGCGAGCAACAACCGGTCAGGGCTTGGCCGCATGGTCGCCCTCCTTCGGTTCGGTCGCCCGGTCGTAGAGTTGCGCGACCGCGAAGCGGGCCTGCGCGGTGTAGGCGGCGAGACGCTCCTTCTGCGCCTTCAGTTCGACGATGGCGATCTCCTGCAACGCGGCCTGCTGCTCCGTCGCCAACGCGGTGACGCGCGGCGCGAGGATGTTCAGGCGCGCGTCGAGCTCGGCGATGCGGCGCGCGAAGTCCTCGAAGTGCGCGGGCTCCTCGCGCTGCGCCGTCGCCAGCTGCTCGTCGTGCGCGCGAGCGTCGACCAGCGCGTCCTCGGTCTGCTGCTGGCCCTTCTTCGCCGTCCACACGCGCGCCGGGTATTCGTGCGCGAGCTGCCATGCGAGCGCGCCCGCGACGCGGCGCAGGCGGTCGTGCGCCTCGGCGAGGCTGGGATCGGTGTCGGGCGGCAGGTTGGCCAGCGTGTCGGTGACGCGCTTGAGGCGCTGCTGCAGCTCGCGTTCGTTGGCATCGGCGAAGGCGACCCCGTCCTGTGCGTCCTCGGCCTGCTTCAGCGCGGCGGCGTTGTCGTCGCTGCGCTGCTGCAGGTGCGCGATGTCCTGGCCGTTCGCCAGGCCCTGTTCGCGGATCTTGGGCAGGCGCTCGGCGAAGGCCTGGCGGCGCGTGGCGAGCATGTCGCCGAAGACGCCCAGGTTGTCATGCCAGTCGGCCAGGTTGTGGCCGAGGAACTGCAGGTCGCGGTAGTTCTTGAACGCTTCCTGGAACTCGTTGCCGGCGATGACGGGTGTCAGCAGGCGCGCGTGCGGCATCAGCGGCAGGTCGCGGAAGGTCTGGAACCAACCCATCTCCTCGCCGGGATTGCGGCTCATCAGGCCCTCGACCAGCTTGCCCTCGCGGATCGCGGCGATGGTGGCGTCGATGTCGGCGTCCGCCGTCTGGAAATTGGCGATCGCGGTCTCGTAGCGCTTGAGCGCCTGCGCGTCGGCGTGCAGCTCGGCATAGGCATAGGGCACGGCGAGCTGCGCCTCGAGCACGGAAGGGTCGCTGGCATCGCGGCCGGCCAGTTCGAGCCAGGGCACCAGCGCCGCCTTGGGCTGGCTCAGCGCGTCGGCGGCCCAGCCGAAGCCCAGCAGCGCGGCGTTGGACGCGATCCCTTCGAGGCGCACGCGCTGCAGATACTTGCGCGCGTCCAGCGCCTGCTCGTCCTTCAACGCGGCGAAGCCGAGCGCCACGTTGGCCTTGTCGCGCAGCGCGCGGCCTTCCTCGTCGGGCATCGTCTGCTGGCCGAGCTTGTCGAGGATGGCCGTTCCCTGCGCCACCTGGCCACCGCGGATCAACGCGACGCCCAGGTTGTAGCGCGCGAACAGATCCTCGCCCTTGGGCCCGGCGATCGGCGTCAGGATCTTGCTGGCGCCGGCGTTGTCGCCGAGCGCCATCAGCACGTTGGCCTGCAGCAGGCGGCGGTCGTCTTCCAGCGGCTCGGGCAGGCGGTGCTCGATGCGCGCGAGCGCCTGCGAGGCCTCGGGCATCAGGCCGCGCTGATAGCGGATCTTGGCGAGGAAGTACCAGGCGCGGTCGCGCACCGACGGCGGCGCGCCGCGCGCGAGCAGCGCCTCGAACACCTCGGCCGCCTGCTTGTGCAGGCCGTACGACAGCAGCAGCCCGCCGCGCAGGATCTCGGCCTCGTCGGCGTGGTGCTGCATGCGCTCGAAGTGCTGCGAGACCTCCAGCTTGGTGATCGCAGGAAAGTAGCGGCCCTGGTAGAACTCGAACAGCACGTCGCCGTAGTGCGGATCCAGCACCGGATGCAGCGGCGGATCGGCCGGCACCTTGTCGGGATCGTCGGCGGCGCGCGCGCCAGCCGTCGCCAGCACGCCGGCGACCAACGCGGCGAGCAGGCCCAGCTGCGGGAGAAAGCGCGAACGCTGCATCGTCGTCACTGCCAGACTTTGACGTCGAATTCCGGCTGCAGCTTCTGCTGCACGTCCTTGATCTGCAGCTCGATGTACTTGGGCTCGGTGCTCTTGTCGAACCTGATCGTCGTCGCGCGCTTGTAGTCGCGGTCGTGCGGGCCCTTGCCGGTGAAGAACGCGACGATCTCGTGGCTGCCCGCCTTCAGGTCGCCCAGATAGACGCGCTGGACGCCGCCGCGGTGCAGCGCCTGCACTTCCAGCGGCGTGTACAGGTAGGTGGTGACGACCTTGTCATCGAGCTTGATCTGCACCGAGTCGAGGTCGAACAGCAGGCCCACGTCCATCGACACGAACACGGCCACCTGCGTGTTGGCGGGGAACAGGAGTTCTTCCTCGAGCACCAGCAGGTCGCGGTTGAGGCGGATCACGTCGGCCTTGGTCTGCTGCACGCGGTCGTCGAGGCTGCCCGTGGGCGCGGGTTCGCTCGCGGCGGCGGCGCTGGCGGCGCTTTCCGGCGCGCTGGCGCCGGTGGCTGGCGTCGCGGCGCTGGCCGCGGGCTCCTGCGCGGGCGCCGCCGCGATGGCGGCCGGCACCGGCGCGGAGGCGGACGCCGCCGGCACCGGCGTGTCCGCTGCGAAGACGGGCGACAGCGCCGTGACGGCGCACAGTCCGAGGGCGATCAACGCCGTGCGAGTCAGGTTCAGCATGCGGAGCTCTCTCAATCGTTTTTAGAACGTGGCCGACAGCACGGTGTTGAACACGCTCGCGTGGTACGAGTACGGCTTGCCGGTGGCGACGACGGTGTAGTCGGCGTAATGGAAATCGATGAACTGATACGTGCCGCTCAGCTTGACGTCGTACTTGCCCGGCACGCTGCGCAGCGTGTACGAGACGGTGGCGCCGGGGCCGAAGTCGTGCATCGTGCTGAGCTCGCGGTTGCGCGAGACGTACAGCGTCTGGTCGGGCGCGTTGTCGCTGTAGAACAGCGCGTGCTCCTGGCGGTAGTAGCGCACGTAGCTCTCGAGCAGCCAGCCGGGGGCGAGGTTGCGGTTGTAGCCCAGCTCCAGCGTGTGGCCGCGCACGCCCCAGGTGTCCCAGTAGTAGCGGTAGTCGGCGCGGAACGAGCGGCGGTTCTCGGCGCCGTCGGGCGTGATGTCGCCCGTCGTCGACACCTTCAGCGCCTTGCTCTCGCGCGTGGTCGGGTCGGTCTCGTGGACGTAGGTGCCGAAGACGCGCGCCAGCCGGTACGGGCTCTGCAGGTAGCCGTCGTCGTTGATCGATTCGAGGTTGGCGCTGACGGTCCAGCGCGGCGTGAGGATCTGCGTGAGGCCCAGGCGGTACTGCCAGTGATGCGCGGTGCCGACCCAGCCCGGCGTGCCGTGCTGGCCCACCTTGTCGTCGGCGTGGCTGTAGCCCAGCACCACGGTCGTCATGCCGCCGAACACGTCCTGCGTCAGGTCCATGCTGAGCGTGTCGGCCTGGTAGTCGGGCTCGACGCTGCGCGAGCCGCCGATGTGGATCAGCGAATCGCGCACCACGTAGTCGAGCCCCAGCTCGCCCTGGTTGCGCACTTCCTTGAACTTGCTGGCCGTGGTGACGACGTCGATCGACGCGTTGCTGACCGCATCGACGTACCAGCTGCCCGACAGCGACACGCGATCGAGCATGCTCTTGCGGATCAGCAACGCCGGCCCCTGCGCGATCACGCCGCCGCCGTCGTACAGGTGGTACATCGTCTCGACGCGGTCCTCCGGCAGGTCGACGGCCTGCACCGAGCCCGCGGCGATCGCGCCGCCGACCAGTCCGGCGACCTTGGCGGCGTTCTTAATTGCAACCACAACCGCCTCCCTGCACGCCCGTGGCGCCGCGCGAGCCTTCGCGCACCGTGTAGACGTGGTCCAGCTGGCGCCCCGGCAGCTCGTTGAGCGAGGTCTTCATCACCGGATCGGCGAGGCGCTCGCGCTCGTACGGCTTGACCCAGGGCTCGATCGGCTTGAACGCGCAGCCGCTCGCGCCGGCGAGCACGAAGGCGGCGGCGACGAGGGCGAGAGGACGCAAACGGGACATCGTCATTCCTTCAGCAATCCGCGGATCTGCTGTTCGTAGTCGCGCTCCGTGCCGTCGCGGAAGCCGCGCGTGAGGAAGCGCACCTTGCCGTCGCGGTCGATCACGACGGTCGACGGCATCGTGCTGAGGTCGTACAGCCTGCTGACCTTCTTGTCGGTGTCGAGCAGCACGGGAAAGCTGACGCCCAGCTTGGCGGCGGTGGCGAGCGCGGTGCGCGGGTCGTCGTCGACGTTGACGCCCAGCAGCACGAAGCCCGACTTGCGGTACTTCTGGTACAGCGTGTCCAGGCGCGGCATCTCTTCGCGGCACGGGCCGCACCAGGTGGCCCAGAAGTTCACCAGCACGACCTGGCCGCGCAGTTCGTCGAGGCGCACGTTGCGGCCATCGGCGCCGCGCAGCGTGAAGTCGGGCGCGACGGCGTTGGCCGCGGGCGTCGCGGCGCCGGCGGCCATGCAGGCGGTGGCAAGGGCGGCGGCAAGGAGGGAGCGGATCATGCGCATTTGGAAGTCACCTGGCTGGAACGAACGGTGGAGACGGGGGTGTCGTCAGGGATATCGACGACGCCGCCGTGCGATCAAGCCGGGCGCGGGTCAGCTTTGTCAGTAGAAGAACGCGAATCCCAGCGTCAGCTCGGGGTTCTGCGTGGAGGAGCGCTTGCCGAGCAAGTCGAGCGTGTAGATGTGGTCGCGGACGTCGGCGCGCAGCGCGACCCAGTCGGCCAGGAACAGCTTGGCGCCGACGCCGAAGTTCCAGGTCTGCATGCGCTGCGAGTCGAAGGACGTGTTGCCGATGCCGCCGATCGCGTACATCGTCGACGCCTTCGCCCAGTTCTTGCCGATGAAGATCTCGCCGGGCAGGAAGTTCCAGCCGAGAGACAGGTCGTAGTAGCTCAGCTTCTCCTGCTCGGCCGAGAAGATGCCGCCCGGCAGGATCTGGCGGAATTCCTTGTCGCTCACCTTGGACCTGCCGTAGGTGGCCTCGACGAAGAAGTCTTCCGTGACGTCGTAGCCCAGGCGCCCGCCGAAGACGCCGCTGGTGCCGAAGTTCTGCGACGAATAGGTGCCGCCGAACAGGCCGATCTCGAAGTCGTTGGACGGGTACTTGGGCTTGTGCACGTCGCGGCGTTCGACGTCCGGGTTGATCACCTGGTCGTCCGCCGCGGGCGCATCGGCCGCGCGGGCGCTGCCGTGTGCCAGCAGCGCGAGCACGCACGCCGTGGCGAGCGTGGCCGCGGTCATGCGCGCTGCAATGACAAGTTTGGACGAACGTGCGGCGGTCTTGGAGCGGCTCTTGGCGGTCATGGGCGGCGCATCAGAAGAAGAAGGAGAGTCCGGCGGTGGCCGCGCGGTACTCGATCGAACGCTGGTCGGAGACGAACGCGGTGTAGATGGCGTAGTCGATCCGGAGCATGAAGCGGTCGGTGAGGTGGTAGCGCGCGCCGATGATGGCATCCCCCATGCGCGCGTTGGTCTGCTGGAACTCGACCAGGCTCTGGTTGGGGATGTTGTGGAAGCGCCCGATGCCGATGCCCGCGAACGGCGAGAAGCGCTGGTCGGACCAGGGCTCGGCCTGCAGGTTGACGTGCCACAGCGTGGTGCCGGAGAACACGCCCTGCACCTGGCCCAGCGTCGACTCGATGCTCAGCGTGTCCGACAGCCGGTACGACAGCCAGAACTTGATCATCGGCTCCTGGTGGAAGCGGCCGTAGCCGGCGCCGAGCTCGACGCGGCGCGCCAGGTAGTCGTTGAAGGCGACGTCGCCGAAGTCGGTCTGCAGGCCGTTCTCGGCCAGCGTCGTCTGCAGCTGCGCACGCGCGACCCAGCCGACCTTGCCGCTGGCCGTGCGCACCTTGTACCAGTCGGTGTGGCGCAGTTCGATGGACACCCATTCGCCGCGCGCAGCGACGTAGAAGATCGGATAGCCGCGGCCCGCGAACGTGTGCAGCTCGATGAACGGGTCGGTGACCTGCACGCGCTCCACCTTCTCGCCGCCGGGCACCGAGTCGGGCGTCGGCACGGTGGGCGCCGAGACGGTGGCGAGCGGGGCGGGGATGTCGACGGTCGCGCCCGAGCCGGGCACCGGTACTGTCGCGACGAGAGGCTTGGCCTCGACCGCGGAGGCGGCGGCCGTCGGCGTGGACGCAGAAGCCGCGTCCGCGGGCGCATCCGCCGCCTGCGCGCCCGTGCCCGCGAGCGAGAACACGCACGCAAGCACGCCCGCGACCATCGGAAATCGCGGGAGCCGGCGTCGAATCGCGGGTCGTGCGCCGCTCATTGCGTATTGCACGTGACTTGCTGCAATTCGGCGGCGGTGGGCAGATGAAGGCTTCCGTCCGGGTTCGAAGTGGGGATTGCGGGGCTGAACATGCTGTAGGCGGCGCTGCTGAATTCGGTCTGGCCGCTGGGCATCGGATGGCTGATCCAGTAGGAGATCAGTTTCACGTGCGGATCGTCTTCGCTCGCGAAGATACGACCCCCACCATGCAGGACGTTGAGCACGAGCGGCTTTTCGAATAGCCGGCTCTGCAGGGGGCTGCCGAACACCGTGACACCCTGGGCCGAATAGAAGTTCTTGTACATGTCGGTCGCGCGCAGGGTGGCGACCGCCGTAGCGTCCGAGGGATCGGGGATATCTTGCGCGGTCGCGGCGACGATGACGCGCAGCGCACCTCCCGTGCCGGTGTTGCTGTCGTGGCAGCCCGCGCCGGCGCAGGTGTTCGTCGACGTGACGCCGTTCTGGGTAATCGGCAACTGCTCCAGGAAGATCGGAAAGATACAGCGCTCGAAATAGGCGAATGACAGGCCGTCGCTGCCGGCCGCGCCCGAGGTGGGCGGATTGCTCACGTTGCCGGGATTGCTCAGCGGATCGCCGCCGCCGCCGCAGCTGGCGACCATGGCGGCGAACGCCACGGTACCTCCGCGGACGCCGAGAGAAGGGAACAACTTCGAAATCAGCATCTTCATGGAGTCAGGCAGCCCGCTGCGATCCAGTTGGCGATGGTCGCATAGTTCGCGCTGTTCGCGGGCAGTACCGCAGTCGTCTGGCTGGTCGCGCCGTCCGGGTGCGGGATCGTCGACGGCTTGGCCAGCAGGTAGTCGACCGGCGGGTGGCAGGTGTCGGAGATCATCGTCATCGTCACGCCCCAGTCGCCGTCCGGATCGCCGGTGAGGACGTAGCGGTTGTTGGTGAACGAGGTCGCGCCGGTGGGCGTGTTGGTGGAGCCGTGGGCCATGTGGCAGCCGGCGCAGGTGCTCTCGATGATCGGATAGACGGAGGCGATGAAGCTGTCTTCGTCGAGCACCGGTACGACGACGGTGCCGCCGGTCGGGTCGAACGGGTCGTTGTAGTACTTGCCGCCGGTGTCGATCCACTCGGCGAGCAGGCGCTTCTCGCCCGCGTTGAGCATCTTGGAGTGGTCCGGCGCCGTGGCGGGCGGGTTCGGGTGCGCGGCCTTGGCGGCGTCGTCCGACATCAGGTTCTGGCCCGACAGGATCTCCACCAGCCGGCTCTTGCGCGCCAGGCCGCCCGCCTCGCCTTCGCTGGCGGCGGTGTTCACGAGCGCATCGAGGCGCTGCACCATCGGCACGCCGTCGTCGAAGAAGATGATCGGGCGGCCCGACGAATCGAGCTGCGGGTCGCCGATCATCAGGCGGTCGTACGACACCACGCGGCCGTCGCCGCCGATGGTGGCGCTCAGGTCGGTGTGGTCGGAGATGTTGTGGCACGTCGTGCAGGTGTTGGCGCCGCGGTCGCGCGTCCACAGCGGCTGGATGTGCGTCGGGTAGTTGATGACGCCGTTGGTGGGCACCGGCGTGACGAGGTCGTCGGCCGGGTTCGGGTTGCCGGTGTAGCGCAGCGCGACGGCCGGGCGGGCGGTGACGCCGGTCTTGGTCGTGTCGGCCCAGATGTCGGTGGACACCATGTCGGGCTTGAGCAGCGCGGCGGTCGCATCGAGGCGCACGTGCGTGTCGGCCATCGTCTCGCCGGACTGGTGCGCGGCGGCCATCGAGGCCAGGATGCCGGCGGGGATCGTGTTGACGATCGCGCCCGAGTTGATCGGCGCGCCGCGGCGCGGGCTGTGGCAGCCGTCGCAGGTGCGGCGCTCGCCCGGACGCACCTGGATCCAGTTGGTGTGGGTCTGGAACGCACGGCCTTGCGAGTCGACCACGGCCAGGGCGATCGGCGTGTCGGCCGGCACGTTCAGCTTGAACGAGCCGTCCGGCTCGATCGGCGCGTAGCCGAGCACCTGCTGCGCCTCGAAGTCGGTCTCGCCCAGCGAGCTGCGCATGTTCATCATGTCGGTCGGCGGCGCCACCGCGCGCACCGCGCGGATGAAGCGGGCCGGGGCGCAGTTGTAGGCCGCGTTGGCCGGATCCTTCATGAGGTTGATGTCGGCGACGGTGGCGCGCGTGTCGTTGACGTCGACGGGCGTGGTCTGCGGGATCAGCGGGGCGGTGCAGCCGGCGTTCGCGTCGACGGCGGCCAGCATGCCTTCGCCCATGCGGCCCAGGCCGTCGGTGTCGTAGACGCTGCGCACGTCCAGCGTACCCATGTGCTGCGAGGCCAGCGTGGTGTCCAGCGGTGCGGCGGCAACGGTGGTCGGCTCGGTGCGCGCCTCGATCGCGACGGGGTCGACGTTCATCATGCCGGCCGGCGGCGTGGCCACGGGCAGCATCGACTGGTTGGCCGGGTCGAACATGTAGACCGCGTACGGCGGCGGCACGTTGTTCTTGACCGGATCGGCGGCGACGTCGGCGACCGAACGGTCGGTGTTGGACAGCAGCGCGATCTCGTCGGCGCTCAGCGTGGAGCACGGCACGACGGCGCCGTTGTTCGTCACTTCGCAGGGGCGGTACGACATCAGCACGCGGTTGGTGCCGTCCCACAGCGGGTAGGGCGACGTGATGCGGCCGTACATCGACAGGCCTTCGTCGAGAGTGATCTGCTGCGTGGTGGCCTGCACCTCGCCGCCGATGGCGGGCACCGAATTGTTGGCGGGCGTGTTCTGCTCCGAGTAGTGCGCCGCGTCGACCAGCATCAGTGCGCCGCCTTCCTGCGTGCGCTGCAGCGGCATCACGTCGGCCGTCAGGAAACCGGCGTACTTGCCGCTCGGGTCCATGTCGCGCGGGTGCAGGAAGCTGTTGCCGTCGCTGTGCGAGCCGTACAGCACGAACATGTCGGTGCCGTCCGGATTGACCGTGAACACCTTGAAGTGGTTGCGGCCGCCGACGTGGTCCCAGCGCGAGAACATGATCTGGCCGTTCGGGCGGATCACCGGGTTGCGGTCGTGCGACTGGTTGAACGAGATCTGCGTGATGTTGCTGCCGTCGAGCGCCATCGTGTGCAGGTTGAACACGCGCTCGCGCTCGTACTCGTCGAGTGCGTAGTAGCTGTGGCCCAGCGCCTGGTTGGGCATCGACTCGGTCTGGCGGTTCGAGGTGAACACGATGCCCTGGCCCGCGGGCAGGTAGACCGGGTGGATGTCGTCGTCGCCGGTGGACGACGTGACGCGCCGGAACGTGCCGCCGGTCAGGCCGCCGGTGGTCATGTCGTATTCCCAGATGTTCCAGTGGCCGGTGCAGGCCGCGACTCCGCCGATCGTCACCGCGTTGGTGGTCGGGCAGCGCATCGAGAACAGGATCTTCTTGCCGTCCCAGGACACCTCGGGCGTCTCGACGTCGCCCTTGCCCAGCGTGAACTGCGTCGTCATGTTGTGCTCGGGGGCGCTCGGCGACGATTTCTCGCGGATCATCAGGTCGCCGCCCGGGGCGGTCGGCGCGCCGTTGGTCGGGTTCAGGCCGATCGTGTTGACGCGCTGCGCGTACGCGATGGGCACGTCGCCCTGCACGGTGACGGTGTTGGTGTCGTTCTTGGCGGAGCCGCCTCCGCAGGCGCTCAGCGAGAGGACGCCGGCGGTGGCCAGTGCACTCGCGCAACCGAGCAGGGTGCGCGTCGAGAACGTGATCGGCAGCTTCATGATGGGGTCTCTTTCCTTCGAAATCTTCGTCGTCGTCCGCGTCAACCGAGCAGGCCGGCGGAGTAGTGCAGTGCGCCCTGCGCATCCACGATCACCGCGTCGATGCCCGCGTGGGCCTCGACGAAGCGCAGTCCTTCTTCGACGCCCAGCACGAAGACCGTCTTCGAGAAGGCCTCCGTCGTCAGGCCGTCGTCGGCGATGATGGTGACGCTGCGCACGCCGTCGGGCGAGCGGCCGGTGCGCGGGTCGAGGAGATGGTGGCAACGGACGCCGTCGCGCTCGAAGAAGCGCTCGTAGTCGCCCGAGGTCGAGATCGACACGTCCTGCAGCGGCAGCAGCGCCACCACGGCGCCTTCGCGCCGCGGGTCGCGGATCGCCACCGTCCACGGGCGGTCGCCGCGCGAGCCCATGACGTGGCTGTCGCCGCCGGCGGCCACCATCGCATGGCGGATGCCGAGGCGGCGCAGGATCAGGATCGCGTTGTCGACCGCGTGGCCCTTGGCGAAGCCGCCGAGGTCGATGCGCACGCCGCGGCGCGCGAAGCGCACGGTGCGCGTGGCCGCGTCGAGCTGCAGGTGGCGCCAGTCGATCAGCGGCAGCGCCTCGGCCAGCGCCGAGGCGTCGGGCGCGACGCCGGCGCGGTAGTCGTAGAGGTGGCCGGCGCTGGCGAACGTGATGTCGAACGCGCCGCCGGACAGTTTCGAGAACGCCAGCGCCCGCGCCAGCAGGCCGAACATGCCCTCGCTGACGGCGACCGGGCCATGGTCCGCGTTCGCGTTGACGATGGACAGCTCCGACGTGGCCTTGTGCGGGCTCATCGTCGCGTCGATGCGATGCATCTCGGCCATCACCGCGGCGATCGCCACCTCGGCGTCGGCGCGGCTGGCGGCCTGCAGCTCGACCTCGATGGACGTGCCCATGATCGCTTCCTCGCGCCGATACCAGCCCGCGCCGGATCCCTGGGCGGGAGTCGGCGACGGCGAAACGCTGGCGGTGGCGGGCGAATGGCTGGTCATGGTGCTTGGCCGGAACCGGGACGGTTCGCGGAGATCTGAGGCAGTCAAAATCCTGTTGGCGATACGGGCTATGCATCCCCTGAAAAGGGGTGCGCGGCGGGCATGCGGATTGCACATTCCTCCGCTTCGGGCGCATCTTCGCAGTGAAGAGCTTTGGCGAAGCGTGAAAAAGTGCCGTATTTTTGGACGCACTGTTTCGCCCCTCGGCTAATCAGTAACGAGATGTTCTGTTAGGCGGGACCCGGCCTCAGTTGTGTGCAAACGCATCACGAATCCGGCTCGGCCGTGAGCTTCTGCACGAAATTCGCCGGCCGTCGCGAACCCGGGCCGGCCAGAAAAAACGGCGCCCGAAGGCGCCGTGCGGCGGGTGGCTCGCGAGTCGGAACTACTGCTTGCCCGACGCGGGTTCCGACGCCGCGCGCGCCGCCGCCATTGCGCGCATCTCGTCGAGCTGGCCGCGCAGATATTGGGCGATCGGATCGCCGGGCTGGGCCACCTTGATGGCCTGGTTCCAGGCGGTCAGCGCGGTGCGGAAGTCGCGCTGGCTCATGGCGTAGCTGCCCTTGAGCGCCAGCGCCTTGACCTGGTTCGGATCGATCGCCAGCGCGCGCTCGACCAGCTGGATCGGCTCGCCGGCGAGGCCGCCGTTGCCGGTGGCCGCGAGCAGGTCGGCGAGGTCGGCCAGCACGTCGGCGTCGTTGGGGCGCAGCGCCGCGACGCGGCGGTAGTCGGCGACGGCCTCCGGGCCGTGGTTGAGCATCACCTGCAGTCGCGCGGCGCGCATCCAGCCGTTGGGATCGTCGGGATGCTGTTCCGCACGCTGCTGCAGCACGGCCAGCTGCGCGTCGGCCGCGGGGCCCGGGCCGGGCGGCGCGTCGGGCGTCACGGGCAGCAGGCGCGGCGAGCCGATCCAGGCGTAGCCGCCGCCGGCGACCGCGACGATCAGCACGGCCAGCCCGATGACCAGTCCGCGCGTGGGCCGCGCGACGGCCTCGGCGGCCGTGGCCGCATCGGTGACGTGGGCGACCGCCGGGCCGCGCCAGACGAGAATTGCCAGCGTGGCCGCCAGCAGCAGGATCGAGATCAGCGCGAACAGCGTCATGCAAAGGTTCCAGGACGGGCGAGCGGATCGGACGCCGCTTCGGAAGGCTCTTCGTCGAGCATTGGCTCGGGTTCGAATTCGTCGTCGGCCAGCCGCGCGCGGCGGCGGATCACCACCGCCAGCGCGATCAGGGCGATCGCCAGCAGCGTTGCCGGCGCCAGCCACAGCACGGCGGTCGTGGCCTTCAGCGGCGGACGATAGAGGATGAAGTCGCCGTAGCGATCGGTCATGTAGCGGCGGATCTGCTCGGGCGTCTGGCCGCGCTGCAGCATCTCGCGCACTTGCTGGCGCAGGTCGACGGCGAGGTCGGCGTGCGAGTCGGCGATGGTCTGGTTCTGGCACACGAGGCAGCGCAGCTCGCCGGTGATCGCCAGCATGCGCGCTTCCAGCGCCGGGTCGGCCGCGGTGAGGCGGGCGGTGGGCGCCTCGAACTTCACGGTGGCGGCTGTGGAAGAGGGCTCGGACGGCGCCGAGGCCGGCGCATCGGCCGCGAACGCCGGCAGGGCGAGCGCGCCGCCCAGCAGCGCAACGAAACCGAGGCGGCGTGCGTCAGCCATTGAGCTTCCTCAGCAGCGGCAGCACCGTGTCGTTGAGGACCTCCGGCGTCAAGGCGCCGATCTTCTTGTAGCGGACGACGCCCTGCTTGTCGATGATGAAGGTCTCGGGCACGCCGTAGACGCCGAAGTCGATGCCCACGCGGCCCTTCTCGTCGAACAGCGACGCGTCGTACGGATTGCCGCGCTCGGCCAGCCATTGCTGCGCCGGCTCGCGCTGGTCCTTGTAGTCGAGGCCGTAGATCGGCAGCGCCTTCAGCTTGGCGAACTCGACGAGGTAGGGGTGCTCGTCGCGGCAGGCGTCGCACCACGACGCCCAGACGTTGAGCATCCACACCTTGCCCAGCATGTCGGCGCGGCGGATCGTCGCGTCGGGCTTGTCCAGCTGCGTCAGCGCGAATTCGGGCGCGGGCTTGTCGATCAGCGGCGAGGGCACCTCGCGCGGGTCGAGGTACAGCCCCTTGAACAGGAAGCCGGCGAGGCCGGCGAAGATCGCCAGCGGAATCAGGAACTTCAAGGCCTTCATGCGGATTCTCCGCTCGCGCCGAGCGGCCCGACGACCTGCACCGGCGGACTCGGCGGCAGCAGCGGCTTGTCGGCCGTGCGCGTCTTCAGCCGGTAGCGGCGATCGCTCACCGCGACGATCCCGCCGAGCGCCATCAGCAGGCAGCCGCCCCAGATCCAGTCGACGAAGGGCTTGACGTGCACGCGCCACGTCCACGTGTTGGGCTGCACCATGTCGCCCAGCGACACGTAGAGGTCGCGCGTGATGCCCGGCTGGATCGCCGCCTCGGTGGTGGGCGTGCGCTGGATGCGGTAGACGCGCTTCTGCGGATGCAGCACCGTCACTTCGTGGCCGTCGTGCGTGACGGGCATGTCGGCCTCGACGGCCTCGTAGTTGGGGCCGTGCACGTCGTGCAGGTCGGCGAAGCGGAACTCGTAGCCGCCCACCGTGGCGCTGCTGCCGACGGCCATCGTCAGGTCTTCCTCGACCTCGTAGGTGCGCACCATGCTGACGCCGAACGCGAATACCGCGACGCCCAGGTGCGCCAGCCACATGCCGGTCAGCGAGCGCGGCCACTGGCGCATGCGCGCGAAGACGGACAGCTGCGCGCCGCCATCGGACTGCAGGCGTTCGACGGCGTCGGTGACGATGGACGCGGCGATCCAGTACGCCATCAGGAAGCCCAGCATCGCCATCGGCGAGAGCTTGCCCGACAGCCACGCCGTCGCCAGCGCGCCCAGCACCGACGCGAGCGCGGCCCAGCGCAGGCGATGGAACAGCGACGGCAGCGAAGCCTCCTTCCAGCGCGCGAGCGGGCCCAGCGCCATCAGCAGCACGATGGGCACCATCAACGGCAGGAACACCGTCTCGAAGTACGGCGCGCCCACCGAGATCTTGCCCATGCCGAGAGCGTCCAGCAGCAGTGGGTACAGCGTGCCCAGCAGCACCGACGCGCACACGACCACGAACAGCATGTTGTTGCCCAGAAGCATGGACTCGCGCGACACCAGCGCGAAGCGCGTGCCCAGGCCCACCTTCGGCGCGCGCCACGCGTACAGCGACAACGCGCCGCCGATCACGACGATCAGGAAGCCGAGGATGAAGCGGCCGCGCGCCGGATCGGTGGCGAATGCGTGCACCGACGACAGAACGCCCGAGCGCACGATGAACGTGCCCAGCAGCGACAGCGCGAAGGCGAGCAACGCCAGCAGCACCGTCCACGACTTGAACGCGCCGCGCTTCTCGGTGACGGCCAGAGAGTGGATCAGCGCCGTGCCGGCGAGCCAGGGCATGAACGACGCGTTCTCCACCGGATCCCAGAACCACCAGCCGCCCCAGCCTAGCTCGTAGTACGCCCAGGCGCTGCCCAGCATGATGCCGATCGTCAGGCATGACCACGCGGCCGTCGTCCACGGACGCGTCCAGCGCGCCCACGTCGCGTCGAGCTTGCCCTCGATCAGCGCGGCGACGGCGAACGCGAAGGCCACCGAGAAGCCGACGTAGCCCATGTAGAGCATCGGCGGATGCGCCACCATGCCCGGATCCTGCAGCAGCGGGTTGAGGTCGTTGCCGTCCAGCGGCACCGGCACGAGGCGGTCGAACGGGTTCGACGTCGTCAGCATGAACAGGATGAAGCCGATCGAGATCAGCCCCATGATGCCCAGCACGCGCGCGACGAACGCGGGCGGCAGCCTGCTGCTCCATTGCGCGACCGCCAGCATCCAGGCTGCGAGCATCGCCAGCCACAGCAGCAGCGAGCCCTCGTGGCCGCCCCAGACGCCGGCGATGCGGTAGGGCAGCGGCAGCGTGCTGTTGGAGTTGCTCGCGACGTAGAGCACCGAGAAGTCGTTGCGCACGAAGCACGCGACGAGGCAGAAGAACGCGACGGCCACGAGCAGCCCGTGCGCGCGCGCCGCGGGACGCGCGAGCGCCATCCAGTCGGCGCGGCCGCGCGCCGCGCCGATCATCGGCAGCGTGCCGAGGATCAAGGCCACGGCCAGCGCGATCAGCAGGGCGACCTGGCCTATTTCCGGAATCATCGATTCTTCTCCGTCTTCATCGTGCCACCATGTTCGGCGGCCTGCTTCAGCGCCGCCGCGGCCTCGGGCGGCATGTAGTTCTCGTCGTGCTTGGCCAGCACTTCCTTGGCCGTAAACACGCCGTCGGGATCGAGCTTGCCTTCGGCCACGACGCCCTTGCCTTCCTTGAACAGGTCCGGCAGCGTGCCGCGATAGTGCACCTGCGTCGACTTCACGAGATCGGTGACGGTGAAGACCACGTCGACGCCGTCGCGCTTGACGCTGCCCACCGTCACCATGCCGCCGATGCGGAACGGCCGGCCCTCGGGCGCCTCGTGCGCCGCGACCTGTGACGGCGAGTAGAAGAACACGAGGTTCGAGTTGAACGCGTTGAGCACGAGCGCGGTCGCGCCGCCGACGGCCACGAGGATGCCGACGATGATCGTCAGGCGTTTCTGGCGAGGGGTCACGGACGCGTCCTCGGCAAGTTCGCGGCGGCGCGCGCCGCCTGCTCGTCGGCCATGCGTTCCACGATCGCGATGCGCGCTGCGCGGTGGCGCCGGCGCGCGAGCAGCGGCTCGACCAGCATCAGCAGGGCCATCGTGCCGTAGGCGCCCCAGACGAAGCCGCCGCGGCCGCCCATGGCCAGGAATTCAGATAGCGAGTGCCATTGCATGGCTCATCCTTGATTGCTTTGGGCGACCAGCGCCCGTGCCCAGGCGGTGTCGCCCTCGCGCTCGAGCACGATCGCCCGCGCGCGCACGAACACGACCGCGAACGCGTACGCCCAGCAGGCGAGCGTCAGCAGCAACATCGCGACGAGCATCGTCGAGGCCATGTGCTGCTCCTTGCCCATCGTCAGGCTTGATCCCTGGTGCAGCGTATTCCACCAGACCACCGAGAAGTAGATCACGGGCACATTGACCACGCCGACGATGGCCAGCAGCGCGCCGGCCTTGTCGGCGCGCCGGGTGTCGTCGATCGCGGCGACCAGCGCCATGTAGCCGAGGTAGAGGAACAGCAGGATCAGCTCCGACGTGAGCCGAGCGTCCCACACCCACCAGGTGCCCCAGGTCGGACGGCCCCACAGCGAGCCCGTCCACAGCGCCAGCACGGTGAACAGCGCGCCGGTGGGCGCGATCGCGCGGGCGAAGATGAAGGCCATGCGGGCGTTGAGGAACCAGCCCATCGCGGCCCAGAACGCCATCGCCACGTACAGCACCATCGACAGCCAGGCCGCTGGCACGTGGATGAAGATGATGCGGTAGACCTCGCCCTGCACCGCGTCGGTGGGCGCGACGAAGAAGCCCATCCACAGGCCCGCGACGGCGAACGCCGCCGCGACGAGGCCGCAGACCGGCCCCAGCACGCCCGCCAGCCGGTAGAAATTGGCCGGCGACGCGAACGTGAACCAGGTCAGGCGCGGGCGAGCGGCAGCGGTAACGGCGGGTGAGTTCACGGCGTGCATTGTCCCGTTGTCAGGCCGGGGTCGTGTTGCGAGATGTCATGGGCCAGGGTCATTCCACCGCGATCCGCAGCGCGGCCGCCGTCGCCGGCGGCGCGCCGACCAGGCACGCGATCAGCAGCGCACCCAGCAGCGACAGGTGCGGCGACGGCGACTGCCCCGCATCGACCGCCGCCGCCGCGCCGGCGCCGAAGATCAGCGCCGGAATGGCCAGCGGCAGCACGATCAGCACGATCAGCATGCCGGCCGAGCGCAGCCCGAGCGTCAACGCGGCGCCGACCCCGCCCAGCAGGCTCAGGATCGGCGTCCCCAGCAACAGAGACATGAACAGCACCGAAAGTTCCTCGGCCGGCAGGCCCAGCAGCAATCCGAGCAGCGGCGCGGCGACGACCAGCGGCGCGCCGCTGATCGTCCAGTGCCCGGCCGCCTTCGCGGCGGCGACGGCCAGGCCGGCGTCCGGCGCGAGCAGCAACTGCTCCAGCGAGCCGTCGGCGTGGTCGGCCGCGTACAGCGGCGGCATCGACAGCATCGCCGCCAGCAGCGCGCAGACCCAGACGACGCCCGGCGCGATCAGCTTGAGCACCTGCGGATCGGGGCCGACGCCCAGCGGGAACAGGCTGGCCGCGACGAGGAAGAACGCGACCGGCAGCAGCGCCTCGGTGCGCCGGCGCCAGGCGAGCCGCAGGTCGCGCAGGTAGACCGCCAGGAAGACCGCGCCGTTCATGCGAGCAACGCGGCGTCGCGCGGCAGCAGGTCGAGGTCGAGCACGCGGAAACCGGCGCTCGCGGCCTCGGCGTCCAGGTGCAGGTGATGGCTCGTCAACAGCACGCTGCCGCCGCGCGCGCGGTGCGCGGCCAGCAGCGCGTGCAGCGTGGCGGTGCCGTCGACGTCGAGTGCGTCGAACGGCTCGTCCAGCACCCACAGCGCCGGCGCCGTCTCGAGCGCCAGCCGCGCCAGCGCGACGCGGCGGCGCAGGCCCTGCGACAGGCTGCGCGTCGGCGTGCGCTCGCGCCCTGCCAGACCCAGCAGTGCCAGCGCGGCGCGGATCGCAGGCGCGCTGGCGTCGCGCCCATGCACGCGCGCGAGGAAGGCCAGCGACTCGGCGGCGGTCAGGTCGTCCTTCAGCGCGTTCGTGTGCGCGATGTAGACGAGCTCGTTGGCAAAGCGCTCGTTGCGCCGCGTCGGCGCGTCGCCCCAAAGGATCTGCCCGCCTTCCGGCGCGGACAGCCCGGCCACGAGACGCAGCAGGCTCGTCTTGCCGCGGCCGTTGCCGCCGCGCAGCCACAGCAGCTCGCCGGGCGCGAGCGTCTCGTCGAGCCCCGAGAACAGGAGGCGGTCGCCGCGCCGGCAGGCGACGTCCACCAGCCGCAGCGACGGCAGCGGCGACGACGGGCTCGTCGTGGCGGGCGTGCCGTTCAGCGGGTTGGCATTCATCGGGCGTGGGTGGCGGGTCGGGAGACGGGGCGCGTCAGTATAGAAGTCGGGCTGCGCAGGAGCGTCCTCGGTCCGCGCATGAGCGCTGCCTCAAACCGCCGCGCGTGCCTGCAGCGCCTGCAGGGCCGCCATCGCGTCGGCGGCGCGGTCGAACGGCACGAACAGGTGGTCGTGGCGCACGCCCGCGATCACGTTGCACGAGATGCCGGCGTCGCCCAGCGCGCGGGCGAACGCGGCGGTCAGGCCGACGGCGGCGAGGTCGGAGTGCACGGTCAGCGTGATCCACGCGCTGCGGAACGCGACGGGCCAGCCGCGGGCGAGCGCCTGCGCCTCGTCGACGACGACCGTCAGGCCTTCGGCCTCGCGCATCGTGGCGACCGCGTCGATGCCGTCCGTCGCGGCGCCGGCCGGTAACGCGCACCAGGCCCAGACGCCGCCTTGAAGCGCGGGACGCATCGAGGCGAGCAGCACGGCGAGATCGGAGATGGGCGTGGACGTCATGGCGCCGCCATTGTCGCGGCGAAGCACGGACAATGTGCCGATGACGATGATCGTGTCCAGCGTGAACGTGCCTCGCCCGGCGAAGGCCCCGGGCGTGCTGCGCCTCGTGCCGGCCACCGGCGCGATGGCCGTGGGGGTGACCGGCTTCGCCGAACGCGCCGACCTGCACCCGGTGGGCGAGGATCCGGCGCTGGCCGACGAGCTCGCGCTGTCGCATGCGCTGTTCGCCTATCCGACGGCGCACCGGCCGTTCTGGCAGACCGTGCGCGCGCAGGCCGGCGTGGCCGAGCCCGACGCGCCGATTCCGCCGGCCTCGTTCGACGAGCATCTCGCGCTGGACGGCATCCAGGAGTCGCAGCTGTGGGCAGGCGACCTGCTGCGCTTTCCGGATTGCACGCTGGTGGTGAGCGTGCCGCGCCTGCCCGACGCGCGCTTCAACGAGACGCTGGGCTTCGTGCACGCCGCCAAGATGGTGGCGCAGTCGCGCTGGAGCGGCTTCTGGCTGTCGGTGCGCGTGCCGGGCACGATCGCCGCGGGCCAGCCGTTCGAGCTGATCCCGGGGCCGCGGGTGACGGGCGTCGTGGAGCTGTTTCGCGCCCGCACCAAGGCCATGACCTGGTGAATGGAAAAAGGCCGCCCGCATCGCTGCGGACGGCCGTTCGCCGCTTTGCCTTGGCAGTTACGCCGGCAGCGCCTGATAGTCCGTGTAGCCCTCGGCGCCGCCGCCGTACAGCGTCTTCGGGTTGATCTGCGCCAGCTCGAGGTCTTCGCGCAGCCGGCGGCCCAGGTCGGGGTTGGAGATGAACATCTTGCCGAACGCGACCGCGTCGGCCTTGCCCGTCTCCACCGCCTGCAACGCCATCTGACGCGTGTAGCCGTTGTTGACGATCCAGGCGTTGGGCCACAGCTCGCGCAGGGCATCGAAGTCGAACGGCGCGAAGTCGCGCGGGCCGCCGGTGCTGCCTTCGACGACCTCGATGAAGGCGAAGTCCAGCTTGGCGAGTTCCTTGACGACGTGGCTGAACAGCGCGAACGGGTCGGAATCCTGGCCGATGTCGTTGGCCGGCGTGACGGGCGACAGCCGCAGGCCGACGCGGCCCCGGCCGATCTCCCCGCAGACGGCGGTCATCACCTCGATCAGGAAGCGGGCGCGGTTCTCGATCGAGCCGCCGTAGCGATCGGTGCGGTCGTTGCACGAGTCCCGCAGGAACTGCTCCACGAGATAGCCGTTGGCGCCGTGCACCTCGATGCCGTCGAAGCCGGCGTCGACCGCGTTGCGCGCGGCCTGGCGGAACTGGTCGACCACCTGGCCCACTTCGTCGGTGGTCAGTGCGCGCGGCTGCGAGACGGGGTCGAAGCCCGTCGGCGTGAACGTCTTCGTGTTGGCGATCTTCGCGGTGGCCGACACCGGCTGCTCGCCCTCGGGCAGCAGCGAGGTGTGCGAGATGCGGCCCACGTGCCAGATCTGGGCGACGATCCTGCCGCCCTTGGCATGCACGGCGTCGGTCACCAGCTTCCAGCCGGCCACCTGCTCGGGGCTGTACGAGCCCGGGGTGTCGAGGTAGCCCTGGCCCAGCGGGGCGATCTGCGTGCCTTCCGAGATGATCAGGCCGGCGCCGGTGGCCGGATCGGCGCGCTGCCCGTAGTACAGCGCGTTGAGCGCGACCGGCACGCGGCCGGCGGCGGCGCGATCGCGCGTCAGGGGCGCCATGACGACGCGGTTGGCGAGGGCGATGTCGCCGAGCTGGAGAGGGTCGAACAGGGATGTCATGCGGCGCAGGGTAGCGGCGCGCGCGAATGCCCGCCGGCGCAGGGATTTGGCGAATCGTGCTAGCTCGCGCCGTCCTAAATAAACAATGTGAAAGCACGTCTGACGTGCATTGACAGGCGATTGGCTCGCCGGTGTGAATTTGGCCGCTTAACCGCGGCTATTTCCCCGTTGTCCGGAGTTCGCGACTCTCACAATCGGTCGATAGCCTGTTGGAGCCGCGACGCGTTTCGAACGTCGCGGACGAGACCCGGCTCGACCCCTATTCACCCTTCCGTGAGGCGCCCATGCTTTCGATGCGCAACATTTCCGTCCGGTCCCGGTTCTACCTGGTCATGGCCCTGGTGGCGATCTCGCTGCTGGTCCAGGCCGGCTGGGGCTGGGTGTCGGCCCAGTCCGGCATCTCCACGGTCACCGTGCTGTTCGACCAGGCCGAGGCCACGGCGCAGCAGGTCGGCACGCTGCGCGAGTCGATGGCCAGCGTGCGCCGCTACCAGGCCGAGATGATCGCCACGGCGGTGTCCAACCCGACCGGCGTGGCCCCGCTGCACGACGCCTGGAAGAAGGAGATCGGCTCGCTCAACGCCGGCGGCGACGCGCTGGTGAAGGCGCATCCGGCCGACGCCGCGTTGGTGGATCTGGTGGCCAAGCAGAAGAAGCTGCTGGCCGACGTCGTCGAGATCATCGATCCGATCGCGCAGCAACTCACCGACGCCAAGATGGACGCCACGGCCGCGCTCGCCTATGCCGGGCAGGCCAACGAGAAGCTCGAGGCGGCCCAGGGCAACCTGACCGCGATCCTGAAGTCCCAGCAGGCCGGCCTGGCCGGCATCCGCGGCCAGATCGCGCAGAGTTCGATGATCGCGTCGTTCGCCCGCATCGCGCTGATCGGCCTGACGCTGGCCGTCTTCCTGCCGCTGATGTGGATCACGCTGCGTTCGATCTGCGGCCCGCTCGACCAGGCCGTGGCCGTCGCCACGCGCATCGCCAGCGGCGACCTCGCCAACCGCATCGTGGCCGAGGGCCAGGACGAGCCGGCCCGGCTGATCCGCGCGCTCGCCGACATGCAGTCCGCGCTGCGCAACCTGGTGGGCCAGGTGCGCGAGTCGTCCGAAAGCATCGAGGTCGCCAGCTCCGAAGTGGCCAGCGGCAACGCCGACCTGTCGCAACGCACCGAACTCGCCGCCAGCCACCTGCAGCGCACGGCCAGCTCGATGGACAGCCTCACCGTCACGGTGCGCCAGTCCACCGACTCCGCCCACACCGCGAACCAGCTTGCAACGTCGGCGGCCAGCGTCGCCGCGCGCGGCGGCCAGGTCGTCGCCCAGGTGGTGTCGACGATGGAAGACATCAACAGCAGCTCGAAGAGGATCGCCGACATCATCGGCGTGATCGACGGCATCGCGTTCCAGACCAACATCCTCGCGCTGAATGCGGCGGTCGAAGCCGCGCGCGCGGGCGAACAGGGCCGCGGTTTCGCGGTGGTCGCCGGCGAGGTGCGCAACCTGGCCCAGCGCTCGGCCGAGGCGGCCAAGGAGATCAAGGCGCTGATCGGCGCGTCGGTCGACCGCGTGGAATCGGGCTCGCGCCTGGTGCACGACGCCGGCACGACGATGAACGAGATCGTCGCCAGCGTGCAGCGTGTCACCGACATCATCGGCGAGATCAGCGCCGCGTCCACCGAGCAGAGCCAGGGCATCGTCGAGGTCAAGGGCGCGATCAGCGAGGTCGACCAGATGACGCAGCAGAACGCGGCGCTGGTCGAGGAAAGCGCCGCCGCCGCCGAATCGCTCAAGGAGCAGGCGACCAAGCTCGCCGCGGTGGTGTCGACGTTCCGCCTGGCCGAAGGCGACGCCAGCCCGCGCGCCGTGGCCGCCAGCTTCGCCGCGTCGGCGCACAGCGCGTCCGCCGACCAGGCCATCGCGCGTGCCAAGACCCAGGCCGTGACCGCGATCAAGCCTGCTGCGCCCAGGCCGGCGCCGGTGCGCGCGCCCGCTCCTGCGCCCGTGACCGTCGCAGTGCCGACGCCTGCGGCCGCCGCGTCGGACAGCGACTGGGAAAGCTTCTGAGCGCTGGTCAGCCGGCGCGAATGAGAAACGGGCGCCTCGGCGCCCGTTGTCGTTGGTGCTTGCGGGTCAGAACGTGTAGCCGGCCTGCACCGCCGCGCCGGTGAGCGGCTCCAGCAGGTTCAGCAGCGAGCGCAGCGGGCCGTAGCGGTTGGCCACCTTGGTCGCGTAGTTGAAGAAGCGCGGCAAGTCGTCGCTGTAGTGCGGCTTGCCGTCGCGGTGCTTCAGGCGGCAGAAGATGCCCAGGATCTTCAGGTGGCGCTGCAGTCCCATCCATTCGGTCTGGCGCCAGAACTCGCCGAAGTCGGCGTCGACAGGCAGGCCGGCGTGGCGGGCCTCCTGCCAGTAGCGCACCGCCCAGTCGAGCTCGTGTTCCTCGTCCCACGACAGGAACGCGTCGCGCAGCAGCGAGGCGAGGTCGTAGGTGATCGGGCCGCGCACGGCATCCTGGAAATCGAGCACGCCCGGGTTCTGCGCGCACACCATCAGGTTGCGCGGCATCCAGTCGCGGTGCACGGCCACCTGGGGCTGGGCGAGCGCGCTGTCGATCAGGCGCTGGCTGACGGTCTGCCAGGTCTCCTGTTCCTTGGGTGTCCAGACGACGCCGAACTCCCTGGCCACGCACCAGTCGGGGAACAGCTGGATCTCGCGCCGCAGCAGCGCGTCGTCGTACGGCGGCAGCGTGCTGCAGTCGCCCTTGAGTTGCCACTGGATCAGCGCGGCGATGGCGTCGCGCATCAACGCGTCGGCGCCGGCGATGTCGGCCTGGCGCAGCGCGGCGAGGTACTGCGTGTCGCCCAGGTCGTCCAGCAGCAGGAAGCCGAGGTGCATGTCCTGCTCCAGCACGCGCGGGCCGTTCAGGCCGGCGCCCCGCACCAGTCCGCCGATGTGGACGAAGGCGGCGACGCTGTCTTCGGCCGCGGGCGAGTCCATCACGATGAAGCTGTGGCCGCCCGGCCCGCTGACGCGGAAGTAGCGCCGCGAGCTCGCGTCGACGGAGGCCAGGTGCAGCGTCGAGCGGTCGAGGCAGTGGCGCGGGGCGAGCTCGTCGAACCAGCGGCCGAAGGCGCGTTCGCGTTCGGCGTCGACCCAGGCGATGGGCGGGAGCGCCGCGGCGATTGCAGAGCCGGAAAGGGAGTCGGTCATCGGGGAAAGTATCCAGCGCAAGGAGAAGGCGTGGCAGGTCAAGGGCGGGCTCGTGACTTCCGGGCAACGCGGCACGACCAGGCCGACACAAGACGGCAGCACTGTCGTGGATAATCGATATTCTAATAATCCCCCTGCGTCGCAAGCGGCTCGGGTCCCCGCAGGGCGGCGTCGACGCGTCGATTCGCTGTCCGCCGTGCTTGGGGCCGGCCTCCGTTTCGGCTCCAGGCGCTCACCGCCACCCAGCTTTTCCTTCAGTTCGCGTGTTGCGTTCCCCCCTGCCGCGTCGCCGTCCCCGTCCTCCGTCCGTCCTGGCGCCGCTTGCCGTCGCGGCGGCGCTGTGCGCGTTCGCGGCCGGCACGCAGGCGCAGACGCTCCCGCGCGTGCGCGCGACGCCGGCGCCCGCGCCGCCCAAGGCCGCGTCCAGCGCCGACGCGACGCCGCCGGTGGTCGTGCTGACGGCCGACGACGTCGTCAGCCACATCGGCAACGTCACCCAGGCCAGCGGCAAGGTGGAGGTCAAGCGGCTCGACATGAACATGCGCGCCGACCTGCTGACCTACGACCAGCTCAGCGACACGGTGCATGCCCAGGGCAACGTGCGCATCGACCGCGGCCTCGACTGGTTCAGCGCCGATCGCGCCGACCTCGAACTGACGCGCGACGCCGGCACGTTGACCGGCACCGAATACGAACTCGGCGCCCGCAAGGCCGGCGGCCACGCGCAGCGCATCGAGCTGATCGACCGCAACCGCTCGACCGCGTACAAGGCCAACTACACGAGCTGCACCCGCGACGGCGCCGAAGATCCGGACTGGATCATCACCGGCGACCAGATCGACATCGACACCTCCACCAACGAAGGCAAGGCCAAGCACGCCACCCTGCGTTTCCTGGGCGTGCCGATCCTGGCGGCGCCGTCGCTGACCTTCCCGGTGACGGCCGAGCGCAAGTCCGGCTGGCTGCCGCCCACGGGCGACCTGAGCAACCGCAGCGGCTTCGCGGTCTCGGTGCCGTACTACTGGAACATCGAGCCGAACCTGGACGCGACGCTGTCGCCGGGCTTCAGCACGCGCCGCGGCGCCGAGCTCACCGGCGAGTTGCGCTACCTGCAGCCCAACGACCTGGGCCAGGTCACCACCTACGTCCTGCCCGACGACACGGCCGACCACAACCAGACGCGCGGCGCGCTCGAATGGGCGCACGAAGGGTCGCGCAGCGACTGGCTGACCTACAGCGCGCGCGTGCAACGCGTCTCGGATTCGTCCTACTGGATCGACTTCCCTGGCCAGATGCCGTCGCTGACGCCGCGCCTGCTGCCGACGGACTTGTCCGGCACGCGCCGCTTCCTGCCGTTCGGCGACGCCGGCGAGATCGACGCCTACGCCCGCGTGGAGCGTTTCCAGACGCTGCAGGACCCGGGCGAGAACGACGTCTCTTCGGTGATCGGCGTGCCGTTCCAGCGCAGTCCGCAGATCGGGCTGCGCGGCAATGTCACGTTGCAGAACCAGCTGCGCTTCGACTTCGAGGCCGAGGGTGATCGCTTCGACCTGTCCGACCTGACGCAGGAGAACAGCTCGATCGGCCAAATCAACTCGCTGTGCGCCACCGGCAGCGTCAACTGCCTGACGCCGCTCGACACGCGCGTCGGCGGCAGCCGCGCGCACCTGATCGGCTCCGTCTCGCGCAGCTTCGCGTCCGACTGGGGGCGCTTCGAGCCCAAGCTGGCCTTCAACGGCACCACCTACCGCTCCGACATCGCCTCCGACGGCACGCGCGTCGACACCACGCGCTGGGTGCCGACGCTCAGCGCCGACAGCGCGTTCAGCTTCGAGCGCCAGACCCAACTGTTCGGCCGCGACCTGGTGCAGACGCTGGAGCCGCGCTTCCTGTACGTGTTGACGCCGAGCAGCACGGCCCGCAACCAGTACAGCCTGCCGCTGTACGACACCGCGCCGAAGGACTTCAACGAAGTCTCGATCTACAGCACCAACGAGTTCACCGGCAACGACCGCATCTCGGACGAGAACCAGGTGACCGCGGGCGTCAGCACGCGCTACAACGATGCCGTCAATGGCCGCGAGTTGCTGCGCCTGGGCATCGCGCAGAAGTTCCTGTTCCAGAAGCAGCAGCTGACGACCTCCAATTTCCAGGAGACCGTCGACCCGCAGCCCTACAGCCGCAAGCTGTCGGACCTGCTGCTGTACGGCTCGTCGTCGGCGATGGAGCACTGGAGCTTCGACGGCACGATCGAGCTGGATCCGTTCCGGGCGGCCACCGGCGGCAGCTCGAGTTCGACCGACACGGGCTCCGGCGTCGTTACGTCGGGCGCCGCCGACACCAGTCCCGGACAAGGTTCGTCGGGCTGGACGGTGCAGCGCGCGGTCCTGAGCGCCCGCTACCACCCGGGGCCGTTCAAGACCTTGAGCCTGACCTACCGCTACGCGCGCGATGCGAGCAGCCAGCAGTACGAGGTCGGCGGCCAGTGGCCCGTCTACCATCGCGACCCGCGCGCCAATGGTTGCAGCGGCACGCTCTACGCCGTCGGCCGCGTCGACTACAGCGTCACGGACAGCCGCGCCACCTATGCGGTCGGCGGCTTCGAGTACGACGCGGGCTGCTGGATCGGTCGCGTCATGGTCGAGCGGACGTCGACCGGCAGCAACCAGAGCACCACCCATCTCGTGCTGGAACTGGAACTCGACGGCCTGTCGACGCTCGGAACAGGATCGTCGCTCCGGCTCCTGAAGGACAATGTCCCCGGCTACCAGCCCTTGCGCAACGACCCCGGCGCATCGGCCGAGCCCACGAATTCACCATGAGAGATCGCTTGAAGCTCAATTTCCTGACCTTGGTCACCGCGACCTTCGCGCTCGGCGTCGCCGTCCCCGGCTTCGCCCAAATCGCGCCGGCCGCGTCGCCTGCCGCGTCGATCCCGACGCCGTCCACCGCGGCGCCGCTGCCCGACGTCAACAAGCCGGCTCTCGTCTCGCCCGTCGCCGCTTCCGGCGTGCGCCAGTTCGGCTCGCTGCCGCGCATCAAGGCGATCGCGCGATCGGCCGACTACATCGTCGCGGTCGTCAACACCGAGTCGGTCACCAACAACGAAGTGACGGCCCGGTTCCTGAAGATGCAGCAGGAAAGCATCGAGCGCGGCGGCGCGCAGCCGTCGCCGGGCGAGCTGCGCAAGCAGGCGCTGGACGCGCTGGTCGAGGAGCGCGTGCTGGTGACCTATGCGCGCGACAACGGTGTCAAGGTGGACGACGGCGAAGTCGACCGCGCGATCGGCAACATCGCGTCGTCCAACAAGATGACCAGCGAACAGCTGCGCGACCGCCTGCGCCAGCAGGGCGTCGACTACGGCACCTTCCGCGCCGGCATCCGCGACCAGATCACCATCGAGCGCATCCGCGAGCGCGAGGTCGTCAGCCACATCCACGTGAGCGACGCCGAGGTCAGCGACTACGTTGCCAAGATGCGCGGCGACCACACGACGTCGCAGCAGATCAATCTCGCGCAGATCCTGATCACGGTGCCCGACAAGGCGACGCCCGCCGTCGAGGCCGAACGCAAGGCGCGCGCGGAGCAGGCGCTAGCGCGCGTGCGCAACGGCGAGCCGTTCGACCAGGTGGCGCGCGAGATGTCCGAGGACAGCAACAAGGCCAAGGGCGGCGAGATGGGTTCGCGCGCCGTCGACAAGTACCCCGACCTGTTCGCCAACGCCGTCGCCAACGTCAAGGTCGGCGGCACGACCGACGTGCTGCGCAGCGGTGCCGGCTTCCACATCCTGAAGGTGCTCTCGCGCGGCGAGGATTCCGGCATGACGGTGCAGCAGACCCGTGTCCGCCACATCGTGTTGCGCCCGTCGGCGCAACTGAGCATCGACGCCGTCGAGCGCCGCATCATCGAGTTCCGCCAGCAGATCGCCAGCGGCGCGAAGACGTTCGAGGAGCTGGCGCGCCAGTATTCGGAAGACGGCAGCGCCCCGTCCGGCGGCGACCTCGGCTGGGCCTCGCCCGGCTCGTTCGTGCCCGAGTTCGAGGAGGCGATGGACAAGCTGCCGGTCGACGGGCTGTCCGGCCCCGTGCGTTCGCGCTTCGGCGTCCACCTGATCCAGGTGCTGGATCGCCGCGAGACCACGATCGACCCGAAGCAGCTGCGCGAGCAGGCCACCAACGCGCTGAAGGAACAGAAGTTCGACCCGGCCTACGCCGAATGGGTGGCCGACCTGCGCGCCAAGGCCTTCATCGAATACCGCGACCCGCCGGTCTGACCGCATGGCGCACATCGCCCGCAAGCGCTTCGGCCAGCATTTCCTGACGGCGGTCGACGTCATCGACCGCATCATCAAGGCGATCGCGCCGGGGCCGGGCGAGCGGCTGGTCGAGATCGGCCCGGGCCTGGGCGCGATGACGATCCCGCTGCGCCATCATTGCGACGCGCTGACCGTCATCGAGCTCGACCGGGACCTGGCCGAGCGCCTGCGCCGGCGCGGCGATCTCGACGTGGTCGAGTCGGACGTGCTGAAGGTGGACTTCGCCGCGCTCGCCGAGCGCCTGGGCGGGCCGATCCGCGTCGTCGGCAACCTGCCGTACAACATCTCGTCGCCCATTCTGTTCCATCTGATCGGCGCGGCGCCGCACGTGGTCGACCAGGTGTTCATGCTGCAGAAGGAAGTGGTGGACCGCATGGCCGCCAGGCCGGGCACCAAGGCCTTCGGCCGGCTGACGGTGATGCTGCAGTGGCGCTACGAGATCGAGCACCTGTTCGACGTGCCGCCCGAGGCCTTCGATCCGCCGCCGCGCGTCAATTCGGCCATCGTGCGCATGCGCCCGCGCGCGACGCCGGCGGCGGTGTCGCCGGCGGTGCTCGGCAAGATCGTCGGCATCGCGTTCTCGCAGCGGCGCAAGATGCTGCGCGCCACACTGGGCAAGTGGCTCGTCGAACACGGCTACACGGGCGAGTTCGACGGCACCCGGCGCGCCGAGCAGGTGCCGGTCGACGAGTACATCGCGCTCGCGCTGGCGTTGCCGGCGCTGCCCGAGTCGGCGCTTGCGGCCGTCGATGGCGGCGACGACGACTGAGCGTCGAGCCACGTCGGCCGAAAAAGCAGAAGGGCTCCCGCGGGAGCCCTTTTGCGTGGAACGCTGCCTGGAGATCAGGCGGCGTTGAGCCACATCGCCGTGTCGAACGCGCTGCTCATCAGCGGCATGTTCGTGCCGAAACCGGCGTTTGCATTGGCTTTGCTGCTGGCCTTCGGGGCCGGCTTTTCGATGACTGGGGCCGCTTCCGCCGCCCGCTCCCATGACCCATTTTCTTGAGAGCGGGCTACTGAAAAGAATAGAAGCACCTGAAGGGAATTTTTCGTTCCCCCCAGAAGTCCGCGGCGTCCCGGAACACGTCGAGCAGCTGTTCGCGCGACTCGCGATCGAAGCGCGGATTGTCGGGCAACTGTTCAAGCACGACGACGAAACCGGGCTGCGAGCCCGACTTGTGCACGAGGTCGGTCATGCAGTCGTACAGCGCGTCCAGGTTCTTGCCGAAGTGCGCCGGGAACAGGAACGCCTCGGCAATGGCCTCGAGCACGTCCTGCTTGGACTGCGCGTTGGTCAGGTTCGCGTAGAGAAAATGCTGTCCGGCACCTTGCGCTGCCTCGAGCAATTCGTCGACCCGATACGCCCGTATCGATTGAACGATGTTGGGACGGACGGTCTGCAAAAGCATGGTCACGTTCCTCTCAGAAATCACTTGAACATTCGTCTTCCGACGATCACTTCACGATCCGATGAAAACTGTTGTAGTGATCTTCGGTATAAAAACAAGCATCTGGTTCCGTCGGCGGATTGCCGCCGCAGATGATTCGACGGGCACCGCGGTTGTGCGCGCCAGGCGTCGGCACGGTGTACTCGTGGTAGTAGCCACGCGGTTTGCGCTCCAGGCGCTTCTCGTAGTTGCCGAACACCACGCCGTCCCGGGAAAACGGGAACGGGCCGCCGGAATGGATCAACTGATCGGTCTTTTGGGCTTCCGGGGACAGGCTGGACAGCGAGACGTCGGCGCCCAGGCCGCCAGGCGCCTTGGCTTGCGCGCCAATCGACACCGCGGCGGCCAATGCCAGCGCCAACAAGGCGCCGGACTTCGATTGGCGGCGGAAGGACGGCGTCGCCGTGGCTCCAGCACGCGTGCCCTGGACGGTGGCCGCGTCGACGTTCTTCACGACGTCCTTCTCGTTGATCACCACTGCTTGACCTGTTCGTCCCGGCTGAAAGACCGGCCCCTGGCTCCGGTGCGACGCTCGAAACAATGGCGTCGAATTCCGAAGCAACCCTGAAATTCCAATCCCGAATGGTACCGGAACCCCCTCGAAATCTCAAGTCTCGGGCTGGGGGAGACACCCTGATATGGGCTATGGGTGTGAGTGCGCGCTTCTCTCCGGGGCGCCTGGCCTCGGCCTCGGACGCCTCTGTCGTCCGCCTGAAATTCCCTTCTCCGCGGCTTACCGCGCGCTGACTTCAGGGGCGAAAATGGCGTCCCGCGGCCGTCCGCAGCTCGACCATGGCGCAATGGAAGCGCAGGGAAATGCAGCGGCCCGACATGGTTTCATGTCGTCTTTCGCGCGAGCATAGCGGCTTGCGACGAGGCCGGAAGGCTGTCCTACAACCCGCCGCCCGGCCGCGGCGGCATCAACGCGCGGCGTTGGCGTCGGCGACGGTCAGCGCGGTCATGTTGATGATGCGCCGCACCGTGGTCGACGGCGTCAGCACGTGCACCGGGCGTGCGGCGCCCAGCAGCACCGGGCCGATCGCGATGCCGCCGCCAGCGGCCGTCTTCAGCAGGTTGTACGAGATGTTGGCCGCGTCGATGTTGGGCATCACCAGCAGGTTGGCCTCGCCGGTGAGCGTCGAGTTGGGCATCAGCTTGTGGCGCTGGGCCGGATCGAGCGCGGCGTCGCCGTGCATCTCGCCGTCCACTTCCAGCCACGGCGCCTGCTCGCGCAGCAGCGCCAGCGTGTCGCGCATCTTCTGCGCCGACGGATGGCTGCTGGCGCCGAAGCTGGAGTGCGACAGCAGCGCCGCCTTCGGCACCAGGCCCAGTCGCTTCATCTCCTCGGCGGCCATGATCGTGATCTCGGCCAGCTGCGCGGCGGTCGGGTCGGCGTTGACGTGCGTGTCGACCAGGAACACCTGGCGGCCCGGCAGGATCAGCCCGTTCATCGCGGCGTAGACGTTGCAGCCCGGCCGGCGGCCGATCACCTGGTCGATGTAGAGCAGGTGGTTGGCGGTCGAGCCCCAGGTGCCGCAGATCATGCCGGCGACCTCGCCCTTGTGCAGCATCATCGCGCCGATCAGCGTCAGGCGCCGGCGCATCTCGATCTTGGCGAGCTGCGCGGTGACGCCCTTGCGCTCGGTCATCCGGTGGTAGGTCTGCCAGTAGTCGCGGAAGCGCTCGTCGTGCTCGGTGTTGACGACGTCGTAGTCGCGCCCTTCCTGCAGCCGCAGGCCGAACTTCTCGCAGCGTTGGGCGATGACCGGCGGGCGGCCGATCAGCACCGGGCGGGCGATGTTCTCGTCGACGATCACCTGCACCGCGCGCAGGATGCGCTCCTCCTCGCCTTCGGCGTAGGCGACGCGGCGGTGCACGGCGACCTTGGCGAGCGCGAAGATCGGCTTCATCGCGGTGCCCGAGGCGTAGACGAAGGTCTGCAGCTTCTCCTTGTACGCGGCCATGTCGGCGATCGGCCGCGAGGCGACGCCCGAGTCGGCCGCGGCCTGGGCCACCGCCGGCGCGATCTTCATCATCAGGCGCGGGTCGAACGGCTTCGGGATCAGGTACTCGCGGCCGAAGCTCAGGTCGGCGCCGGCGTACGCGGCGGCGACGACCTCGCTCTGCTCGGCCTGCGCGAGCTCGGCGATCGCGTGCACCGCGGCCACTTCCATCGCGTCGTTGATCGTCGTCGCACCGCAGTCGAGCGCGCCGCGGAAGATGTACGGGAAGCACAGGACGTTGTTGACCTGGTTCGGGTAGTCCGACCGCCCCGTGGCCATGATCGCGTCGTTGCGCACGGCCTGCACGTCCTCCGGCGCGATCTCGGGCGTCGGGTTGGCCAGCGCGAAGATGATCGGGTTGGCGTTCATCGTCGCGACCATCGCGGGCTTGAGCACCCCGCCGGCCGACAGGCCCAGGAACACGTCGGAGCCGACCATCACCTCGGCCAGCGTGCGCAGCGGCGTCTCCTGCGCGAATTCGGCCTTGTCCGGATCCATCAGCTCGACGCGTCCGGCGTAGACGACCCCGGCCAGGTCGGTCACCCAGATGTTCTTGCGCGGCATGCCCAGCTTCAGCAGCAGGTTCAGGCAGGCCAGCGCCGCGGCACCCGCGCCCGACACCACCAGCTTCACCTCCGAGATCGCCTTGCCGCTGACCTTCAGCCCGTTCAGCAAGGCCGAGCCGACGACGATGGCCGTGCCGTGCTGGTCGTCGTGGAAGACCGGGATCTTCATGCGCTTGCGCAGCTCGCGCTCGACGTAGAAGCAGTCCGGCGCCTTGATGTCCTCGAGATTGATGCCGCCGAAGGTCGGCTCCAGCGCGGCGATGCAGTCGACCAGCTTGTCGAGGTCGTTCTGCGCGATCTCGAGGTCGAACACGTCGATGCCGGCGAACTTCTTGAACAGGACGCCCTTGCCCTCCATCACCGGCTTGGACGCCAGCGGCCCGATGTTGCCCAGCCCCAGCACCGCGGTGCCGTTGGACACGACCGCCACGAGATTGCCGCGCGCGGTGTAGCGGAACGCGTTGGCGGGATCAGCGACGATCTCCTCGCAGGCCGCGGCGACGCCCGGCGAATACGCCAGCGCCAGGTCGCGCTGGTTGATCAGCTGCTTGGTCGGCGTGACCGCGATCTTGCCCGGCGTGGGGAACTCGTGGTACTCGAGCGCGGCCTGGCGCAGCTCGGCGCGCTTGTCTTCTTGAGTGGTCATCAGCGATCCTGGTGGCGTCTGCGATGTTTCCGCGTCTCCTCGGAGCGCATGCAGACCGGGCGGCAATTGTAGGAGGGGCTCTCTAAATGGACACCGAATACATGAGTGTGCCGCTGCATCGGCATTGAGTCATGCGGCACATGAATACTTTCTGAGGTAGGACGCACGGCGTCAATGGCGGGTGTCCACATCCGCGCAGGGCGTCTTGCGGCCGCTGGGCGACAATCGTCCGCATGGCCGTTGGTGAATTCGATCTGATCGCGAAATACTTCGCCCGCCCCGTGCGGCGTGCCGTCCTGGGCGGCGGCGACGACTGCGCGTTGCTGCAGCCGACGCCCGGCATGCAATGGGCGGTCTCGACCGACGCGCTGGTCGAGGGCCGGCACTTCCTCAGCACCGTGCCGCCGGGCGCGCTGGGCCACAAGTCGCTGGCGGTGAACCTGTCCGACCTCGCCGCCTGTGGCGCGAAGCCGGTCGCCTTCACGCTGTCGCTGACCTTGCCGCGCGTCGACGAGGCCTTTCTCGCCGGCTTCGCCGAGGGCTTGTACGCGCTGGCGGAGGCGCACGACATCGAACTGGTCGGCGGCGACACCACCGCCGGCCCGCTCAACATCGGCATCACGGTGATGGGCGAGGTGCCGCCGGGCCACGCGCTGCGGCGCGGCGGCGCCAAGCCCGGCGACGAGCTGTGGGTCAGCGGCCGGCTGGGCGACGCGCGCCTCGCGCTCGAGGCGTTTCGCGGCCAGGTCGGCCTGCGCGGCGAGGCCTTCGAGGACGTGCGCCGCGCGATGGAGCGCCCGCAGCCGCGCGTCGCGCTGGGCATGGCCTTGCGCGGCGTCGCGAGCGCGGCGATCGATCTGAGCGACGGCCTCGTCGGCGACCTCGGCCACGTGCTGCGCGCCAGCGCGGTCGGCGCGACACTGCGGCTGGCCGACATCCCGCACGGCGCGCACGTCGCGGCCTGCACCGAGGCGCAGCGCCGAACCTGCCTGCTGAGCGGCGGCGACGACTACGAACTGCTCTTTGCAGCGCCCGCGGGCGCGCACGCGCGGGTGCGTGACGCCGGCGCGCGCGCGGGCACGCCCGTGACCTGCATCGGCACGCTGGACGCCGCGCCCGGCCTGCGCGTCGTCGACGCCCACGGCGCGCCGGTCGCGTTGACCGAGCGCGCGTTCGACCACTTCATCGCGGGCTGAAAATGACAGGCGAGTACCCGACCTTCACCCCGCGCCGCGCCACCTGGGGCTTCATGGGCCTGCATCCGCTGCGCCTGATCGCACTCGGCTTCGGCAGCGGGCTGTCGCCGGTCGCACCCGGCACCGCCGGCACGCTGGCCGGCTGGGCGTTTTACCTGCTGATCGACCGCTACGCCGCGCCGTCGCACCTGGCCTGGGCGGCGATCCTGGTCGCCGGCTTCTTCATCGGCTGGTGGGCCTGCACGCACACGGCGCGCGCGATGGCGGTCGGCGATCCGAGCGCGGTCGTGTGGGACGAGATCATCGCGTTCTGGATCATCCTGTGGGTCGCCATGCCGGTGGGCTGGGTCGGCCAGTTGATCCTGTTCGGCCTGTTCCGCCTGTTCGACGCCGTCAAGCGCGGCCCGGTTGGCTGGGCGGACGCGCTGTTCAAGCCCAAGCGCGGCGCGCTGCCCGGCTGGCCGCAGGGCTTCGGCATCATCTTCGACGACCTCGTCGCGGCCGCCTGCGTGCTGGCGGTGTGGTTCGTCGGCCTGTGGGGATGGACGACATGGCAGACGCCGCACTGATCGCGATCGGCGATTCGCTGCTCGCGCAAGTGGCCACGCTCGGCGACGCCCTGCGTGCCCGCGGCTGGCGCCTGGCCACCGCCGAGAGCTGCACCGGCGGCCTGCTCGCCGGCACCTGCACCGCGCCGGCCGGCGCGAGCGACTGGTTCGCCGCCGGCTTCGTCACCTACGCCAACGACGCCAAGAGCGGCCTGCTGGGCGTGCCGGATGCCTTGATCAAGGCGCACGGCGCGGTCAGCGCCGAAGTGGCCGACGCGATGGCGCGCGGCGCGCTGGCGCACGCCGGCGTGCAGATCGCGTTGTCCGTCACGGGCATCGCCGGGCCCGGCGGCGGCAGTGCCGCGAAGCCGGTCGGCACCGTCTGGCTGGGGCTGGCCTGGCTGCACGCGCGCGAGACGCAGGAAGGGCTGCCGGCCGGCGGCGACGCGCCGCTCGTCGGCTGCCGCACGGAGTGTCTGCATCTCGACGGCGACCGCGCGGCGATCCGCGCGCAGACGGTGGCGATCGCGCTGGATCGGTTGATCGCCGCGGCGTCGTGAAGATCGCCTTCGACGTCCACCTCGAGGGCGCCGAGCGCGCCGACTGGTGGCGCGCGCTGACCGACGTCTTGCCCGACGACGACTGGATCGATCCAGCCGTCGAGGGCACGCAATCGGCCCGCTGGCGCGAGGCCGACATCGCCGTCGTCGCGAATCCGCAGCCGGGCCGGCTCGCCGGCTGCACGCAGTTGAAGCTGATCCAGTCGCTGTGGGCCGGCGTCGACCGCCTCCTCGCCGACGCGACGCTGCCCAGGGACGTGCCCCTCGCGCGCATGGTCGATCCGATGATGAACCGCGCGATGGCCGAGGCGGCCGCGTGGGCGGTGCTGTCGCTGCACCGGCGCGCGTTCGACTACGCCGCGCAGCAGCGCCAGACGCAGTGGCGGCAGTTGCCGCAAAAGCGCGCCGACGAGCTCGCGGTGCTGGTGCTGGGCCTCGGGCAGATGGGGCGCACGACGGCGCTGCAGCTGGCGGCGCTCGGCTATCGCGTCACGGGCTGGAGCGCGCGACCGCAGCAGGTGCCGGGCATCGCGACCCGCGCCGGCTGGGCCGCGCTGCCGGCATCGCTGGGCGCGGCCGACGTCGTCGTCAACCTGCTGCCGCTCACCGACGACACGCGCGGCCTGTTCGACCGCACGCGCCTCGCGCAGATGCGCCAGGGCGCGGGCCTCGTCAACCTCGCGCGCGGCGCACACGTGATGGAAAAGGACCTGCTCGTCGCGCTGAATTCCGGGCACCTGGCGCATGCGATGCTCGACGTGTTCGACGCCGAGCCGCTGCCGGCCACGCACGTGTTCTGGTTCCATCCGCGCGTGACGCTGTGGCCGCACGCTGCGGCGCAGACCGACCTGCGCAGCGCGGCCGCCGTGGTTGCGGCCAACGTCGAGGCCGTGCGGCGCGGCGAGGCCGTGGCACATCTCGCGGACAGGTCGCGCGGCTACTGACGCCGCGGTGCGAGGCTTCGCTGGAATGTCCCGAGTGTGTGGCGCGGGCAGATCGATAGACTCGTGCGGCGACGCGAGGAGGCGTCGTTCCACGGCATGACCGCGATCACGCGGCTTGCCCATTTCGCGGTCAAGGCCGCACCGAGGGAGGATTTCCATGACCGATTCGACACTCACCGCCACGCCGTTGGCCGCCGCGCCGGCGCCGGCCGTTCCCGTCTCCGTCGAAGAACTGGCGCGACATGTGCCGGGCTTCCTGCGGGGCACGCGCTGGTTCTGGTGGATCGCCGCCCTGTCGGCGGTCAACGTCGCGGCCGATCTGGCGCACGCCAACTTCAACTTCGTGCTGGGCCTGGCGTTCACGCAGCTTGCGCACGCGGCCTTCCCGTCCAGCGTGGCGATCGCGCTGTTCATCGACGCGCTGTTCATCGGCGGCTTCTACCTGATCGGACTCCACGCCCAGAAGGGTCGCACGTGGGCCTTCGCGGCGGGCGCGCTGCTGTATCTCTGCGATGGCCTGCTTTACCTGAAGTTCGAAGTCTGGCTGTCGGTGGCGTTCCACGCGTTCGCGTTGTTCCAGATCGGCAAGGCCTTCATGAGCCTGCAGGCTGCGAAAAAGGCCACGGGCGTTCGCTGAGGAACGCGCGCCGCGGGCATCGTGCAGCGCGGACTCCTGTACCGAGCTCTCAGCGATGCCGCCACACCTCGCGCCGCTGCGTGGGCGGCGGCAGCGCGCCCGGGCACTTGCCGTCGCCGTGCCCCGTGTAGCCGCCGGTCGGATAGCACACCAGCACGCCGTTCGCATTCACCAGCGGATCCAGCTGGTCGCAGCAGCCGGCCAGCGTGTAGTAGGCGATGCCGTCGCCGTACGCCACCTCGAACACCGCGCGCGGCGCGGCGGGACCGGATTGCGCGTCGTAGTCCGCGAGACGGATGCGCAGCCACTCGGGCAGCCCGGCGACCTCGACGCGGCTGGACGGCGAACTGCTGGCTCGATCGGAACCGTCCGGCGGCGCGAGAGGCGCGGCCTCGCCCTTCTCGATCCGGCTGGCGCAGCCGGCGAGCGATGCGATGACGACGGGCAGCAAGAGCAGGAAGCGCGGGCGCATGGGTTTCTCCTCGATGCGCAGCCGCTGGGCAATCGCCGTGCGCGTCAGGTGCGCAGCACGAGCCCGGCCTGCGCGCCGTCCGGCTTGAGCGCCTGCAGCATCATCAGCACGAGGCGGCGCAGCGCGTCCCACGGCTCGGCGGGCCACTGCGGATGGCGCAGGCCCTTCAGCACGCCGTCGCACTCGCTCGCGGCGCTGACCAGGCGCGCCGCCATCGGGCCCGACAGGCGCGGCAGCGCGCGCTCGAACAGGCGTTCGCGCGCGCCCCAGATGCGCGCCTCGCGCAGCGCCATCGGCAGCGGCTTGCCGTCGGCCATCGCGTCCTGGATACGCTTCATCGCGCGGATGTCGTCCGACAGCTTGTAGTGCACGAAGACCGCCGCCTCGCCCTCGGCCTGCAGGCCGTCGAGCATGCGCAGCGCGCGCGGCACCTGCACGGCCATCACGGCGTCGCACAGGTGCTGCACGTCATGGCGGGCGACGTCCAGCACGGCGTCCTCGACCTGCGCGAACGTCAGTTCGCCCGGCGGATGAAGCAGTCCGAGCTTCTGGATCTCCTGGTGCGCGGCCAGCAGGTTGCCCTCGACGCGGTCGGCCATGAAGGCCAGCGTCGCCTCGCCGGCGGCGCCCGCCTCGACGCGCTGGCCCTGCAGTGCGAAGCGCTTCGCGAGCCACGCGGGCAGCGCATTGCGCTCGATGACGTCGGCGGCGACGCTGACGCCCGCGCCGTCCAGCGCGCCGAACCAGGCCGCCTTCTGCTGCTGCCAATCGAGCTTGGGCAGGTGCACCAGCAGCCGGCTGTCGGGGCCGGCTTCGCTCGCGAGCTGCTGCAGCGCCTCGCTGCCGTCCTTGCCGGGCTTGCCCGAGGGGATGCGGATCTCGATCAGCTGCTGGTCGGCGAACAGCCCCATCGCCTGCGACGCACCGATGACGCTGCTCCAGTCGAAGTGCGCCCCGCTGACGACGAACACCTTGCGCTCGCCGGCGCCCGCCGCCCGCACCGCGGCACGGATCGCGTCGGCGGCCTCCTGTGCGCGCAGCGGCTCGTCGCCGTGCACCACGTAGACGTCGCGCAGGCCGCGCGCCAGGTGATCGGCGAGTTGTTCGGGGCGGACCTGCATCGCCTGCTCAGTGACCCGCGGCCTGCGACGCCGCCCATTCGACGGCCGACACCGAGGACGCCGCCGACGCCGGCGCGAGCGCCGCGGCCGCCGCGTGCGCGGCCTGGGCCTGCGCCGCCGGCCCCGTGGGCTTGCCCACCGCCGCCAGCACCCGCACCAGCTGGTTGGCCATGTCGGACTGCATGTCGCGGTACAGCGCCTTCATCTCGGTGTCCTTGGCGAGCGCGTCCTGCTCGTCATAGGTCATGTCGCGGAAGCGCTCGATGTCGGCCAGCGGCAGCAGCTCGATGCCCCTCGGATCGAGCACGCGATAGCGCAGCTTGACGTGCAGCTCCAGCTCGCGCACCTGGCCGAACGCGGTCGATGCCTCGACCGTCGTCTTCTGCGTGTCCTCGATGGCTTCGATCACGACCTGCGAGTCGAGCACGTTGTGCACGATGTGCGCGGTCGACGGCAGCGCGCGCCGGATCTCGTCGGCCATCGTCGAGCGGTCGGCGAAGCCGGACAGCGCGATGCGCTCGTAGTTCAAGGTCTGCGGGATGCGACGGTGGAAGCCGCAGGCCGCCAGCGCGGCGGCCGCGGCGACCGCCAGCGCGGCGAGGGCGAGGCGGCGCTGCATTGTCATCACACGACGATGTTGACGAGACGGCCCGGCACGACGACGACCTTCTTCGCCGGCTTGCCTTCGCCGAAGCGCGCGAACTCGGGCGACGCGAGCGCGGCGGCCTCGATGGCGGCCTTGTCGGCGCCCGCGGCCACGCGGATCGCGCCGCGCGTCTTGCCGCCGACCTGCAGCACGAGCTCGATCTCGTCCTGCACCAGCGCGGACTCGTCGACAGCGGGCCAGCCGGCGTCGAGCAACTGCTTGCCCTGCGCCGCGTAGCCGAGATCCGTCCACAGCCCTTGCGTGATGTGCGGGCAGGCCGGATACAGCGCGCGCAGCAGCACCGAGAAGCCCTCGCGCAGCACGGCGGCCGTGCCGGCGCTGCCGTCGACGACAAAGCCTTCGAGCGCGTTCAGCAGTTTCATCGCGCCGGAGACGACGGTGTTGTACTGCATGCGCTCGTAGTCGTAGGTGACCTGCTTGAGCAGCACATGCACCTCGCGACGAAGCGCCTTCGCGAGCGCGCTCAGCTCGAGGCCGGCGACGCTGTCCGCAGCGGCCTTGACCACCTCGCCGTTCTTCACGCCGAAGGCCCACACGCGCTTCAGGAAGCGGTGCGCGCCCTCGACGCCGGAGTCGTTCCACTCCAGCGTCTGCTCGGGCGGCGACGCGAACATCACGAACAGGCGCGCGGTGTCGGCGCCGTAGCGGTCGATCAGCGCCTGCGGATCGATGCCGTTGTTCTTGGACTTCGACATCGTCGTCATCTCGTATTCGACCGGCGTGCCGTCCGCCTTGAGCTTGTAGCCCTGGATGACGCCCTTGTCGTTGAACACGGTCTCGACGTCCTGCTCCCAGTAGTAGTTCTTGCCGGCGTCGACCGGCTTCTGGAAGTACGCGCCCTTGAGCACCATGCCCTGCGTCAGCAGGTTCTTGAACGGCTCGCTGAACTTGATGAGCTTCAGGTCGCGCATGACCTTGGTCCAGAAGCGCGCGTAGAGCAGATGCAGGATCGCGTGCTCGATGCCGCCGATGTACTGGTCCATCGGCATCCAGTAGTCGGTGCCGCCGGCGACCATGTGGTCGGCGTTCTTCGGATCGCAGTAGCGCATGAAGTACCACGACGAGTCGACGAACGTGTCCATCGTGTCCGTCTCGCGCTTCGCGGGCTTGCCGCACTTCGGGCAGCCGACGTCGAGGAAGCCGGCGTGCTTGTTCAGCGGATTGCCGGAGCCGTCCGGGATCAGGTCTTCCGGCAGCACGACCGGCAGGTCCTTCTCGGGCACGGGCACGACGCCGCAGTCGTCGCAATGGATGATGGGGATCGGCGTGCCCCAGTAGCGCTGGCGGCTGACGCCCCAATCGCGCAGGCGCCACGTCGTCTTCTTCTCGCCGAGGTTGGCGGCGGCCAGCAGTTCGGCCACGCGAGAGACGGCCTCCTTCATGCCGAAGCCGTCGAGCGCGCCGGACGCGATGCACACGCCGCGCTGCTTGTCGCCGTACCACTCTGCCCAGGCGTCGGTGGAGAAGGTCTCGCCGTTGACGCTGACGACCTGCCTGATCTCGAGGCCGTACTTCTTCGCGAATGCGAAGTCGCGCTCGTCGTGCGCGGGCACCCCCATCACGGCGCCGTCGCCGTACGACATCAGCACGTAGTTGCCGACCCACACCGGCACCTGCGCGCCGGTGAGCGGGTGGATGACCATCAGCCCCGTGGGCAGGCCTTCCTTTTCCTTGGTGGCGAGTTCGGCCTCGGTGGTGCCGCCGGCCCTGGCGGCCTCGATGAACGCTGCCAGCGCCGGGTTGCCCTTGGCCGCGTGCGTGGCGAGCGGGTGCTCGGGCGCGACGGCGCAGAACGTGACGCCCATGATGGTGTCGGCACGCGTGGTGAACACGTAGAGCTTGCCGTCGCCGATCAGCGCGCCGCTGTCGTCATGGATCGTGTGCGGGAACGCGAAGCGCACGCCCTCGCTCTTGCCGATCCAGTTCTCCTGCATCAGGCGCACGCGCTCGGGCCAGCCCGAGAGGTACTCCGGATCTTCGGGATCCGTGACGGCCGACAGCAGCTCCTCGGCGTACTTGGTGATGTTGAGGTAGTAGCCCGGGATCTCGCGCTTCTCGACCGGCGCGCCGGAGCGCCAGCCATGGCCGTCGATCACCTGCTCGTTGGCGAGCACGGTCATGTCGACCGGATCCCAGTTGACGATCTGCGTGCGGCGCTCGCAGATGCCCGCCTCGAGCATCTTCAGGAACAGCCACTGGTTCCACTTGTAGTAGGTCGGGTCGCAGGTGGCGACCTCGCGCGACCAGTCGATGGCCAGGCCCATCGCCTGCATCTGCACCTTCATGTGCGCGATGTTGTCGTAGGTCCACTTGGCCGGCGGCACCTTGTTCTTGATGGCTGCGTTCTCGGCCGGCAGGCCGAAGGCGTCCCAGCCCATGGGCATCAGCACGTTCATGCCCTTCATGCGCAGCTGGCGCGCGAGCATGTCGTTGATCGTGTAGTTGCGCACGTGGCCCATGTGCAGCTTGCCGCTCGGGTACGGCAGCATCGAGCACGCGTAGAACTTGTCGCGGCTGGCGTCTTCGCTCACGCGATACGCGTCGGTGGCCTGCCAATGGGCCTGGGCGGCGGCTTCGACCTCGGAGGGAACGTACTTTTCATTCATGCCCCGATTGTAGGAGGGCAGCAAGGCGCTCGCGATCGCCATCGTTGACGAGTCGGCGGCCAACGTCGCGGCCTTGTCGAAGGACGACATCCACGAGGACGCCCCAAGCGAGCCGGGAATCACGAATCGTTACCGCGCCCCCATGGACGAGCAGCGCCCCTCACGCGATGATCGCGCCTCACCGGAGTGGCGAACATGAAGCAGTTGGGACACTTGGCCACGCGCGCGGCCTGCATCGCGGCGCTGACGCTGGCCACCGGCGCCTGCGAGGCGGCCAGCGATCACGAGCGCAACGTCGGCGCGCAGGTGGAACAGCTGTGCGACCCGCGCTCACTGGCCGCCATCGGCCGCTTCGTGCACGTCGACAACTTCAAGGAGCCGCCGCTCGGACAGGAGCCCGACGCCGGCGCGATGGTCGCCGCGTCGGCCTGCCGCGCCGCGCCGGCGTACCACGGCCGGCTCGTGGCAGCGGCCTATCGCTCGGGCCACGACAACGACCTGCTGCTGGTGATCGCAGTCATCGACGCCGCCACGGGCCAGGTCGGTTCGAACTTCAAGGCCAACCTCGACACCGATCCCGCCGTGAAGATCGTGTCGGGCAGTCTCTGGCTCGATACCGGGGCCTACGACCTGGCGCCGGGCGTGCGCGCCTTCGGCCTCGACATCACCACCGGCCTGCCGCACGGCTGCGCGGGCGCCGGCTCGGGCGCGCGCCGCAACCTGTTCGTGAGCCAGGGCCGTTTCATCCGCCCGGTGTTGCAGGACCTGCCGATGTCGGAGTGGGCGCTGATCCAGCGCGGCAAGTCGGCCTGCACCGACAGCGGTGCGCCCGACCTGACGATCACCGAGAACTTCACGACGACGCTCGGCGTGGCGCCGACGGCTACGCGCGGCTACCGCGACCTGGCCGTCACTGGTACCGCCACGCGAGACGACGGCCGCGTGGACGAACGCCCGCCGATCCACGCGCTGCTGAAATGGGACGGGCGCGTCTATTCGACCGACGCGCAGCAGCAGGCCTGGACGCTCTGGCGTCAGCAATAGAGCCTGCCTGCACAGGTTCTGGCGTCACACCAGCGCCGGCTCGGGCGGAGCGGCCTCGACGACGCGGTTGCGTCCGCGCTCCTTGGCCTCGTAGAGCGCGCCGTCGGCTCGCTTGTAGAGCATCGGCCAGTCGACATCCGTCTCCACGCGATCGGTGATGCCGATGCTGATCGTGCAGCCGATCTGCTGCCCGCCCGCCGGGATGCGCAGCGCGGCGACGGCGTTGCGTAGCCGCTCCAGCACCACCCAGGCGCCCGGCGGTTGCGTGCCCAGCATCACGAGCGCGAACTCCTCGCCGCCGATGCGCGCGAGCAGGTCGCTCTTGCGGATGTGGCGCTGCAGCGTCGCCGCCACCTCGCGCAGCACGGCGTCGCCGATGTCGTGGCCGTGCTGGTCGTTGATGCGCTTGAAGAAGTCGATGTCGAGGATGGCCAGCGACAGCGGCACCTGCATGCGGCGCGCGCGCTCCATCTCGCGCACCATGCCGGACTCGAACTCGCGGCGGTTGTGCAGGCCGGTCAGCGCGTCGGTGCTGGCCTCGTGCTGCAGGCGGCTGCGATAGGCGAAGCTCTGCGCCGCCAGCCGCTCGAGCAGCGCGACGGCGGCCCACACCAGCGCGACGACGGTGGCGAAGTGCGCGATCTCGTAGATCACGTCGGCCTGGTGCGGATGGCGCGGCAGCACGAGCGGCACGCTGAGCGCGGCGAGCACGACGTTGACGAGCGAATCGGACGCGCGCGGCAACGCGATCACGCCGAAGAACATCACGATCAGCAGGCCCGGCATCTGCAGCGGCGAATCGGCGCCGAGCGCGACCGCGATGGCGGCCTGCAATCCGTAGATCGCGCAATACATGATCAGAGCCTGCACGCGGAACGACAGCCCGGGCACATGGCGCACGAGGGCCAGCAGCGACAGCACGACGACGCTGCCGCCCAGGCGTACGCCGGCCGCGGGGCCGAGGTGTCCCGGGTCGCGCATCTGGTCCCAGCCGACGAAGCCGGCGATCATCAGCACCGCGGCGACCACGGTCGGCACCACCAGCGGATCGCGCACGTCGCCCTGGGCCTTGCGGAAGGCGACGAGTTCCTCCTCGCTCATGGCCGGCAGCGCGAAGATCGCACGGGTTCCGGCGAAGAAGGAGGCGATGGCGTTCATGGATGAGATTGCCCGGGCACGTGGCGAGCCCGCGGAGCGGGGCTTGTGGCCCGTTGTCGGGACATCGGCACTCTGGCGCGCGCCCTGAAGCGCGGCAGCACGCCGTCGCGGCACGCGCAGGCCGCGAGCGTGCGTTGCGCCGCGCTACGGACGCTACGGGGCCGGCTGCGCGATGAAGCCGATGTGCGTCAGCCCGGCGTCCTGCACCAGTCCGATCAGCTCGGCCACGCGCCCATAGGGCACGCTCTTGTCGGCGCTCAGCAGCACGTCGGGCTGCGGCTGGCGCGACGCCGTCTGCCTGAGCCTGCGCACGAGCTCGTCGTGCGTGACGACGGCGTCGCCGACGTGGAACTTGCCGTCGGGCGTGATGCCGAGAGAGAGCGTGGCGCCGCCGTCGTTGTTCTTCGCGGCCGCCACCTTGGGCAGGTCCATCTTCAGGCTGGACGTCATCAGCGGCGCGGCGATCATGAAGATCACCAGCAGCACCAGCATCACGTCGATCAGCGGCGTCATGTTGATGTCGCTCATCGGCTGCGACGTGGGGCTTCGTTCGAGGCGACCGAAGGCCATGGCTCAGCGCGCGGCGGCGTCCAGCTGCATTTCGCGCAGGTCGTGTGCGAAGCCTTCCAGCTCCGCCTCGCAGGCGGCCACGCGCTTGCCGAACACGTTGTACGCGAGCACGGCGGGGATCGCCACGGCGAGGCCGGCGGCGGTGAAGATCAGCGCCTCGCCGACGGGGCCCGCGAGCTTGGCGATGGTCATGTCGTTGCCCTCGGCCATGCCGCCGAGCGCGTGGAAGATGCCCCACACGGTGCCGAACAGGCCGATGAACGGCGCAGTGGATCCGGTCGACGCCAGCAGCACCTGGCCGTATTGCAGCTGCGCGAGCCCGGCGTGCAGCGCGTCGCGCAGGCGGCGCGTGAGCTGCGAGGCGAGCGCCGGCTGCGTCTCAAGCGTGCCGGCCGTGGGTTGCAGCAGCGCCGCGTCCAGCAGCGGCAGCAGCACCGCCTCGCGGTCGGTGGCGACGAGGCGGCTGCGGCCTTCGGTGACGCTCGCGGCGCTCCAGAAGGCGGCGACGCCGCGCTGGATGTCCGAGTCGGCGCGCCGCAGCAGCCAGCCCTTCCACAGGATGATCACCCAGCTGCTGACGGACATCGCCAGCAGCAGCAGCCCCACGGTGCGGCTGATGAAATCGCTTTGATTCCAGAAGCCGGCCAGGCCTTCCATCAGTTCAATCCCAGGACGTCGTTCATGTCGTACAGGCCTGGGCCGCTACGCGCGAGAAAACGCGCGGCCCGCAGGCTTCCCTGCGCGTACGTGGCGCGGCTGGAGCTCTTGTGGGTGATCTCGATGCGCTCGCCGATGCCGGCGAACATGACCGTGTGATCTCCGATGATGTCGCCGCCGCGCACCGTCGCGAAACCGATCGTACTGGGATCGCGCACGCCCGTGACGCCCTCGCGTCCGAACACCGCGTTATCGGCCAGATTGCGCCCGAGAGCCTTGGCGACGACCTCGCCCATCTGCAGCGCGGTGCCGCTGGGCGCGTCGATCTTGTTGCGATGGTGCGCCTCGATGATCTCGATGTCATAGCCGTGCGAGAACGCCTTGGCGGCGTGTTCGAGCAGCCGCATCACGACGTTGACGCCCACGCTCATGTTGGGCGACATGAAGACCGGCGTGCGTTGCGCGGCCGCGCCGATGGCGGCCTTCTGCTCGGCGCTGAAGCCGGTGGTGCCGATGACCAGCGCCACGCCGCGGGCGGCGCACGCCTCCAGGTGGCGCAGCGTGCCTTCCGGGCGCGTGAAGTCGATCAGCACCTGGCTCGCGGCGAGCGCGGCGGCCAGATCGTCGGTGATGGCGACGCCGGTGGCGCGGCCGAGGAAGGCGCCGGCGTCCTGGCCCAGCTGCGGGTTGCCGGCGACGTCGAGCGCGCCCGCGAGCGCGCAGTCGGGCGCGTCCAGCACCGCTTCGATCAGCATGCGGCCCATGCGCCCGGAGGCGCCCGCAATGGCGATGCGCAGCGCCGGTCCGGTCGTCGACGCGGTCACGGCGTCGGGGATTCCAGCGGCGGGTAGCTGCGCGTGGCGCCCGCCAGCACGACGGCGGAGGCCGCCGGCGCGGCGGCCGCGACGGGCACCGGCAGCGCCGCGCGCTCGGCGTCGGTCAGCTCGAGCTTGGGCGTCGAGGTCGGCAGCTTCTTGCGGCTGATCGCGGCGACGAATTCGTCCTCGGTCGGCAGCACCGGCGCGTCGATCTTGAGCACCTGGTCCTTCTCGAACAGCACGACGAACGAACGATGCTGGTCGTCGAAGCCCTGGCGCTTCAACGTGAAGACGTAGTCCCAGCGGTCGGCGTGGAACGGGTCGGTGATCAGCGGCGAGCCGAGGATTTCCTTGACCTGGACCTTCGTCATGCCGGGCTTGACCTGCGTGATCTGCTCGGTCGTGACGACGTTGCCCTGGATCACGTCGGGCTTGTACGGCGAGACGAAGGCGATGAAGCCCTTGATCGACGCGGGCTCGTTCATGCCGGAAGTCAGGGAGTCGACTGTCGAGCAACCGCCGAGGGCGGCGACCGCCAGCAGGCCGGACAGGAGGGGGAAACGGGACAAAACCAGGGTGCGCATCGACGAGGCTTGAAACCACTGCCCAAACAGGGCAAAGGCTGGATATGATTGATCGATTCTAGTCTGCCCGCGCCTTGCGGAGCAGGCCTTTGAAGCCCTTAACATGACCCACGCTGAAGAACTCAAGAGCAGCGGCCTCAAGGCCACTTTGCCGCGCATCAAGATCCTCGAGGTCTTCCAGCAGTCCGTCGACCGCCATCTGACGGCGGAAGACGTCTACAAGACCCTGCTCAACGAAGGGTCGGACATCGCGCTCGCCACCGTCTACCGCGTGCTGATGCAGTTCGAGCAAGCCGGGATTCTCGCACGCAGCCATTTCGAGTCCGGCAAGTCGGTGTTTGAGCTCAACGAAGGCACGCACCACGACCACCTGCTGTGCCTGACCTGCGGCCGCGTCGAGGAGTTCTTCGACCCCGAGATCGAGGCGCGCCAACGCGAGGTGGCGGCGTCGCGCGGCTTCGCGCTGCAGGAACATGCGCTGTCGCTGTACGCGGTGTGCAAGCGCGAGAACTGCGAGCATCGGCCGGCGCCGAAGGTCAATCCGCGTCATCACGGCTGAGACGAGACGTCAGTCTGTCCCTTTCGCCATCGCGTCCTGGTGGCGCTTGACGAATTCCTGGTAGGTGTCGATCCCGCGCAACTGCAGGATCGTGTTGCGCACGGCCGCCTCCACCAGCACCGCCAGGTTGCGGCCGGCGTCGACGGCGATCACCACCTTGCGCACCGGGATGCCGAGGATGTCGTCATACAGCGGCTCGTACGGCAGGCGCTCGAACTCGCGCTCCATCGTCTCCTTGCGCACCAGGTGCACGATCAGCTTGAGCCGCATCTTCCGGCGCACGGCGGTCTCGCCGAAGATGGCCTTGATGTCGAGCAGGCCGATGCCGCGCACCTCCAGCAGGTTCATCAGCAGGTCGGGGCAGCGGCCCTCCAGCGTGGACTGCGAGACGCGGTAGAGGTCGACCGCGTCGTCGGCCACCAAGCCATTGCCGCGCGAGATCAGCTCCAGGCCGAGTTCGCTCTTGCCCAGGCCGGATTCGCCGGTCAGCAGCACGCCCACGCCCAGGATGTCCATGAACACGCCGTGCCGCGTCGTGCGGTCGGCGAACAGCTGGCTCAGGTACGAGCGCACCAGGTCGATGACGTGGCCGGCCGAGGCCGAGGTGACGAACAGCGGGATCTCGGCGCGGTCGCACAGCGCGACGAGCTGGTCGGGCGGCCGCTGGCCGTCGGCCACGATGATGACCGGCGGCTCCAGCGTCACGATGCGCTGGATGCGGCGCTGCTGGACTTCCTTGTCGGAGTTCTCCAGGTAGGCGACCTCGCGATGGCCGACCAGCTGCACGCGGTACGGATGGATGTAGTTCAGGTAGCCGATCAGGTCGGCGGCCGAGCGCGCCTCGCGCACCGCGGCTTCGTCGAAGCGGCGTTCGGGATGCGCATGTCCCGCGACCCATTCCCAGCGCAGGGCGGGTTGGTGTTCTTCGAACAGCGCCTCCGCGCTGATGACGCGTGGCTTCATGTGCCGTTCAGGCGACCGATTTCAGGGGTTCCCAGTCGGAGATGAGTCGGTGCAGCGTGGCCGCATCGACGTCGCCCTTGAGGCGTTCGCGCAGCTCGCGATCCGACAGCATTTCGGCGATCTCGGACAGGATTTCCAGGTGGCGCTGGGTGGCGGCTTCCGGCACCAGCAGGAAGATCAGCAGGCCGACGGGTTCGTCGTCCGGCGCATCGAAGGGGATGGGCTGCTGCACGCGCAGCACGGCGGCGAGCGGATTCTTCAGGCCCTTGACGCGGCCATGCGGCACGGCCACGCCGTGGCCCAGGCCCGTGGAGCCCAGGCGTTCGCGGGCGAACAGGTTGTCGGTGACCGTCGCTCGCGCGATCGCGTGCTGGTTCTCGAACAGCACTCCGGCCTGTTCGAACACGCGCTTCTTGCTGGTAGCGTCCACGCCCACCTGGACGTTGGCAAGAGGAAGGATGGCAGCGAGACGGTTCATGAGCGTACCTGGCGGGTGAGCCGAGGTTTCCGTGCGGCGCCCGGTGGTCCCCGGGCTGGAAAATCACCCGGCCATTCCGGGAGTCGAACAGACGATTATAGGAACCGGAAAACCGTGTGCGCACGTCGCGGGTGCGCAGGCTGCACTGTAATGTCGCTATTGCTGCGGCGCAGCAACAATTTCACGAAAATCGGGCCCTGATGGGTGATTCGGCAGGCGCGGCGGACTCTTGAGCGCACCAGAAAGACCCCTGCGAAGCATAGCCCAAACGAACAAGGCGGCCGATGGGCCGCCTTGCATGGATTGTGTCGGGATGTCCGTGCGATCAGGTCGGCAGCGGCATTTCCGGGGCGACCTGGCGCTTGCCGGTCGCGTGGTGATGATCCTGCAGGCGATCCTTGTGGCGAACCACCTGGCGATCGAGCTTGTCCATCAACTGGTCGACGGCGGCATAGAGGTCTTCATGCGCCTGTTCGACGAAGATGTCCTTCCCCTTGACGTGGAGAGTGACTTCGGCTTTTTGTCGACGTTCCTTTTCCTTGAGGTTTTCCACGGTGAGCAACACGTTCACATCGACGACGGCGTCGAAATGGCGCGTGATCCTGTCCAGCTTGGTCAGGACGTATTCGCGCAATGCCGGTGTCACTTCCAGATGATGGCCGCTGATCGTCAGATTCATCAGTGCCTCCTTTCAAGCGAGAGTTGCGAGCATGGCCCGGGGACGGGCCCCGGGTCGACCGTGCCGGGCGAATCGGTCGACTGAGGCGTCCGGCACGAGCCCACTATGCTCCCCGACCCCCGGTTTGACCAGTCTCCTCAAGCTCGAAAAACCGGGCTATATTCACGTTCTATGAGGGGATGAGGCGCTGCTCGACCGTGCGTCAATCCAAGCGACCAAGCTCCCGACGCCCGTCGGTCGAGCGCGCTTGAAAAGCCCTCAATCCCGCTGCAACGTGAACTGGATGACGTCGGTGTTACCGCCGTCGAACGCCGCCTCGCAATACGCGAGATAGAAGTCCCACAAGTGCACGAAGCGCTCGTCGAAGCCCTGGCGGCGCACGTCGTCCAGGCGCGCGAGGAACGCGTGGCGCCAGCGGCGCAGCGTCTCGGCGTAGTCGAGGCCGAACGCGAAGCGGTCGACCACGCGCAGCCCTGCGGCCTCGGCGTGCCGTGCGAACAGCGTGGAGGTGGGCAACATGCCGCCGGGGAACACGTAGCGCTGGATGAAGTCGGACGAGTTCGCGTAGCGCTCGAACAAGTCCTCGCGGATCACGATGGCCTGCACGCAGGCCTTGCCGCCGACCTTCAATTGCCGCTGCAGCGTCTGGAAATACGCGTCCCAGTATTCGCGTCCGACGGCCTCGAACATTTCGATCGACACGATGGCGTCGAACGGGCCGTCGGGCACGTCGCGGTAGTCTTGCAGGCGCAGGTCCGCGTGCTGCGCGACGCCCGCGTGCACGAGACGCGACTTGGCCCACGCGAGCTGCTCGGTGGACAGCGTCAGGCCGACCACCTCGATGCCGTCGCGCGCCGCGCTCTCGGCCACCGCGCCCCAGCCGCAGCCGACCTCGAGCAGCCGCTCGCCGGGCCGCACACCGGTGGCGGCGATCGCGCGGCGCAGCTTGGCGGTCTGTGCCTGCGCGAGCGGCTGCGTGCGGTCGCCGTCGAACCACGCGCTCGAATAGTTCATCGTCTCGTCGAGCCACAGCGCGTAGAACGCGTTGCCCAGGTCGTAGTGCGCGCTGATGTTGCGCCGGCTGCCGCGCCGCGTGTTCCGGTGCAACGCGTGCTGCAGCCGATGCAGCAGCGAGCCCCACCACGAGCCGTAGATCGCCTTTTCCATCACGTCGCGATTGGCCAGCAACAGGCGCAGCAGGTCGGGCAGGTGTGGCGTCGTCCACTCGCCGCCCATGAAGCCCTCGGCGAAGCCGATGTCGCCGGTGCGCATCGTGGCGCCAAAGACCGACCAGTCGTGCACGCTGAGCGTCGCCTGCAATTCGGGGCGGGTGGCGCCGCTCGCCTGGTGGGTCGTGCCATCGGGCGTGTGCACGGTGAGCGTGCCGGCGCGCAGACGTTGCAGCAGCGCCAGCGCGGCGCGGGCAGTCGCGGGCGCGCGCGCAGATTTCTCGCGGGCGCCGGCGTCGGTGGACGGCGGAAGCGTTCGGGAACTCATGCGGGATTCTTGACGGAAGTCGAGCCGCTCTTTGTCGGCGAAAGCCGCATCGTGCCGGCGGGCTCCGCGCCATCGACCGCTGCACCGCGCGTCACGAAGCTGGACGGCGGCGCCGGCTTGCCGGCGATCGCCAGCTTCTTCAGCCACAGCTTCAACGCGTGCCAGTGGATGCGCGCCACGATGACTGCGGTCATCGCCGGCAGCGTCCACAGCGCGAAGCGCACGGCCGAATGCGTCAGCGGCTCGATCCGCCCCGAGACGCTCGTCTGCAGCAATGGTGCCCCGTCGACGTGCAGCTCCACGCGCACCGCGGTGCGGCCGCATTCGTCGCGCGCCGCGAGGTCGGTGCGCATGAAGCGGAACGCGTACTCGCCGCGCGTCTGGCAGAACGGCGACACGTGGAACACCTTGGCCGCGGACAGTGTGCGGCCGAAGCCGAGGTCGTCGCCGGCGAGCAGGTAGCAATGGCGCTCGCCGAACGTGTTGTTGACCTCCACGACGATCGCCGCCAGCGTGCCGTCGGCGCGGTGCGCGTACCAGAAGCTGACCGGCTTGAACGCGTAGCCGAACATGCGCGGGATGCAGTGCAGCCAGGCCTCGCCGTCGGCATCGACGATGCCCTCGCCGGCCAGCAGCTCGTCGAGCCAGGCCAGGCTGTCGGCGCGGCCGTCGCCGTGGTCGGCATCGCGGAAGCCGAACAGCGCGCGCCGATTGCGTGCCAGCACCGGATCCGCTTCGCGACGCAGCGAGCGCAGCGGCAGCAGCAGGAAGCAGGTCGGGTAGGCGAAGGCGTGTACCACCGGGGCGAGGCGCTTGTGGCGCACCTCGCCGAAACCGATGCGCGCGCGCGCGGGCGTCACGCGGCCTCGCGCAGCGCGTGCGCGTCCGCGCCGATGACCAGCGGGGCGGCCTGGCGCGCCAGGATCTCGTCGGCCACTTGCTGGCCCGACTTCAGTCCGTCCTCGTGGAAGCCGTAGCCCGTCCACGCGCCGCAGAACCAGACGTGCGAACGCCCCTGCAGTTCGGCCAGCCGGCCCTGCGCGGCGATCGCGGCGTTGTCGAACACCGGGTGTGCGTACGCGATGCGCTGCAGCACCGTGCCCTCGCGCGGTTCGTGCAGCGGATTGAGCGACACGATCACCGGCTGCCGCCACGGCAGCGGCTGCAACTGGTTGAGCAGGTAGTGCAGGCAGACGTTCTGGTCGTTGCTGCCGGCGGTGACGTCGCGCTCGTAGTTCCACGCGGCCCAGGCGGCACGCCGCCGCGGCAGCAGGCGTTCGTCGGTGTGCAGCACGGCTTCGTTGTCCTGGTAGCCGATCGCGCCCAGGGTGCGGCGCTCGTCGGCGCTGGCGTCCGTCAGCATTGCGAGCGCCTGCGGCGCGTGCGCGGCCAGCACGACCTCGTCGAACCACTCGATGCCCTCGTGCGTGCGCACGGACACGCGCCCGCCATGCGCGGCGCCGAAGCCGGCGTCGCGCGACAGGTCGCGCGCGATGCCCAGCACCGGTGTCGACAGCCGCACCTCGCCGACGCGCGTCGCGAGCTTGGCGACGTACTGGCGCGAGCCGCCGGTCACGGTGAACCACTGCGGACGCTCGCGCACCTGCAGCAGCCCGTGGTTGTGGCAGAAGCGGATCAGCGTGCCGACCGGAAAGCGCAGCATCTGCACGGTCGAACACGACCAGATGCAGCCGATCATCGGCAGCAGGTAGTCGTCGACGAAGGCGCCGCCGAAGCGATGCTCGGCGAGGAACTCGTCCAGCGGCTGCGCCAGTTCGGCGTCGACGCCGCACCTGGCCAGCGCGGTCGCGAGGCGGTTGAAGCGGATCAGGTCGATCAGCATGCCGTGGAAGCGCGGGCGCAGCAGGTTGCCGCGGTCGGCGAACACGGTGTTGAGGCTGGTGCCGCTCCATTCGAGCTGGCTGCCGTCGGCGCGCGGCGCCTGCACCGAGAACGTCATCTCCGACTTCGCGACCTCCACGCCCAGCTCGGCGAACAAAGCGATCAGTCGCGGATAGGTGCGTTCGTTGAAGACGAGGAAGCCGGTATCGACGCCGTGCGTGACGTCGCCGTGCGTGCCGGGCAACGTGACGTCGACCGTGTGGGCGTGGCCGCCGAGGCGGACGTCGGCCTCGAAGACGGTGACCTCGCAGTGCGGCGCGAGGCGATGGGCGGCACCGAGTCCGGCGATGCCGGAACCGATGACCGCGATGCGCGGGCGGCTCATTCGAGCACCCCCGCGCAACGCCCCGTGGCAGGCGCCAAGGAATAAATGTCGCTGCGCAGCGCCCCTGAGCGAACAAGGGAGGGAGGGAGGAGGAGAAGCGCTCGGGACGTTTCGACGGAAGACCGGCGAAGCTGCGCAGCGAGTAAACCGGCGGGGACCCCGCGTCGTGCGCGGTGGTGCGACGGCGCCGCAGCCCCCGCACTGTTGTTCAGACCGGATTCTGCGCCCGAAGTTCCTGTCGCGACAGCGGCAGACACCTTGATTTGAGGGGGGGTACGTCGTCCGCGGCGCGTGCCTCGCAAACGGCGACACATCATATTGTCTTGGACAAACAATGGCGATTGGCGGGGCATAGCGGCGTACTTTGCCAATGAGTCCTCATATTGTCCAGGACAAATATCGAATTTTGCGTTCCAATGGCACACGGTCGACTCTCCTCCGCGGTCTGTTTGGACGAATGTGAATGTCGCGGTCTGCATGCCATGGTTACGTTCCCACCTCCCTCTTCGGATTCACCTGTCGAGCAACCCCAGCGTCTCACGGATGAGCTCCTGCTGTCGATTGCCGCCGTCGAGCGCGAGACGGGTCTGGGCAAGGACACCTTGCGCGCCTGGGAACGCCGCTACGGCTTCCCCGTGCCGCGGCGCGACGCCACGGGCGTGCGCGGCTACCCGCGCGCGCTGGTCGATCGCCTGGCGCTGATCCGCCGCGCGCTGCTGTCCGGACAGCGGCCGGGCCGGCTCCTGGCGCTGCCGGTCGCCGAGCTCGACGCGCTGCTCGCCGGCCTGTCCGCCGCGCCGTCGCCGCGCCCGGCGCCGCGCGCGTCCGACCGACCGGCCGTGTTCGACGTGGCCGAGGGCCTGATCGCGCTGCGCGCCGGCGGCGCCGAGGCACTGCGCCATTGGCTGACGCTGGGCCTCGCGCGCACCGGGCTGACGGCGTTCGTGGTGGACGGCATCGCGCCGCTGACGGTGGCGATCGGCGAGGCCTGGGTCGAGGGCAGCATCGCGGTCTACGAGGAGCATCTCTACAGCGAGGCGGTGCAGTCGGTGCTGCGCAGCGCGCTGGTGCCGTTCCAGGCTGGCCTCGAGCCGCACGGGCCGCGGCTGCTGCTGACCACCGTGCCGGGCGAGGCGCACGGCCTGGGCCTGCTGATGGCCGAGGCGCTGATGACGCTGGAGGCGTGCCGCTGCCTGTCGCTGGGCACGCAGACGCCGTTGGCCGACATCGTCGCCGCCGCGCAGGCGCATCGCATCGACGTCGTCGCGCTGAGCTTCTCGGCGAGCCTGAGCGCCGCGCAGGCGTTGCCGGCGCTGGCCGAACTGCGCGCCCTGCTGCCCGGCACCGTGCAGATCTGGGCCGGCGGCGGCTCGATCGCCCTGCGAGGATTGCGGATTGCCGGCATCCGCGTGATGGACCGGCTCGTAGAGATCACGGAGGCCATCGCCGACTGGCGACGCGATTCCAGTCCGATGGTCGATTGACCGCATTTTCGAAAGGCTGTTACGGGTTCCGGCCGAGACTCGTTCGGTATCCTCCGCGTTTTGTCGCACTAACCAAGTCTGGTACCGTCTAAAATGGGGCCAGGAGGCTGACGTCAGCATGCTGTATCCCGAACTATTCAAACAACTCGAAGCCGTCCGTTGGGACATGGACAAGGACATCCCCTGGGACTCCTTCGACCCCACGCAACTGACCGACGAGCAGGCCACCACGATCAAGATGAACGCGATCACGGAGTGGTCGGCGTTGCCGGCCACCGAGATGTTCCTGCGCGACAACCGCGACGACAGCGACTTCTGCGCGTTCATGAGCGTCTGGTTCTTCGAGGAGCAGAAGCACTCGCTGGTGCTGATGGAATACCTGCGCCGCTTCCGCCCCGAACTCGTGCCGACCGAGGAGGAGCTGCACGCGGTGCGTTTCGAGTTCGACCCGGCGCCGGCGCTCGAGACGCTGATGCTGCACTTCTGCGGCGAGATCCGCCTCAATCACTGGTATCGCCGCGCCGCGATGTGGCACACCGAGCCGGTGATCAAGCACATCTACGAGACGCTCGCGCGCGACGAGGCCCGCCATGGCGGCGCCTACCTGCGCTACATGAAGAAGGCGCTCACGCGTTTCGGCAACGAGGCCAAGGCCGCGTTCTCGAAGGTGGGCGTGCTGATGGCCAGCGCGCGCCGCACGGCGCAGGCGCTGCATCCGACCAACCTGCACGTCAACGCCACGCTGTTCCCGCGCGACACGATCCAGAGCCGCGTGCCCGATCCGCAATGGCTCGAGGGCTGGCTGGACAAGCAGATCCAGTTCGACGCCGTGTGGGAGAACAAGGTCGTCGAGCGCATCCTCCACAACATGAGCCTGCTGCTCGAACGCAGCTTCGTGTCGGTGCAGGAGCTCAATCGCTATCGCAAGGAAGTGACGGCGCTGGTCGCGGCGCGCGTCGCACCGCCGGCGACGCCGGACCCGCAGGCCGCCTGACCTCGCACCGCACGCTTGCAACGAACGCCCGGCCCTCGAAGCCGGGCGTTTTGCTTCGTGCATCCGGGGGTTTGTCCGGGGCGCGCCAGCGGTGCGGCGCGCCGTTTGACTGTGACCCGGAACCTATAATCGCGCGGCTTTTGTTTGACGATCGAAGGGGCGCACAAGGGACGCCACGTCGATCGAAGGTCCTTCCTGCAGCCCGCGCCCCGAGGAATCCATGAGCGAAGAGCAACATCACGAAGAAGAACACGAATCCGGCATCAAGACGCCGAGGCAGTTGATTACCGTGGTCGCCGCCGCGATCATCGTCCCCGTGATCGTGATCATCATGCTCACGCAGTTCGTGACGCTCGAGAGCAAGAAGTCGCCGGGCTCCGAAGCCTATGCCGCCTCGTCGGTCGCCGCGCGCATCGCGCCGATCGCGAGCGACGCGGTGTTCGACGCCACCGCCGTCGTCATCCCCAAGACCGGCCAGCAGGTGTTCGAAGCCCAGTGCACCACCTGCCACACCGCCGGCCTGCTCGGCGCGCCGAAGTTCGGCGACGCCGCGGCCTGGGCCCCGCGCGTGGCCAAGGGCTACGACGCGCTGCTGACGTCGGCGCTGCACGGCAAGGGCAACATGCCCGCGCAGGGCGGCGGCGACTTCAGCGACTACGAAGTGGGCCGCGCGGTGGTCTACATGGCCAACCATGGCGGCGGCAAGCTGGCCGAGCCCGCGGCGCCTGCCGCACCGGCCGCCTCCGCGGCGTCGGGCGCCTCGGCCGCGGCACCCGCGGCCTCGGCCGCGGCCTCGGCGGCGTCCACGTAAGCGACGCCGCGTCGATGAAAAAGCCGCCTGCGGGCGGCTTTTCTCATGGCTCGACGGCTAGGCTGCGTGCGCGTCGGCCGTGTCGCGCGGCGGATGCCCGTCCCACAAGGCCGCGGGGCTCAGGCAGAAACCGAAGCGCGCGGGCATCGCGGCGAAGTCCAGCGACTGCGGCGCCCACAGGCCGGCGTCGACGGCGTCGGCGGCGGCCTCCATGTCCTGCGTGTGCACGAGGCCGAAGCCGGCGTCTGTGGCCAGGAACAGCCGCCCCCGCTCGTCGACCCAGGCCGATTCCACCGCCGCCGCCCGGCCCGTGTGCGACCGCACTTCCGGCGCGCTGCCCGCGCGCGCGATCAGGCGCCAGACGTGCGGTGCGGCCTCCAGTTCGACGTAGACGCGCTGCGGGCCGTTCTGGAAGTACCAGGCGCCTTCGGGCGTGCCTTCGTAGTTGCGCTCGATGAATTCGCGCAGCTGGCGGTGCTCGATGCGGCTGCCCTTGGCCAGCGGGAACGCGCCGGCGTGCTGCGTGCGGTCGTCGCGCATGTACCAGTCGCCGCGTGCGTCCAGCGCCAGCCAGCCGGTGCAGGCCGGCACGTTGGGCCATTTCTTCAGTGCGGCGCGCACCATGTCGTCCATGCCGGCTCTCCGAGGTTCGTGAACTGCGAACGCGCGGCCTGCGGGCGGCGCGGGCGTCTCAGTGATTGTGGCCCTTGAGCCAGCCGACCACCGACGTGGGCATCTTCATCGAGTTGCCGGGCGGCAGCGCGCCGTCCGCGAAGCCGACGTGGCCGCCGTGCCGGGGCTGCCACAGCGTGACGTGCTCGCCGACCTCCGACTGCTTCGGCAGCGACTGCGCCGGAATGAACGGATCGTTGAGCGCGTTGAGCACCAGCGCGGGGATGCGGATGTCGCTCAGCTTGGGCTTGGCCGAGGCGCGCTTCCAGTAGTCCTCGGTGTCGCGGAACCCGTGCAGCGGCGCCGTGAAGACGTTGTCGAACTCGTACAGGTTGCGCGCGGCAAGCAGCTTGCGCTCGTCGAACAGGCCCGGATGCTGGCGCAGCTTCGCGAGCGCCTTGGGCTTCATGGTGCCGAGGAACATGCGCGTGTAGGTGTACAGCCCGAAGCCGCGGCCGATCGCGTGGCCGCCGGCCGCGAGATCGACCGGAGAGCACACGGCGGCCACGGCATGCACCTTCTTCGCGGCCGACGCGCCGGACTCCTCGGCCCAGCGCAGCAGCATGTTGCCGCCGAGAGAGATGCCCACGGCCAGCACCGGCCCGCCGCGGCGCTGCGCCATGCGCTGCAGGATCCACTCGACCTCTTCGTAGTCGCCCGAGTGATAGGCGCGCGGCGCCAGGTTGAGCTCGCCCGAGCAGCCGCGGAAGTGCGGCACGGCGTACGACCAGCCGTGGTCGCGCGCGAGGCAGGCGAAGGCCTTGGCATAGCCGCTCCTGGACGAGCCCTCGAGGCCGTGGAACAGGATCAGCAGCGGGCGCGCGGCGGCGTCGGCCGCAGTGGTGTCCGGCGGATCGACGAGGAAGTCGACGTCGATGAAGTCCTGGTCGGGCGTCGTCCAGCGTTCGCGCCGGAAGCGCGGCGCCTCGCCGGTGGTCGCGCGCGAGAACAGCGACGGCCAGATGGTCTGCAGGTGCCCGCCCGGCAGCCACCAGGGCGCACGGTGCGAGAAGGCGTTGGTGGGAGACATGACGGCGGCCATCGGAGTGCTCAAGGATATTTGTTCGACGGCCGTCGAGCAATCGATGTGCCTATTGGCTGTGGGTGGCCTGTCAATGCAGGACGGAGGGCGCGTCGAGGATCTCGGGGATCTCGTCGGGCGCGCCCGGGCTCGCGTGGTGGGCCACCATGCGCCAGCCCTGGCTGGTCTTGACGTAGACGTTGGTAGCGACGATCCAGCCGGTCTGCGGCCCGTCGACGGTGACGACGGCGATGCGTTCGAGCACGCTGTGCACCGCGCAGCCCATCGCGTGCACCTGCTTGACGTGCTCCGCGTGCACCGCGATGTGGCCAGCCGCGAACACGGACTCGAACGCCGCGCGCACGGCCTGCGGGCCCACCACGCGGGCGCCGGCGGGATGCACGCAGACGATCTCGTCGTCGTCGGCCCAGACGGCCATCACGCGCTCGATGTCGCCGTCGCGCAGGGCGTCGTAGAACTGGGCTTCGGCGTCCTCGGGCGAGGCGTGCAGCGCGGCTGCGCGGGCTTTCGGATTGGGCATGCGGCAGCAGTCCTGCTAGTTGAACACCACGGTCTTGCGCCCGTTGCGAAGCACGCGGTGCTCCACGTGCCAGCGCACGGCGCGCGCGAGGACGACGCATTCGACGTCACGGCCGATGGCGGTGATGTCCTCGGGCGTCAGCGTGTGATCCACGCGTTCGACATCCTGTTCGATGATCGGGCCTTCGTCGAGGTCGGCGGTCACGTAGTGCGCGGTGGCGCCGATCAGCTTCACGCCGCGGTCGTGCGCCTGGTAGTACGGCTTGGCGCCCTTGAAGCTGGGCAGGAAGCTGTGGTGGATGTTGATGGCGCGGTTCTCGAGCACGCCGCACAGCTCGGGCGACAGGATCTGCATGTAGCGCGCGAGCACGACGAGGTCGGCCGACGCCTGTTCCACGATCGCCTGCACCGCGTGCTCCTGCTCGCGCTTGGCCGGCGGCGTGGCGCCCGGCGCGAGCGGCAGGTGGTGGAACGGCAGGCCGTAGCTGGCGGCGAGGTCGGCGAACGTCGTGTGGTTGGAGACGATCGCCGGGATGTCGATGTCCAGCTGGCCGCTGTGCCAGCGAAACAGCAGGTCGTTGAGGCAATGGCCGTGCTGGCTCACCATCAGCAGCACGCGCGGGCGCCGCGCCAGCGCGTGCAGCTGCGAGTCCATCTCGAACTGCTGCGTCACGTTGGACAGCATCCGGTTCAGCGTCGCGACATCGGCCAGTTGCGGCGGCGCCTCGAAATGCACGCGCATGAAGAAGCGGCCCGTGGCGCCGGGGCCGATCAGGTCACCGAACTGCTGCGAGTCGATGATGTTGCAGCCGGCCTGGAACAGCAGCCCCGAGACGGCGTGGACGATGCCCTTGGTGTCGCGACACGACAGCCGGAGGATGAATTCGCGCTCGCGCGTGATGTTTGCCTGCATTCGCTGCATTGTATGTAGCCCTCGCCACTGCTGGGCACGCGGGTTGCCAAACGCCCTTTCGCTACTCCGCATACTCAGAAGAAGATCCCGATGCTCCCCCTCCGCCCGCTGTTGTCCCGCGCCGCCAGCGCCTGCTCGTTCGCGTTGCTCGCGGCCTGCAGCTCGCTCCCGACGATCGCGCCGGACAACGCCGAGGCCGCCGGCACCACGGGCGTGCGCATCGACGGTTCGCACGGTCCGCTGTCGCCCGAGGCGCAGAAGCGCGTGCTGGCCCGGCTGCAGGCCGCGGGCCAGGACACCGACATCTTCCAGCGCCATCTCGCGTACGAGCAGGAGATCGTCGGCTCGCCGCTGTCGGCCGGCAACAAGGTGACGCTGCTGCAGGACGGCCCGTCCACTTACCAGGCGCTGTACGCCGCGATGGCCGGCGCGAAGAGCTCGATCGACATGGAGAGCTACATCATCGAGGACGACGAGGTCGGCCAGCGCTTCGCGACCGAGCTGAAGGCGGCGCAGGCGCGCGGCGTCGTCGTCAACCTGATCTACGACGGCGTCGGTTCGCTCGACACGCCCAAGGCCTACTTCGACGACCTCGCCGCGCACGGCGTCAACACGCTGCAGTTCAACCCCGTCGATCCGCTGAAGGCCAAGGCCGGCTGGGACGTCAACCAGCGCGACCACCGCAAGCTGACGATCGTCGACGGTCGAACGGTCTTCGTCGGCGGCATCAACATCAGCAGCGTGTACTCGGGCGGCTCGTTCCGCCAGCACACGAAGTACGAGCCCGGCCACGGCCAGAAGGTGCCGTGGCGCGACACGGACCTGCAGATCGACGGCCCCGTCGTCGCGGACTTCCAGAAGCTGTTCATGGACACCTGGGCACGCCAGAAGGGCAGACCGATGGCCGGCGCGGACTACTTCCCGCAGATCGAGCGCCAGGGCGACGTCGTCGTGCGCGCGATCGGCGGCACGTCCACCGAGCCGTACAGCCAGATCTATGCGACGCTGGTGTCGGCGATCCGCAGCTCGTCGACGTCGATCCTGCTGGCCAACGCCTACTTCGATCCCGACCCGCAGCTGATGGGCGCGATCAAGGATGCGGCCAAGCGCGGCGTCGACGTGCAGCTGCTGTTGCCGAGTGTCAGCGACACCTGGCTCGTCAGCGCCGCCGGCCGGCGCCACTACGGCGAGCTGCTGGAGGCCGGCGTGAAGATCTACGAGCGCCAGGGCGCGCTGCTGCATTCGAAGACGACGCTGATCGACGGCGTCTGGTGCGCGGTGGGCTCGACCAACCTCGACTGGCGCAGCTTCCTGCACAACGACGAGATCGATGCCATCGTGCTGAGCCAGGGCTTCGGCGACCAGATGCGCGCCGCGTTCCAGAACGACCTGGCGCAGTCGCAGCAACTGACGATGGAGAAGTGGCAAAGCCGCGGGCTGTGGCTCAAGATGCAGGAAATGACCGCGGGGATGTGGGAATATTGGCTATGACCTTCGAACAACGCTCCATGCCCGCGCGGCGCCATCGCGCGGCGAACCGTCTGTTGCAGCCGACGCTCGCGCTGTTCGTCGCATTCGCGGCCACCGGCGCGGCCCATGCGCAGGATGCCGCGGCGCTGCACGCGAAGTTCGAGTCGCTGCAGGACAAGCTCGCGCACAACGCCTACGGCCGGCCGCTGGTGCTGCAGTCGACGCAGACGTCGGATCGCCTCGAAGGCGAGGTCTACGCGCGCGTCGACCAGCCGTATCCCATGGTGCAGAAGGCGCTGCAGGGCACCGACAACTGGTGTGGCATCCTGATCCTGCACTTGAACGTGAAGATGTGCCACGCGCAGCCCACGGGCCTGGACATGGCCCTCGGCCGCAAGTACGACCAGCCCGTCGACGACGCCTACAAGCTGCACTTCGACTATAAGCCGGCCGCCAACGGCCCCGACTACATGAGGACGGAGCTGACGTCGGGCGACGGCCCGCTGGGCACCAAGGACTATCGCATCGCCGTCGAAGTGGCGCCGCTCGACGCCACGCACACGATGCTGCACATGAGCTACGCGTACGGCTTCGGCTTCACCGCGCGCGTCGCGATGAACGCGTACCTCTCGACGGCCGGTTCCGACAAGGTCGGCTTCAGCGTCTCCGGCAAGGACGCCGACGGCAAGCCCACCTACGTCGGCGGCGTGCGCGGGCTGGTCGAGCGCAACACGATGCGCTACTACCTCGCGATCGACGACTACGTCGCCGCACCCGCGCCGTCGCAGCTCGAGCAGCGCCTCGACACGTGGTTCGACGCGACCGAGCGCTATCCGCGCCAGCTGCACGAGCTCGAGAAGAACGACTATGTGGTGATGAAGCGGGAAGAGGCTAGGCGCTGATCCGACGTGCTATCGGATGCGCCTGGGCTGGTGCGTGACCGGGGCGTTCACCACGAACGACGCGCCTGCGCCGCCTGGCGAAGCAGGAGGGTACACGCCGGCCTCAGAATGGCGCCATGGATTGCACCGCCTCTTCCTTCCGTTCGCGCCAACGCGGCGAGCACGCCGCATGACCATCGCCCCGTACCTGCGCGAGATCGGCCGCGGCAAGGACGGCGCGCGTTCGCTCACGCGCGAGCAGTCGGCCGACCTGATGGCGCGGCTGCTCGATGGCCAGGTGGGCGACGTCGAGGCCGGCGCCTTCGCGATCGCGATGCGCATCAAGGGCGAGACGCCGCAGGAGCTGGCCGGCTTCATGGACGCCGTGGCGCCGCGCCTGCTGCCGCTGCCCGCGCCGCCGGCAGCCGGCGCCGTCGTCCTGCCGTCGTACAACGGAGCGCGCAGGCTGCCCAACCTCGTGCCGCTGCTGGCGCTGCAGCTCGCCCGCGAGGGCCTGCCGGTGCTGGTGCACGGGCTCGAGGAGGATCCGCGGCGCGTCACCACCGCCGCGGTATTCGACGCGCTGGGCCTGCCGCCCGTGCGCGACGCCGCCGGCGTCGCCGCGCGCTGGGCGGCCGGCGCGCCGGCCTTCATCGCCACCGACGACCTGCACCCCTCGCTCGCGCGCGTGCTCGCGCTGCGGCGCCTGATCGGCCTGCGCAACCCGGCGCACTCGCTGGCCAAGCTGCTGCCCGCGCTCGGGCCGCGGCGCAACGTCGTGCGCGTCGTCAACCACACGCACCCCGAGTACGCGACCAGCCTCGGCGAATTCCTCGCGTTGACGCAGGCGACGGCGCTACTGATGCGCGGCACCGAAGGCGAGCCGGTGGCCGACGCGCGGCGCTGCCCGAGGCTGACGGCGTTCCTCGATGGCGTCGAGCAGCCGGCGCTGTCGGTCGAGGCGCAGGGCGGCTCGCTGGTGTCGGTGCCGGACCTGCCGCCGGCGATCGACGCGGCGTCGACCGCGGCCTACATCGTCGACGTGATGGCCGGCGCCAGGCCGCTGCCAACGCCGATCGCCACGCAGATGATGGCCTTGCGCGCGCTGGCCGACGCCGCACGCGACTGACGTCCGCGCGTCACGCGGCCGGCAGGCTCACGCGAAAGATCGAGCCGACGCCCAGCACGCTCTGCGCGGTGATGCGGCCGCCCATCAGCTGCGTCAGCGACTGCGACAGCGCCAGGCCCAGCCCGGCGCCGGAGATGCCCGAGGCCTCGCGGCCGAGGCGGTTGAACGGCTGGAACAGGCGCGCGCGGTCGCTCGGGCTGATGCCGTGGCCGGTGTCCTGCACCTCGATGTGCCACTCGTCGTCCACCGGCTGCGCGCGCAGCGTCACGCTGCCGCCCGCGCGGTTGTACTTGACGGCGTTGCTGAGCAGGTTGGTCAGCACCTGGCGCAGGCGCGTCGGGTCGGCGCGCACGACCGCCGCGTGCTCGGGCGCCGCGCCGGCGTCGGGATCCTCGGCGTGGACGCTGACGTGCGCGCCGTCGGCCTGCGGACGGCACCACGCGGTGCACGATTCGAACAGCGGCGCCAGCGCGACGTCCTGCAGATGGATCGGCAAGTGCGCGGCCTCGGCCAGCGACAGGTCCAGCAGGTCGCCGATCATCGCCAGCAGGTGGTCGCCGGCCTCGTGGATCATGCGCACCTGCTGACGCTGCGCCGGCATCGCGGCCAGCGCCGGGTCGGTGCCCAGCAACTGCGCGAAGCCCAGCACGGCGTTCAGCGGCGTGCGCAGCTCGTGGCTGATGCGCGAGAGAAACATCGTCTTGGCGCTGTTGGCGGCCTCGGCGGCGAGGCGGTCGCGCTGCGCCTGCTCGAGCTCGCGCAGCAGCGTGGCGTCGGTCTGCGTGCCGAACATGCGCGTCGGCCGGCCGCGGCGATCCCATTCGACGATGCGGCCGCGCTCCTCGATCCAGCGCCACTGCTCGTCGGCCGCGCGCGCCCGGTACACCGCGCGATACATCGGCTCGTCGCCACGCACGTGCGCGGCGAAGGCCTTGTCGATCAGAGGCTTGTCGTCGGGATGGATGACGCGGTCCCAGTCGGACTGCGTGTGGCCCAGCGTGTTGAGCGGATAGCCGAGCAGGCGCTCGCCCTCGTCGATGTCGCCCAGCACGTCGGTGGACATGTCCCACTCCCACACGTACGTGCCGGCCTCGTGCATCGCGCGGCGCTGCAGCGCGAGCGAGCCGGGCAACGCGTGGCCGGCGTGCTCGATCAGGCCGGCCAGCAGCGCGGCGGCGGTGTCGCGCGCCGGCAGCAGGCGGTCGCCCCACTCGTCTGCGCCCAGGCCCGCGGGCAACGGGACGCGCAACTCGCCGACCACCGTGCCGGAGTGGCGGCAGGCCCACGCGGTCTCGACCGACCTGTCGCCAGGCGGCAGCGGGCCGCGCACGGGCGGCCGCGCGTGGATCGGCGGCATCGACAGGTCGCCGTCGGGCGGTTGCGGCCAGAGCCAGCATTCGGCGCCGGTGAGCGACGCCAGCGCGCGCATCAGCGTCGCGAGCGCGTGCGCGTGGTCGCTGCGGCGCGCGTGATCGAGCAGCGCGGCGTAGGCCAGGGCGCGCACCTGGTCGAGGGTGGGCGCCGACGCTCCCGAGGAAAGGTCGTCAGCGCGGCGCGCCGGCGAGGACATGCCGGCGCCCGATCTCAGTGGCCGGCCGCGATCTTCACGCCGGCCGCGAGCTGATAGGTCGTGCCGCAGTACGGGCAGCGGCCGCGGCCTTCGTGGCTCAGGTCGATGTAGACCTTGGGGTGCGTGCTCCACAGCGGCATCTTCGGATTCGGGCAGAAGACGACGCCGGGGCCTTGCAGGTCGCTGGCGGTGACTTCGACGACGGCGGACGTTTTATCGGTCATGTGCTTGCTTCGGGTATCTGGATGGAGGCGGTCAGACCTTGGTCAACCACTCGGCGTACTTCGGATTGCGGCCGTTGACGATGTCAAAGAACGCGGTCTGGATCTTCTCGGTGATCGGGCCGCGCGATCCGGCGCCGAGCTCGATGCGGTCGAGCTCGCGGATCGGCGTCACTTCGGCGGCGGTGCCGGTGAAGAACGCCTCGTCGGCGATGTAGACCTCGTCGCGCGTGATGCGCTTCTCGACCAGCTTCAGGCCCAGGTCCTGGCAGATCGAGAACACGGTGTTGCGCGTGATGCCGTTGAGCGCGCCGGCCGACAGGTCGGGCGTGTAGACGACGCCGTTCTTGATCACGAAGATGTTCTCGCCGGCGCCTTCGGACACGAAGCCGCTGGCATCGAGCAGCAGTGCCTCGTCGTAGCCGTCGTCCACGGCCTCGGTGTTGGCGAGGATCGAGTTCGAGTAGTTGGACACCGCCTTGGCCTGCGTCATCGTGATGTTGACGTGGTGGCGCGTGTAGCTCGACGTCTTGACGCGGATGCCGCGCTTGAGGCCTTCCTCGCCGAGGTAGGCTCCCCAGGCCCAGGCCGCGACCATCAGGTGGATCGTGTTGCCCTTGGGGCTGACGCCCAGCTTCTCGGAGCCGATCCAGGTGAGCGGGCGCAGGTAGCAGCTCTCGAGCTTGTTCTCGCGCACGACGTCCAGCTGCGCCTTCATCACCTCGTCCGGCGTGAAGGGGATCTTCATGCGCAGGATCTTGGCCGAGTTGAACAGCCGCTCGGTGTGCTCGCGCAGCCGGAAGATCGCGGGGCCGTTGACCGTGTTGTAGGCGCGCACGCCCTCGAAGGCGCCGCAGCCGTAGTGCAGCGTGTGGGTCAGGACGTGGATCTTGGCGTCGCGCCACTCGACGAGCTTGCCGTCCATCCAGATCTTGCCGTCGCGATCGTCCATGCCCATGGGGTGCCTCGAAGAGAGTGGGAAAACCCGAATTCTAAAGTCTCGGGCTCCGGGTCGCCACGGCCCATGCTGCAGAATTCCGGCCCAGATGCCGTCCGCCAACTTCCAGCTCGATCATTCCAGCCATCGCGGGACGGGGTCGCTGCCGCTGCGCCTGCTGGCGCACGACGTGGACATCGCGCTGAACGTCGGCGCGCTGTTCCGCATCGCCGACGCGCTGGGCGTGGAGCACCTGCACCTGTCGGGCGCGTCGCCGGTGCCGCCCGATCCGAAGATCCGCAAGACCTCGCGCTCGGCCGAGCGCCACGTCGCCTGGACTTACGCGGCCGACCCGCTGGACACTGTCGCGACGCTGAAGTCGCAAGGCTGGCGCATCGTCAGCCTGGAGCTGAGCAGCGGCAGCATCGCGCTGCACGAGCTGGCGCTGGCGCCCGGCGACCGCGTCTGCCTGATCGTCGGCGCCGAGAACGCCGGCGTCTGCCAGGCGCTGCTCGACGCCTCCGACGTCACCGTGCACATCCCGATGCGCGGGCACAACTCGTCGATGAACGTGGCCAACGCCTGCGCGATCGCCGCCTACGAGATCGCGCGCCGGCTGGCGGGCTGAGAACCTGTGAACGAACCCGCCACGCCCGCTCGTCCCGTCAAAACACGCCCGCTCTGCGTTGCAAATGCTCGCCGTAGCCCGAGCTACGTCTGCGCTTTGCGCCTTGATCGGACGCGTTTTGACGGCCCGCTCGGTCGCGTCGGATTCATTCACAGGTTCTGAGGTCTCAGGCCGGCGTCTCGGTGCGGCCGACGAAGCCGCTGGCGAGCGCGTCGGCCCAGTCGCCGCGGTCGTTGGCTTGGGCACGAACGACCGCGGACTGCCAGTCGTAGGGCGTCGTGCGCAATTGCACGTGCCAGGCGCCACGGCGATCGCGTTCGACCAGCGCCCAGCGCGCGTCCGGCGAGCCGTTCTCGATGACGTGGGGCAGCGGGTGGATGTCGTCGTAGGCCTGCAGGCCGACGCTGCCCGGATTGACGATCAGCGGCCCCGCGGGCAGCGCCATCGCGCGCGGCACGTGCGTGTGGCCGCACAGGATCAGCGACGCCGCGAGGCCCGAGCGGGCGTCGCCGGGCGGCGTCTGCGCGGCGCGTTCGCTCAGCTCGGTGGCCGTGGCGGCGCGCACGCCGCGCTGTCCGTCGACGCCGAAGCCGGCGACGACGGTCTCCATGAAGTACACCAGGTCGCTGGCGGGCGTGCCGTGGCACAGCAGCACGTCGTCGAGAGGCCACTGCGTGGCGGGCAAGGCCGCGAGCCACGCGCGCTCGGGCGCGCCCAGCGCACGGGCGGCGTATGCGTCGGACGCGCCCATGCGCGCGATGTCCGCCGCCAGCGCCTGGCGCTCGTGGTTGCCGGCGATCGTGCGCCAGCGCGCGGGCTCTTCGGCCTCGCGGGCCATCAGCCATCGCACCGTCTCGAGCGGCCACAGCGGGCCGGACGCGATGTCGCCGAGGTTGACGACCAGCGCCGGCGCCGCGCGCTCGATCTCCGCCCACACGGCCTCGAGCGCGGGCAGGTTGCCGTGGATGTCGGAGACGATGGCGATGCGTGGAGACGTCATTCGGAGGGATCGGACGGCCGGGGAACATCGCTAGGATACGCATGCCCGGCGCGCATGGCGCGTCCTGACCATCGCCCTACCGGGGAAGCCGCATGCCCAACCTCGATACCCACACCCGCGTCGCCGCTTGCCTCCACATCGTGCTGGCCGTCCTGGGCCTGCTGTTCCTGCTGGCGATGGGGGCGCTCGTCGGCGCGTTCGGGGCGCTCGGTCCGGATTTCGGCATCGACCGCCAGATCGCCGAATGGGTCGGCGGCGTCGGCATCCTGTTCATCGGCCTGTTCGCGCTGCTGCCGGTGCTCGAGATCGTGGGCGCGGTGTTGCTGCTGCGCGGCAGCGACACTGGCCGCCTCTTCACGATCGTCTTCAGCGTGCTGAGTCTGGTGAACATTCCGATCGGCACCGTGATCGGTGCCTACTCGCTGTGGGCATTGCTGCGCACGAAGCCGCCGCTGCCTCCCGCGCCGCTGGCCGCGCCGGTGCCGGGCGGCATGCAGCAGCCGTCCTGAGGGCGCCGGTGTCCGCCTCGGCGCCGGCAACGGGTCGGCGGGGCCATTTCTCTGCGCCAGCGTGACGAGCCATCGCCCACGCCGCCGCCGCGCGCCCGACGCGCGTCTTCAGAGCCCTCGCAACACCTCGATCGCCTCCTCGATCCGCTCCACCGCGTGGATCGTCAGCCCCTCGACGGGCTTCTTCGGCGCGTTCGCCTTGGGCACGATGGCCACCGAGAAGCCCAGCTTGGCGGCCTCCTTCAGCCGATCCTGGCCACGCGGCGCCGGCCGCACCTCGCCGGCCAGCCCGACCTCGCCGAATGCGAGGAAGCCGCGCGGCAGCGCGCGGTTGCGGATCGAGCTCTGGATCGCCAGCAGCACTGCCAGGTCGGCCGCCGGCTCGCTGATGCGCACACCGCCCACCGCGTTGACGAACACGTCCTGGTCACCGGTGGACACGCCTGCATGCCGGTGCAGCACCGCCAGCAGCATCGCGAGGCGGTCGCGATCCAGGCCCACCGACAGCCGGCGCGGGCTCGGGCCGCCGGCGTCGACCAGCGCCTGGATCTCCACCAGCATCGGCCGCGTGCCTTCGAGCGTGACCAGCACGCAGCTGCCCGGCACCGGCTCGCCGTGCGTCGACAGGAAGATCGCGCTCGGGTTGGCGACGCCCTTGAGCCCGCGCTCGGTCATCGCGAACACGCCGATCTCGTTGACCGCGCCGAAGCGGTTCTTGAACGCGCGCACCAGGCGGAAGCTGGAGTGCGTGTCGCCCTCGAAGTACAGCACCGTGTCGACGATGTGCTCCAGCACGCGTGGGCCGGCCAGGCTGCCGTCCTTGGTGACGTGGCCGACCAGCACGATGGTGCAGCCGCCCGACTTGGCGGTGCGCGTGAGCTGCGCCGAGCATTCGCGCACCTGGGCCACCGAGCCGGGGGCGGACGTGAGCTGCTCGGAATAAAGCGTCTGGATCGAGTCGATGACGCAGAACGCCGGCTGTTCCGCCTCGATCGTCGCGAGGATGCGCTCCAGGTTGATCTCGGCCAGCACCCGCACGTGCGCGCCGGTGAGGTCGAGCCGGCGCGAGCGCAGCGCCAGTTGCGCGCCGGACTCTTCGCCGGTGACGTACAGCACCTTCATCTGCGTGGCGAGCGCGTCGACCGCCTGCAGCAGCAGCGTGCTCTTGCCGATGCCCGGGTCGCCGCCGATCAGCACCACGCCGCCGGCGACGATGCCGCCGCCCAGCACGCGATCCAGTTCCTCGATGCCGGTGGGCGTGCGCGCGATCTCGCCGGCGTCGATGTCGGCCAGCGTGGCCACCGGCTGGCTGCGCGTGAGGGCCTGGAATCGGTTCTTGCTCGCCGCGGCGCCGGCGGGCTCGCTGACGCCTTCCTCCAGCGTGTTCCATTCGTTGCAGTGCGGGCAGCGGCCCAGCCACTTCGGGTTGGTGCCGCCGCAGGCGGAGCAGGTGTAGACGGTCTTGGGAGCAGCCATGGCGCCATTGTCGCCTACTGTTCAAATCCACAGCCCGGAATATCGCGCGATTTCGGCCGAATTGGCGCCGCACTCGCGCGGCGCCCGATTCAACCGTGCCCGGTCCGGATCACTTCAGGTTGGCCACGAAGCCGTGGCGCACGCCGCTGGCGTCGATGTACTCGCCGGCGACGCTGCTCCAGTTGTTGAGCGAGGTGGCGATCGTCGCCACGCTGCCCGGCACGTCGAGTTGCTGGATCTGCTGCCCGGTCTTGACGAAGCCGTGGATCGCCCCCGTCGCGTCCACGAAATAGCCGGCCACCTGGCCGCGGTCGTTGATCGCGAAGGCGGCCGTGGCCGCCGCATCGGGCACGTCCAGCGTGGCGACCTGGCCATTCGCGCGGCGGACGTAGCCGTGGGTCACCACGCCGTCCGCGTCCCAGTAGCCGACGGAGTCGCCCTCGCTGTTCATGCCCAGCGGATAGGTGTCGCGCGCGCCGTCCACGTCGATCGGCGTCTCATGGCCGTCGTGGCTCAGGATGCCGTGGTAGACGCCGTCCGCGTCCCAGTACACGCCGAGGATCTTGCCGAACGCATCGGCGGCGTCCACGTTCGAGTTGAGGTGGCCCTGGAAGTCCACCGTCTCGAAGCGGCCCCGGCGGATCAAGAAGCCGTGCTGCACGCCCGAGGCATCGGCGTAGCCGCCGTAGGTCGTGCCGACGTCGTTGGGGCCGCCGGCGGCGCTGAAGTCGGTGCCCAGCTCCTTCGGAGCCAGCGGCTCGAACTTGCCGTGGCGATAGGTCATCGCGTGCGCGGTGCCGCCGGCGATGGCGTACTGGCCGGCCAGTTGGCCCAGGTCGTCGAGGCCCCAGAAGATCGTCTGCGACGCGCCGGGATAGTCGAGAGTGCGATACGCGTAGGGTCGCGACGCGTCGCCGGAGGCCGCGTCTGGTGTACGCTCGCCCGCGGTCGCGTCGGCTCCGACGAAAGCGGCCGCGAGAAGGCCGGCCACCAGGGCGAGTCGGCTGCACGAAAGGGTCTGATTGGTCATGAGGTCTCCGTAGAAGTGGATGAGTCAGCGATGGCGGTCCGGCGGCGAATCGCCGTCCCGTGCCCCATCTTTCTGTTAAGCGCAAAGCGGTCGCCTGCACCGACACGCAGCGGCCACAAATACTTCCGCGACGCCACGCCGTCGCTCGCCAGCGCATGAATGCCGATCTGCCGATCACCGAAATCCTCGCGCGCGCATCCGCCGGCGACCCCGCCGCGATCGACGGGCTGATCCCGCGGATCTACGCGACGCTGCGTCGCCTCGCGCGCAGCCAGCGCCGGCACGAACAGGCCCACACGCTGGACACGACCGCGCTCGTGCACGAGGCGTATCTGCAACTGGCCAACAAGGCCGACGTGTCCTTCGCCGATCGCGCGCACCTGTACGCCTACATGAGCCAGGCGATGCGCCACATCCTGGTCGACCACGCACGGCGCCATCGGGCGCAGAAGCGCCAGGCGCCGGAGCTGATGGAGGAGCCGGCGGGGTCGGACATCCTGGACGTGCTGGCGATCGACCAGGCGATGAGCAAACTGGCGGCGGTGGACGAACGCCTGGCCCGCGTCGCGGAGCTGCGCCTGTTCGCCGACCTGTCGAGCCCGGAGATCTCCGAAGTCCTCGGCGTGAATGCGCGCACCGTCGAACGGGACTGGCTGAAGGCCCGCACCTTCCTGTCCGCCTGCCTGACGCCGGGCTGAAGCGATGTCGGTGATCGCGCGGCGATTGCGCTAACAGGGCGAGGAGGGTGCGACGATGCGTCGCCCATGATGATCGACATCTCCGAACGCTGGCTGGAGATCGAACCGCTGATCGATCAGCTGTTCGACGTCCCTGACGCCGAGCGCGCCGAGTGGCTGCGCACGCATTGCGCCGACGCCGGCGTGCGCGCGCTGGTCGCGCGGGCGCTGGACGATGCCCCGGGCTTGGAGTCGCTGGAACGCGGCATGGCGCAATGGCTGCCTGCGCTCGTCGACGGTCTCGACGACCAGTTGCCGGACGTCCCGGGCTATCGCGTTCTGCGCTTCGTCGGCGCGGGCGGCATGGCCAGCGTGTTCGAGGCGCAGCGCGAATTGCCCGGCGGCCCGCAGACGGTCGCCCTGAAGCTGCTGCGCCTGGACGTCCACGATGCCGACGAGCGCCGCGGCTTCCTGCGCGAGCAGAAGATCCTGGCGCGCCTGCAACACCCGCACATCGCCCAGTTGCTCGATGCGGGGTTCTCGCCGACGGGCACGCCGTTCCTGGCGCTCGAGTTCGTCGCCGGCGACAACCTCGTCGCGCATTGCGAGCGCCACGCGCTGCTCACGCGCGATCGGCTCGCCCTGTTCATGGACGTGTGCGCGGCGGTCGAACATGCGCACCGCAACCTGATCGTGCACCGGGACCTGAAGCCGAGCAACGTGCTGGTCGGCGCGGAGGGCTGCGTCAAGCTCGTGGATTTCGGCATCGCCAAGCTGCTGACGGGCGACGCGGAGACGACCCGCACCCAGGCCCGGCGCATGACTCGCGCCTACGCGGCGCCCGAGCAGTTCGCCGGCGACGCGGCGACGACCGCGATCGACGTCTACGCCCTCGGCGTGCTGCTGGCGGAGCTGTTGGGAGGACGACGTCCCGGCCACCCCGGCAACACCCTCGACACGCACACGCCGGCCTTCGACGGACAGGCCTTGCGGCGAACGCTGGGTGCGGATCTGCACGCCATCGTGCAGCAGGCGACACAGCCTGATCCACTGCGGCGCTACGCCGGCGTGGGGCTGCTGCGCGACGACATCCAGCGCCATCTCGAGGGCCGGCCCTTGCTGGCGCGGGCGGACAGGGCGATGGTGCGCGTCGGCAAGTTCGTGAAGCGGCATGCGCTGGCCGTCTCCGCAGGCGTCGGAGTCGCCACGCTGCTCGCCGCCAGCACCGCGATCGGTCTGCACGAGGCGAGCCTTGCACGCGCCGCCGCCACGCAGACGCGGGCGCAGGCGCTCGCCGCCGAAGACGAGGCGCGGCGGGCCGAGGCGCTCAAGTCCTTTCTCGAAGGCCTGTTCGACAACGCGACGCGCGGGACGGCGGCCAACGACACCGCGGAGCTCCTGCTGGCGCAAGGCCGCGAGCGCGTCGATCGCGACTTCGCTCTGCAGCCGGCGCTGCACGTCGAGATCCTGGCGCTGATCGGCGACCTCGAGCGCCGCAGCGGGCATCCGGATCGCGCCCAGCAGCCGCTCGAGCAAGCCGCGGCGTTGGCGAAGGCGCAGTTCGGCGTTGCCGACCGACGCACGTTGCACATCGAGTACCTGCTCGCGAAGGAAGGCGACGAACTCGGGCGGGTTCGCGAAGCGGTCGCACGCCTGCAAGGCGCGATCGATGCGTTCGAGTCGGGGCCGAACCGCGGCTCGGCGGACGAGGCGCCGGCGCTCGCCTGGCTGGCGGGTCTGGACGAGCGGCGCGGCCAGTCGACCCAGGCGATCACGCTCGGCGAAAAGGCTCTTGCGCTCGCTCGCGGCGGGCCCGATGGCGGCGATGCGCTGACCGAGGCGGAGACCAATCTCGGCTGGATCCAGCTGGACGCCGGCCACCCGTCGCGGGCGGAGCCCCTGCTGCGCGAAGCGCTGGCCCGCGCGCGCGCCCGGCTGGGCGACCGGCATCCCGACGTCGCCGATGCGATGGCCTTGCTGGCCATGGCCCTGCGCCAGCTGGGTCGTTCGGGCGAAAGCGAGCGGCTGCTGCTCTCGGCACTCGAGATCGACGACCAGGTGAACGCGCGCCCGAATGGTCATACCGCCTGGCACCTCACCGACCTGGCCAGCGCGTACGTCGTCGAAGGCCGTTTCGAGCAGGCCCGGGCGACCTACGCGAAGGCGCTGGCCATGAACCGGGCGCTCGCGCCGGCGGGCGACCTGGGCGCAAGCGCGAACCTGATCAACCTGGCACGGCTGCGTTTCAGGCAGGGCGACTACGCCGCGGCGGAGGCGGGCCTGCGCGACGCGATCCAGCGCCGGGAGCACCTGCTCGGCGCGGACTACGAGGACAACGGCCGCAGCTACGACCGCGCCTGCCTGGCCGAGATCCTCGTCGCGCGCGGGCACCTGGACGAGGCGCGCGAGATCGCCGACGACGCGCTCGCCGAGGCGCGGGCGAGCCATCCCGAGGCGAACCCGGACATCGCGTTCGCGCTCACGGTCGATGCGCGGGCGATGGCGGCCCGCGGCGATCGGCAACGTGCTGCGGCGCTGGCCGGCAGCGCGGTCGCGATGGACGCCGCGCTCGCCGACCAGGGTTCGGAACGGGCGGTCCGCGCGCGCCTGCTGTCCGGCGAGATCCTGCACCAGCTCGGTCGCGACGGCGAGGCCAGATCGCAGCTGCAAGGCGCATTGGCGGCGGCCGACGCCATGACCCCGGCGCCCCCGGCCCTCGTCGCGCACATCGCGGGCGAGCTGGCGCTCGTCGCGACGTCACTCGATGACCGCGCTGCCGCCGCCCGGCTGCGCGAGCAGGCGCAGGCCGCTCTCGCAGGCGTCGCGCCGGGCCAGAGCGCGGAGCGCCGCGAGGTCGTGCAACTGCTGGCGCAGGAATAGCGCGTGCGAAGACGGCCAGGGGATGGGCGGCCCCGGTACCTAACGCCCCCGCATCGGTTCGCGATCCGGAAGACGGCGGCTACGATGTCGGGATGAATCCCGCTCCGTCCGTCCGCCGCGCCGTTCCCGCCGACCTCGACGCGCTCGCCCCGCTGTTCGACGCCTACCGCCGCTTCTACGAGCAGCCCGGCGACATCGCGCTCGCCAGCGCCTTCCTGCACGACCGCCTGGAACGCGGCGAATCGGTGATCTTCGTCGCCGAGGCCGACCGCCAGCTGCTGGGCTTGTGCCAGCTCTACCCGTCCTGGTGCTCGGTGGCCGCGGCGCGCATCTTCGTGCTGTACGACCTGTTCGTCGACGACGGCGTGCGCCGCGCCGGCGTCGGCCGCCAGCTGATGCTCGCGGCGCAGGCGTTCGGACGCGAGGCCGGCGCGGTGCGGCTCGACCTCGGCACGGCGCGCACGAATGCGCGCGCGCAGGCGCTGTACGAGTCGCTGGGCTGGCTGCGCGATGACATCTACCTGACCTACAGCCTGTCGCTCGCCGACGCGTGAGAATCCCCGCGCGCGCCGGCCGAGGAACATTCGTTCATCATGTCGACCCGCTTCCTGACGCCCGCATGACCCTCGCCACCTGGATCACCTTCTTCCTCGCCTGCTGGGCGATCAGCCTGTCGCCCGGCCCCGGCGCGATCGCGGCGATGAGCGCCGGCCTGAACTACGGCTTCAGGCGCGGGTACTTCATGGTGTTCGGCCTCATCCTGGGCATCTGGACGCTGGTGGGCATCGTCGTCGCCGGACTCGGCGCAATCATCGCGGCGTCCAACACGGCGTTCACGGTGCTGAAGCTCGCCGGCGCGGCCTACCTCGTGTGGATCGGCATCTCGCAATGGCGCGCCAGCGACAGGCCGCTGGTGGCCGCGACCGACGCGCCGGTCCTCACCCGCAAGCAGCTGATCGTGCGCGGCTGGGCGATCAACGCGACCAACCCGAAGGGCACGGTGTTCATGGCGGCCGTGGTGCCCAGCTTCATCGACCTGTCGCATCCCCTGATCCCGCAGTACCTGATCATCATGGCGTCGCTGTCGGCCACCGACCTGGTGGTGATGGCCGGCTACGTGGCGCTGGCGTCGCGCGTGCTGCGCGCGCTCAACGAGCCGCACCACGTGCGCCTCATGAACCGCTGCTTCGGCGGCCTGTTCGTGGTCGCGGGCACGCTGCTCGCCACGTTCCGGCGCAGCGCCTGAACCTCGTCGACGCCCAACCCCGGAGCACGCCATGACCACCGCCTGCCTCGTCATCCTCACCGGCGCCTCGCGCGGCCTGGGCCAGGCGATGGCCGCGCAATACCTCGCCGACGGCGCGTTCGTGCTGGGGCTGTCGCGCGGGCAGTCGTCCGAGTTGAAGGCGAGCGGCGCGGGCGGGCTGGAGCAGTGGCCGGTCGACCTGTCCGACCCGCTGCCGGTGGCCGAACGTCTGGCCGCCTGGCTGGCGCACTTCGAACGCCGCGTCGCCGGCGCGCTGCCGAAGCGCGTGCGCGTGATCCACAACGCCGCGCTGCTGAGCGATCCCGGCAACGTCGCCGAGGCCGATCCGGCCGACCTCGCGCGCAGCCTGCGCATCGGCGTCGAGGCACCGGTCGCGCTGACCGCCGCCTTCCTGCGCACGACGGCGCAATGGCCGTCCGATCGCCGCGTCCTGTTCGTGTCGTCCGGCCTCGGCCGCCGCGCGATGGCCGGCAGCGCCGCCTACTGCGCGCAGAAGGCCGGCCTGGATCACTTCGCGCGCGCCCTCGCGCTCGAGGAGCAGGGCCGGCCGCGCGGCGCGCGCGTGGCGTCGGTCGCCCCGGGCATCATCGACACTGGCATGCAGAAGCAACTGCGTGGTGCCGACCCCCGGCGCTTTCCGGAGAGCGCGAAGTTCGACGAGTTCCACCGCAGCGGATCGCTCGACAGCCCGGCCACCGCGGCGGCCAAGGTGATCGCGCTGCTGGAGCGCGACGACTACGGCAGCAATCCGGTGACCGACGTGCGCGGCTAAGCCGTCACGGTGACCGGCACGCGCAGCGCCAACGCGCACATCAGCTCGTAGCCGATCGTGCCGGCGGGCCGGGCGACTTCGTCGATGGGCAGCAGCGACGATGCCGGGCCATGACCCCACAGCGTCACCTCCGAGCCGATGCCCGCGCGCGGCACCGGGCCCAGGTCGACGGTGATCATGTCCATCGAGACGCGGCCGACAATGCGCGTGCGCACGCCGTCCACCAGCACCGGCGTGCCCGTGGGCGCGTGGCGCGGGTAGCCGTCGGCGTAGCCGCAGGCCACGACGCCGATGCGCATGGTCGCCTCGGCGGCGAACGCGCTGCCGTAGCCGACGGTGTCGCCGGGCTGCAGCTGCTGAACGCCGATCAGCTTGCTGCGCAGCGTCATCGCGGGGCGCAGCTTCCAGTCGTCTATCGTGCGCGCCGGGTAGTCGGGTGCGCTGCCGTAGCTCATGATGCCGGCGCGCACCCAGTCGCCGCCGACGCGCGGCGCCGTCGCGAGCGGGTCGGCGCCGTGGCGCAGCGTGGCGGCGCTGTTGGACAGCGTGCGTTCGCCGGCCATGTCGGCGGTCGTGGCCTCGAACACCGCCAGCTGGTGGGCGATGCCGCGGTCGCCGTCGGCGTCCGAGAAGTGCGTCATCAGCGAGATCTCGTCGACCTGCGGCAGCAGCTCCAGCCGCGCGCGGGCACCGCGGAACGCCGTCGGGGTGAAGCCGAGGCGGTTCATGCCGCTGTTCAACTTCAGGAAGACCCTGTGCGGCGTGTGGGTCTTGTGCTCGGCGAGCCAGTCGATCTGCTGCTCGCAATGCACCGCGTGCCACAGGTCCAGGCGCGAACAGAGCTCCAGATCGCGCTGCTCGAAGCAGCCTTCCAGCATCAGGATCGGGCCGCGCCAGCCGAGCGCGCGGATGCGCTGGGCCTCGTCGAAATCGAGCAGCGCGAAGCCGTCCGCTCCTCGTAATCCATCGAACGCCCGTTCTATTCCGTGTCCGTACGCATTGGCCTTGACGACGGCCCAGACGCGCGCGTCGGGAGCGGCTTCGCGGGCCCGGCCGATGTTGTGGGCGAGGGCGTCGACATGGATCAGGGCTTCGATGGGACGGGGCATGCGCGGATTCTGCCAGCGGCTTCGCCGGCGGCGGGACCGGGCTTCGTCACGGAGGCGACAGGTTGGCGCATGCTATAAAGCCGCTCGCCCTATGGAGAGATTTCCCAGGCGCGGGGCCTCCTGGGTGGCCTCGACGCCGACGATGCCGAACGAATGAAAAGAGGTTTCTACACCATCATGTCGGCGCAGTTCTTCAGCTCGCTGGCTGACAACGCCTTGTTCGTTGCCGCCATCGAGTTGTTGAAAGGCGCCGGCGCGGCGGAGTGGCAGCGCGCGGCACTGGTGCCGATGTTCGCGCTGTTCTACGTCGTGCTCGCGCCCATCGTGGGCGCGTTCGCCGACGCCGTGCCCAAGGGCAAGGTGATGTTCTATTCGAACGGCATCAAGGTGGTCGGCTGCCTGATGATGCTGTTCGGCGCCAACCCGCTGATCTCGTACGCGATCGTCGGCCTCGGCGCCGCGGCCTATTCGCCGGCCAAGTACGGCATCCTCACCGAGCTGCTGCCGACGTCGCAGCTGGTCAAGGCCAACGGCTGGATCGAAGGCCTGACGATCATGTCCATCATCCTGGGCGTGCTGCTGGGCGGCCAGCTGGTCGGCCCGAAGATCGCGCCGGTGCTGCTTGGCGTGCACCTGCCGTGGATCGACCTGGGCATCGACACGCCGGCCCAGGCGGCCATCACCTGCATGGTGCTGCTGTACATCGTCGCCGCGCTGTTCAACCTGCGCATTCCGCGCACCGAGACCGAGATGGAGCCGCTGTCGGGCAACCTGTCCGACCTGGTGCGCGACTTCAGCCAGTGCAACGCGCGCCTGTGGGACGACAAGCTGGGGCAGATCTCGCTGGCCACCACGACGCTGTTCTGGGGCGTCTCCAAGAACCTGCAGTACGTCGTGCTGGCCTGGGCCGGCGTGGCGCTGAGCTATTCGACGACGCGGGCCTCGTCGCTGGTGGGCGTGGTGGCGATCGGCACCGCGGCCGGTGCGGTGCTGGCGTCGATGTCGACGCGCCTCGACCGCGCCGTGCGCGTCATCGTGCTGGGCGTCGTGATGGGCCTGCTGGTGGCGACGATGAACACGATCCACAACGTGATGATCGCCGCGCCGTTCCTGATCGTGCTGGGCGCGCTCGGCGGCTACCTGGTGGTGCCGATGAACGCGCTGCTGCAGCATCGCGGCCACAACCTGATGGGCTCGGGCCGGTCGATCGCGGTGCAGAACTTCAACGAGCAGGCGGCCATCCTGGGCCTCGGCGCGTTCTACACGGGCATGACGCGCATGGGCGTGTCGGTCTACGGCTCGATCACGATCTTCGGGCTGTTCACGGCCATCGTCAGCCTGCTGATCATGTACTGGCACTACAGCAACATGAAGAATCATCCCGAGGAGCTGAAGAACCTCCTCGAGATCGCGCGCAGCGACAACCACTGATGACGACAGCCACGTTCCCGCGGCCCCGCTCCGCGGGACCGGTGCTCGCCCTGATGGGCAACGCCTTCGTGTGGGGCGTGTCGTGGTGGCCGTTCCGCCACCTGCAGGCGATGGGCCTGCATCCGCTGTGGGCCACCGTGCAGATCTACGTGCTGTCGGCGCTCGCGATCATCGCGTGGCGGCCGGCCTCGCTGCGCCAGCTGCTGCGCCATCGCGCGCTGTGGCTGATCTTCCTGGCGTCGGGCGCGACCAACGCCACGTTCAACTGGGCGGTGAGCATCGGCGACGTCGTGCGCGTCGTGCTGCTGTTCTACCTGATGCCGCTGTGGTCGCTGCTGCTGGCGCGCGTGATCCTGAAGGAGAAGTTGACGCCGAGCTCGGTGGCGCGCGTCGCGATGGCGCTGGCCGGCGCGGCGCTGGTGCTGTCGCATGGAGAGCCGTCGGTCGGCGGCTCGGGCAACCGCGTCGCGATCCTGCCGGACGTGCTCGCGCTGCTCGGCGGCTTCGCGTTCGCGTTGAACAACGTGATGCTCAAGCGCGAGGCGGCGCAGCCCGAGGAAGGGCGCGCGCTGGCGATGTTCTTCGGCGGCGCGGTCGTCGCGGCGGTCACGGCGACGTGCCTGTCCACCGCCGGCGTGGCCGGCGTCGGCTGGCCGGTGGGCCTGAACCACTGGGTGCTGCCAGGGCTGGGCCTGGCCATCGCGTTCATGGCGTCGAACCTGTGCCTGCAGTACGGCGCCGCGCGCCTGTCGGCGGCCGTCACGGCGGTCGTGATGCCGTGCGAGGTGCTGTTCGCCGCGCTCACGTCCGTCTGGTGGGGCGGCGCCACGCTGCATGTGACGGTCCTGGTCGGCGGCGCGCTGATCCTGGCCGCGACGCTGGCGAGCGTGCTCGAGAAACATTGAAAGCGGCGTCACGCGCGTGACGCCCGCGGACGCGACGAACGACTTACCATCCGCACACCTCTCCAGGAGACGCCATGTCCGCCAAGACGCTGTACGACTTTTCCGCCACCTCGATCCAGGGCAAGCCTGCCGCGTTCGGCGCCCAGCGCGGCAAGGTCTTCGTGATCGTCAACACGGCCAGCAAGTGCGGCTTCACGCCGCAGTTCGCGGGCCTGGAAAAGCTCGCGGCGGACTACAAGGATCGCGGCCTGGAGGTCGTCGGCTTCCCGTGCAACCAGTTCCTGTCGCAGGATCCGGGCTCCAACGAGGAGATCGAGAGCTTCTGCCAGCTGAACTACGGCGTCACGTTCCCGATGATGGCCAAGGTGGACGTCAACGGCGCCAACGCCGATCCGCTGTGGAAGTGGCTCAAGTCCGAGAAGCCCGGCATGCTGGGCATCGAGGCGATCAAGTGGAACTTCACCAAGTTCCTGGTCGGCAAGGACGGCAAGGTCATCAAGCGCTTCGCGCCGAACGACGAGCCGGACGCGATGCGCGCCGACATCGAGGCCGCGCTCAAGGCCTGATTCGCTGCGGACACCGGTGGCCGCAAGGCCATGGTCGCTGGATGCTTTACGAAGGCTGAGGCTGGAGGCGTGGTCGATAATCCTCGATCGACCTCCAACCGAGCCCAAGCCCCATGTTCGAGCACATTGAACCGTTCGCCGGTGACCCGATCCTGTCGTTGAACGAGGATTTCCAGAAGGATCCGCGCCCCAACAAGATCAACCTGTCGATCGGCATCTACTTCGACGACGAGGGCCGCATCCCGGTGCTCGATTGCGTGAAGAAGGCCGAGGCGCAGCTGCTCGAGAAGAGCGGCGCCAAGCCCTATCTGCCGATCGAGGGCAACGCCGACTTCCGCCGCGCGGTGCAGACGCTGCTGTTCGGCGCCGGCTCCAAGGCCGTGGCCGACGGCCGCGTCGTCACGCTGCAGACCGTGGGCTCCAGCAGCGCCCTGAAGGTCGGCGCCGACTTCATCAAGCGCTGGTTCCCCGATTCCGGCGTGTGGGTCAGCGACCCGACCTGGGACAACCACCGCTCGATGTTCGAGGGCGCGGGCATCAAGGTGTCGACCTACCCGTACTACGACGCGGCCACCGGCGGCCTGAAGTTCGACGCGATGCTGGCGGCGCTGTCCGACCTGCCCGCGCGCAGCATCGTGTTGCTGCACGCCTGCTGCCACAACCCGACGGGCGTCGACCTGACGCCGGCGCAGTGGGAGACGCTGATCCCCGTGCTGAAGTCGCGCCAGCTGCTGCCGTTCCTGGACATCGCCTACCAGGGCTACGGCGACGGCATCGAGGAAGATGCCTTCGCGATCCGCGCGCTGGCCGACGCCGGCGTGCCGTTCTTCTGCGCCAACTCGTTCTCCAAGAGCATGAGCCTGTACGGCGAACGCGCCGGCGGCCTGAGCGTCTGCTGCCCGACGGCCGCGGAGGCGCAGCTCGCGCTGGGCCAGCTGAAGGCGACGGTGCGCCGCAATTATTCGAGCCCGTCCATCCACGCTGGCGGCGTCGTCGCCACGGTGCTGGACACGCCGGCGCTGCACGAGTCGTGGGTCGCCGACGTCAACGCGATGCGCACGCGCATCAAGACGATGCGCAAGACGCTGCACGGCGTGCTCAGCGCCAAGGTGCCGGGCCGCAACTTCGACTACTTCCTGACGCAGCGCGGCATGTTCAGCTACACGGGCCTGTCCGCGGCGCAGGTCGACCGCCTGCGCGAGGAGTTCGGCGTCTACCTGATCCGCTCGGGCCGCATGTGCGTGGCCGGGCTGAACACGCGCAACGTCGAGGCGACGGCCAACGCGATCGCGGCGGTGCTCTGACGGGACAAGTCAGCGGCGGACGGAGTTCGCCGTATGACGACTGCCCCGCGTCGTGCGCCGCCGAGTCATCGCCACCCGACCGATCAAGACGTACGAAGCGCCAAGTGAAAAGGGGCCTTCCGGCCCCTTGAAACCGAGGATGTTCTCGTTCAGACGAGCTGCTTCGTGCGGCGGACACGGCGCAGGCAGCCCACGAAGGCGATGCCAAGCGCCATCAGGCCGGCGGATTCGGGTTCTGGTACGGCGGATGTCGGCGCCAGCGTGACGGAGCCCAGGTCAGTAGGATCCGAACTGGGCTTGAAACCATTGCCCCATTCGAACGTCAGCGTTCCGGCCGTGCCCGAACCAAAATCGTTGGCAGTGGTCAGCGTGACGGTGCGGTTCGTCGCGGTGGCGCTGGCGAGATCGCCGTTGTACCAGGACCAGGAGTAGGGCACGGTACTGCCGAACCCGCCGGTATTTCCGGCTGCTGTCAAAGAGAAGTTGTCGAACACCGAGGTCGACCAGCTATTGGGCGTGTAGGTGATGATGCTCGAGAAGCTGGCACCCGAGTAGTCGATGCTGAACTGGTTGTCACCGCTCGGGGGAGCGACGTAGCCGGACATGTCGCCGTTGATGGTGAATGTCACGGTCGTGGGCGTCACCGAGACGTCGGTGAACGAGAATTCGGCGAAGGCGTTGGTCGCGGCGAGCGTGCCGAACGCGATCACGGAGACGAGTTTGAAGAGGCGCATGTCTTCCTTGTAAATTTGTGAAACGGACAGCGCGACTGTAATGGTGCGTATCGCTCTGCTCACCCCTCGGCCTGCTCATTGGACTGCGAGATCCGCGACTTAATTCACTGTTGGCGCCCGCAATGAAGGCGGCGGCCTCAAGTGCGCCCCTTTGGCGTCGATAGGGTGGGGCCCTCGAAGGCGCGCGACGACTTGGCCGCAGGCGGCTTTCCTAGCGTCGCACCATCGGCTGCCGCGCCGCGGCATCGATCAGCTGCTCGCGCAGCCACCGATGCGCCGGATCGTCATCCTTGCGCAGGTGCCACATCATCTCGACGTTGACCGACGCCAGCGACAGCGGCAACGGCTTCTGCACGAGCCGGTGCTCGACGCCGGTGGCCGGCAGGAACTGCTGCGGCAGCACGGTCAGCAGGTCGGAGCGGGCGACGACGCTGCCGGCGGTGGCGAACTGGTTGACGGTCAGCACGATGCGGCGCTGGCGGCCCAGCGTGGCGAGCGCCTCGTCGACGAAGCCGTGGGCACGGCCCGAGAAGGTCACGAGCAGGTGGTGCGCTTCGACGAAGGTGTCCAGCGTCAGCTCCGCGGCGGCCAGCGGGTGGTCGCGCCGCATCACGCAGACGTACTCGGTCGCATAGAGCTGCCGGTGGTGCAGCGTGGCCTCGTCGCCCTGCGCGACGATCGCGGCGATGGCGTTGGGGAAGTAGCCGACGGCCACGTCGGCGTCGGCCTCCTCGACCAGCCGGCGCGGATCCCGCGTGGTCAGCGGCAGCACGCGGATGTTGGCGAGCGCCCGCGCGGACTCGATCGCCGAGACCAGCGGGGGCAGCAGCAGCGCAGCGGTGGCGTCGGCCATCGCGATGTTGAAGGTGGCGGCGTCGCTGGTCGGGTCGAAGCTGCGCGGCGACAGCGCGGCCTGCAGCTGGGCCAGCGCGGCGCGCACCTGCGGCCACAGCAGCTCCGCGCGGGCGGTGCCGCGCATGCCGAAGGCGGTGCGGTGGAACAGCTCCTCGCCCACCGCGACATGTAACCGTTTCAGCGCGTGGCTGGCCGCCGGCTGGGTCATCGCGAGGCGTTCCGCGGCGCGCGTGAGGCTGCCTTCGGCCATCACGGCATCGAAAACACGCAACAGGTTGAGGTCCAGCGTGCGGAAGTTCACGAACAATGACGGTCGACCAGGACATGCTCAGTATGCATATCTTTGATGCTCAACATTCATTGGAGTATCACAGGGGAAACCCTTAAAGTCTCCACATCGCCTCTTATCGAGAGGCACAGCAGGGAACACCACCATGTCCGCCATCACCTCCGGTACCTACGGCCACAGCCCGTTCTTCGGCACGTCGCTGCGCCAGATCGCCAACGCGATCTTCGCGTCGCGCGCCACGGCCAAGAAGCCGGCCGCCGCCGCGACGATCAAGTCGACCTCGGTCGCCAATTCGTTCCGCGTCCGCATCCGTGAAGCCAACGACGTACGCGAACTGGCGCGCAGCGTCGAGCTGCACTCGCCGGGCTTCGCCGCCGACCTGTACGCGGCCGCGTCGCGCCACGAAGGCTACGACGACTGAGCTTGCAGCCGGCTCGTGACGAGCCGGCGGGGTCGAGGCGATCGAACTCGCGCCGCCAGGGAGTTGGCGCGCTATCGCTTCTCGACAATCGTGGGCACCAGTTGCAGCGCCGTGCGGACACGCTCCGCCGCGTTCCTGGCATCGTCCCGCGTGACGTAGGGCCCGGCCTGCAGCTTGTTGAGGCCGCGGTCGTTGAACACCGCGAGCAGCGGCGCCAGCCAGGGCTGCTCGTCGATCAGGCGGCGCTGGAAGTCCAGTGCGCCGTCGCGCTGCTTGAACGCCCCCAGCTGGAGCCACCAGCCGATACCTGCCGTGGTATCGGCGCGTCCGTGTTCGTCCGGCTTGTCCGGCGCGCGCGCGGGCGTCGCCTGCGCGGGCGTGACCGACGCCACCACCGTCTCGCTGACCGTCGTCACCGTGCCCGGCACGGCCGAGGCTGCGTCGACCGCGGCAGCCGCGCCCAGGTCGATGCCGGGCGTGGTCGTCGGCGATTGCGTCGCGCTCAGGGCTCCGCCATCGACGCCGCCGCCGGCCGGATCGGTAGCCGCGGCGATGACGTCGTTCGACGTCGGAGGCAGCGGCGTCACCACGGAAGCCGCGGGCGCGGCGACCGGCTTCGCGCGCGTCGTCGAGGCCGGGCGATCGAGGTCGCCGACGGCCACGACGGCCGGCTTGTCGGCCGCCATCGTCGTCGGCTTGCGGAACGCGGCGCCGGTGCGGATGTCGTCCTCGGTGATGCGCGTGATCTCCACCGGCGCGACGCCGTTCAGCACGCCCAGCTTCAGCGCCGCGGTGTACGAGAGGTCGATGACACGCCCCGGCGAGAACGGCCCGCGGTCGTTCACGCGCACGATCACCTCCTTGCCGTTGGCCGGGTTGCGCACGCGCGCATAGCTCGGGATCGGCAGCGTCTTGTGCGCGGCCGTCATCGCGTACATGTTGTAGGCCTCGCCGCTCGCGGTGCGGTGGCCGTGGAACTTCTTGCCGTACCAGGACGCCAGGCCCTTCTCGGTCAGCGCGCGGTCGTCGGTCAGCGGCACATAGGTGCGGCCGGCGATCTCGTACGGCTTGTTCGGGCCGCCGCTGCGGATCGGTTCGATCTGCGGCACGGCGTCGGGCACCGCCTCGAGGTTGGGCGGCGGCCTGGCCTCGGGCCCGTCGCGCTGGGCGTTGCCGGGCGGCAGGCGTGAGACGTTGCCCGGGCCGGAGGGCGCGGTCGGCGTCGTCTGGCAGGCCGCCAGCACGGCCAGCAGCGCGGGCGCCGTGGCGACGCGCAGCACGCGTGGCAGCAGGGCAGGCGGCAGTGGACGAACGCGAAGCAGCATTCGGCGCGAGCTTACACCGCCCGCCGCCTACGACTGTCTCAGGTGGCACGCAACCTGGTGGCCCGGCGCGATCTCTTTCAGCGCCGGCCGTTCGACATCGCACAGGCCCTGCTGCGCGATCGGGCAGCGCGTGTGGAAGGCGCAGCCGGCGGGCGGATTCAGCGGGCTCGGCACGTCGCCCTTCAACACGATGCGCGCCCGGCGCACGCGCGGGTCGGGCACCGGCACCGACGACAGCAGCGCCTCGGTGTACGGATGGCGCGGCCGCGTGTAGAGCTCGTGCGACGGCGCGACCTCGACGATCCGCCCGAGGTACATCACGGCCACGCGATCGCTGATGTGGCGCACCACGGACAGGTCGTGGGCGATGAACAGGTAAGCGAGGCCCAGACGCTGTTGCAGATCTTGCAACAGGTTCACCACCTGGGCCTGGATCGAAACGTCGAGCGCCGACACCGCCTCGTCGCAGACGATCAGCCGCGGATTCGTGGCCAGCGCGCGCGCGATGCCGATGCGCTGGCGCTGGCCGCCCGAGAACTCGTGCGGATAGCGTCGTGCGTATTCGGGCTTGAGCCCGACCAGCGTCAGCAGTTCGGCCACGCGCGCGGCGCGCTCGGCGGCCGTCGCCGCGAGCTTGTGGATCACGAGGCCCTCGCCGACGATCGCGCCGACCGTCATGCGCGGATTCAGGCTGGCGTACGGGTCCTGGAAGATGATCTGCATTTCGCTGGCCAGCGCGCGCCGCCCCGGGCCCGTCAGCGCGCCGGTGTCGACGTTGTCGAAGCGCACCTCGCCGGACGTCGGTTCGACGAGACGCAGCACGCAGCGTCCGGTCGTGCTCTTGCCGCAGCCCGACTCGCCGACCAGGCCCAGCGTGGTGCCGGCGTCGAGGTCGAAGCTGACGCCCTCGACCGCGTGCACCTGGCCGGTCTGGCGCTGCAACAGGCCGCTGCGCACGGGGAAGCGCTTGACGAGGTCGCGCACGCTCAGGAGTGGCGGACTCATTGCGGCGCCTCCTCGAGGATGCAGGCGACGCGGTGACCGGGCCCGACCTGGCGCAACGCGGGCGTCGCCCGCGTGCACGCGTCACGCGCGTACGCGCAGCGCGGCGCGAAGCGGCATCCCGGCGGCGGCTCGACCAGCGACGGTACGGTGCCGGGTATCGACACCAGGCGCGATCCGCGCGAGGCGTCGGCGTCGATGCGCGGGATCGAGCGGATCAGGCCCTGCGTGTACGGATGCCACGGCCGCTCGAACACCTCCTCGACGCTGCCTTCCTCGATCACCTGCCCGGCATACATCACGACCACGCGCTGCGCGACCTCCGCGACCACGCCCATCGCGTGCGTGATCAGCAGCACGGCCATGCCCAGGCGCTCCTTCAGCTCCGCGAGCAGGTCGAGGATCTGGGCCTGGATCGTCACGTCGAGCGCCGTGGTGGGCTCGTCGGCGATCAGCAGGCGCGGATTGCAGGCCAGCGCCATCGCGATCATCACGCGCTGGCGCATGCCGCCCGAGAACTGGTGCGGGTAGTCGTGCACGCGGCGCGACGGCTGCGAGATGTGCACCAGCGCCAGCAACTCCGCGGCGCGCTCCATCGCGGCGGCGCGCGACAGGCCTTCGTGCAGCCGCAGCCCCTCGCTGATCTGCTCGCCGACCGTGTAGACCGGATTCAGCGCGGTCATCGGCTCCTGGAACACGACGCCGATCTCGCGGCCGCGCAGTTGCTGCATCTCGGCCGGCGGCAGCGGCACCAGGTCGCGGCCGTCCCACAGCACCTGGCCGGCGACGAGGCGCCCGGGCGGCATCGGCACCAGCTTCAGAACGGACATCGCCGTCACCGATTTACCCGAGCCCGACTCGCCGACGAGGCACACCGTCTCGCCGCTGTTGACCGACAGGTCGACGCCGTCGACGGCATGCACCCAGCCGTCGTCGGTCTTGAAGTGGGTCTTGAGACCGCGGATCTCCAGCAGTGCCATGGTCAGAGGACGCGGCGCGGATCGAGCGCGTCGCGCAGTCCGTCGCCGACGAAGTTGATGGCCATCACGGTCAGGAAGATCGCGCCGCCGGGAAACAGCGCCCAGTGCGCGGCGATGTCCAGGTGATCCTTGCTGTCGAACAGCAGCCGGCCCCAGGTCGGGATGTCCGGCGGGAAGCCCAGGCCCAGGAACGACAGCGTGGACTCCGCGATGATCGCGGCGGCCACGTTGATCGTGCCGGCGACGATCACGGGCCCGAGCGCGTTGGGCAGGATGTGGCGCCAGACAACGCGCGTCGTGGTGGCGCCCAGCGCCCGCGCGGCCTCGACGAACTCCTTCTCGCGCAACGAGAAGAACTGCGCGCGCACCAGCCGCGCCACCTGCATCCAGCCGAAGGCGCCGATGACGATCACGATCATCACGAAGACGCCGCCCTCCGGCCCGAAGACGGCCTTCAGCGGCTCGCGGAACAGGTAGATCAGCAGCAGCAGCAACGGCAGCTGCGGCAGTGACAGGAACAGGTCGGTGACCCACATCAGCGCGGCGTCGACCGGACCCTTGGAGATGCCCGCGAGCGCGCCGATGGTCACGCCCACCAGCACTGCCATGCCCATCGCCGCGATGCCCACCGCCAGCGAGATGCGGCCGCCGTAGAGCATGCGCGCGAGCAGGTCCTGGCCGAGGTCGTCGGTGCCGAACGGGTGTGCCGCGGACGGCCCCTGCGTCGTGGCCGAGAAGTCGATCGCGTCGATCGGCATGCGCCAGAGGAACGGGCCCAGCACCACTGCGGCCACCAGCAGCGCGAGCACGCCGAGACTGAAGACTGCCATGCGATGGCGGCGGAAACGGCGCCACGCCTCGCCCCATGGCGAGACCACGCGCGCGGGCCGCGCCTCAGCGGTAGGCGATGCGGGGATCGAGGAGGCCATAGAGCAGGTCGGCGACGAGGTTGAAGACGATCACGAGCACGGAGAACACGAACGTGACGCCCATGATCACCGGCGTGTCGTTGCGCAGGATCGCGTCGATCAGCAGCGAGCCGATGCCTGGCACGCGGAAGATCTGTTCGGTGACGATCGCGCCGCCGAACACGATGGGCATCTGCAGCGCCACCAGCGTGACGACCGGGATCAGCGCATTGCGCAGCACGTGGCGCGTGATGACGCGGCGTTCGGGCAGGCCCTTGGAGCGCGCGGTCGTCACGTGGTCGAGACGGATGACGTCGAGCACCGCGGAACGCACGTAGCGCGTCCAGCCGGCGCCCTGGAACAGGCCCAGCACGAGCACCGGCATGATGGCCTGGCGCACGTGCTCGACGACGGCACGCCAGCCCGTCATCTCGACGTCGGAGCGGTACACGAAGGGCAGCCAGTCGAGCTTGATCGAGAACAGGAGGATCAGCAGGATGCCGGTGAAGAACGTCGGCAGCGAGAAGCCGGCCAGCGCGATGGTGCTGGCGATGCGGTCGAACCACGAATACGGCTTGACGGCCGACAGCGTGCCCACCGGAATGGCGATCGCCAGCGCCAGCAGCTGCGACGTGCCGATCAGGCCGAGGGTGACCGGCACGCGCTGCCAGATCAGCGTGGTGACGTCGACGCGGCTGATGAACGAGAAGCCCCAGTCGCCGTGCAGCATCGCCCACAGCCAGTGCACGTAGCGCAGCGCCACCGGGTCGTCGAGACCGAGGGTCGCGCGCAGGTGCACGCGCACCTCGGGCGGCACGTTGCTGTTGGTGGCGAGTTCCGCGAACGGGTCGCCGGGCGCCAGCGCCAGCACCGCGAACAGCACGACGCTGATGCCCAGCAGACTGGGCAGCGCGAGCGCCAGGCGGCGCAGGATGAAGGCTCCCATGCGTCAGGCGAACGTCAAGCGCGGTACCAGTCATGGATGCCGGACAGGTCCAGGTCCCAGCCGGTCAGTGGCGCGGAGATCGACTTGCCTAGAGCGGTCACTTGCGCGCGCACCGCCACCGGCACCACATGGCCGGCGTTGCAGGTCATGTCGTTCATCTGGATGAACAACGCGGCGCGCTTGACCGGATCGAGCTCGTTCTCCGACATGCGGTAAAGGCGGTCGTACTCGGGACTGGACCAGCGGCACTTGTTCTGCAACTGCCAGCCGTTGGACTTCTGGCAGACCTCCCACGACACCCACTGCTGCATGAAGCGGTCGGGATCGGTGCCGGCGCGGGTGTTGAGGAACATCTCGATGTCCGCGAAGAACTTGCCGTAGGTGTCCGGGTTGGTCAGGTCCGACGAGAAGAACACCGAGGCCTGCACCGTCTTCAGCTCGACCTCGATGCCGGCCTTCGCGCAGGCCTGCTTGACGATGGCCTGCACCTTCTGGCGCACCGAATTGATCGAGGTCTGGAAGACGAACTTCAGGCGCTTGCCGTCCTTGGCGCGCACGCCGTCCGCGCCGCGCCTCCAGCCCGCGCCGTCCAGCAGGGCGTTGGCCTTGTCGACGTTGAACTCGGCGACGATCGCCTTGCTGTTGTATTGCGCCGGGTTGTTGAGGGCGTTGGCCGTGGCCGTCGCGGCGCGGCCGTAGACGAAGTCCTCGATGCTCTTGCGGTCGATCAGCAGCCCGAACGCCTTGCGCACCGCGGGATCCGAGAAGGCGAAGTGCTTCGACTTCACGCTCGCGCGCTCGCCGTCGACCTCGGTCCACGGGTCCGCCGCGTTGAGGAAGATCGACTCGGGATTGCCGGACGGCTTGAACACGACGCGGCCCTTGCCGGCGGCTTCCATCGTCTTGAGCACGCTGTCCTCGACCTGGATGTTCCAGGCGTAGTCGAACTCGCCGGTCTGCAGCACCGCGCGCGCCGCGGACGTGGCGTCGCCGCCGCCCTTGATCTCGATGGTGTCGAAGAACGGCCGGTTCGGCAGGTGGTAGTTCGGGTTCAGCTCGCCGCGCACGAGGTCGCCCGGCGTGAAGGCGACGAATCGGTACGGGCCGGTCCCCACGGGCTTCTGGTTGGTCGGTGCCTCGCGCGACTTCGCGCCCATGTAGGCCGAGAACAAGTGTTTCGGAATCAACCAGAGGCTGGAACTGCGGTCCCAGATCGGCGTCGGCTTGAGGAAGTTGACGCGCACCGTGAAGGCGTCGATCTTCTCGACGCTCCTGACGTTCGCGTAGAAGCCGACGCTGAACGCGCCGCCCGCCGGGTCGGTGGCGTACTGCCAGTTGAAGACGACGTCGTCGGCCGTGAACGGCTGGCCGTCGTGCCAGTGGACGTTCTTCTTCAGCTTCCAGGTGGTGGACAGCCCGTCGGCCGCGATGCCGCCGTTGGCGCGGCTGGGGATCTCCGCGGCCAGCACCGGCACCAGCACGCCGTCGGCGTCGTAGCGTGCCAGCGACTCGTAGAACGGACGGGAGCCTTCCTGGTCCTTGGTGCCGGTGGCGAAGTGCGGGTTCAGCAGCGTCGGGCCTTGCCACAACAGCAGCCGCAGCGGGCCGCCGCCGCCACGCTTGGTCGGCTTGTACGGAGCCTCCGAGGCGCCGCCCTGGGCGTGCGCCACATCGGCCAGCATCGCCGAGGCGAGCGGCACGCCGACGCCCAGCGCGACCATGTGGGCGATGAAGTCGCGCCGCGGGAGTTCTCCGTTCCGTACCTGGGCCACCAGGCCGCGCAACATGTCTTCCGTCATGAGAACTCTCCCTCGGGTTGACGGCGTCGATACGCCGCTCGTCGCCGCACTCTAGGTGGAGGCGGCCCAGGCGCGACTAAGGGTCTACGCGGAGCCCGCGATTGGGGCAACCCGCGGCTTTTTCGCACCAAAAATGTCCGCGGGTTGCAGCTTATGCGCATTCGCAGTCGTTGTGATTCAATGGCGGCGCGCTGGACGGCCAGCGAGAGCGACACGCCCGATGTCGCCTCATCGCGAGGGAGAAACCTGACATGCTGCTGAGACTACGCCGCGCATCGGCGCGCCTGTGTGCGACGGTCGCGCTGGGCACCTGTGCCTTGGCCTGGGCCGCCGTCATCCCGCCCGGCACGCCGCTCGCGGCGAAGCAGGAGATGGTGCGCAACAACGGCGTGGAGCCGGAATCGCTCGATCCGGCGCTCATCGAATCGGCCGCCGCGGGCAACATCCTGACCGACCTGTTCGAGGGCCTGACCGCGCTCGACAACCACTCCCGCGTCGTGCTTGGCGTCGCGCAGTCGTGGCAGCAGACCGATCCGACGACGTGGGTCTTCAGGCTGCGCAGGACCGCGGTGTGGTCCAACGGCGAGCCGGTGACGGCGCAGGACTTCGTCTATGGCTGGCAGCGCCTGGTCGATCCGAAGAACGCCGCGGCGCTGGCCTCCACGATGGGCGCCTATGTCCTGAACGGTGTCGCCATCGCGCAGGGCAAGTTGCCCGTCGCGGCGCTGGGCGTGCGCGCGATCGACGCGGCTACGCTGGAGGTGAAGACGCCAGGGCCCCTGCCGTTCCTGCCCATCTTGCTGACCGACGCGCAGTTCAGCCCGACGCCGCGCGCGGTCGTCGAGAAGTTCGGCAAGGACTGGACCAAGCCCGGCAACATGGTCAGCAACGGGGCCTATGTGCTGAAGGACTGGCAGGTCAACAGCAAGGTCGTCGTCGAGAAGAATCCGAAGTACTGGGATGCCGCCAATGTCTCGCTGACGCGGGTCACGTATCTGGCGGTGGAGGACAGCAACGCCGACCTGAAGCTGTACCAGTCGGGCGAGAACGACTTCGTGCAACGCCTGCCCGCCGGCACGTACGAGTCGCTGAAGGCGCAGTACCCGAAGGAGATGCACAACAGCGCGATGATCGCGCTGCGCTTCTGGGCGCTGAACAACACCGACCCCTTGCTGAAGGACGTGCGCGTGCGCAAGGCGCTGTCGATGGTGATCGACCGAGAGATCCTCTCGAGCAAGGTCACGGCCGACGGCCAGGCGCCGGTCTACGGCCTGATGGTCAAGGGCAACGAGGGCGCCGACCCGCTGCGCTACGACTGGGCCGACTGGCCCATGGACAAGCGCGTCGCCGAGGCGCGCAGGCTGCTGGCGGAGGCCGGCGTCAAGCCGGGCACGCGGCTGAAGTTCGCGTACAACACCAGCGACTATCACAAGAAGATGGCCATCTTCACGGCCTCGGAGTGGAAGACCAAGCTCGGCCTCGACACCGAGCTGGAGAGCATGGAATACAAGGTGCTGATCCGCCGGCGCCAGAGCGCCGACTACCAGATCGCGCGCCACGCCTGGATCCCCGGCTACGCCGACATCACCGGCTTTCTCGAACTGGTGGAGTGCGGCAACGACGCCAACGACAACAAGAGCTGCGACAGGGCGGCCGACGAGCTGATCCGCCAGGCGAGCGCCAGCGCCGATCCGGTGCGGCGCAAGGCGCTGCTGACGCAGGCGCTGCGCGCCGAGATGGACGACTACCCGCTGATCCCGCTGCTGCAGATGTCCACGCCGCGCCTGGTCAAGCCGTGGATCGGCGGCTACGACGACGCGAACGACCAGGACACCTTCCGCAGCAAGGATTTATACGTGCTCAGGCACTGACCTGGCACTAAGCCTGCTTCCCAGGGATTGACAAGCGACCCCTATACTTCGCGGCGCGTGTCCCCGTCATTCTTGGAGCCTTCCGCAATGAGCCCGCGCCGCCAGCCCCCGCTCGCACGAGCCTTCCTCGCCCTGGCACTCGCCGCAGGCGCGTTCGCGACGGCGTCCGCCGCGATCGTTCCACCGGGCACGCAGCTGTCGCCCAGGCAGGAGATGGTGCGCAACAACGGCGCCGAGCCGGAGTCGCTGGATCCGGCCTACATCGAGTCGGTCAACGGCGCGGAGATCGAGCGCGACCTGTTCGAGGGCCTGACGTCCACCAACCACCACGGCGACGTCGTGCCCGGCGTGGCCGAATCGTGGAAGCAGACCGACGCCACGACCTGGGTCTTCAAGCTGCGCAAGACGGCGCTGTGGTCGAACGGCGAGCCCGTCACGGCCGACGACTTCGTCTACGCGTGGCGGCGCTTCCTCGATCCGAAGACCGCGTCGAAGATCGCCTCGACCTACGGCATCTACCTGGCCAACGGCCTCGACGTCGTCAACGGCAAGAAGCCCGTCACCGAGCTGGGCGTGCGCGCGATCGACAAGGAGACGCTGGAGGTGAAGACGGCCGGGCCGGTGTCGTTCCTGCCGCAGGTCGTGTCGGTGGCGCAGTACTCGCCGCAGCCGAAGGCGACGATAGCCAAGCTCGGCAAGGAGTGGACGAAGCCGGGCAACATGGTCAGCAACGGCGCCTTCGTGCTGAAGGACTGGTCCGTCAACAGCAAGGTCGTCATCGAGAAGAATCCCAAGTACTGGGACGCGGCCAACGTGCAGCTGACGCGCGTGACCTTCCTGTGCGTGGAGGACAACAACGCCGACCTGAAGCTGTACCAGTCCGGCGAGGAGGACTTCATGCAACAGCTCGCGCCCGGCGCATACACCGCGCTGAAGGCACAGTACCCGGCCGAGATGCACAACGGGCCGCTGCTGGGCATCCGCTACTACTCGCTGAACAACCTGGATCCGCTGCTCAAGGACATCCGCGTGCGCAAGGCGCTGTCGATGGTGATCGACCGCGACATCCTTGCCAGCAAGGTGACCGCCGACGGCCAGGCGCCGCTGTACGGCCTGGCCGTCAAGGGCCTGGCCGGCATCAGCCAGACGCGCTACGACTGGGCCGACTGGCCCATGGACAAGCGCGTCGCCGAGGCCAGGAAGCTGCTCGCCGACGTCGGCGTCAAGCCGGGCACGCACCTGAAGTTCACGTACAACAACAGCGACTATCACAAGAAGATGGCGATCTTCGCGGCCTCCGAGTGGAAGACCAAGCTGGGCCTCGAGACCGACATGGACAGCCTCGAGTTCAAGGTGCTGATCCGCAAGCGCCACGACGGCGACTACCAGATCGGCCGCAACGGCTGGATCGCGACGTTCAACGACGCCACGATCTTCCTGGCGCTGGTGCAGTGCAACTCGGAGTCCAACGACGACAAGAACTGCAATGCCAAGGCCGACGAGCTGATCGTGCAGGGCAACCAGCAGACCGATCCGGCCAAGCGCGAAGCGCTGCTGACGCAGGCCGCCAAGCTCGTGATGGACGACTATCCGATGATCCCGCTGCTGCAATACAGCGTGCCGCGCCTGATCAAGCCCTGGATCGGCGGCTACGACGATTCGAACGGCACGGATCGATACCGCAGCAAAGACTTCTACATCCTCAAGCACTGATGTGGGCCTACGTCGTCCGGCGACTGCTGGTCACGATCCCCACGGTGCTCGCCGTGGTGACGATCTGCTACCTGCTGCTGCACTTCACGCCCGGCGGCCCGTTCGACTCCGAGCGCAAGGTGTCCGACGCGGTGCTCGCGAACCTGCAGGCCAAGTACCACCTCGACCTGCCGCTGTGGAAGCAGTACCTGTACTACCTCGACAGCCTGCTGCACGGCGACCTCGGCGCGTCGTTCCGCTACGCGGACTGGTCGGTCAACGACCTCGTCGCGCGCGCGCTGCCGGTGTCGCTGGCGATCGGCGGCACGGCGATGGTCATCGCGGTGATCCTCGGCGTCGCGATGGGCATCGTCGCGGCGCTGCGCCAGAACAGCGCGGTCGACTACCTCGTGATGCTGTTCGGCAACGTGGGCAGCGTGCTGCCGTCGTTCGTGCTCGGGCCGGTGCTGGTGCTGGCGTTCGCGATCACCCTGCCCTGGCTGCCGTCGGGCGGCTGGGACGACTTCGCACCGCGCTACATGATCCTGCCGATCGCGCTGCTGACGCTGATCAACGTCTCCACGATCGGCCGCATCATGCGCGGCAGCCTGATCGAGGTGCTGAGCTCCAACTTCATCCGCACCGCGCGCGCCAAGGGCCTGCCGATGCGCATCGTCGTGATGCGCCACGCGCTGCGGCCGGCGCTGCTGCCGGTGGTGTCGGTGATCGGGCCGCTGGCGATCTCGTCGATCACGTCGGCGATCGTCACCGAGTCGTGGTTCTCGATTCCGGGCCTGGGCAAGCTGATCGTCAACGGCGCCTCGGATCGCGACTACACGCTGGTGCTCGGGCTCGTCGTGCTGGTGACGGTGCTGGCGGTGTTCCTGAACCTGGTCGTCGACCTGATGTACGCGTGGCTCGACCCGAAGATCCGCTACTGATGTCTGCTGCAATCAATCCCGCCGAGATCGCCCCCGCCGGCCGCAGCCCGTGGCGCGACGCGCGCCGGCGCTTCCTGCGCAATCGCGCGGCGGTGGCCAGCGTGGTGGTGCTGGCGCTGATCACGCTGGCCTGCGTGTTCGGCCCGATGCTGCTGCCCAACGCGTTCGACTCGGTCGACTGGAACCTGATGAGCGCGCCGCCGACGCGCGCCGGCTGGCACCTCTTCGGCACCGACGACCTCGGGCGCGACCTGCTGGTGCGCACGCTGATCGGCGGCCGCATCTCGCTGCTGGTGGGCGTGCTGGCGACGCTGGTCTCCGTCACCATCGGCGTCGTCTGGGGCGCGGTGGCGGGCTTCGCCGGCGGGCGCGTCGACGGCGTGATGATGCGCATCGTCGACATGGCCTACGCCGTGCCGTATCTGCTGATCGCGATCCTCGTGGTCACCGTGTTCGGCCGCGACATCCTGCTGGTGGTCGCGGCGATCGCGTCGTTCTCGTGGCTGGACATGGCGCGCGTCGTGCGTGGCCAGACGCTGTCGATCAAGTCGCGCGAATTCGTCGAGGCCGCGCGCGCGATCGGCGTGCCGACCTGGCGCATCATCTTCCAGCATGTCGTGCCCAACCTGATGGGCGTGGTCGTCATCTACTCGTCGATCCTGGTGCCGGGCGTGATCCTCACCGAATCCGTGCTCTCGTTCCTGGGCCTGGGCGTGCAGGAGCCGATGACCAGCTGGGGCGTGCTGATCCACGACGGCGCCGCCGTGATGGCCGCCACGCCGTGGATGATCCTGTTCCCGGCCGCGGCGCTGTCGATCACGCTGTACTGCGCCAACTTCATCGGCGACGGGCTGCGCGACGCGCTCGATCCGAAGGAGCGCTAATGAACGACGCGAAGAACGCGCCCGTGCTCGAGGTCAAGGATCTCAGCGTCCAGTTCCGCACCAACGACGGCCCGGTCTACGCCGTCAACCACGTCGGCTTCGAGCTGGGGCGCGGGCAGACGCTGGGCATCGTCGGCGAGTCGGGCTCGGGCAAGTCGCAGACGATGCTCGCCATGATGGGACTGCTGGCGCGCAACGGCACGGCCACGGGCCAGGTGCTGCACCACGGCCGCAACCTGCTGGGGCTGCCGGCCGCCGAACTGAACGCCGTGCGCGGCGACCGCATCGCGATGATCTTCCAGGATCCGATGACCTCGCTCAATCCGTACCTGAGCGTCGAGCGCCAGATGAGCGAGGTGCTGGAGCTGCACCGGGGCCTGAGCCGGCGCGAGGCGCGGGTGCGGGCGATCCAGGCGCTCGACGCGGTGAAGATCCCCGACGCGAAGCGCCGCATCGACTTCTACCCGCACGAGTTCTCCGGCGGCATGCGCCAGCGCGTGATGATCGCGATGGCGCTGCTGTGCGAGCCCGAGGTGCTGATCGCCGACGAGCCGACCACCGCGCTCGACGCCACCGTGCAGGCGCAGATCACGCAGCTGCTGCGCGAACTGCAGCGCGACCACGGCACGGCCATCGTGATGATCACGCACGACCTGGGCGTGGTCGCCGGCCTGTGCGACGACGTGATGGTGATGTACGGCGGCCGCGTGATGGAGCACGCGTCGGCCGAGGACATCTTCCATCGGCCGTCGCATCCGTACACGCGCGGACTGCTCGCGGCGCTGCCGCGGATGGACGCCAGCGGCCCGCTGGTGAGCATTCCCGGCAATCCGCCCAACATGAACGCGCTGCCGCCCGGCTGCCCGTTCTCGGCGCGCTGCCGCTACGTCGAGGAGCGCTGCGTCGCGACGGTGCCGCTGCTGCAGCACCTGGCGCCGACCTCGCCGACGCTGCGCGCCTGCCATCGCCCGGTGGCCGATCTCGACGCGATGGAGGCCGCCGATGTCTGATGCCACGGCACCGCTGCTGTCCGTGCGCGACCTCAAGGTGCACTTCAAGGTGCGCGACCGCAAGGCCTGGCCATGGACGCCCGCCGCCACGCTGAAGGCCGTCGACGGCGTGTCGTTCGACCTGCGTCCCGGCGAGACGCTGGGCATCGTCGGCGAGTCGGGCTGCGGCAAGTCGACGCTGGCGCGCGCCTGCCTCAACCTGATTCCCGCTACCGGCGGCGAGGTCGTGTGGCAAGGCAAGACGCTGCGGCCGGACGACCACGTCGCGTGGCTCGCGGCGCGGCGCGACATCCAGATCATCTTCCAGGACCCGCTCGCGTCGCTGAACCCGCGCATGACCGTCGCGCGCATCATCGGCGAGCCGCTGCGCATCCATCGCCCCGAGCTGAGCGACGCGCAGGTGCACGAGAAGGTCGCCGCCGTGATGGCCGAGGTCGGCCTGACGCCGCAGCAGATCAACCGCTACCCGCACGAGTTCTCCGGCGGCCAGTGCCAGCGCATCGGCATCGCGCGCGCGCTGGTGCTCGAGCCCAAGCTGATCATCTGCGACGAGCCGGTGTCGGCGCTCGACGTGTCGATCCGCGCGCAGATCGTCAACCTGCTGCAGGAGCTGCAGCGCCGCAAGGGCCTTGCGCTGATCTTCATCGCGCACGACCTCGCGGTGGTCAAGCACATCAGCGACCGCGTGCTGGTGCTGTACATGGGCAAGGCGATGGAGCTGGCCGCGAGCGACGCGCTGTACGCGCGGCCGGGCCATCCATACACCGAGGCGCTGCTGTCGGCGATCCCCGTCCCCGACCCGCGCGTCGAGCGCAACAAGGTGCTGCAGCTGCTGTCGGGCGACATGCCGTCGCCGATCGATCCGCCGTCGGGGTGCGTGTTCCGCACGCGCTGTCCGAAGGCGATCGCCGTGTGCGCGCAGGACAAGCCGGCGCTGCGGCAGCTCGACGCCGAGACGGCGGCGGCGTGCGTTCTGGCGGTCGAACGGTCTTCCTGATTTGCGCGGGCGTTGACACGATTGTCAGGACGGGCTCCATTCGAGCTTGACGAAAGCCTGGGGTCCGAATCGTGTCGAACTCGACGGATCGAATTCCACGTGCCGGCGTCCCAGGTCTTGTCCCAGCAGGCTGATGACCAAGCCTTGGCGGCACTGCCAAGCCAGACGCAGGTCCGCGACCGTATAGGCCGGAACAGCAGGTGCGGGCAACGCGTCGACATGTCGCACCGTGACATCAAAGTCCACCGCCTTCCCGAGGCGCTTGGTCGAGCGGATCGACCACTGCTGACGTGGATCATTGCCCAGGTTTTCGACGGAACTGGCACCGGCGTCAGGCGAAGCGCGCAGCGCTTCATGCAAAGCCATCCAGCCGACCGAAACGCGCCAATCGCGCGTCAGGTCGGCGTTGCCCCATGTTTCCGCGCCCGAGATGCCGCCCCAGGCGAGGTTGTCGATCGTGGTCGGAGCCGCATGTCCGGCACGCAGCTTCTGGTATTGATCGTGGAACAGCGTGACCGAATAGCTGATGCCAGAAGCCTGCTGACCGCGCAGGCCGAGCTCGAGCACGTTCGCCACTTCCGAGTCGAAGGTCGGACCGCCTTCGATGATGTAGGGCGGCTTCGCAGGAAAGTAGAAGTCCCGGTCGAGGCGGGCGGGCGCCCGCACCGCGCGCGAAGCCGACGCCCAGAGCGTGCCCGGGCTACCGACGTCGTAGGTGGCCCGCAAGGTCGGAAGGAACTCTGCGCCCGTGTAGACGTTCGTCTCGACCTTCGCCCCGCCGGTCAGGCGCAGCTGCTCGCTCGCCCGGTATTCGTCCTGCACGAACACGTTGGCCCACTGCAGCGTCCGTGCACCGGGCACGAAGGCGACCAGGGGCGTCGGGTCTGTCTCGTCGATGGCGTGCCGATAGCCGATCCCCCAGATGAGCTGGTGATTCTTGTCGAACACGGGGACGTGGTCGAACTGGATGTCGAGCGTGCGGGCGTGGTCGTGGAACTCGACGGCCTCGTCCCGGCTGGACTGGTCGAACCAGCCTTGCAACTGCCAGTTCGAACCGTCCGCGTAGTCATGGTGCCAACGTGCGAGCAGGTTCGCACCCGACATGTCCGCCGCGGTCGTCGTCGTGCCGTCGCCGCCCGCCTGATAGATATCGCCCTGCACCGTCAGGTCGTCCGTTCCCGTTCGCCAATCCGTGCGGAAGCCGGCTTGCTGGCGATCCTGGTGGTCGTCGATCGCCTGTCCGGAGGGCAGCGTCGTGTGGGAGCGATCCAGCTGGGTTGCATAGACGCGCCACGCGCCGCCGTCGAAGCGCTCGCCGAAACGCAGCGACGCTTCGTTGCCGGTCGCTCCCGCGTGTCCCGCGACAAGGAGGCCGGTGCTTTCCTGCGCCGAGCGCGTGATGACGTTGATCACCCCGTTGACCGCGTTCGCACCCCACAGCGTCGCGCCCGCACCGCTGATGACCTCGATGCGTTCGACGTCCTCCAGCATGACTTGCTGGGCGTCCCAGAACACGCCCGAAAACAGCGGCGAATACACGGTGCGGCCATCGATCATCATCAGCAGCTTGTTGCCGATCGCATTGTTGAAGCCGCGCGCAGTGATGGCGTACTGATTCGCGTTGATCCGCGCGACCTGCAGGTTCGGAGCCAGGCGCAGCGCTTCGGGCAGACTGGTGGCGGCGGACCGGCGAATGTCTTCCGCGGTGATGACGAAGATCGATGCGGCCGCCTCTTGCACGGACTGGGGTCGTCCCGTCACCGACGTCACTGGAATTTGCCCGAGTTCTTCCAGACTGAGGTCGCCCAGGTCCGCCGCGCGCGGCGGCGTACTCGATTCAGTCGCGAGCGCTGCACCGGTGAACCCGAGAGCGGCGATGCCGGCAGACGCCGCGTGGCGGATTCGTCGACTCATTCGTTTGGTTCCTCGCATGCGCTTAGTCCTCTCGGCGGCTGCCACTTTCGCGACCTGGATCGGACGCCATCGCTTCGGCCATCGCGTCGATCAGCGTCTCCACCGCGACCGGCTTGACGAAGTGGCGATCGAAACCGGCCTGGGTCGCCAATGCCTTGTCGCTGGCCTGGCCCCATCCGCTGACCGCGAACAGCACGATGTCCGCAGTGTCGGGGTCGCCGCGCAAGGCGCGCGCCAGGTCGTATCCGTTGAGTCCGGGCATTCCGATGTCCAGGATCGCGACGTCGGGATGGCGCTCGCGGGCGGCGGCCAAGGCCGCTCGGCCGTCCGCGACCGTGTCGACCGCCATTCCGACCGTCTCGAGAGTGGCCTGCAGGCTCACCGCGAAATCGACGTTGTCGTCCGCCAGCAGCACGCGCAATCCGCTTGCCAGAGCATGCTGCGGCGTTGACGGAGGTGGGCTGAGCGTCTCGGGCTCGCTTGGCGCGACGGCAGGCAACCGCACGGTGAACGTGGATCCACGGCCGATGCCGTCGCTGGCCACCGCGATCGAGCCGCCGTGCAGTAGTACGAGCTGGCGTGCCAGAGTGAGTCCGATTCCGAGGCCGGTGTTGCCGCGCTCCAGGCTCTTGTCACCCTGCTCGAACAGATCGAACACCCGCTCCTGCAGAGATGCCTCGATGCCGACGCCTGTATCCACGACGTCGACGCGTACCACCCGGTCATCGCTTTCGGCATGAACCGCGATTCGGCCGCCTTCCGGGGTGTAGCGGCAGGAATTGCCCAGCAGGTTCGAGAAGATCTGGAGGAGACGGGCGGCGTCGCCGATGACCCAACAAGCTCCCGCGGGAATCCGGGCTTCGAGCTGCAGACGACGCGCGCGTGCTGTTGGCTCGATGAGCTCCAGCGCCGAACGCAGCACTTGATGGACATCGACGTGGGACATCTGCAGGGACAGCTTGCCGGTCGTGATCCGTGAGACGTCGAGCAGGTCGTCGATGAGGCGTACGACGTGGCGCAGTTGGCGCTCGAGGATGCCGAGCGCGCGTTCGCGAACCGCAGGGACGACGTCTTGCCGGCGCAGCAGCGACAGGGCATTCATCATCGGCGCCAGCGGATTGCGAATCTCGTGGGCGAGCGTGGCCAGAAACTCGTCCTTGCGGCGATCGGCGAAGCGCAAGCCGGCCTCCGCGCGCTGGCGCTCGGCAACTTCGCGCCCGAGCTCCGCAGAATTGGCTTCCATCTCGGCGAGCATCCCGTTGAACGCTTCGACCAGAGCCGCGATCTCGCGCGTCTCGGCCGGCGGCGCACGCAGTCGCCAGTCGCGTTCGGCCATGACTTCCTGCGCGATGCGCGCGACGCGGCCGATAGGCGCCGTGATGCGCCCTTGCACGCGTCCGAAGACAAGAAGTGCCAGCCCGAGCGACACGGCGATGACCAGCGCCTGAATCGCGACGTAGCTGCCGATACGATTCATCACGTCGTGATGAGCCCGCAGGTACAAGGTGCCCACGCGTTCGCCGTCATGATAGACGTCATAGGCGAGTTCAAGATCTTCCCCCGAAAATCGGCTGCCGAGGCTTGGCAACGGATTCTGAGTTGGCTGCCTCGAGCCAGATGGGTCAAGAGCGCTGTAGCGTGCGAACGGTCGGCCGTTCGCGCTGAACACGTCGGCCTCGAGCACGTCGCGACGCTCGGCCAGCGAGGAAAGCTGCTGCGTTGCGGCAGTCGGATCGTTGAACACCAGCGATGGCACGAGCGCCTTGGCGAGGATGATCTCCTGGGTGTGCAGCTCCGCCACCGCCTCGCTCCGGTAGCGATTGAATTCGTAGGCGAAGATGAGGCAGGCGTTCATCACCAAGGCGATCAATGCCGTCAGCATGAACGTGCGCGTCAGTTGCGAGCGCAGCGTGGCATATTTCATGGCGCCTCCTCGACGACCTTGGCGGCCACGCTCAGCAGGTTGGAACTCAGCTTCAGCTCGGCGCGCCGCGCCGCCGCAGGCGATGCCTCGAAGCGCAGGCGTCCGTCTATCTGTACGAAATCGATGGCCGCACCCGTTTTCAGGCCCTCCGGCAGGTCGGTAACCACGAGCACGTGGTCGCGCCGCGCTTGGTCGATCAGCGACGCCGTTTCACCTGCGGAATCCTTGCTGATGAACAGGACTTGCAGATCTGGCGGAAGCTCCGTGCCCCCAATCGCCCGCGCTTCGACTGGACGGCCGAGCACCAGGCGGCCACGGGCGATCTTCGTCAATTCTTCGAGTACCCGCGGCGCGCCGACCAGTCCGATCACGATAGGACTCGAAGTCGTCTTGAAAGCATCGGCAGGCCATTCGACGAAGCCAGGGAATTTATGCAGATAGGCCGCCTCCACGGCCTCTTCCGCCGCAGGTTGCTGCGCATGGACATCCATCACCGCGAAGGCGGCCACGGCGAGGCCACCAAACCAACGCTGGCAGCGTCTCGCGATAAGAGCCGTGTCGGACATCGTCGACTGTTGCGGATGAATAGGCGCGTGATTCTCCCGCCTTTGTCGAAGGCGAGCAGAAAATCTCGCAGACAGGAGGACAAGCACATCTCACCGGTGCCGACTTCGGGACTGCCAGAGAAGCTGGAAACGCCCCTGACTTTCAAGTAGGCATCTCGCAGCGAAGCGTCGACTGACCTCCTCGCTTCTTCAGCCTTTCAATCGCGACTCTCAGCGCAGTCTCCACGGTCTGGCGCGGCGGCATTTTTCGTGCCCTCGTGGCCTCGCACAGCGCGGCTATGACTCAGTGGGTCGATGGCCTGTCCAGTATCGCTTTCCGCCGTGCAATCGTTCAGGCGCAGAAACTGCAGCATCGCAGCAAATTCGCGCACGTCGCGCCCAAATCTTGGCAGGCGTCCCAGCGCTAGACCGATGGCCTCGGCCCCGCATGCGGAGTTGCACCCTTGATCGCGAGCCGAGCAATGCCGGCGCATTCTGACCGCGAGCACGGCATCTGAGTGTCTCGATGTTGGACTGGATCGACGCCTGCAACGTTCATCGGGAAATCCCTCGTGGGTGCATGGATTGCCTGCTCTCGCTGGCTGCTGCCGCATGCATGCGGCGCAGCGTCCGTCCCCAAACATAAAAGCTCACCAGGAGAACGTCGATGACCGATTCCGTAATGCTTGGCCGCGATCTTCGCGCCGGCGCAGCCACTGATCCGCGCGCGCGTCCAGCCGTCGCCGCGACCGATGCCATAGGGGTCACCGTATCGGCCGTATCCTGGGGCGCGATCCTGGCTGGCGCGGCGGGCGCCGCAGCCTTGTCGCTGATCCTGCTGATTCTCGGCACCGGCCTCGGCCTGTCGTCCGTGTCGCCCTTCACGGGTCGGGGTGCCAGCGCAACGACGTTCGGCGTCTCGACGATCGCGTGGTTGACGTTCACCCAACTCGCCGCGTCCGGGATGGGCGGCTATCTGGCGGGCCGGTTGCGCACTCGCTGGAGTTCCACCCATACGGACGAGGTCTACTTCCGCGACACGGCCCACGGCTTCCTGGCATGGGCGATCGCCACGCTGGTAACCGCCGGCCTGCTCAGTTCGGCCGTTGGCTCGATCGTCGGCGCCAGCGCCAACGCAGCCGGCACCGTGGCCGGTGGGGCCGGTAGCGCCGCGGTTGCTGCGGCAGCGCCTGCGGCCGCGGGCGCAGCGAAGAGTGCCACGTCCGACTCGGGCAATGGCTACTTCGTGGACAGCCTCTTCCGCCAAGGCGCGACGCCGGCAGCTGGTTCGGCATCCGGGCCTGTCGCCATGGGATCGATTTCGTCAGGCGACGCTGCGCAATCGACCGCGGAAGCGAGTCGAATCTTCGCGTCCGGCCTGGAAGCGGGCGCGCTTCCCGCGGACGATCTCCACTATCTGGGGCAGATGGTCTCGCAACGTACGGGGCTCTCCCAAGCTGACGCGGAAAAGCGGGTCAACGACGATTTCACGAGGATGAAAGCCAAGGCCGATCAAGCCAAGGCCGCCGCTCAGGAAGCCGCGGACAAGGCTCGCAAGGCGTCGGCCTACGCGGCACTGTGGCTCTTCGTCTCGTTGCTGGTCGGCGCGTTTGTCGCCAGCTTCATGGCCACGTTTGGCGGACGCCAGCGCGACCTCGTCTGACATTCAACCAGGAGAACCACATGCGTTCGCTTCTGCTGCTGTTCCTCGGGGTGCCCATCCCCATCATCATCCTCATCGCACTGTTCTCTCACTGACCGGAGTTCGACATGGCAACTGCATCCAAGAAAGCCGCCGCGACCAAGAGCGCCACCGCGCGCCGTTCCTCCGCGAAGTCCGCGGCAGGCCCCGACGCGATCGCCCTTCTCCGCGCCGATCACAAACATGTGAGCGACCTCTACGAGCAATACGAGCACACGCGCTCGCCAGCCAAGAAGAAGGCGATAGTCGCCTCGATCTGCCTCGAGCTGTCCGTCCATGCACAGGTTGAGGAGGAAATCTTCTACCCCGCCGTCAAGGCCGCACTGAAGGACAAGGAAATGATCCCGGAGGCGCAGGTCGAGCACGCGACGCTGAAGGAGCTCATCGCCCAGGTCAAGGACAAGGAGCCGGACGGCGAAATGTTCGACGCGAAGATCAAGGTGATGTCGGAGTACACCAAGCACCACGTCAAGGAAGAACAGACCGAGATGTTCCCGAAGGCCAGGAAGACAAAGCTCGACATGAACGAGCTCGGCGCTCGGCTGGCTGCGCGAAAGGAGGAGCTGAAGGCAGATCCCGGCCAGATGGATGCACCTCCGGTTCCCGCGTCTCCAGCGATGGCCGCGACCGCCTGAACTCGAGTCGGTCATGCACGAGGTCCGGCGTCTCGACCGCGCCGGTCATCGCTTCGGGCAGGCCTTTTCTGCCAGACGACATGGCTGCTTGGGGCCGATCGGCTTTTGAATGTGCGCATCGAACCCGACAGCGGAGGTCATTACGCGGTCGGCCTCGGTGTTGCGTGCCGTGAGCGCGACCGGTTCGACCTCAGGGTGGCGCTTCGCGTTACTGACCTGCGCGTGTCTCTGGTCAATCGACAGTGGCGCCGCGGATGGCAGCAACGCCGACGAACGCACCCTCGTTCCCTCTCTCAGCTATGACGCCGACGCCGGCGATGTCTCGCAGGGTGGACGGAGCGAGGGCTCGACCTATACGGGATTGCTGCATCTTCGGCTGCGCTGGATCGTGCCGACCGCTTCCGAGTGGCGCGGGACGTCCGCCTTCCTCGACGTTCGCAACATCCACGGCGGCCACCTGAGCGACCTGGTCGGCGACGCCCAAGGCGTGAGCAACGTCGACGGTCCCGACGGCTCGGCAGTGCACGAGCTTTGGATCCAGCACGACTTTCAATGGAGTGGTGTGTCGCTGCTGGGTGGCATCTACGACCTCAACAGCGAGTTCGACCGCCTCCAGGCGGCCGGTCTGTTCCTGGACAGCTCGTTCGGCGTCACGCCGGAATTCGCGGAAAGCGGCACGACGGGGCCATCCATCTTTCCGCGAACGGCGGCTGCGCTGCGCTTCTCGGTGAAGCCCTGGAATGGCGCACTACTGCGCGCCGCGCTGGTCAACGGCGACTCCCTGGAACGCCCCGACGGTTCTCACGCCCTGTTCAGGCGAGGCGATGGCGTACTGGAGGTCGTCGAATGGTCGATGCTGCGACGACCGGACGCGACCGGCGACGAGCCGTTGCTGCCGCGCATCTTCGGACGGTTCTCTCCGTTGCCGACCTACGAGGACAAGGTTGCCGTGGGCGTGTGGCGCTACTCGAAGCACCTGCCCGAGGCGGGCGTGGCCGACGACGACCCTGACACGCCGCGCCACTCCAGCGAAGGCGGCTACATGATCGGCGAATGGCGCCTGTTTGGTCGCGGCGCCGATTCGAAGAAGCAGGTCTCCGGTTTCGCCCAGCTCGGCTTCGCCAGCCCGGCCACCAATCGCTTCGGCTCGTACTTCGGCGGCGGCCTGGTCGCAACAGGATGGCTGTTCGGCAAGGACGCCGACCAGATTGGCGTGTCGGTTGCGAGCGCGCAGGAAGGCAGCACCTGGCGCCGCGACGCCGCGCTTGCCGGCGGCCGGCCGGTGAAAGCGGAGACGACCTGGGAGCTCAGCTACCTGAGTCAGGTGAAGAAGTGGCTCACGCTGGAGCCCGACCTTCAACTCGTGGACCATCCCAATGCGGACGCCGAGCTGCGCAACGCGCTGGTGTTCCAGCTGCGCTCCGAAATCACGTTTTGAGGGCGGGGCGCCGCGTCTTGAGCATGCGGAGTGCCACTCTCGAAGGATGATCTGGTGGGCGACCGCGGACGAAGTCGGGAGCCCTGCAAGCCACTTCGTGGCCGATTTCGGATTGAGCCGAAAGATGGCACTTGAGCCGCCTTTCGCTGAACTCGACACGAAAGTGGCCCAAGTCGTTGAATCTGTTGGTGCGCCCGACACGGTTCGAACGTGCGACCCCTGCCTTCGGAGGGCAGAAAAGTGCCAATTTTCAGGATTTCAGCGGGCGTTGAAATTGGTCATTCTCATAGGTAAAAGTGTGAAACTCAGTCCCGGGCGATCCCACTAGATCTCGGGTGGAGTTTCCTACTATTTTCCTACTCGCTTCACTGGTAAAAGCGGTATGCTTTTTCCTACTATCAAGCGATGGCAACGGTCAACCTCACCACCGTAGCGGGTCGAGACAAGCTCCCACCAAGGCGGGAGCCGTACTACGTGACCCTGATGCAGAGTTGCGCCTTGGGCTTTCGAAAGATGAGCAGTGACCGCGCCGGGGCGTGGGTCGCTCGGTACACGAACAGGGAGACCCGGAAGTCGCATAAGCGCGCGCTGGGAGTGTTCGACCACCTTGTCCCTTCGGATCGGTTCGGAGCGGCCAAGGCGGCCGCAGACGCCTGGTTCAAGCACCTCGGCGCAGGCGGAGGTGCGCAGATCGTCACGGTGAAGATGGCTTGCGAGAATTACGTCAAGCATGTACGCGATCGCAAGAGCAAGGCCAAGGGGGATGAGATCGAGGCCCGCTTCCAGCGATGGGTGTATGCCGACAAGACGCTGGCCCGCATCGAGTTGACAAAACTGACGCGCACGACCCTGGAGGCTTGGCGCAAGCGGCTCGCAGAAACCCCCGTCACCGTCAATCCACATTCCGCGGACAAGGTGACGCGGCCCCGCGCCTTGTCGACGTTGAACCGGGACATGACGGCTCTACGCGCCGCCCTGAACTTCGCGTTGGATTACGGACACGTCACCAACGATCTGGCCTGGCGAGTTGCCTTAAGGCCCGCCCGAGGAGAGGGAGCCAACGGGCGGCGCACCCTGTACCTCGACCGGGATCAACGCCGAGAACTGCTGAGGCACACGAGCGAAGAACTGGTCGGGTTTTTGACCGGCATGACGCTGCTGCCACTTCGCCCAGGTGCCCTGGCTGCCCTGACCGTCAGCCATTTCAATAAGCGCCTGGGTGTGCTTACCGTGGGGAAGGACAAGGCCGGGAATGACCGCAGCCTCCCTCTGCCGAAGCATCTCGTGGCGTTCTTCACGGAAGCATCAAGGGATAAGTTGCCGAACGCGCCCCTGCTATCTCGTGCGAACGGCAAGCACTGGGCGAAAGACAACTGGAAGAAGTCCATCAAGGAGGCAACGGTTGCGGCCAAGCTGCCGGAAGAGACAACTGCCTACACGTTGCGGCACAGCGTCATCACGGACCTCGTCACGCGCGAAGGCCTGGACCTCCTGACCGTGGCCCAACTGAGTGGCACCAGCGTTGCCATGATCGAGAAGCACTACGGTCATCTTCAGGCAGATCGGGCAGTCGCAGCCCTGGCCGGCCTCGTCCTTTGATTGCGGCACGCGCGGCTAGCAGTCGCGCACTGGTTTAGGCAATACAGCGAGAGTCGAAGCCCAGGCATCGGTCGCCGATGTCCGGTATGGGCCGCCGCGCCGACGTTGGGAGGCACCGCGCAGCGTGCGCACGAACTATTGATCGACCGCCACTTCGCAGAGCCCAGAAGGCAAATGCCGACAGTACGGGCCTCCGTTCGAGAAAGCCCGGTCTCGAATACCAGAACGCGGCGCGCCGCCAGGCCCTGGCGTCAGCGTAAAGGGACCTTGGTGCCACCTCTTCAAGCCCCGCCTGAAGGCATGCCTCCGACTCGATCGCCTAGCATCAGTCGCTCCAACTGAAGGCACAGGTAGTTGGCGCGCAGCAGCAATTCGCCTTCAGTCGCGTCCGGGATCAGCGCGGTACGGAACGCCGTGAGGCCGACTTCTGCCAGGCGCTCCGCGTGGCGGATCAATTCGGCACGCCTAGGTTCGCTGTTCTCCGCCGAGGCGCCGCGCTCTGCCCGCCGCTGCAGCTCACGCCGCAAATCTTGCAAGGAGCTTGGCGTCAGTGGGATGTCCGTCGTCGCCGCCACCTGCGAATCGAGCGGCGGAATCAAGCGCTTCAGTTTCTGAGCCAGCGCAGAGGCGATGCCCTTTCCTGGCGCTTCGTCGAAGTGCAGCGCATCGATGCAGGCCTCGTTGGTGCTAGGCCGCACCAGGCTTAACGGCTCCGCAGCCACGCCGCCCGTCGCTGAGGCGCGCATGCGGGCAATCAGCAGCGTTCCCGATGCCAGCTCGGTCGTACTCAACCGTTCCACGCGCTCGATGGCGTGGCGGCTGAACGCGTCGAACGGGATCTCAGCATCCAGCGTGTGACCCTCGCCATCGAGCAGCGGCCAGACAAGCGTTTGTCGCGCTTCGTCGAAGCGGGCCGCGCCGAATGTTGTTGGCTGCAACGCCACCCAGTCCTTCATAGGCGCCGGTTCGGCCAGGAGGCTGGCACGTCGTTCACCACGTGCGCGGTACAACGCGGACCAAGAAGTCCAAGGCTTCAGTTGCTGCGCAAGCGCCGCCGCATCGAGTCCCGTCACCGCGGCGCTTGTGGAATCGGCGGCGGAGACGCGCCCCGCTTCGTTCAATTGGGCCCCCTGCAGTACAACTCGGCGTCCCGTGGTCTGGGAGGGCGAGCCCAGTCCCGCCCATGGGCCGGCAGCCTTGTAGCGCGCGATGGGATTGAAACCGCGTTGAGCTTGCGGTCTCGCATCTGTGCACGACACAAACGCCTGCTCGGTCGGTGACCAGAAGATCATGGTCAGCCCTACATAGCCGGTAGGGGAGCGCCAGGCATGAGCGCCGAGCCCAAAGAGTTCCAGCGAGGCGGCGGCTTCATACCGCGAGCGTGCTCGTCCGACCAGGTGGCGTGGCGCCAAACCTCGGGCCGCGGCAGCCTCCAGGGCGGAGACCAGCCCGTGGGCAATGGTCAATTCGTCGAGCAATCGCAACTCGTCGGCGCCGCCCGCCCGCTCGAGCAGAAGCTCCACATGGTCCGCGATGCGTCGAGTCAACAGGGCGAGGCGATGGCAATCCGCACCCTGCGCCCATACCGCCAAGGTCGAGTACCGCTCTTGGATGCCCCGGGAAAGGTGTGCCAGGCCGAGTTCCACCGATTCGGACAAGATCTTTCGCAACGCCGCGCGTAGCCGCCCACGCGATTCGTCCAGGCTTGCATCGCGCGATTGCGCTGTAACGTGATCCATCCCCAAGTCCAGCGACAGGCCGCGCTGGTTGGCGATCGGTTCAGGTGGCGTGAGCTCGCAGCCGTGGGCATGCCTGAAAGCGAGCACGGCGGCTACACGGTATTTCTCGATCTGCGCCAGTTCGACATCGGCGATCAGCGCCTCGAGTCCGCCGCCCATGTAGCGCAGCGTGATGCGGGGACGCTGCAGGCCCAAAACAAGATGCTGGATGCCTGCGACCACGAGTGCATGCTCGGGCTCGGGCTCGAGGTCGTGTACGTACTGCCAAGCCCAGCGGTATCCAGCCTTGCCGGCATGTCGCGTGAGTTCGGCCGCAGTCAGGGCCAATAGGGACGCCTGCAATGGCGCGAGCGCGTCCGCTTCTGACAGATCACTAGCGGCAGCCTCGGCGGGTGTTGGCTGCAAGAGCTGCTGCAGGCCCATCGCCGCGGACAGGATGTGCTGGCATGTGCCGCTCGCCGGACAGTCGCACTGCGCATGCGCCGGTCCGCGATGGTCGAAGCGGATGCGCCGGTCGCCAAAGCCCACCACCACCTGTGTGGCTGTCTGCTCCATCAATTCGACGCGCTGCAGTTCCAGGTCCTTGCGGGCACGTCGCACGAGGCCACGGTTGGCCAGCGCCACGTATGACTCCTCGTCAAATCGCGAAAGCAAAACGCCGAGCTGTTCCAGCACGGGGCTCACGAGATCACCTTCACAAGCCAGTGCGCCAGCTTCTGCGGCGTCAGCGCTGCGATCTCCATGCCGCAAGCGGCCAGCTGCTCCGCCATCTGGCGGTCATACACGGGGTGCGCCTGGCTGTCGAGCGAGGCCAAGCCAAGCAATTTCACGCGCGCCTCTGCCAGCTTCTTCACGGCACGTACCAGTTCACCGGGAGGCGCGCCCTCGCAGAAGTCGGTCACCAGAACGAGTACGGTTCGGTGCGGGTTCTCCACCAGCTGGGTGCAATAGCGCACGGCCTGTCCGATGTCGGTGCCGCCGCCGAGTTGTACGCGCATCAGCGTCTCCACTGGGTCGTCGGCATGTTCGGACAGGTCGACCACGCTCGTGTCGAACACGACGATACGCACGCGGAAGGCCGGCAGGGCCGCAAGGATTCCGGCCATCACCGCGCTGTGGATCACCGAGTCGGCCATGCTGCCGCTCTGGTCAACGCACAGGATGATGTCCCAGGGCAGGCGGCGCGTATTCCGCTCGAAGAAGCGCAACTGCTCGATGACGAGCTGCCCGCGCTCGCGGTCGAAGTGCTTCAGGTTCTTGCGGATCGTGCCCTTGGCGTCAAAGTTCTGCGCGATCGCCATCGGCGAGTGGCGGAGTCGATTCAACCTGCCCGACAACGCCTGCCGAACTTCGGATTCAAGCTGGCGTCGGATCTCATCGACAACCTGGCGGATGATGCGGCGCGCGAGGTGGAGCACATCCCCCTTCAGATGGCCACGCAGCGACAGCAGCGTGCGCAACAACTGCTGGTTAGGTTCGAGACGTTCAAGCGTCTGCGGATCCGTCACCAGCTCAGTCATCCCGTAGCGGTCAAGTGCATGCTTCTCGATGACCTCCACCGTCTCCTGTGGAAACAGCTCACGCACTTCGCCAAGCCATGTGACCAACGTGAGCTGCGAAGGATCGAGTGAGCCGGGCGCACTTCCCTCGCGCAGACCACGGCCCTTGTACTCGCGCCCATAGAGGTATTCCAGTGCACTGTCCATGCGAAGGTGGGCGCCCTGGAGGCCGCCTGCTTGGCCCGGCAATCCCCGCTCGGCGTACTTGCCCAGTACGAGTCTCCAGCGGGCCAGGTCCCTCATGCGCCCACCCATGCGCCCAGGCCGTCGGCGCCAAGCAGCTCGAGCAGTTGTTGGGTTGAGGCGAGGTTCGCTTGCACTTGCTCGGCCGACAGGTCGTATCGCACCAGCCGGCCAAGGTCGGCTTCGCCATGCAGGCCTGCAACGGCCTGCGCGATGCGATCGGTCTCTTTCGGTGTCATCTCGGCAAAAGCCAGGCGTAGCTCCGGCAGGTTGGCCACGAAGTCGGCGTCATCCCAACTTGCCAGCAGGCGATCAAGCACCAACAAGAGTGCGGGCAGCTGCCAGGCGACTTCGCGCGCAGTCTGCAGCAGCCCACGCAGAAACGCCACCGCGTCGCGGGTTGCGATCAAGCCGTTGAGGTGCCCATCCACGACCGTGCCGAGCATGGCTTCGGACAATCGACCTGCTCCAAACGCCAGGCCGGCCGCAGCGCCACGCACGAAAGCAGCGTCGTTGCCAGTAAGAAGTTCGTCAATCAGCGCCCAGTAAAGCGTGGCATCGAGGCTCTCGCCGGCCTCGCTGGCCAGCAGTTCGCGCATTCGCGACAGGCCCGCCACCACTTCGCGTCCATCGCCTGGCGCACCGCGCAGGCCTCGGCCAAGGTAGGTGGCGCGCTCGTAAGCAGCCTTCAGGAGCACGGGAAGTTCGGCGATCGCGCGCGCCTCTAGTGACTCGCGGGACTCCCACAGCAGCCCCAAGGCACCGGCCGCGCTGGCCACCGATTCGAATTGCGCGTCGGCAACAATGACCGCTGCCAGCGTTCCACACACCTTGGGTACATGGTCATGCAGTCCAAGCACGCATGCCTGCGCGAGCAGCGCGGCCGCCGCCTTGGCGTTCCGGGGCTCGGCACCCGACTGGAATCGCTCGAGTCGCTCTCCGAAGCGTGCTGAAACGGCCAGCGGCACGGTGGTGCCGTACACCGACGACTCGACCAATGCCGCCTCGGTGGCCGCTGAATACGCGTACTCCCAGTGCTCCTGCAGGCGTTCGAGACCCAGCCCGTTGACGAAATCGGGGCCGGCGCTGCGATGAGCCAGAGGCACCCCAAGCAAGCCAAGCCCGTGGAACAAACGGCTCGTGATCCGATGCTCAGGCCGGCGGTAGATGTCCAGTACAGCTCGGCGCGGCGTCGAGTCGTCGATCTTCAGCCGCTGGCGACGTGCCCGGTACTCGAAATCACGAACGAGCGGCGGCGTGCTAGCACCCGGTGGGACCTTGCCCATGGCCTGCCCACTGAGCATCCGCCGGGCCACGGCAAGGACGAGCGCCCCATCCGCATCGGCATCGCCCTTCACGAAGCAACTCGTCACGGCGTCTATAACGTCGTCACGAAGGGGAGCGGGGCGATTTCGCAGTGTAGCGAGCCGCAGAGCTTGCTCGTACGCGGCAGCTAGCGCTGGCATCGGCAGTGGCAGCCCGTGCCGAGTGCGCAGTTCCATCGCAATGTCGAACAGCATGGTCAGCGCAAGTTCCTGGCGGACGCGGGCACCCGCCGCGAGCCCGGCCTTGTCGTAACGAATCAGCCGCTCCCACACCTGCTGGTGCCAAGCCGGCGAGGTCATGCCCGCCGAATATCCGTTGAGACGGTCAAGTCGGTCCTGGCTGTAGCGAATGATCGCGGACGCAGAGTCGCTGACCGAACTGCAGGAAATCGATGGGCGCTTCAGGGCGTCGGACTGCAACAGGCGGGGCAGTGCCACGGCATGGAAGCCACCGACTACCGCGAGCACAGGACCGTCGCCGGGCTGCCGGCGGTCCAGCGCCTGGCGAATGTGCCAGGCCATCTCGTCTTCTCGCGCCAAGGTTCCGTCGGCATGCAGTTCCTCGTCGCTGCATTCGACACGGGCCAAGTGGCAATATGCTGCCATGTCCACGACGTGCTGTTGCAGTGTTCGGGTAGTCGCCGGTGCCTCGAACAGGTGTTCCCACAGTTCCTCGTGGTCGCGGCAACCCAACCGAGATGCAAGCTCGGCGAGGTATCGGCTGCGGCGGAAGTGGCGTTCGTCGAGCAGCGACTTCGCCTCGTCGTCACCCTCGTCTGACTCGATCTGGCATTGTTCCGCGTGATCCAGGTCGATGAAGTTCGTCGGAACGCCCAGTTCGTGCGCAGTGCGCAACGCCACAAGCTCCGGCGAGTGCTCGCAGAAGGGGTAATAGGCAGCACGGCGCTTGGCAGACTTCTCGCTCTGCGCCTTGAACACGGCGTAGGTGTAGACCGCCAGCGGCATGCGGGCCTCGGGGTGCACCAACATTGGAATCAAAGGATCAAAACTGCGCGGCCCCTCGACCAGCACCGCGCTGGGACGCACCTCGGCCAGCCAGCGACGCAGTTGCCAGGCACACGCCGGGCTGTGGTGGCGAACCGGGAACAGCACAAGATCGGACCCAATCAGCCGGTACCCCAGCGCGCGCACGGCATCCGTCGTCGGCAGCATCACCGGCTCCAACTTACCGATCGAGCTCGCGACGGGCGTCGAGCACACGCCTCCACTGCGCCTGACGCTGCGCACGCTGCTTCACCACGACATCGAAGTAGTGCCTCAGCTTCGTGCCGTCTTCGGGGTTGTCCTTCAAGACCGTGCCGATCAGCTGTCGGGCCACATGCTCTCCGCCGACAGCGCCATCGCCAAAATAGTGGGCGTCCAAGCAGGCGGCATAGCCCACCGACACGGCTTCGGCTGATGACATCACCGCTGTGGGCTTTTCGATGACCACGCCTTCGCTGGTAACGCCGTTCCTCAAGTCGTTGAACGCTGTGATGAGCAGGTCAACCACGTCCGTATCAAAGTCGACCTCAATGTTTGCGCGCGCGAGAAGCGCATCCGTCTGTTCGCGTACCAACTGGGTCTCGAGTTTGCGGTCGGCAATCGGCCGCACAGTCTCGAAATTGAAGCGGCGCTTGAGTGCGCTGGACATTTCATGCACGCCGCGGTCTCGGATGTTGGCGGTGGCCAGCACGTTGAATCCGCGCTGTGCGAACACGGTGCCCTCTTCGCCATCGAGTTCAGGTACATGAAGCACCTTTTCCGACAGCAGACTGATCAGGCTGTCTTGAATCTCGGGTTGCACTCGCGTCACTTCTTCGAAGCGGCATAGCATGCCGTGACGCATGGCCTCATGGATCGGGCCGCCGACCAGAGAACGCGGCGTCGGCCCTTCGGCCAGCAGCAGCGCGTAGTTCCATGAGTACTTGATCTGATCTTCCGTAGTTCCAGCGGTGCCCTGGATGATGCACACCGAGTTGCCACTGATCGCTGCGGCCAACAGCTCGGAAAGCATCGACTTCGCGGTGCCTGGCTCGCCGACCAGCAGGAGGCCGCGGTCACTCATCAGCGTGACGATGCAGCGGTCGATGAGCGCGTCGTCACCGTAGAACTTGCGGCGCACGGAAAGCTTGTTGTCACCCAGGATGAAGGTGCGCACCGCCCGCGGCGATAGCCGCCATCCCTTGGGACGTTCTCCTGCGTCTTTCTCACGAAGGCGAGCAAGTTCCTCGGCATGCACACTCTCGGCGGGTGCACGAAGCACGGCGACGGATTCGTTCTGTGCCATCTCAGTACTCGCTCTTCTTTTGCCAGTCGGAGTCATACCCGGTGCCATCGGCCGCGATCAACCGCAGGTCGTTGTAACACTCCGACAGCAGGATCTTCGGAACCTTGGCGAGCGCCAGCTTGCCTCGCTGCCAACTCGATGCGTCAGCGCTGCTGGAGAAAGACAGGTTGAGCAGCGCTACTGTTCGATTCTCTTCGGGCAGCGGATTACCCGTGAACTCGATCACCGCCTGAAGACCAAGGGTTGGGAAGCGCTTCTCATAGACGTGGAACCAGCCGCCATCTTCTGCAGGCCCGCGTGTGTAGCCCAGTTTCAGCGCTCGTCCGCGCAAGGCAAAGGCTTCGATCAGGTGGCCCTCGAAGTCCTTGACAGCGTCGTCCTTGAATTTCTCTTCTGGCAGTGCGTAGGTGCCCTTTCCAAGTTGCTGGAACAGCGGCTTGATCTCGTAGTCCACAAGGTGCTGCTGCCAGGCCGGCACTGCGTCTGCTTCCAGCAAGGAGTCGTGCGCCAACCGGATGCGTGTTCCCTCGGCCAAGGCGACCGCGTCGTCCTCCTGGTTCGTGAGTGTCCCGTCGTCAAGGGGGCGGAACGCACCAGCCGGCTTGCCGTCGACCAGCACGACCCACACCAACCGCTGTACCAAATGACGCAAGACAGGGTGCTGCTGGAGGTACGCGGCCCAGTCGGCGGACGGCCACTCCCGCTCGGTGCAGAAGGCCTCATAGAGGCGGTCCGTTTGCAGGTCGACAATGCTCTTGAGTTCCTTCTTCGCCGCGCTGAAGGACTTCTTCGCCTCCTTGGCCTGCTCCGCATCGTCGTCCTGCCGCGGATCCGGCAGGGACGCGATCTTCTTGCCGTCCGGGTTGAACAGCTCGATTTTGAAATCTGGCAGCAATTTCGCGGTGAAGCTGCGCGCTCCGTAGCTCAAATCGAGCGTGCCGGCTTCGTCGAAACCTGCGGAAGGCACGGTGCGATCAGCCAGTTCGGCCAGTGTCCAGCCCTTGCGCTCGGCCAGAGATTCTGCCTGTCGTGTCGCCTCTTCCTGGAAACTCTTGGTGCGGAAGCGGCTGCCGATGGCCAGCATCAACTGCGTGGCACTCGGATGGTCGATCCAGGCCAACATACCGATCAATGCCTTGCCCTGCGCCGCACGCGAGCCGTACCACTCCTTCAGGTATCGCTGGACGGGCCCCGCCGCGCGCTCGCGCGCGCAGGCCGCGGCCACGGCAAGAAGTCCCTTGGAGCCGATGGCCGAGCCCGCAGGCTGCCGGAGCTGACTTGGCAGGAATGCGGCCGTCAGTTCCTCCACCGACTTCCCGAGATAGGGGCTGTCCTGGTAGTACTGTGGGTAGCTCGCCATGGACGAGTAAGTGCCTTGCGCCTGGCTCCGCGCCCGTTGCATTGCCTCGTCGGGGGATATTGGGCGAACATCCTCTCGAAGCCAGGTCTCCAGTACGAACTGGCCGAAGGCTTCGCGGTCGCGCGGATCGAAGATCTCGCAGTACTTTCTAAGCACCGCATTGGGCTCGGGCGACTTCTGCTTGACCGCCTGGACGATCATCCACTTCAGCACGTCAGGCGGTATGGCTGCCCCGGTGTCGGCCCAGCGAACTTCCGGCCGTGCGTTCCAAGGAAAGTATTCCAAGTCCTTGGGAAGACCTTTGGCGAGCGACTTGGCCGCCTCAGCTGCCAGGGCATCGCGATCGAGGTAACGCTCGATGGGCTGTCCGAGCAGTTGCAGGGCATCGAGCATGGCGCCTTTGGCAACGTCATGCTTCTCCTTCGCGACAGCTTTCTCCAGCGCGGGGACGGCTGGTCGATGTCGGAGTCGCGCCAGCCAGAGTGCCGCCACGGCGCGCGTTTCAGCCTTGCCGTCCGCCAACGCGGCGATGATGCGCGACTCCTTCTCTGCGTGGTGCTGCAAGGCCTCCTGGGCCGGCACCCGATCCGTCTTGCCCGACCCCAGCGCCAGTGTGAACAACGCATTGATTGCCGCCTCGGGCGGCTTGGGCAGCGTCGCGATCGCGCGAAAGAGGCCGGCTCGCCCGAACGCGTAGTCCTTGATCGTGTTGTTCAGCAAGGCCTGGAGAACAGATTCAAGATGATGCGCGAAATACGGCCACACATGCTCGGTAGGCCAGTCGCTGGCGAACTGCGCGCCCCAAGCGTGGCAATAGTTGCGCAGCAAGGCCTGGCCCGACTGTCCGACCTGATCGAGCATGCACGACAACTCCAGCATCGTTGGGCGACCGAGGCGCCTGTGCATGGCATTGAACGCCTGGATCGCCGCATGCATCAACGTGCCGTCGTGCGACGTCGCGATGTCGAAGAACAGCAGGATCTTCAACATCGCCTCGGGCCCGACGCCGTCGGTTTCGGCAAGCTTCATGGCGGCCGGGGCCACATGGTTCCAACCGCGCCCGCGTCGCTTGCCAGTGGCGGGCGGGTGCGGTTGATCCGATCCGAGATAGGTCTGCAGCGCCGCGACGTCTGTATCCGTGAAAGGCTCATCCTGTCGGAGCGGAAACGTATGCCCCTGGGCGACCATGCGCGCATGATGCTCACGCGAGCTGGCATTCGAGCGTGCGATGGACTCGCCGACCTCTTTCCAAAGTCGCGTGAGCGCGTCTTTCGGTACCCGGCAGTTGGTGGCGGACCAGTCGATGGTCGGCAGGTGGATTTCGTAGGCCTCCTCTGCCTGCTCGGCCGCCTTTTCGCCAGCATCCCATTCCTGGATCAGCGCCTGAACCGACGGCGCCTTGTCAGCCGCGGCCGTGTCGCGCGCGAACCCGGCGTCGTCTGCGTGGCCTTGAGCCGTACCAACACTGTGAAGCAGTCGAAGGGCGTGCATGCGCTGCTCGGGCTTGCCGTGCATCGCCAAGTCGCGCAGCGGGCCTGATACTGCGGGTCCACCTCGCCGCACGGCACTCTCGGCCTGGACGCGAACCTGCTTGCTATTTGCCACACTCAGTTCGCAGAGTTGCGGCGCGAGTCGATCGAGCGACTCTGGTGTTGCACGAGCCAGCATCGCCAGGGCATGGACACGCTGCCCAACTGCTCCCGCCAGAAGATGAGGCCGAATCGCCTCGACGTGGCGCTCGATCGCTTGCGGATAGTCGGGGAGATCGGTGAGCATCAACAGGCGCTGCTCGGTACCGTAACCAGCATCGACAGGTGTCGCGAAGCACGCGGCGATGACGGCCGAAGCATCGAGCCCGTCCTTCGCCAGCATCGCTTCGATCTGCGAGTAGGTCAGCCCACGGGCTTTCGGCCGCTGGCTAGACCAGCCGGTCAAGCTGCTCTCGGCGCTCGCCATCAGCAGCACTTCGGGCCAATGGATGCCGCGCGGCAGCTGCATCCTGCACGAAGAAGGCAGGCTCTTGACGCTGGCCTCCAGTACCCGCGCCCAGCGTAGAGCCACTTCGGGCGCAACCGTGCCCAGGTGTTCAAACACGTCTGGCAGTTCGCGTTCTGCGCGCCCGTAGTGATACCCCGTGAGCCTGAATCGCTCACCGACCTCCGGTCGCTGCGCCACGTCGTTCAACACGGCGATCGGCTCACCCTGCAGAACGAACGCCAGGATGTCACGAGCGAGCGCCTTTCGGCCCTTGCTGCCATCGACCGTGTCGAGCGGTTCAAGCAACTGCTCCAGCCGCTGAGCCCACGCCTCGGGAACGTCTTCCGGCACGTCGAAGGTGCTATCGCCAAGCAGCTTGGCCATCCATTTCAGCATCGCCCTCCTCCCCAATTTATTGATGTGTGAGTGGCGGGTGTTGACTATAGCTGTGCTCAAGAACCGAGCAAACGGGCGTCAAGAAGGGGTACCGCCAACGCTGACGCGGTCTCGGCGGTCAGGAATCAGCGCCACGCTATGCGCTTGAAGCGAGGACGCGGATTGGCGCGAGATAGTCGATCGGTCTGTATGGCTGAGACTGTCAAAACTCCGGTCTGTCGGTGTCGAATTAGGTTCTGATGCAGGCGGACGCTTGGATGCGCTCACCTCGATCTACCCCCAATGGAGGCTCGCCGCCGACGAGCGCGATGAGTTCTCGCACTGGATGAGCAGCAGCGGAGACCCCGATTTCCGAGCTGAAGAGACCGTCGAGCGCGCGCCGAGAAAGGCAACAGAGCTCGTCACTTGGCTAAGGAAGCCGCCCCCTGCAAGAAGCGCTTTCCATGAGGACACTTGGCGAGAAACCTGTCGTAAACACCTCTTAAACAGCTTGTGCGCACTGCGGGCCCTGGCACTTGACGGCGAATGGCCAGAACAGCGGTGGCGCGAGGCGCTGCAGGCTTGGGGAGAGAAGCCCCTTGCGAAGCGTTCATGGCGCTACGCGGCACTTGTTGTCGCAGAAATTCCTGCGTCTTCCATGGAGACGCTTGCGCACCAATTGGCATGGTGGCTCAAGAGCGTGTCTGAGGCCACCGATTGCCGCGGAGAACTTTTTCTCCAAATCTGCAGAAGCGTCCTTTCCCTAAACCTAGATGCCGGTACTGGAATCCAACAGAATGGACGGCCAATCGACCAGCCGGTGACCGAGGCGATCAATCATCCCGTGGGGATAGTTACCCAAGCATTGTTGAACCTATGGTTCAAGAGCGAGCCGAATGACAACGCCGGCCTTCCTGCAGACCTGAAGTCTATTTTCACCGATCTGTGCGATGTGCACACGAATCGCTACCGACATGGGCGTGTCATCCTGTATGCGCACCTCATCTCACTATTTCGAGTTGATCGCTCATGGACGGAGGGACATGTCCTTCCCGGGTTCGACTGGCAAAAGGACGCATTGGAAGCGCGATCGGCGTGGGAAGGATTCCTGTGGTCTCCACGTCTATACATGCCGCTCCTGGCGGCATTCAAGCAATCGTTGCTCACGACCGCTCGGCACTATGCTGAGTTGGGTGAGCATGGACGTCAATACGCGGCGTTCATCACCTACGCCGCGCTTGAGCTACTCGATGGATTCGAACCCTCCGACTTCCAGGCTGCATTCTCAGAGCTACCGAATGCGGGGCTTCAAGAAGCGGCACAGGCATTTTCCCAGGCAATGGCGGGAGCTGGTGATCAACGTGAGCACTACTGGAGGAATCGCGCCTTCCCGTTCTGGCTAACGGTCTGGCCCAAATCAAGAAATCTGATCTCACCAGCGATCGCGGAACAGCTGGCGGAGGTAGCCATCGCCGCCGGAGCAGAATTTCCCCATGCACTAGTCCACTGCGTCATTGAAATGGCACCGGGCGAATTCGCCGAGATGGATCGTCATATTTCCATTTGATCGGCTTCGGATCTTTGTTGTTCGCACGGATGTAGCGCATCAACTTGCGATCCAGATC
>Ga0302314_10000054_pt1 | contig 183170 bp, 169 predicted proteins | sample III_Palsa_N2_3_FD_200533 | JGI IMG/M metagenome (GOLD analysis project Ga0302314, IMG submission 200533) | Peat permafrost microbial communities from Stordalen Mire near Abisko, Sweden - III_Palsa_N2_3 | ecosystem: Environmental > Terrestrial > Soil > Palsa > Peat permafrost | place: Sweden... | reverse complement strand
AGCCCAGTTTCAGAACCACCCGTGACGTCACCGCCGCCCTGATCGAGGCCGGCGTGATCATGGGCCCGGCCAAGGGCAAGAAGGATCTGCAGACCGTGCAGGCCGCTTTCAACGCCTGGTCAAAAGAGAGCGGACGCGATCTGACTGCCGTCAGTCGCGTCCTGGCCCTCAGTGTCGGGGCGGAGGGTTATGGACCACCGCCCTAGTCGGTCCCCGCCCCACCGCTAACGATCAGATCGGCGCGCGGTAGCGGCGTTGCCAAACGGCGGCGGCGAACAGGATCGCGGCGACCAGCAGGCCAAGCCACAGGCCCGGGGTGAACATGAACTTGAGCGGATCCATCTGCGCCAGGTCGAGGTGATTCATGTTTGCACTCGCGTCGCCGGCGTTGAAGGCCTCGGTCAGCGCCCCGGTCAGCCGATAGTGCAGCAGGGCCGGAAGATAGCTGGTGTTGAACGCCAGGCGTTCGAAGACGCATGCCACCACCGGGGGTCCAAAGGCCCACAGGAAGGTCGCCCGGCGCGCCCAGCCGGACACCAGCATCAGCCAGCCCCAGATCGGCGCATGCCACAGGGTGAACACCACCAGCACATAGGCCAGCTCGACCGTCGTTTTGCCCAGCGGAAAGGCCGACAGCAGGAGATTGGCCGGCGCGCCGTTCATAGGCAGGACCACCGCGGTCACGGCCAGCATGAACAGCAGGGTGACCAGCATGATGACGAAAGAAACAACCGGAAGCACGACCAACGGGATCACCGCCTTGGACATCACCGTCGTCAAATCCGACACCGGCAAGGACTTCCAGAACAGGATGCTGCGGTCGCGACGCTCGGACTGTAAGGCGCCAAGACTGTAGAAGATGGCGACGACGAAGGCCGTGGCCATGATCGCCGTCGCGGCGATGGCATAAGGGATCGCCACGATCTGCGACTGCCGCGTGGGGTCCAGGGTGGAGACCATGTGGGCCCATCTCGTCGGCAGATGGAACGCGCCGATGATCAGGCCCACCAGCACGACGCCAGCGGCGGCGAGCGGCGCGATATAGATCGACCGGTTCTCCCATAGCTCTCGCCGTACGGACCAATAGAAGGGCCGGGTTTTCGTCGTCGGCTTTGAGGGGGCCGGAGGCGGCAGGGCGCTGTCCAGCAGGGTGTTCGAGGGGCTCATGCCGCCGCTCCTTGGGTCGGGGCCGCGTCCGCGCCGATGACGGCGACGAACAGATCGGCGATGTTGGGGGTCCGCACCTCGCCGAGCTCGGCGAGTGTTTTGCGGTCGGCGCCGTCGAACAACAGGATGCTGCGGCCGAACACCTGCCGCTCGTGCAACGGTCCAAGCGCCCTCGCCGCGGCGAGTTGTTCAGGGGCGACCATGACCTCGGCGTAGCGCTGCTCGAACGCCTCCATGCTGCAGTCGAGGACGATGCGGCCTCGGTTGATGAACATCAGGTCGGTCAGGATGTGCTGGACCTCTTCGACCTGATGGGTGGTCACCACGATGGTGCGGCTGTGGTCGAAATAGTCGTTCAGCAGGGTGTCGTAGAATTCCTTCCGATAGAGAATGTCCAGGCCGAGGGTCGGCTCGTCGAGCACCAAAAGCTTGGCGTCGATGGCCATGATCAGCGCCAGATGCAGCTGGGTGACCATGCCCTTGGACAGGCTCCGCACCAGGCTCGACCGCTGGATGGAGGTCTTGGCCAGGAAGGCCTCGGCCTTGGCGCGATCGAAGCGCGGATGCACCCCGGCGACATAATCGAGCGCCTGAGAGACCCGCATCCAGCGCGGCAGCACCGCGACGTCGGCGATGAAGCAGACATCGCGCATCAGCTCGTCCCGGTCCCGCCAGGGATCGCGTCCGAGCACCTTCAGGTCGCCCTCATAGGAGGCGAGCCCGAGGATGGCGTTCAGCGCTGTGGTCTTGCCGGCGCCGTTGGGGCCGATCAGGCCAAGAATGCGGCCGGTCTCGACCCGCAGGTCGATGCTGTCCAGCGCAACGGTATTGCCGAAAGCTTTGCGTAGCCCGTGGGCTTCAATGCAAGACATGAGTTCAGCTCTCCTTGGCGGGCGTGGTCATGAGCGTCTCGACGCTCAGGCCGAGCCGCTGAATGGTCAACCGGATCTGCGGCCACTGTTCAGCGAGGAATTTCAGCCGCTCTGTTTCCAGCAGCCGCGTCCCCGCTCCATTGGTCACGAACATGCCCAACCCCCTTCGCTTTTCCACAAGGTCGGAATCGACCAGTTCCTGATAGGCCTTCAACACGGTCAGTGGGTTGACCCGGTATTCGGCCGCCACATTGCGCACAGAGGGCAACGGATCGCCCTCCTTCAGCAGACCGTCGAGAATCATCGCGACGACCATGTCGCGGAGCTGGCGGTAGATCGGCTGATTATCATTCCACTCAGGATCCATCGGTTTTCACGCTCGCTCCGGCGCGGGATATTTCCCGCCCCTGTTTGAATGAGCGCCGGCATCGATCAGCGCCACATCGGTGTTATAGTTGACTATATCACCAAGCGCAAGTCGCTTCTCGCGAAGGCTGGAAACGCGCGTCAATCGCGCGAACTGCGCCTTAATCCCTATCCGCTAGACCGAAATTATAAGGGGCCGCTCCATCGATGCCCCTGCTGCAAGCTCATAGGGGCTCGCGGGCTTCCAGGGAGGGGGCGATGGAACATCGGCATATCAGCTTTGGCCTCGGCGCGCGTCGATCCCCGGTGGTCGCCTCGCTGTCGCTGACGATGCTTTGCGTGCTGTGGCTGCTCAGCGGCCGTCGGCCAAACAACAGCGATAGCATTCTTGAGAGACGACCTCAGTCCTGAGTGCGGCGCCGGCCCGTCAGCTTGGGCGCCAAGCCCTCATTCCCTCTGTCCGCGCCCGCACGTCCGGCGAGCCGAGACAGGTGGCGACGGCTTCATAGCCCGGCGCGCCAGGATAGGGCGCAACCCCCATCGGCGGACTGTGGTTCGCAGGGCAGAAGATGATCGTCTCATGGGGCCCAACGGCGGCGAGATCCAGGATCGCACAGGACCGGGTCATCAGGAACAACGGCCGCGCGGCCGAATCCCGCCGGCGCAGGTGGGCGATCAGGGCCTCCTGCGAGGCCTGATCCAGCCCCTCCTCCACCATGTCGACCACCAGGATCGCCGGGCCATCCATTTCCAGACCGGCCAAGAGGACGACCAGAGCATCGTTTTCGGTCGCGCCGTCCTCGGCCAGCCAGGACAGGGCCTGATCGACCCGAACCTTCAGCGCCGGATCGGCGTCCATCCGCGCTCGCGCTTCGCCGGCGCCGTTGGCCGCGCGCTCCATCGGCAGGAAGGCGGCGCCCGGCAAGGTCTCCGCCAGGCGCATGGCCAACCGCGTCTTGCCGCTGCCCAGCGGGCCAATGATGTAGTTCAACGACCGGATATCACGCAGCTCGAACAGCTCGCCGCCCCAAGGCCACGGCAGCTCGAAGGAAACCTTGACCTTGGGTGGCGCCTCGACCAGCCCCGCCAGCTCACCTACCGTCGGCGCTTCGCCGCGCGCGAGACTGGCGCGAAGATCGCGAACCTTTTCGATAGAGCCAGCGATATTGCGGACTTGGCCTTCAAGACCGGCCTGATGCGCGGCCAGCGCAGGCTCGAGCGTTTGAGCGTCGCCATCCAAGACCTTGGCCACACCCGCCAGGCTGAGCCCGAGCGCACGCAGGGCTGCAATCTCGGCGGCGCGGGCCATTTCGGCCGGCCCGTAGGCCCGCCAACCGGCGCTGGTGCGGATTGGCGCGACTAGACCGCGCTGCTCGTAAAGCCTGAGGGCCTTGGCGGAAACACCGAGCCGGCGGGCGGCTTCAGCAGGATGGATAAATTCGGCGGAAGCGTTCACGACTCACCTCGTTGTTGCTGACCGCGACATCTATCGGGCTGGCCCCAGGGGCTGGGTCAAGGCGTCTGTTCAAAGACACGCGAGCTGCGCGCCAGTCGTCAGATCAGCGCCTCGGCGACCAGCGCCTGAGACGTGGCTTGGTAAGGCGTCATCCCCTCCTGCATCATCCGCTGGATCAGGCCGACAAACAAAAGGTCGTGCTCGGGGTCGATCCAGAACCAGGTGCCCGCGGCGCCATCCCACTGGTAGGTCCCACGCCCCACCGGCGAGCCCGCCGCCTTGGGGTCCATGAACACCGCGCCGTTGAAGGCGTATCCCCTCCCCGGCCCGATCCTTTGTGCGCCGGCGATGAAGCCGTGGTCGATCAGCGACTGAGGCAGATGGTTTTGTGTCATCAGCTCGACCGACGCCGACTGGATCACCCGCACCCCATCCAGCTCGCCCTTGTTCAACAGCATCTGGGCGAAGCGGGCGTAGTCGATGGCGGTGGAATAGAGCCCGCCACCGCCGGACGGCAGCTTCGGGATGGTCTTGCCGTCGCGCTTGAAGCCGGGGAAGTCCAGCACCGTCAGCTCGGGAACGCCAAAGTACATATGGTAGAGGGTGGTCAGGCGGGGCTGTTTCGGCGCCGGCACGTAGAAGTCCGTGTCGATCATGCCCAGCGGCCCAAATAGGGTCTCGCGCATGAAGTCGGGCAGGCTCTGGCCCGACAGCTTCTCGATGATGGCCCCCTGCAGGTCCATGCTCAGGGAATAGCGAAACAGGCTTCCGGGCTGATAGGCCAGCGGGACCGAGGCGACCCGGCGCGACATTTCCGCCAGGCTGTCGGCCTCCCAGACGCCTTTGGCGATATAGCCCGCGTCCGTGGGGTCGTGCGGCCCAAGGCCGATGCCATAGCCGAAGCCGGCGGTGTGGGTCATCAGTTCGCGCAAGGTCGGCGGATGGTCGGGCGCCTCGCCTTCGGGCCCCTGCAGGTCAGCGAACTCCGGCAGGTGTTTGGCGATGGGATCGTCCGGCGACCACAGGCCGCGATCGTACAGCACCATCATCGCCGCCGCCGTGATCGGCTTGGTCATCGAGAAGATGGCAAAGATGGAGTCCTTGGCCAGCGGCTCACCAGCCGCCAAATTCTTCAGGCCCATCGCCTCGAAGTGAGCGACCTTGCCGCGCCGCGCCACCAACACCACCGCCCCGGCCAGCTGTTTGGCGTCGATCTGCTCTGCGATCATCGCATCGACCTGCGCAAGGCCCGCCGACGACAGGCCGACGATTTCAGGATCGGTCGTTTCAAGGATCGCGCTCATGGACAAACTCCGGACTACGGTCTTCCAAACTTAACGGAAGTTGATGATGTGACCATGGGCGATGGGCGATCCGCATGCCTCATCGACCGGTTTCCCATGTTCCCCGCAACCCCATCGCGATAAGCGGTACGAACACCGATGGCGAGCGCTGGCTTAAACACGATGCGAAGACTCGACCGATGGACCGTAGCGACCGTGCTGGCTGTGCTCGCCGTGCTGATCACCGCCTCTCGACCGTCCGCGACCACCCTCGCCTTCTACGCGCCGTGGGACCCGCAGTCAGTGATTTCCATGCAAGGCCACGCGGGCCAGATCGACATTCTTGCGCCGGCGTGGATCAGCGTGACGGGCCCAGACGATAATATTCAGCAGTCGGATGATCTCGCGGCGCGAACAACATTGAGCGCGCTTCATCGCTCGCCAACCCTTTTGCCCGTGCTCCAGAACGCACGCGACGGCGTCTGGCACGGCGCCGACGCGGCGGCTCTGCTGGCGCATCCGGCGCGGCGCAAGGCGCTGCTCGACCGGCTCGAACGTGACATTGCGGTGTCCGGCGGGTCGGGTCTGATATTCGACCTGGAGGATTTGCCGACCCGCGCCCAGCCTGGCTACCTGTCCCTGTTGGCCGAGGCCCGTGCGCGGTTCGCGCCGCGCCACTGGCGGGTTGGTGTCTCCGTTCCCGCCAACGATTCCGACTGGGACCTCGCCGCCTATGGCCAGGCCGCCGATCTGATCGTCCTGATGGCCTATGACGAGCACTGGCCCACCGGCGCGCCAGGGCCGATCGCCTCGCCGGCCTGGTTCGCCGCGGCGGTAAAGCAGGCCAGCGATCAGATTCCAGTATCCAAGCTGGCGGTCGGCCTGGCCTCCTATGGCTACGACTGGCCGGCGGGCGGTGTCGCCAGACCGTTGTCCGTTATTGAGGCCAAGGCCCTGGCCGCCAGGGTCCGCGCCACGCCCACCCGGTCCGCGCCGGGCGCCGAGCCGCACTTCAGCTACACCGCCCGCGGCGTTCGCCACCAGGTCTGGTTCGTCGACGCCCAGGCCAGCCACGCCCAAGCCGATCTCGCACAAAGCCTGGGCGTCAGCACCCTGGCGCTATGGCGGCTAGGCTCGGAGGACCCCGATCTCTGGCGCTGGTTCGGCGGATCGGGACGATAGGCGAGACGCACGGTCTTCCCCGCCTCATTCTCCGCGAGTATATGCACTCTACATGCCAAAACACTGGCAGGAAGGCGCCCGGCGCGACCCGGCGAGCTATTCAAGGGAGTTCGATCATGGCCCCACCGTCAGGTGAAGATTTTCAGGGCGTCATCGGCCGCACCTATGACGAGTCCAAGCCCTGGTGGCCGCCGGCCAAGTTCGCCAAGGACGCCCCGAACGTTGTCATGGTGGTGCTGGACGACACCGGCTTCTCACACTTCGGCTGCTACGGCTCCAGCATCCACACCCCGAACATCGACGCCCTGGCCGCCGGCGGCCTGCGCTTCACCGGCTTTCACACCACCGCCCTCTGCTCCCCCACCCGCGCCTGCCTGATGACCGGCCGGAACCACCACGCCGTCGGCATGCGCGCCGTCTCCAACTTCGACACGGGCTTTCCAAACATGCGCGGGGCGATCCCACGCTCGTCCGCGACCCTGGCGGAAATCCTGCGCGACAACGGCTACGCCACTTTCGCCACCGGCAAATGGCATCTGGCGCCGATGGCCGAATGCAGCGCCGCCGGCCCCTTCACCAACTGGCCGCTGCAGAAGGGGTTCGACCGCTACTACGGCTTTCTGCAGGGCGAGACCGACCAATTCTTCCCCGAACTGACGCATGACAATCACTTCGTCGACGCGCCAGGCGGCCCCGAAGACGGCTACCACGTGTCGGAGGACATCACCGACCGCTCGGCCGGCATGATCCGCGACCTGACCTCCCTGGCGCCCGAACGGCCCTTCTTCCTCTACCTGGCGTACGGCGCCATGCATGCGCCCCACCAGGCGCCGCAGGCCTATCTCGACAAATATCGCGGCCGGTTCGACGCCGGGTGGGACGTCGAACGCGAAGCCTGGTTCGCAAAGCAGAAGGCGCTGGGCGTCATCCCGCCGGGCACGAAGCTCACCCCGCATAACCCGGGCGTCAAACCCTGGAGAGAGCTTTCCGATGACGAACAGCGTTTCGCCTGCCGCCTGCAGGAAGCCTTCGCCGCCATGCTGGAACACACGGACGCCCAGATCGGGCGACTGATCGACTTCCTGAAGTCCATTGGCCAGTGGGACAACACCCTGTTCATCGTGCTTTCCGACAACGGCGCCAGCCAGGAGGGCGGACCGACCGGCACGATGGACGAGGTCAAATACTTCAACGGCATTCCCGAGAAGGTGGCCGAATCCGTCCTGCGTCTGGACGATATCGGCGGCCCCAACAGCCACAGCAATATTCCCTGGGGCTGGGCCCAGGCGGGCAACACGCCGCTGAAGTGGTACAAGCAGAACACCCACGGCGGCGGCGTGCGCGATCCGTTGGTGATGCACTGGCCTGCCGGTTTGAAGACCACCGGCGGCGTCCGCCCGCAATTCTGCCACGCCATTGACCTGGCGCCGACCATTCTGGACGCCATGGGCATACCCCAGCCAGAGGTGGTCGCCGGCATTTCGCAGACCCAAGTGCATGGGATCAGCCTGACGCCGACCTTCGAGGACCCCGCCGCCACGCTGGATCGCGGACCGCAGTATTTCGAGATGCTAGGCCATCGCGGCATCTGGAAGGACGGCTGGAAGGCGGTCACCCATCATGAGTCCGGCAAGCCGTTCAACGACGATCGCTGGGAGCTCTACCATCTCGCCGACGACTTCTCGGAATACGACGATCTGGCCGAGCGCGAGCCGGCCAAGCTCAAGGAGCTGATCGACCTCTGGTGGACGGAGGCGGAGAAGCATGGCGTCTTGCCATTGGACGATCGCGCCGCCTTCGCCCTGTTCGCCGCATCGCGCAGGCCGGGGCTTCCGTCTGCCCGGAGCCGGTTCGTCTATCATCCGCCGATCTCGCATATTGTCGCCGACGCCTGCCCGCCGGTGGCCCGGGGCTGGACCACGATCATCGCCCTCAATCACCCAGCGGCCGGTGGTGATGGCGCCCTTGTAGCGAGAGGCAGCCTGAACAGCGGCTTTGCGATCTATGTGAAGAACGGCCGGTTGACCTTCGACTACAACGAATTCCATGCTCACACGCGATTGACCGCGGTGGAGCCGCTGTCGCCCGGCGATCACGAGATCGTCCTGAAGGTGACGCGAAGCGGCGATGGCGGCGCCGAGGCTGTGCTGGCGGTCGATGGCGAGACGGTGGCCGAGGGCCGCATTCCGCGCCTGCTGTTCATGCTCTCGACCCTGGGCATGGACCTCGGCCGCAGCGCTACGCCGGTGAATAGCGACTACATCGCGCCGTTCGCCTATGGCGGCGCGTTGAAGACGGTGACCTTCGATATTCCGGGCCTGGCGGCCATGGGCGAGATGATGGCGCAGGTGCGCGCGGAGATGACCCGGCAATAGACGCGCTCATTTCCATGGCCACGGTTGGGGTTGGCGCTTCGAATGCCTAGCTACGCTGATCGTCGAAGCCCTCGGAGCCGCCCTTGTCCTCTCCTGCCCTGCTGTCGCCCTTCACGGTCTCCGGCCTGACGCTGAAGAACCGCATCGTCGTCTCGCCCATGTGCCAGTACAGCGCCGTCGATGGCGTGGCGCAGGACTGGCACCTGGTTCACCTGGGCCGGTTTGCCCTCGGCGGCGCGGCGCTGGTATTCGTCGAGGCGACCGGCGTCGAGGCGCGGGGTCGGATCAGTCCGGGCGACATGGGGATCTGGAACGATGACCAGGCCCGCGCCCTGGCTCGCATCGCCGACTTTCTCAAGGCCAACGGCGCGGCGGCCGGCATCCAGTTGGCCCACGCCGGGCGCAAGGCTTCCACCCGCCGCCCCTGGGATGGCGGCGCCGAGCTGAACGCCGAGGATGCCGCCAAGGGCGAGCCGGCCTGGGAGACCCTGTCACCCAGCGCCATCCCCTTTTCCGACACCTATCCCAAACCCAAGGCCATGAGCTTAGCCGACATCGCTGAGGTCATCGTGGCCTTCCGCGAGGCGGCGCGCCGGGCCAATGACGCTGGCTTCGACGTGGTTGAGATACACGCCGCCCACGGCTATCTGCTGCACGAATTCCTGTCGGCGCTGGTCAACCACCGCACCGACGCTTATGGCGGCGACTTGGCCGGGCGGATGAAATTCCCGCTGGAAGTGATTGAAACCGTTCGCGCCGTCTGGCCAAAGCACAAGCCGCTGTTCCTGCGCGTGTCGTCCAGTGACTATGTCGATGGCGGCGTGACCATCGACGACACGGTCGTCTTCGCCAAGGCCGCCAAGGCGCTAGGCGTCGACGTGGTCGACTGCTCGTCCGGCGGCAACACCCCGGTCCCGCCCAAGCTCTCCCCCGGATATCAGGTCCCCTACGCCGAGGCTGTGCGCAAAGGCGCCGATGTCGCCACCATGGCCGTGGGCCTGATCCTAAATGCAAAGCTGGCCGAGGAGATCGTCTCCTCGGGCAAGGCCGATCTGGTCGCCCTCGCCCGCCCCGCGCTGGAAGATCCTAACTTCGCCATCCATGCGTCGACCGCACTCACCGGAACGCCGGACTACGGCCTGGCGCCAACGCCCGCGAAGAGCGGCCTGGACCGTCTGGCCCAGTCGTTAAGGCATATGGAGAAGGCCTAGAGCGCAGTCCAACGGCCGGCGCTTGCCCCCTCCGTCGGCTTCGCCGCCACCTCCCCCGTTTCGCTTCGCTCACAAGGGAGGAGAAACGCGCTCTGACTTCTCCTCCCATGCAAGCGAAGCGCAGCGGGGGAGGTGGCGCGGCGTGCAGCGAAGCGGAGCGACGTAACGGAGGGGGCGAGCACCGGCCGACGTTGACCCTCCTGGTCTCCTACGGCCGCCCAGCGCGTGGACTGTCGACCGTCGAGATCAGGATCTTGCCGTTCGCCGCTTCGGAGGCGTGAGCGCCGGAGCCGCCGGCGGTCAGCATGAAGAGGGTCTTGCCGTCGTCCCCGCCCAGCATGCAGGCGAAACAGGGCGCGCCGGTGTCGATCACCTCCAGCACCTCGCCGCCCTCGGCGATCAGGGCGCATTCGGGCGCGGTGGCGTTGGCGATCCACACCGCGCCGTCGGCATTGAGGCAGATCCCGTCAGGCACGCGCGCGCCGGTGGGCGCCCAGACGCGGCGATTGCTCAGGGCGCCATCCGAGCCGATGTCGAAGGCGGTCAGAACGCAGGCAAAGGTTTCGGCGATGATCATGGTCTTGCCGTTTGGCGTGATCACCGTCCCGTTCGGGAAATGCATGTCGGACGCAGCGACGCTGACGGCGCCGTCCGGCGCGACACAGGCGAGCTTGGCCGTCACATGGTCGGTGAATATGGACGCCGCGCCGCGCGAGGCTATCTCCCCATCCAGGTCGAAGCCGAAATTGCCGACATAGGCGCGGCCTGATGCGTCCACCACCATGTCGTTACAGTGGAAGGTGGCGATGTGGCCCAGGTCGGCGTGGACGCTGATCTTGCCGTCGGCGGTGCGGCGCAGCAGCTGGCGCTTGGTCATCGACACGATCAGCATCGAGCCGTCCGGCATCCAGCCGAGGCCCGAGGGCTGGTCGTCGATCTCGAATTCCGTCCTGACATCGCCGGCGAGCGACACCGATTTCACCGCATGGGCATAGAAGTCGCTGAACCACAGCCGGCCGTCATGCCAGCGCGGCCCCTCGCCGAAATAGATCCCGTCCGCGAGCACCTTCGTCGAGCGTGTCATGGCGTCTCGTCCCTTGTCCGTGTTGTTGTCTTGCCAGCGCAAATGCCGGGCGGCGCGGCGAACTGCAAGCACCGCGTTCAGGACGCGCTCGCCTGCGCCGCTTCCCGCGCCCGGCCCCGCGCTCGGGCGCGCACGACATACCAGACGTTCCAGGCGATGATCAGTCCCGCGAGCCCATAGCTGATCGGGCCGTTGATCAGCAGATAGGTCTTGATCGAAACCATGAAGACCAGGGCGCAACAGACGCCGCAGACGGCCACGAGGCCCGCGCCCCAAACCACCGTGCAGACGGCCATCACCCGCCGGACGTGGACGTTGTCACGCACCGCCTCCAGCTCCGCCGCCCCGTCCGGACCCTTGCGCAGCATGCTGGCCCGCGCCAGCTCATAGACCACCGGCTTGCCGACGGCGGCCGAGCCGAGAAACACTAGACCGATCAGGCCCGTGACCAGGTTCTCGCGCAGCTGCAACACCTTGACCCCGCCGCCGCCGATGAAGGCCACAAGCGACAGCACGATGCCGGCAATCACCAGAACGGACATCGCGTCGACCTTCCGCAACCGCGCAAATTCGACAATCGACCAGAGGATCGGCGGGATCGAAGACGCCATCAGAGCCTTCACGTCTCCGAGGCTCACGCGCCAATGGTCATAGATCAGGAACGGAAGCACGAAGTTGACCAACACCTCCAGCCCAAGCTTCAGCCCATGAGCGCGGAGATAGGCGACAGCCTGGATCAGTCGGGGGTCCATGGACCTCAATTGATGGCCGTTCGGCATCAAACTCAATGGCCTCGACTACCTCGACTAGGCCGAGCCTTAGCCGCGACCTAGCTTCCTAGGTCGCCGCAAATACATGCGCGATCTTGGCCGCCAACCTCAGCGTCCCACCGGCCTGCACGCCGGCAACCTCTTCCCGCGCGAAGTCGGCTTCGATGCGGCGCCCTGTGGCATCCGCGCCTTCGACGCGGCTGATCGGGCCCTGGGTGACGATGCGGCTCACGCGCAGCTCGAACCCCTCCCCCGCCGGAGCCTTGGCCAGGTCGTAGGGGCGGATGAAGGCGGTGGCGTCGCCGTCGGCGACGCCTGGCGCCGCGAGGCGGATTGGGCCGGAGGTGAAGACGCCGCTCTCGACCTTGCCCTCGAACCGATTGGCCTCGCCGACGAAGCCACAGACGAAGGCGTTGGCGGGGTGGTCGTGGACCTGGTCGGGGGTTCCCACCTGCTGGATCTGGCCGAGATTCAGGATCGCCACGCGGTCGGCCAGCTCCAGCGCCTCTTCCTGGTCGTGGGTGACGAAGATGGTGGTCACGCCGGTGGCGTCGTGGATGCGGCGCAGCTCTCGGCGCAGCGACTTGCGCACCGTGGCGTCCAGGGCGCCGAAGGGTTCGTCCAGCAGCAGCACCTTGGGCGAAACCGCCAAGGCGCGCGCCAGGGCCACCCGCTGGCGCTGGCCGCCGGACAGTTGGTTGGGGAAGCGTTTGCCCAGGCCATCGAGCTCGACCAACTTGAGCAGCTCGTCCACCCGCCGGTTGATCTCCGCCCGCGGCGGCTTGTCGGCGCGCTTGCGCACGTCCAGGCCGAAGGCGACGTTGCGCGCCACGCTCATGTGCTTGAACAGGGCGTATTGCTGGAACACGAAGCCGATCTGCCGCGCGGCGGCATGGGCGAAGGTCACGTCCGCGCCATCGAACAGCACCTGGCCGTCGTCAGGAAACTCCAGGCCCGCGATGGTGCGTAGCAGCGTGGTCTTGCCCGACCCCGATGGCCCAAGCAGCGCCAACAGCTCGCCGTCCTCGATCTCGAGGCTGACGCCGTTCAGGGCCGGATAGCGGCCGAACCGCTTCTCGATCTGGCGGATGGAGATGGTCATGAGGGCCTTACTTGGGAGCGCTATGCACGGACGGGCTAAGCTCCAGGAGGGTCTTCAGCACCAGGGTGACGATGGCCAGGAGGCACAGCAGGGCGGCGACCGCGAAGGCGCCGACGAAGTTGTAGTCGTTGTACAGGATTTCGATGTGCAGCGGCATGGTGTCGGTCAGACCGCGGATGTGGCCGGACACCACCGATACCGCGCCAAACTCCCCCATCGCCCGCGCATTGCAGAGCAGGACGCCATAGAGCAGGCCCCAGCGGATGTTGGGGGCGGTGACCAGCATGAAGGTGACGAGGCCGGAGGCGCCCATGGAGACGGCCGCCTCCTCCTCCGCCACGCCCTGTTCCTGCATCAGCGGGATCAGTTCGCGGGCGATGAAAGGGAAGGTCACGAACACCGTGGCCAGGACGATCCCCGGCAGGGCGAAGACGATCTTGATGTTGTGATCGATCAGCCAGTCGCCGAACCAGCCCTGGGCCCCGAACACCAGGATGAAGATCAGCCCCGCGACCACCGGCGAGACCGAGAACGGCAGGTCGATCAGGGTGATCAGGAAGCTCTTTCCCGGAAAGTCATGCTTGGAGATGGCCCAGGCGGCGCAAAGGCCGAAGGCGGCGTTGAACGGCACGGCGATGGCCGCCACCAGCAGGGTCAGCTCGATGGCGGCGATCGCGTCCGGGTCGCGAATGGCGTCCAGCGCCACGCCCAGACCCTTGCTGAGCGCCTCGGCGAACACGCTCACCAACGGTAGGATCAGGACCAGGGCCAGGAAGGTCAGGACCAGGCCAAGGATGCTCCACCGGACCCATGCAGGGTCCTGGGTCGCGCTTTGAAAACGGGTCGGCGCGGCGCTCATGCGTAACGCCTCGACCAGGCCTGGATGACGTTGATCACCAACAGCATGATGAAGGAGGCCGCCAGCATGACCACGGCGATGGCGGCGGCCTCGCGGTACTGGAACTGCTCCAGCTGGATCACGATCAACAGCGGCGCGATCTCGGTCTTGTAGGGCGAGTTGCCGGCGATGAAGATCACCGAGCCGTACTCCCCCACCCCGCGCGCGAAGGCTAGGGCGAAGCCGGTCAGCCAGGCGGGACCGAGCGCCGGCAGCACGACGCGGGTCAGGGTCTTGAAGCGGCTGGCGCCCAGGCTGGCGGAGGCTTCCTCCACATCGGCCGACAGGTCGCGGATCACCGGCTCCAGGGTGCGCACCACGAACGGGAGGCCGATGAAGGTCAGGGCGACGACGACGCCGAGGGCGGTATAGGCGATCTTGATCCCGAACGGGGCGATGGCGCCGCCCACCCAGCCGTTGTCGGCATAGAGGGAAGCCAGGGCGATGCCGGCCACCGCCGTCGGCAGGGCGAACGGCAGGTCGACCATGGCGTTGATGATCGCCTTGCCGGGAAACTCATAGCGAACCATCGCCCAGGCGGTGATCAGGCCAAACAGGCCATTGATGAGGGCGGCGATCAGCGACGTGCCAAAGGACAATCGATAGGCGGCGATGGCGCGGGGCGAGAAGCCGGCGTCCAGGAAGCCGCTCCACCCCAGTCCGGCCGCCTTGATGGCCACGGCCGAAAGCGGGATCAGCACCACCAGCGACAGGATGGTCAGGGTCACGCCCAGGGTCAGGCCGAACCCGGGAATCGCCGAACGGCGACGCCAGAACGGCCGGCGAGGCCCCGCACGACGCGGACCCGCGTCAGTGGCGGTCGCAGCACTCATGATTACTCCCGGAGCTCAGCCGCGCTCATATCTCCATTATACCAGTGGGCAATGCAGAATTCTTTCGGCGCGAGTCAGCTTTCCTCGAACCGCAGTCCGGATACGCGCCGACACGAGCCAAGACATAGAAATAGCCGTATAATTTCAAATATATAATTCACCGCGACCCCGCTCCTCGCCCGAAAGGCAACACCTGCTGAATAATATTCATTCAATAATGCATGTACGTTGACGAAGCTGCAGGCTTCAGGCAAGCACCCCTCACGGCGACGCAAGAGCGCCGATGCATCGTCATTCGACGAAGGGGGAAACCAGATGACTCAGCGCCTTTTGCTATCGACCGTCTCGTTGGCGGCACTCGCCATCGGCGGCGCGGCGCATGCCCAGACGGCGGCCAGCACGGCCGCCTCGACCCAGGTTCAAGAAGTTGTGGTCACGGCCGAGCGCCGCTCGGTCAACCTGCAGAAGGCCGCCGTTTCCGCCACCGTACTGACGGGCGCGGACTTGGTGAAGAAGGGCGTGGTCGGCGTCGACCAGCTCCAATTCATCTCGCCGGACCTGACCGTGAATGACTTCGGCCAGGGCAATCTGTTCAACATCCGCGGCATCGGCCGGTCCAACGGCAGCAGCACGGTCCAGTCGGGCGTGGTCACCTATCGCGACGGCGTCGCCACCTTCCCCGGCTACTTCCAGTCCGAGCCCTATTACGACATCGCCAACCTCGAAGTGTTGCGCGGCCCGCAGGGCACCTTCGCTGGCCAGAACGCCACCGGCGGCGCGGTCTTCGTCACCGAGGTCGATCCCAGCCTGGCGGCCGGCTATCACGGCTACCTGCAAGCTCAGTACGGCGCCTACAATGACTATGGCGTCCAAGGCGCGATCAACATCCCGATCAGCGACACCCTGGCGCTGCGGGTGGCCGAGAACACCGAATACCGCAGCAGCTTCTACAGCATCACGGGTCCCCACACCGGCAACCCCGGCAGCCTGGCCGAGAACAGCGCGCGGGTCAGCCTGCTGTGGGAGCCGACCAGCCACTTCAAGCTGCTGCTGAAGGCGGATTCCAGCGACGTCAGCACCGGAGGCTATGCGGCCGACCCGGCGACCTCGACCGAAAACCTCTTCCACATCACCAACAACGCCTACAACGAAGCCCGGGACGACTTCGGCCGTGTCGTGCTCAACATGGCCTACACCTTCGACAACGGCATGATCCTGCGGTCGATCTCCGGCTACCAGAAGGGCACCACGACCGCGGCGTTCGACTATGACGGCACCGACGCGGCCAGCGACACCTTCATGGATCGCGGCGACGAGAGCGTCTATTCCGAGGAGATCAACCTGATCTCACCGGACACCGGCCCCCTGACCTGGGTCGGCGGCGTCTACTACCAGTACGACCTGACCACCTTCCCGTCCGGCCATTTTGCGACGGTCGAACCCGTCGGCGGCGGTTACGCCCTCAACATCACCCTGAACGGCAATAATCCGGAGACAACCAAGGCCGTCTTTGGCCAGGTCAGCTACAAGATCACCCCGGCCCTCCAGCTTCAGGTCGGCCTGCGCTATACCGACTTCACCCAGCAGAACGACGCCGTCGCCGCGCTGATCGAGACCACGCCATTTCCGGCGCCGTTCAATAGCATTCCGCTGCTGGTCGAGCCGCAGCACGCGACCGAGGAAGACAGCAAGCTAACCGGCAAGATCGCGCTGAACTGGACGCTCGATCGCGACAACTTCCTCTATGCCTTCGCCGCGACCGGCCACAAGGGCGGCGGCATCAACGGCCCGAACACCGCCGGTACGACGCCGACGGAGTTCAGGCCGGAAGACGTCACGGACTACGAACTTGGCTGGAAGTCGACCCAGATGGATGGGCATCTGCGCACCCAGCTGGACGGCTTCTACAGCGAGTACACCAACTTCCAGGTCAGTATCGAAAATCCGAACACACCGACTATCAGCGATATCGAAAACATCTCCTCGGCCACCAAGATCTACGGTGTAGAGGGCTCGGCCCAGGCCGTTTTCGGCGACCTGTCGTTCGACCTCGGCGCCGCCTATCTGCACTCTGAACTCGGCAACTTCTCCGCCACCAATCCGTCCGACCTGCCGGCCGGGGTCCAGAACCTGAGCGGCAAATCCACCAGCTACGCGCCGGCATTCACCGGCAACATCGGCGGCCAATATATCTTCCATCTGGCCAACGACATCTCCCTGACGCCGCGTGTGGACTACTCGCACACCGACGCTCAGTGGGGGACGCTGTTCGAGGACGCAGCGGTTGGCGACCGCCTGCCGGCTCGCAACATCGTCAATGCCCAGGTCAATTTGGAGCACAACGGCTGGCTGCTGACCGCCTACGCCACCAACCTGACCAATGACGAGTATGTCGCGGCGGTGGGCAACAACCTCCGCTACGCCGGTCCCCCCCGCCAGTACGGCATCCGCCTGCGGAAGTCGTTCTAGTCGTGCAACAGTTGGACGGATCCGCCTCGCGCACCTCCCCGCGCTGGCGCGGATCCGTCCTTTGCCGACCGTCGACGCGCCCTGCCCGCCATGGTTGGGCAAGATCGACAAGTTCCGGCCGCTGGCCGACTATGGATGGGCCTGTCGTGGCGTCGCTTTACGAAACAGGCGGCGTCAGCGATCAACGGGACTCAGAACCCGCCCGAGAGACAACCGCCATGCCGCCATCGCCCGTCGCTAAACCCAAGCGATCGAAAGCTCAGCAGCGCGCTGAAAGTCTGGAACAAATTCTGGATGCTGCCGAATACCTGTTCTCGAAGCGCGGCATCTATGGCGTGACCTTGAAGGACGTCGCCCAGCGCGTCGGCGTACACACCTCGCTGCTGCACTACTATTTCGAGGACAAGCGCGATCTATTCGATGCGGTGGTCAAACGCCGCGCACCGCGCACCGCCGAAGGGCGCATGCAGGCGATGGACGCCTACGAACGTCAAGCCAATGGCCAGCCGACCGTCGAGGGCGCGCTCCACGCCTACCTCGACACCGACCTCGATCTCTACATCAACGGCGGCGAGGGCCTGCGCAACTATGCCGCCATGGGCGCCATTATCGCCAACACCGCCGAAGGCGCCGAGGTGCTGGACACCCATTTCGACGCCGTGGTCCTGCGCCTGCTGGGCTTGCTGAAACAGGCGATGCCGGACTGCTCCGACGAAGACATCTTCTGGGGCTACCACTTCGTCAGCGGCGCCCTGATGCTGACTCTGGCGCGCACCGGGCGGATCGACAAACTATCCGGCGGGCTCTGCCGCTCCGACGACTATGCCGCCGTCAAGGCGCGCATGGCGACCTTCATGGCCGGCGGCTTCATCGCCACCTGCCGAGCGCGGGCGGAAGCGCGGACGTCGGAAAACCAAGCGGCGGACATTTGATAGCGGCGCGCCATCATAGCCGAGAGGCGATCGTCCATGACCGTGCTTAGCCCCGCCGTCGTCATCGACGATGCGCCTATCTCGGAGCGCGCCAGCGCCTGGGGCGTGGTGCTGTTGCTGGCGCTGACCCTGTTCGGCGGGGCGATGATGTTGACGCTGCTGGCGCCGTTGCAGGAAGCCGCCAAGCAAGACTTGAAGCTTTCGGATTTCAACATCAGCTTTGTCCAGGGCGTGGCGTCGGCGGCCCCCGTGGCCATTCTGGCCATACCGCTGTCGTGGCTGATAGATCATGGAAACAGGATGCGGTTGCTGATCGCCCTGTTCGCCATCAGCGTGATCGGCACCTTCTGGACGGCTTTCGCCACCGGCCTGGTCAGCCTGTCTTTCGCCAGGATGCTCGCCTCCCTGGGCGCCACCTGTGCGATCTCGGCGATCATTTCTTTATCCGCCGACCTATGCGCCCCAGGCAAACGCGGGCGGGCTATCGTCATCCTCGGGCTGGGCACCTATGCCGGCGCCGCGGCGGCCTTCGCATTGGGCGGGATTTTGCTGAACAGGCTTGGCGCCCATCCCATCGCCCTGCTCGGTCGGATGGCGCCCTGGCGCGCGACGCATCTTGTACTGGGCTGCGCCGCGATGCTGCTGCTCTTTCCACTCATCTTTCTTCGTGAGCCTGCGCGCCACGAGGTCGAGGTGAAGACCGCGGCCGTGGGGCCGGCCTTCCGGGCGCTCTGGACCAAGCGGGGTTTCCTCTTCCCCCTGTTCGCCGGCCAATTGGGCGTGACCATGGCTGACACCGCCGCAAGCATCTGGGCCTCGCCGGTCCTGATCCGCGACTTTCACCTGCAGCCGGCCCAGTTCGCCGGCTGGGTTGGCGGGATGCTGTTCGTCGCCGGCGTGATCGGCTCGGTGATTGGCGGCCTGATGGCGGACTGGGGTCATAAGACCGGACGGCGAGGCGGCCTGCTGTTCAGCGCGGTGATCGCCACGGCGATCGGCATTCCGGCCGCCTTCTTCCCGATCATGCACACGGTTGGCGGCTTCCAGATCCTGTTTTTCCTGCTGCTCTTCAGCGGCACCGTCACCGCCGTGGTCGCCTCGACCGCCGTCACGGTCTTGATCCCCAACGAAGAGCGCGGCGCCTGTATGGCGGCCTTTGGCATAATCAGCTCGCTGGTCGGCAAGAGCCTTGCGCCCATGATCGTGACCATGGGCAGCCTTGCCCTAGGCGGCGAGAAGCATCTGGGCGGCGCCTTGGCGGTTACCGGCGTGGTGACTGGGGTGATCTCCCTCGTGGGCTATGTGCTGGCCATGCGCCACGCCCCTCTCAGCGCCACCGATCCGGGCCTTGCGCACGCCTGACGCTCCCTCATTCGACAAGGATTTCTCCATGCCCTTCGCCACGAACAAAGGCGTCCGCCTCCACTGGGATGAGAAGGGTCAGGGCACGCCCGTCCTGCTGGTGATGGGCCACCGCTACTCCTCGGCCATGTGGTACCCGATGATCCCGGCGCTCGCCGCCGAACACCGGGTCGTCTGGTTCGACAATCGCGGCACGGGCCAGAGCGATGCGCCTCGCAAGGCCACCGTCGAGGATTTGGCCAACGACGCTTTTGCGGTGATGGACGCCGCGGGAATCGAGCGCGCCCACCTGTTTGGCGTCTCCATGGGCGGCGGCGTTGTCCTGGAGATGGCGATGCGCCAGCCCCAGCGGGCGATCTCCCTGATCCCTGGCTGCACGGGCATGCTGACGGCGGAGAAGTCGCGGACACCGGCCTTCGTACGGGCGCTCTATTACCTGCCGCCGTCCATCCTCAAGCTGCTCATGAATCGCCGGGGCGACCATGGCTATGGCAGCGCCGCCACGCCGGAGGCCATAGCTGCGGACCAGGCCGTGCTGTCCAAGGACAAGTTCAGCGTCCCCGGTGTCGTCGCCCAGGCCGCCGCCATCGCCGGCTACTGCACGACCAAGGAGGCGGTCGCCAAGCTGACCATGCCGTCGCTGGTCTTGCACGGCGACGAGGACAGCACCGTCCCCTTCCAGTGGGGCGTGGAACTGGCCGAGACCCTGCCCAACAGCCGCTTCGTCAAGTTCGAGGGCGCCGGCCACAACTTCTTTGTCGCTCGCGGCGATGAAGCCAGGCAGATCGTCGGCGACTTCATCCGCGAAGTCGACGAACGCGGCGCACTGGCCACGGCCAGCTGACACGTCCGCATTAGAAAATTGGTAGGCCGGGAGGGAATCGAACCCTCGACCATTCGATTAAAAGTCGAATGCTCTACCGCTGAGCTACCGGCCCGCATTGGGCGGCCGGAAAGGCTCGCCGAAGCGGCGCGGACCATAGTCGGGCGGCGCCTCAGCGGCAAGCCATCGCGGGGCGGTTGGCGCCATGAGAATGGCCACGCTAGAAAGTCGGTATGCGTCACGCCCTTCCGACCCTTTTGGTGATCTCCACCCTCGGCGGCTGCTCAAGCGAGATGGCGCCGCCAAAGCCCATGCCGGGCCAGCCTCAGCCGACCAATACCCAGGCCGCCGAACAGCGCGTCGGCGGCGCCCTGGCCTCGCCGCTGCACGATGTGAATCTGGTTCGCACCAAGATTCCCGACGTGCTGCTGGACGCCATCGACGCCCCCTACGCCCGGCCGAGGCCAGTGACCTGCATCGAGATCGCCGCCGAGATCGCGCCCCTGGACGACGCCTTAGGCGCGGACCTCGACCGCCCGCCGACCAAGACCAACCCCGGCCTGGTCCACCGCGGCGGCAATCTCGCCGGCGACACCGCGGTGGACGCGCTCCGGGCGACGGCCGAAGGCATCATCCCCTATCGTAGCTGGGTGCGGAAACTCACCGGCGCCGAACAGCACGCCCGGCTGGTGCAGGCGGCGATCGAGGCCGGGGCCATCCGGCGGGCTTATCTGAAAGGCCTGGGCCTGGATCGTCGCTGCCCGAGTTCAGCCACGCCCACCGACGCGGCCCAAAACGCCGTGGCCGGCGCCCAACGCCTGCAACGCGCGGCCGACGCCGCGGCGGCGAGCCGATAGGGCGTGGCTACTTCGCCTGCCGCGCCTTAAACGCCGCGCGCCAGGCGTCGAACCGCCCCTCGGCGATGGCCGCTCGAATCTGAGCCATCATGGCCTGGTAGAAGGCGATGTTGTGCCAGGACAGCAGCACCTGGCCGAGGATCTCCTCGGCCTTCACCAGGTGATGCAGATAGGCCTTGGAATAGTCTCGGCTGGCCGCGCAGTCGCTGTCCGGATCGAGCGGCGCCTCGTCCTCGGCGAACCGGGCCGACTTCAGGGTGATCGGTCCGTCCCAGGTCCAGGCCTGACCGTGGCGGCCGGAGCGCGTCGGCAGGACGCAGTCGAACATGTCGACGCCCCGCGCCACCGCCTCGACGATGTCGATCGGCTTGCCAACGCCCATCAGATAGCGAGGCCGCCGCGGCGGCAACATGGCCGGCGCATAGTCCAGCACCTCGCACATCGCTTCGTGGCCTTCGCCCACAGCCAAGCCGCCGATGGCGTAGCCGTCGAAGCCGATCTCGGTCAGGCGCTCGGACGATTCCTTGCGCAGGGCCTCGATGGTCGAGCCCTGCTGGATGCCGAACAGGGCCTGGCCTTCGCGTTCGCCGAAGGCGGTCTTGCAGCGGGCGGCCCAGCGGGCGGACAGCCGCATGGCCTCGGCCGCCCTCGCCTCCTCGGCGGGCCAAGAGACGCACTCGTCGAGCTGCATGACGATGTCCGAACCGATCAGGTCAGCCTGAATCTCAATGGACCGCTCGGGCGACAGCACGTGCCGCGAGCCATCGATATGGCTCTGGAAGGTCACCGCCTCTTCGTTGATCCGGCGAATCTTCGACAGCGACATGACCTGAAAACCGCCGGAATCCGTCAAGATTGGCCCGACCCAGCCCATGAATTTGTGCAAGCCCCCCAGCCGCGCCAGCCGCTCCGGCGTGGGGCGCAGCATCAGGTGGTAGGTGTTGCCCAGGATGATGTCGGCGCCGGCCGCCTTCACCTGTCCCGTGGTCAGCGTCTTGACCGTGCCGACGGTGCCCACCGGCATGAAGGCCGGCGTGCGGATATCGCCGCGAGCCGTCTGCAACACGCCGGTGCGCGCGGCCCCGTCAGTCGCCTGAATCAGGAAAGGAAATTCGGCCATCAGGTCGTGCGGAAAAGCAGGCTGGAGTCGCCGTAGGAGTAGAACCGATAGGCTGTTTCGATGGCATGGGCGTAGGCCGTGCGCATGGTCTCAAGACCCGCAAAGGCCGAAACCAGCATGAACAGGGTCGATTTCGGCAGGTGAAAGTTGGTCATCAGCACGTCCGCGGCGCGGAAGCGGTAGCCCGGGGTGATGAAGATCGAGGTCTCGGCGGCGAACGGCCGAACCGTCCCGTCCTCGCCCGCCGCGCTTTCGACCAGACGCAGGGAGGTGGTGCCGACGCAGACGATCCGGCCGCCAGCCGCGCGCGCGGCGTTCAGGATGTCAGCCGTGGCCTGTGTAACCTCGCCATATTCCGCGTGCATATGATGCTCGGCCAAGCTCTCCGTCTTCACCGGCAGGAAGGTGCCGGCGCCCACGTGCAGGGTGACGAACTGCAGCCCCACCCCGGCCGCCTTCAGCCGCTCAAGCAGGTCCGGCGTGAAGTGTAGCCCCGCCGTTGGTGCAGCCACGGAGCCGTCCTCGCGGGCATAGACGGTCTGATAGTCGGTCTTGTCGCGTTCGTCCTCGCCCCGCTTGGCGGCGATATAGGGCGGCAAGGGCATCAGGCCACGCTCGGCGATCGCCAGGTCGAGGTCCGGCCCGGACAAATCGAAAGCCAGGGTCACCTCGCCGCCCTCGCCCTTCGCCGTGATCGTGGCGTCAAGCACGCCCAGCAGACAGGCGCGGTCGTCGCGGTCGCCGAACCGAATCCGGTCACCGACCTTCAACCGCTTGCCCGGGCGCATGAAGGCGGTCCAGGCCTGCGGCGACAGCCGCCGATGCAGGGTGGCCTCCACCGCCACCGTGGTCTCTTCGCGCACCCGGCTTCCGAACAGCCGCGCCGGGATGACGCGGGTGTCGTTGAACACCAGCACGTCGCCGGGGCGCAAGAACGCGGGCAGATCGGCGACCGTGCGGTCTTCCAGGCCGGCGCCGGGCCGAACCACCAGCATCCGCGCGCTATCCCGCGGCGACGCCGGCCGCAGCGCGATATGGCTGTCCGGCAGCTCGAAATCGAAGTCGGAGAGTTGCATCAGGTCCAACCCGCTCATCCCCGCCATCGCAGGCATGAGCGGACTAAAGTCACGCGTCCGCCGCGACCTTCAGCGAGACGATCTTGCCGGGCGCGCGCGGCGGCTCGCCCTTGGGCAGGGCGTCGACGTTTTCCATGCCTTCGCTGACCACGCCCCAGACGGTGTACTGATTATCCAGGAAGGTGGCGTCGTCCAGGCAGATGAAGAACTGGCTGTTGGCCGAGTGCGGATTGCTGGTCCGCGCCATCGAGCAGACGCCGCGCACGTGCGGCTCATCGGAAAACTCGGACTTCAGGTTCGGCTTTTCGGAGCCGCCGCCACCGGTGCCGGTGGGATCGCCGCCCTGGGCCATGAAGCCCGAGATCACCCGGTGGAAGACCACGCCGTCATAGAAGCCTTCACGTGCGAGTTCCTTGATCCGCGCCACATGGTTGGGCGCCAGGTCGGGCCGCAGGTCGATGACCACGGGGCCGCTCTCCAGGGTCAGGATCAGGGTGTTTTCGGGATCGGCGGCCATGAATTTCTTCCATGAAAAAGGAGATTTGCCGCGCCTTCTAACCATCCTTTGGGGGTTTGTCGCGGGCAAGGTCGCGCGAAGGCCGACAAGGCGCCTTTGCGTAACGCCGTTCAAGGCCTACATTCCGAGTCCCTGTCCAACAGCTGAAAGGAGGTGGTCCAGTGTCTCATTGTCTCCAACCGTGGTCGCAGAGCGTGACCTGGAGCCTCGATACTGAGGTTCGCGCCTAACAGCGCTGAGTGCTTAAGGCGTAAAGGTTTCGCGATCGGCTTGGGGAAACCCGGGTTTGACCGCGGTACGACGATGGAGGGCCGCCCGAGCGATCGGGCGGCCCTTTTCGTTGCATGAAATCGTCAGTGCGCCAGACGGCCTATTTGTCCTTAAGCACCTGACCACGCACCTCGCCCCCCGGGTTGGCGGCGGTATGGATATTGAAATACCACATCCCCGATTCGAGCCCGGAGATCTGGGCGTCGCTGAGCACCGCCTCGCCCTCGATCGGAGTGGCCGTGGCCTTCACGGGCAAAACCGGCGGTCCCTTCGCGCCGACAGCGGCCGGCCCGTGGAAGTGCGCCGCCATCGCCGGCCCCGTCAGGCCCGAATAGGTGACGGTGTAGTGAAAGGTCTTGGTGGCGGTGTCGAGCGTCGCCATCACCATCCCGGTTCCGGCAGACCCTGTCGGCGGTGTTTCAGAGGCTCCCGATAGTGTCGCCATGAAGTGTTCCGTCGCGGCCTGCGCCGCGCCCGCGGCGAACAACGATAGCGCCATGGCGGCGCCGATCAGCTTGATGGACATTGGCTTGTGCTCCCTTGAGCCCGGCGCCGTTCCAGCGGCGCGCGTTGAGCGAGACACTACGACAGCGCGGCGAATTGTCTACCGGCAGGCCACGCTACGGAACGATGGGCAGCAGAATCTGGCTGGCGTGATCGGCCGAATGCATCACCGTCACCGTGGCCTTCTTGTAGTCGCCCGGCTTGGCGTAGAGCGGGTTGGCCACATAGGTCTGCGGATTGCGGTCGTACAGCGGGAACAGGGTCGACTGAATCTGCACCATGATCCGATGGCCCGGCAGGAAGACATAGTTCTGGTTCGGTAGGGTGAACCGGTAGTGCTGAGGAACGCCCGCTGGGATCGGCGACGGATGGTCGAAGCCCTCGCGATAACGGCCGCGGAAGATGTCCGTGCCGATCGGCAGTTCATAACCGCCCAGCTCCGGCTGACTAGGATATTCCGACGGGTAGACGTCAATCAGTTTGACCACGACGTCGCCATCCGTGCCGGTCGTCGCCGCGACGATATCGGCGATCGGCGCGCCCTGGATCTTCACCGGCGCGGTCAAAGGCGCGGTTTCATAGGTCAGGACATCCGGTCGGCCATCCACGAATCTCTGGTCGCGCACCAGCCAAGTGCGCCAGGCGTCGCTGTCGGAGAACCGCACCGGGCGCGGCAGGTAAGTCACCGGCTTGGCCGGATCGGAGACGTAGGAGTCGCCATCGCCGTCCGTGACGGGCCCACCTTGCGTCGGTTTGTCGAACGACAGGCCAAAGCTGGACTGCAGATAAAGCGGCGTCATCGGCTGGGCGCACCCGCTGACGCAGGCGGTGGGCCAATCGTTGAACTTTTCCCAGTGGTTTTCGGCCGCATTGTAAAGCGTCGCGCGAGCCAGGTTCGCGGGCGGCCCATCCTTCAGATACTGGTTGAAGAAGGGCAGCGTCATTTCCCGGCGAAACTGCAACGCGGTGTCGCCCTCCCATTTGAAGGGCCCAAGGGCCCAGCCCTCGCGATTGACCTGGCTGTGGAACCAAGGGCCCAGCACAAGCCAGTTGTTGGCCTCATGCCCAGCCGCCTTCAGCGCCAGCCAGCTATGGTTGGCGCCCCACATATCCTCCTGGTCCCACAAGCCCTGTTCCCAGAGCGTGGGCACGTTGGAGGGATGGGCGGCGAGCAGCTTGTCCAACGCCTGGGCCTGCCAGAAGGCGTCATAGGCCGGATGGTCGGCCATCTTGCGCCACCAGCCCAGTTGATCGAGGCCGTTGGCGGTCGCATAGGCGCCCGGTGAGCCGGCCTTCAGGAAGGTCTCATAGTCGTCGTACGCGACGTTGGGGACGCCCGCCCCCTCGCCCTTCTGTTCAGTCTGGCCGGCGATGTAGTCGAAGTTGGGCATGCGGAAGGCGCCATAGTGGTACCAGTCATCGCCCATCCAGCCGTCCACCATGGGGCTTTCCGGCACGGCCGCCTTCAGCGCGGGATGAGGATCGAGCAGCGCCTGCACCACCGTCCAGCCTTCGTAGGACGAGCCGATCATACCGACCCGGCCATTGGATTCGTGGATGTTCTTCACCAGCCAATCGATGGTGTCCCAAGCGTCGGTTGTGTCGTCGGTCTTCGAGGCGTTGAAAGGCCCGCGCACCTGACGCGTCATCTCGTGTGCGCCCTCGGATCCATACTTGCCGCGAATGTCCTGGTAGACGCGGATATAGCCGGCGCGGACATAGTCCTCATCCGCCAGGGGCAGCAGGGCGAGCATGGACGGTCCCGCTTTGCGCTCGGCCCTTTTCTTTGCGTTGTAAGGCGTGCGGGTCAGGATGATCGGCGCATCCTTGGCGCCCTTGGCGATGACGATGACGGTGTAGAGTTTTACCCCGTCCCGCATGGGAATCATCTCGACGCGCTTGACGTAGTCGTTATCCGCGTCCGGCTTGATGAACTTGGCGGGGATATCACCGGTCGGCTTGTCGGTGTCCGCGCGCGTCACCGAGGGCGCCGCGAGCAGAGCCACGACAGCACACACCATCGCCCGTACGCCCGACGCGAATTTCGACATGATCAGCCCGCCTGCCCGCCAGAATGAATCGTCCCACGGCGATATTCAGCACAGACCGGCGTCAGCGTCTAAACGAAACCCCGACGCTGACAATGCGCGGCTCGCCATAGCTCACCGTGCCGTCGGTATTCACCGCCGTAGCGACCCGGGCGTCAGAGAGGTTCTCACCGTTGAGGAATAGCTCCGCATGGCGGTTCAGCGTCCAGGTCAGGCGCGCATTTTCCGTCAGCGCCGTCCCGAGCGGATTCTGATTCAGGTCATCGTCGAACCGGCCGCTTTCGTATCGCACCACCGCCGAGAGGGTCAGCCGATCGATGATCCGCCAATCCGCGCCCGCCGTTGCGGTCCAGATCGGCGCCTGGGCTGGACGCTTGCCGGTCAGCTGAGGTTCGATCGAGCCGCCATCGACCCGCGCGTCGGTGGCGGAGAGCGCCTGGTGCAGGACCAGCCGGTCGCCCGCTACATGCTCCTGCGCCTGAATTTCCGTGCCCAGCGCATTGATCTGCGGCACGTTCTCGCGTTCCAGCGTGGTGGCGCCGGTGGTCACATTGATGATCGGATCGACCATCCGATTGGCGAACACATCGGCGTCGATAGAGCCGAAACCGAAGTCGCGGCCGACACCCGCCTCGGCGCCATAGAGCTTCTCAGGCTGCAGCGCCGCGTTGGCGCTAATCGACTGGTTGCCGACGCGATAAGGCCGATAGAGCTCGTTCAGGCTGGGCGCGCGAAAGCCCGCGTAGGCGGCGACCCTGGCGTAAAAGCCGTCGCCCAGATCCCGCTTCACACCCACACGCGCGGTCGGCACAGCCCCGCCCTTGGCCGCAGGTCGGCTGTTGGTGGTCGCCGCGCCGGTTGAGAGCAGGGTCTCCAACAGGTGGCCGTTCCAGTCCCGCCACTCGTCGATGCGGGCGCCGCCGGTGAAGGTCCAGGGCCCGGCGGTGGCCGAGCCTTCCGCATAGAGGCCCGCGACCAGATCGCGACCGCCCGCAACCCGGCGCTGGGAGAAGGCGCCGGAGACATATTTGAACAGCTCGTGGGTTTCGCCCTCGGAGCCCCTGGCATCGAACCCCAGCTCCCAGCTGAAATGACTGGTCGCCCGCCGCACCGCGCCATTGACGCCTAGCCCATCCGCGGGCGTGGCGTACTGCAGATCGGCAGGGGTCGCCATGGCGTGGCCAACCGCCTCCGACGAGGACAACTGCGAAAAGCCGGTTTGCCGCGCCCAGACCTGGAGCTGAGCGCCCAGAGCGTCGGCCGTCGGCTGCGCGGCCCAGCTTAGGCTTTCCGATGTTCCGTTGGCGCGAGCGAAGCCGTTGCCAACGCCAGTCGCCTGATCCTGACCGTAGGCGGCCACGCGGGCTGACAGAACGCCCTGACCAAGCTCGGTGTTGTAGCGGGTGGCGAATTGGCGATCGTCCAGCTCCAGCGGCTTGTCGGCCGCGCCGCGGCCGGCGATCACCGGAATCCAGCCATTCGAATGTTCACCGGAGGCGCTGACGAACAGGTCGCCAGGCCCGACCCCGACATCGCCCACGGCTGAACCGCGTTCATAACCGAGGCCGCCCACCTCCCCGTCCGCCGCCCAATCGCCGGGCTGCAACACACGTTCTTTCATCGCGATCGTGCCCGTGAGCGCGCCGGCGCCGTAAGGCCCCGCGCCCGCGCCGCGAATGACATCCACGCCCTGGATCGAATCGGATGGCAGCCCGCTCCAGATCACCCAGCCGCCGAAGGGGTCGCCTTGCGGTACACCGTCCAGTGTCACCAGCGCGCGCCCGGCGCCGGTTGGGCCTATCTCGCGAAGCGATATGCCCTCGACCGTGGGATTGGCCGACAGGCTGGACGAGCGCCGGAACAGAGACAGCCCAGGAACCTCCTCTAGCGCCTCATCCAGCCTGGGTTGGGTCTGCAGCGCGACTCGATTGACCTGGACGACCGAAAACACCCGCTCGGCCTGAGCGGGCGCCAGGCGGGCGGCGCGCACGGTGACGGTCTGCACGACCGCCGGCTGATCCGGCGGCGGGGCTGCGGGCGGTGTCATGGCGTCTTATCCCCCAGCGCCAAGCGATCGCGCTTAGCGCACGTTAGCGCGAACAAGCTGAGGGTTACACGCCGCGGGCCGAACCAAATTGCCGCGCTGAAACTCGAACGCGCCGGCCGCTACCGCCCGGTGAAGGCGGCCGGACGTTTTTGCAAGAAGGCGGTGACGCCCTCGCCGAAATCGGACGTCCGGCCCGCCTCGTTCTGGACCTTGGCCTCGTGGGCCAGTTGGTCGGAGAAGTCCGAGTCCAGCGCCGCCCACATGATTTTCCGGATCATACCCAGCGACGCGGGGCCTTTGGCCAACTCGTGAGCGAAGGACAGCGCCGTCGGCATCAGCTCAGCGTCCGGGACACAACGATTGATCAGGCCCCACTCCAGCGCCTTGGCGGCCGGCAGCCGTTCTCCGAGCAGGGTCATCTCCATCGCACGCGCGCGGCCGATCATGCGCGGCAGAAGCCAGGTCGAGCCGCCGTCGGGGATCAGGCCGATGCGACGGAAGGCCTGCAGGAAGTATGCGCTCTCACCCGCCACGATAATGTCACCCAGCAGGGCGAGCGAGCAGCCGACCCCGGCGGCCGCGCCATTGACCGCGGTCACGAACGGGACCGGCAGGTCGGCGATCATCTTCACCAGCGGATTGTAGTGGGTGACCAGCGCATCGCCCGCGCCTCTGGGCGCCTCGCCAGTGGCGGAATTGCCTCGGCCGGACAGGTTGGCGCCGGAGCAGAAGCCCCTGCCCTCGCCAGTCAGGACGATGGCCCTGGCGGCGTTGTCGCCGGTGGACACCGACCTGAAGGCGTCGGTCAGCTGTTCGGCGGTGTCGACGCCGGCGGCGTTCATGGTCGCCGGATCGTTGAAGGCGATGATGGCGACGTCGCCGTCGGACGACAGTTTGATCTTGGTGTAGTCCATGGCGTTTCCTCCGTCTTTCGCGGCCCGGCGCCGGTGGCGCGGGTGTCTAACGCTGAGCGTAACCTAGCCTGACGTTAAGTTCGTCAAGCAGCTTGATGGCGGCGTCCGAGACGACCGTGCCCGGCTGGAACACCGCCGCGACGCCTTCGTCATAAAGCGCTTTCAGGTCCTCGTCGGGGATGACCCCGCCGACCACGACCATGATGTCAGGGCGTCCAAGCTTGGCCAGTTCGCTCTTCAGCTCAGGCACCAGCGTCAGATGTCCTGCGGCGAGGGAGCTGGCCCCAACCACATGCACATCGTTGGTCACCGCGTCCCGAGCGGTCTCGGCCGGGGTCTGGAACAGCACGCCGACGTCGACGTCGAAGCCAAGGTCGGAAAAGCCGGTGGCGATCACCTTCTGGCCGCGATCGTGCCCGTCCTGGCCCATCTTGGCGATCAGGATGCGTGGCGCGCGGCCGTCGGACGACCTGAAGTCCGCCACCAGCGATTGGGCCCGCGCCACCTTGGCGTCGCCCTTGGTCTCCTTGGCGTAGACGTCGTGCAAGAGGGCGGTCTTGGCCTGATGGCGCCCGAACACTCTTTCCAGCGCCAGGCTGATCTCGCCGACCGTAGCCTTCGCCCGCGCCGCCTCGACCGCCAGGGCCAGCAGGTTACCGTTGGCACGGGCGCCGGCTTCGAGCGCCGCCAGTTTCGTTTCCACGTCAGCCTGATCGCGTTCGGCCTTGAGCTGCTTGAGTTTTTCCAGCTGCTGGGTTCTGACGAAGGCGTTGTCCACCTTCATGGTCGCGATCTGGTCGGTTCCTTCCGGGCGGTATTTGTTCACGCCCACCACCGTCTGGGCGCCGGAATCGATCCGCGCCTGGGTCTTGGCCGCCGCTTCCTCGATCCGCAGCTTAGGCAGGCCCTGCTCAATCGCCCTGGCCATGCCGCCCAGGGCCTCGACCTCCTCAATGTGAGCCATCGCCCGCGCCGCGAGATCGGCGGTCAGCCGTTCGACGTAGTAGGACCCGCCCCACGGATCGATCGTCCGGGTCTGGCCGCACTCATTCATCAAGACAAGCTGGGTGTTGCGCGCGATGCGGGCGGAGAAATCCGTCGGCAGGGCAATGGCTTCGTCCAGGGAGTTGGTGTGCAGGCTCTGGGTCTGGCCATTCACCGCCGCCATGGCTTCCACACAGGTACGGGCGACATTGTTGAACACGTCCGTCGCCGCCAACGACCAGCCGCTGGTCTGGGTGTGGGCGCGCAAGGACAGCGAACGCGAGTCCTTTGGATTGAAGTTCCGCTTCATCAGCGTCGCCCAAATCAGCCGTCCGGCGCGCTGCTTGGCCACCTCCATGAAGAAGTTCATCCCGGCGTTCCAGAAGAAGGACAGCCGGGGCGCGAAGGCGTCCACGTCCATGCCGGCGGCGATCCCCGCCCGCACATAGTCGATCCCATCCGCGAGGGTGTAGGCTAGCTCCAGGTCGAGCGACGCGCCGGCTTCCTGCAGGTGGTAGCCGGAGATGGAGATGGAGTTGAACTTGGGCATCTCCTTGGCCGTGTAGGCGAAGATGTCCGAGATGATCCGCATCGAGGGCGCAGGCGGGTAGATGTAGGTGTTGCGGACCATGAACTCCTTCAGGATGTCGTTCTGGATCGTTCCTGAAAGCTTGGCCGGCGAGACCCCCTGCTCTTCCGCCGCGACGATGTAGAGGGCCAGGATCGGCAGCACCGCACCGTTCATGGTCATCGACACGCTCATCTCGTCGAGCGGGATGCCGGAGAACAGGGTTCGCATGTCGAGGATGGAATCGATGGCCACGCCGGCCATGCCGACATCCCCCTTCACCCGCTCGTGGTCTGAGTCGTAGCCTCGGTGGGTTGCCAGATCGAACGCCACCGACAGGCCCTTTTGACCCGCCGCGAGGTTGCGCCTGTAGAAGGCGTTGGACTCTTCCGCCGTAGAGAAGCCCGCATACTGGCGGATGGTCCAGGGATTGGTCGTGTACATGGTCGGATAGGGACCGCGCAGGAAAGGCGCGAGACCGGGATAGCCGCCAAGAGTATCGAGATCGGCGATGTCGGCAGGGCCGTATGTGGACTTGATCGCGATGCCCTCAGGCGTCTCGATCGCACCTTGTCCGTTGGAAGACAGGCCGACGGCGGCGTCTAGCGCCGGGGCGAAGGCCAGGGTCGCGAAATCCGGAAAGCGGCTCATTGTCCAGCCTCAAACGACTCGGCCAGGCGCGAGGGCGTCAACGGCGGGCAGCGGCTGTCTGGCCCTGGCAATCGCGGCGACGGCGCATCAACCACAATTGCAGTGATCACCTCCACTGGCGTGGGCGTCGGATCGGCGCTGGGAAACACCGTCACGCCGATCATCTTGTCCGTCTTGTCGGCAAGCGCGGCGCGGCGCGTCTCGAGTGATGCAGCCGCCTCGGCGGCGATCCGGCCAGAGGCCAGCGACGCGAGCAATCCGCCCTCCGCCTCGATAGCCTGAAAAGCCGCCCAGCCGGCCCGCGCCAGTTGGTCAGTCAGGGCCTCGATCGCCCACGCTCCGCCAGCGGGGTCGACGACACGGCCAAGGCCGGCTTCGTCCATTAGCACCAGCTGAGCGTTCCGCGACTGGCGCCGCGCAAGCTCACCGGGATGACCCAGGGCGTCGGTGAAGGTTCCGAGCACGATAGCGTCCGCCCCGCCGGCCGCCGCGCCGAAACCAGCCACCGTCAAACGCAGCATGTTGGTCCAGGCGTCCATGCGGCTCAGCATCCTCGCCGACGACTGCGCTTCGATTGTCGCCGGCGCCGAGGCGTCGCAGGCCTCGACGATTCGGGCCCAGATCGCCCTGGCCGCGCGGACCTTGGCGATGGTGAGGAAATAGTCCTGGTCGGCGGCCAGCCCCAGCGTGATCCGCGCGAACGCATGGTCCATCGGCAGACCCGCGCGGACCAGCGCCTTGGCGTAGGCGACGGCCGAGGCGGCCATAAAGCCAAGTTCCAGCGCCGCCTCGCCGCCGGCCTCATGGACAACCCGGCCGCTGGCCAGGAACAGGCTGGCGTTGGGATAGGTCTCGGCCAGTCGCGCGGCCACCGTCGCGGCGGAGATCAGGTGGGCTTCCAATGGCCCAGGGCTGACGCCGGCCTCGGCCAGCGCGCTAAAGGGATCGAGGTGGAAGGCCAGTTTGGCGGCGGGGGAAGCTTTCGCGGCCGCGCCCAGCCAGTCGGCGGCCTTGGGGCCGAGAAAGCCAGCGTCCAGGGCGATCGTCGCCAATTCCGGCTCGACCTGATCCAGGACCCGCACCATCGCCTCGGCCGAGCCGATGGCGATCCCCGTCTCGCCCGTGGGATCGACCCGCAGCAGGATCGACGCCGCGCCGCCCTCAAGGCCCCCCAGGGCCTCGGCATTGGCTTGCGCGGGGTCGGGATGAGCAATCGATGTCCGCACATCCCACGGCCGCTCCACATCCCGCGCCGGCAGGAACGGGACGACGGACGCGCTGCTTTCCGCAGCCGTGTAAAGCGCCTTGACACTCATGCCGCCGACCTTTGCCTCGGGAAGCGGCTGGCCCTTCAAAGTCTTCTCGACCAGAGCCGCCCAGGCCTCGCGGGTGGCGGGCGGGAAGTCTTCAACAAGGGCGTCCGTCGTCATGCTCAGACGAACTCCACCAGAACCTCGTCGGCGGCGACACTGTCGCCGGCCTTGGCGGAGACGGTCTTGACCACCCCGTCATGCTCGGCGCGCAGGATGTTCTGCATCTTCATCGCTTCGATGACGCAGATCACCTCGCCCTCGCGAACCGTCTGGCCCTCGGTCACCTCGATGGTCACCACCAACCCGGGCATGGGCGACAGCACCGACTTGGACGTGTCGGCCTTCTTCTTCTCCGGCAGCCGCTCATGCATGTCCGCCGACAGCGGCGTCAGCACCAGGACGCGCGCCTTCGCCGCCCGGTGACGGATGACGAAACCTTCCGCCGCCGGCTCGACCGTCACGGTGAACGGCGTCCCGTCCAAATCGCCGCTGAACAGGGCCTGCCCCGGACGCCAGCTGATGTTCGACAGCCGCAGCCGGCGCGCCTCGTCCGGCAGTTGAACATCAAGACCGTCATCGGAGTCCGACAAGACCACGGCGCGTTTGGCCTTGCCCACAGCCACGACCCAATCGGCGCGGGTCAGCGGGCCGGCGAGACCATTTCCGATCTTGCGCGCCCGCGCCGCCAGGGTGCGATGCATGTAGGCGGCGGCGGCCATCAGCACGTCCGCCTGAAATGGCGTCGGCGTGGTCCCGTCAAAGCCGTCGGGGAACTCGTCCTTGATGTAGTTGGTCGACAGCTCTCCGGACTGGAACCGGGCCTGGTCCATCACCGCGGCCAGGAATGGCAGGTTGGTCGCCACCCCTTCGATATGGAAGTCTTCCAGCACGCGGCCCATGCCGGCGATGGCCTCGGCGCGGGTGGGCGCCCAGGTGCAGAGCTTGGAGATCATCGGGTCGTAGAACATCGAGATTTCGTCGCCCTCGCGCACGCCCGCGTCGTTACGGACCGTGTAGCCCTCCCGCGCGCCCTCATTGGGCGCCTCGTATCTGACCAGGCGGCCGATGGAGGGCAGGAATTTGCGGTAGGGATCTTCCGCGTAGATGCGGCTTTCGATGGCCCAGCCGTTGATCTTCAGATCGTCCTGGCCGAACGCCAGCGGCTCGCCCGAGGCCACCCGCATCATCTGCTCGACCAGGTCCAGGCCGGTGATCAGCTCGGTGACCGGATGCTCCACCTGCAGGCGGGTGTTCATCTCCAGGAAGAAGAAGCTCTTGTCCTGGCCGGCTACGAACTCCACCGTGCCGGCGCTGTCGTAGCCGACGGCCTTGGCCAAGGCGACCGCCTGGGCGCCCATGGCGGCCCGGGTCTCAGGATCGAGCAGCGGCGACGGCGCCTCCTCGATCACCTTCTGGTTCCGGCGCTGGATCGAGCACTCGCGCTCGAACAGATAGACCAGCCCGCCGTGCTTATCGCCCAGCACCTGGATCTCGATGTGTCGCGGGCTGACGATGAACTTCTCAATGAAGATGCGATCGTCGCCAAAGGCGCCCTTGGCCTCGGCGCGGACGGCCGGAAAGCCCTCCTCCACCTCCTGGCGATTCCAGGCGACGCGGATACCCTTGCCGCCGCCGCCGGCGGAAGCCTTGATCATCACCGGATAGCCGATCTCCTCGGAGATGCGGATGGCGTGAGGCACATCGTCGATCTCGCCGATATGGCCGGGCACGCAGGAGACGCCGGCCTTTTCAGCGAACTTCTTGGACTGGATCTTGTCGCCCATCGCCCGGATCGCTTCCGGATTCGGGCCAATGAAGACGATGCCCCGCGCGGCGCAGGCGGCGGCGAATTCGGCGTTCTCCGACAAGAAGCCGAAGCCGGGGTGAATCGCTTCCGCGCCGGTCTGGTCGCAGGCGTCGAAAATCTTGTCCGCGAGCAGGTAGGATTGGTTGGCCGGCGGCGGGCCGATGAATACGGCCTCGTCGGCCATCTCCACCGCCAGGCTGTCAGCATCCGCTTCGGAGTAGACCACCACCGTCTTCACGCCGAGGCGGCGGGCGGTCTTGATGATACGAACGGCGATCTCGCCGCGGTTTGCGATCAGAATCTTCGAGAACATCGAGGGCTAGGTCGCTTTCAACGCCGCTGAAAAACCCGTCTTTTCAGGTTCAGCGGCGTTGTAAAGGCCTCACGCCGCGTCAGCCAGCGGCTTGAGGGGATGTCCTATTCCGCCGCGGCCCGGCTGGAGGCCGCATCTTGCAGGCGTTGGACCAGGGCGGCGTGTTGATCCCACAGGGCCTGGGGCAGTCTTTCGGCGAACTTTTCGTAGAAGGGCGGGATCAACGCGGCTTCCTCGGTCCACACTTCCGTGTCCACGGACAGGAGGGTGTTGAGCGCCGCGGCGCTCAGGTCTAGCCCGGAAACATCGAGCGAGCCGTCCGCCGGCAGGTTGCCGATCGGCGTGGCCTTGACGTCAGTCTTGCCTTCCAGGCGTTCGAAAATCCACTTCAGCACCCGGCTGTTGTCGCCATAGCCCGGCCAGATGAATTTGCCGCGCTCGTCCTTACGGAACCAGTTGACGAAATAGATGCCCGGCAGCTTGGCGCCGGCGCGCTGGCCCATCTCGAGCCAGTGATTGAAATAGTCGCCCATGTTGTAGCCGCAGAAAGGCAGCATGGCGAAGGGATCGCGGCGCAATTCGCCGACCTTGCTCTCGGCCGCGGCCGTACCTTCCGACGCGACGTTAGAGGCCAGGAAGACGCCGTGGGCCCAGTCGAAGGCTTCGGTGACCAGCGGAGTCGCCCTCGCCCGGCGGCCGCCGAACAGGATGGCCGACAGCGGCACGCCCTTGGGGTCTTCCCACTCGGGCGCAATGATCGGGCATTGGTCGGCCGGCGCGGTGAAGCGGGCGTTGGGATGGGCGGCGGGGCCAGCGGACTCGGGCGTCCAGTCGTTACCCTTCCAGTCGATCAGATGCGCCGGCGCGTCGTCGGTCAGGCCTTCCCACCAGACATCGCCGTCGTCCGTCAGCGCGACGTTGGTGAAGATGCAGTTGGAATGCAGCGCATTGATCGCGTTGATATTGGTGCCATGGCCCGTGCCCGGCGCCACGCCGAAGAAGCCGGCTTCCGGATTGATGGCATACAGTTGGCCGTCTTCGCCGAAACGCATCCAGCAGATGTCGTCGCCGATGGTCTCGGCCTTCCAGCCCGCGAGCGTCGGCTGCAGCATGGCCATGTTGGTCTTGCCGCAGGCGCTGGGGAAGGCGGCGGCCATATAGTGGCTCTTACCTTCCGGCGAAGTCAGCTTGAGGATCAGCATGTGCTCAGCGAGCCAGCCGTCGTCGCGGGCCATGACCGAGGCGATCCGCAGGGCCAGACACTTCTTACCCAACAGGGCGTTGCCGCCGTAGCCGGAGCCGTAGGACCAGATCTCCCGGCTTTCGGGGAAGTGGACGATGTATTTGATGTCGTTGCAGGGCCAGGCCACGTCCTTTTGGCCAGCCTTGAGCGGCGCGCCGACGGAGTGCAGGGCGGGAACAAAAAAGCCGTCCTCTCCGAGCATGTCGAGGGCGGCTTTTCCCATCCGGGCCATGATGCGCATGGATACGACGACATAGGGGCTGTCGGTGATCTCCACCCCCAGCGCGCTGATTTTGGAGCCGATCGGGCCCATGCAGAAGGGCACGACATACATTGTGCGGCCACGCATGCAGCCGGCGAACAGACCCGTCAGGTCGGCGCGCATCTCGTCCGGATCGAGCCAATTGTTGGTCGGGCCGGCGTCCTTGGGGTCCTTCGAGCAGATGAAGGTGCGGCTTTCCACGCGCGCCACGTCCGTTGGGTCGGAGCAGGCGTAGAAGGAATTGGGGCGAAGCTTGGGATTCAGCGGCCGCATCGTACCTGCGGCCACCAGTTCGCTGGTCAGCCGATCCCATTCCGCGTCGGAGCCATCACACCAATACACGCGATCAGGCTGGGTGAGCTCGGCGACCTCGCGCACCCAGGCGATCAGTTTTCGGTGTTTCGTCGGGGCCTTGTCCAGGCCCTCGATGGTGGCGACTGCGGTCACGGAGTTCCTCAACATCCTCGGACGTCAAAATGGGACGGCCAATAATACCAATTGCATGACGAACGGCGGCGCTGCAAGGACCGAGCCGATGCTTACCTAACGACCGCTGACTTGCCCGCTAAAAAACAACTACAGCGCAGGGCTCGCGCGATCCTTGGGCGACTCGATACAGTCTTGCTTAGGTTGAACGCTCATAACAAACGCGTGAGAACCCGGCTGAGCGACGTTTAGCGCCCGTAATAGTGCAGTTTGAACGGAGGGCCCCAAAAGACCTTGCCTAGCCCCCTTGCCGCACGATCGAAAGCAAACGCCCGATTCTGTGTTCGAGCGACGGCGGCCAAAAGGGCCAGAAATCCGAACACAAAGGTCTGTCCCACGCCGATCAGCATCCAGCGCCACACCCCCGGCCAGTTCGGCGGGCTGGCGGCGGCGCACTGACAGGTCGGTCCCTGGCCATAGCCATAGGCGCGCGACAGGGCATACCGCAGGGTTAGACGCTCCGGCGCGGGATCCTCCCAGACGAAGGCGTCTGGAGCCCAGGCGAACCTGGCGCCGGCAGCCTTCATGCCCTGAAATAACAGGTCGTCTTCACCGCCGGTCTTGTTCCGCGCCGGCGAAAACGGGCGCGTCGGGTGCGGCAATGCCGCTCGTCGAACCAGGCTGTCGCCGCACCCGTACGGATCGTCGATCAGGCCAGGCTTGTTCGGACCCAGGCGCGAGAAGAAATGCTCCAGATAGGCGCGGTGACGGATCAAGCCGCCCGGCGCCCTGCCCCGCACTGGACCGAACACCACGTCGGCGTCGAAGGCGGACTGGACCTCAAGCAAGGCCGAAAGCCAATGCGGCGGCGCCTCCTCGTCGTCGTCCAGGAAGGCGATGAGGTCACCCGACGCCTGCTCCAGCGCAGCGTTACGGGCGTTGGCGACGCCGCTGCGCGGCTCGTGGACATAGACTACCGGAAACGGAGACTCCGCGGACAGCGCCTCTACCGCATCGCGGGCCGACGGGACCACGTCATTGTCGACCACGACCAGTTCGACCTTCGCCTCCACGCCGGTCTGGCGCATGGCGGACCGGGCGGCCAGGGTCAGCGCCCCGGGGCGGCGCTGAGTTGGGATAACAATGGAGATGGTCGCGGCATTCTGCATGAAAAACGCTTACCACTCAGCGGTTAGCGAAAGCTTTTGCCACGCCTCAGCCGCGTATCGCCGCCACCAGGGTCCAAACACCGAGCGCCACGAAGATCAGCGCCGCGGTAATCCGCACATATCGGATCGGCACGATCCGCATCACTCTCTCGCCCAGGAAGACCGCCGGAATATTAGCGATCATCATGCCCAGAGTGGTGCCGGTCACGACCGGAATGATGCTGTGGAACCGCGCCGCCAGGGAGATGGTGGCGATTTGCGTCTTGTCGCCCATCTCGACGATGAAGAAGGCCACGACGGTCGTCAGGAAGACGCCCATGTGGCTCGCCTCGGCGACGGAGTCGTCCTCCTTGTCGGGAAACAGCGCCCAGATCGCGGTGCCGATGAAGGAGGCGGCGATCAGGTACTGCACCCAGGCGCCCTTCAGAAATCCAGAAACCAGATAGCCCACGGTGGCGGCCAGTAGGTGGTTGCCGATGGTGGCGACCAGGATGCCGGCGATGATCGGCCACGGCTTGCGGAAACGGCTGGCCAGAAAGATGGCGAGCAGTTGGGTCTGGTCGCCGATTTCGGCGATCGTAACCAACAGGGCCGAGATGAGAACCGGTTCCACGGCAGACCCTGCGTCGCGGCGAAGCCACTACCCTCCACCATCGTTGGGATGTATCGGAGGCGCCCCTCACCCACAAGAACGCCAGGACAGCCCCGTGACCCAGGCCCCCGTCACCATCTTCCACAACCCCAACTGCGGAACCTCCCGCAATGTCCTGGCCGCGTTGGTCGAAGCCGGCGCCGAGCCGGTCGTCGTGGAGTATCTCAAGACGGGTTGGACGGCGGATCAGCTGATGGGCCTGTTGGCGACGATGAAGCTGGCGCCGCGTGACATTTTGCGTGTGCGCGGCACGCCGGCCGAAGAGCTGGGACTGACCAAGGCTAACGCGACGGACGAGACTATCCTGGCGGCCATGGTCGCCCATCCCATCCTGGTGGAGCGCCCCATCGTGGTGACACCCAAGGGCGCCGCGCTCTGTCGGCCGGCGGATCGGGTTCAGGCCCTGCTCTGACCTATCGACGGCAGCCAGAGGCTGAGCCAGGGGATCGGTCAATCCCGAAGTAGAGTTGGCGGGCCCGCACACAACAAGCCTCCAAACCGCATGCCCGGCGCCGATTTGATAATCATGAACCATGCTTAATTTACGCGCGGCGGGCTAATTCGTCACACTCCGGACAACCCGGCAATGTAGTGAATGGACGGATTGACCCTGCAATTCTAAAGCTAGAGATCGGCTTCTGGCGTATTTCGCGCCGATGCTTCTCAAGGACGGCTCTCGATGATGAACGTCATCGCCGTGGTTGCGCAAAAAGGCGGGACGGGCAAATCGCTCGTCTCCGCCAACATGGCCGTCGCCGCCTCTCGCGACGGTCGCAAGACCCTGGTCGCCGACTGCGATCCCCAGGGCTCCCTGCTGGATTGGTCGCGCACCCGTCTGAGCCCCACGCCGCCCGTGATCGCCGTTAAGGCCAGCGCCGCCCGCCCGACCCGGTTCGCGGCCGAGAACGCCGGGGTTGACCTGCTGGTCATCGACACCCGCTCCTCGTCGCTCGAAGACTCCATCGACGCCGCCAAGGCGGCCGATCTGACCCTGGTGGTGGTCCGCCCCACAGCCGTCGATCTGCGCGCCATCGCCATGACCGTGAAGGCCTTGAAGCCGCTGGGTCTGCCCGCCGCCTTCGTGCTTAACCAGGCGCCGGTGCAGCGCTCGCATCAGGAGCCGGCGATCGTCGGCGAGGCGGTGGAACTGCTGCTCGACTACGGGCTCCCGATCGCGCCGATCGCCCTGCGCCAACGGCAAATCTACCAGACATCCTTCGCGCACGGACTTTCGGTCCAGGAAATGGATGCCGCATGCCGCGCCGCCGAGGAAATGAACGAGCTCTGGCGCTACGTCTCAAGCCGGCTGCGGTCGCCTCGACCATTCGTTCCGCGCCCGGCGCCGGCGCCGTTCTTCATTCGCGCTAGTCCGCCGCCAGCCCTGGTCGCCCAAGTCTAGCAAAACCTAGTCGCCCTGCTGGCCGACCTTGCCGACGCGCCGATCCCCGTCCCAGATTTCGATGGATAGATAATGGTCGGCGTTGCCCAACAAATTGGACGCATGCGCCATGGCGCTTGCATCGTCTCGCAATTCAGCAGTGAATAGTGTTGGGACGCTGTAGCGATCGTCTTCAACATACAGAGTAAATATTTTCAACGCGTGATCCATTCAGCCGAGCGGTATGTTCTAACGCTCGCCAAATCATCGTGGGTGTCGGATAGCCGACAGTTCTCCCCAAATCTTTTTGCTAAGCGGAGCCGTCGGGGCGTTTCGCCTTGAGCGCTTCGCTCGTCTCGGAATCAGCTAATTCGGCCGCTCGAAGGAGGCGCTCGGCCGTTGTCCGCGCGGACGCTGCGGTAAAGACCAATTCGACTGGCGCCTGATCGGAAGCGGCCGTGACTTCGCCGTCGACGACATCCACCCGAAGGGGCTGGTCGAACGCGTCGCGAAGAATGATCCAGGTCATCGGCGCGCCCAAAACTAAAGAACCTCCAGGAAACGTCGGCTATCGCCGTGCGTTCCTACTGCTCAGAATATTCAGCAGAAAATCCAGATGTTAGATGGGATCGGTTTAGCGTTGGAAATCCGAAATCATGTCCTCAACACGATCTCTTCAAGCGATCGCGATGCGCTTGCGCCTCATCTGAAGCCGGTCACCCTGGCGTCCGGCGACGTGTTGTTTGAGCCAGAACAACCGGCGGATCGGGTCTACTTCCCCAACACGGCCGTGCTGTCGGTTATGATGGTGATGGAGGACGGACGAACGGTGGAGACCGACACCGTTGGCAACGAGAGCGCCGTGGGCATTCTCGCCGCCTTGGGCGCCTCGATGTCGGTCAATCGGACCCTGACTCAAATCCCCGGCACGGCGCTGGTGATGCCGGCTGCCCGTCTTCGTCAGGTCGCGGACGAAAGCACGGCCCTGCGTACTCTGTTGCTGCGCCATGCCCAGATCAACCTTGCCCAGGCCCACCAGTCGGTCGCCTGCAATGCTTTGCACGGCGTGGAACAGCGACTGTGCCGCTGGCTGCTGGCGTCGCAGGACCGCACCGACCGCGACGTGGTGGAGCTCACCCAACAATACCTCGCGATCATGGTGGGCGTACAGCGCACCACCGTAACCCAGGCCCTGCGCGAGCTGACCACCGCCGGCCTGATCAGACAGGGTCGTCGTTACATCGAGATCATCGATCGCAAGGGCATGGAGGCGCGAGCCTGCGAATGCTACGCCGCTGTTCGCACTATGGCCGAACGGGTCGCCATCGGCGCCGATCTAGTCGGAAAGCGCCGCTAGCGGTTGATTACCGCGTCGGCCTTCTTGTCGATCTTCGACGCTTCCGCCTTTGACATCCGCCCCGCCTTGACGGCTTGCGACGCCCGGGCCTTGGCGTTGCGGGCGTGGGGCTTGTCCTCGATCGGATAGGCGCGCTTGTCAGGCTCCGCGAACGCTGTCTTCGGCAGCTTGCTCCGGGCCTTGGTCTTCAGCTCAGCCATTACGGCCTCCTTTGTCGCCTGCCATGAACGCAAGTCGACCGTTGCGGGTTCGCCGCCTGACATGAAATCCACTGGTGAGCACGCGGACGCCGTGCGAGCCTCCGCGCGGGAGGGCCCATGAAATTTCCAGTTGGCCATCAGTTCGTCGGCGCGATGAGCTTCAGCTTGGCGGCGCTCGCCGGCGTCGTCCACGCGAGCGCGCCCTACCCCGTCGCCGAGAAGTCGGTCGCCCAGCTGCAGGCGGACCTGCAATCGGGCCGCGTGACGTCCGTGGGCTTGGTCCAGGCCTATCTGGCGAGGATCAAGGCGATCGATCGGGCCGGTCCGCAACTGCGCAGCATCATCGCGCTCAATCCTCGCGCCCTGACGGAAGCCCGGCACAGCGATGGCGAACGGCGGCGACACCACGTGCGCGGGCCTCTCGAAGGCATACCGGTGTTGGTGAAGGACAATATCGAGACCGATGACGGGACCGCCACCACCGCCGGTTCGCTGGCGTTGAAAGATAACGTCACTCATCGCGATGCGCCCGTCGCGCGCCGGCTGAAGGATGCCGGGGCGATCATCCTCGGCAAGACCAATCTGTCGGAATGGGCCAACATCCGCTCGAGCCAGTCGGTCAGCGGCTGGTCCGCCGTCGGCGGCCTGGTGAAGAACCCCTATGTCCTGGACCGGGGCGCCTGTGGTTCTTCGGCGGGAACTGGCGCGGCCATCGCCGCCTCCCTGGCTGCCGCCGGCGTCGGTACGGAGACGGACGGTTCGGTCACCTGCCCCTCGTCCATCAACGGCCTGGTCGGTTTGAAGCCCACCGTCGGCCTGGTGTCGCGAACCCACATCGTACCGATTTCCCATAGCCAAGACACCCCCGGGCCGATGGGTCGGACCGTGGAGGATGTCGCCATCCTGCTCACCACCATGGCGGGGTCCGATCCAGCCGACCCGGCGACAAACCAGGCAGACACTCATCATACGGACTATGCGGCGGCGCTGGCGACGGCCGACTTGAAGGGCAAGCGGCTCGGCGTGCTTAGCTATGCGACCGGCCTTTCGCCTGATGTGGACGCGGCGTTCGCTCGGGCTCTGGAGGCGCTGAAGGCGCGCGGCGCGGATATTATCGAGATCAAGGATTACAAGCCGCCCTCCGACCTGGGCGACAAGGAATCCCTTGTCCTGCGAACAGAGCTGAAGATCGATCTCAACGCCTATCTGGCCTCGACCCCGGCGGCAGTGAAGACGCGCACTCTGGCCGATGTGATCGCCTTCAACAGCACCCATCCGCGCGAGACCGCCTTGTTCGGACAGGACACTTTCGAAGCCGCCGAGCAGACCAAGGGACTGGCTGATCCAGCCTATCTGGCCGCCCGCGCCGAGGCGCGCCGCCTGGCTGGGCCGGAAGGCATCGACAAGCTGATCGCCGACAACCACCTGGACGCCTTGATTGGGCCGTCCTACGGCCCGGCCTCGCGGATCGATCTGGCGACCGGCGGCCATGTCGGTGGCCGCTCTTCGACCCTGGCCGCGGTCTCGGGCTATCCGCACCTGACCGTGCCCATGGGCCAGGTCAACGGCCTGCCTGTGGGATTGTCCTTCATTGGCCCGGCCTGGAGCGAGGCTCGACTGCTTCAGCTCGGCTACGCCTACGAGCAGGCCAGCCACGCGCGCAGACCGCCCAGCTATATTCCATCACTGGAAACCACACCGGGAGCGAAGACCGCCTTCGCCCCGGCGAAATAGCGATGCTCTAGCTATTGCGGAAGCATCGGCTTGCCTTCGTGCGCGACCAGCAGGTCGTGCATGTCGTCGGCATGCTCTTCTTCCACCGCCAGGATGCCTTCCAGCATCACACGCGTGGTCGGATCGTCGTTGCCGAAATAGCGGATCAGTTCGCTGTAATGCTCCACCGCGATCCGCTCGGCGATCAGGTTTTCCTTGATCATGTCGACCATGTCCTTGCCGGCCGCGAACTGTGAGGCGGATTTGCTGAGCAGACCAGCCGGGTTGAAATCCGGCGTGCCGCCCAGTTGGGTGATCCGCTCGGCCACCTGCATGGCATGCGCTTGCTCTTCCTTGGCGTGCTCGGCGAACTCCGCCTTCACACCCTTGCTGGAGAGGCCCGAGGCGACGATGGAATGCTGGGTGTAGCGCAGCACGCACACCAGTTCGGTAGCCAGCACGCTTTGCAGAATCTCGACGGTCTTGGCGACATCGCCGCCATAGCTGGAGGTCACGGCGCCGTCCTCGAGATGTTGGCGCGCGCGCTCGCGCAGGGTTTTCACGTCGCTCAGGAAGGGCGTGTCGTTGGCGGACTTGGTCATAGGAAAGGCTCCGGCGAAGAGGTTCGGCAGCCTGGAGAACGCGCCTACGGCAAAGCCGATCCATCGGAAAACGCGAGTCACGCCATAGGTTGAATCTATGGCGACGACGGCCTTTGCCGAATTGGCGCGAAGGCGCGGCCAGGATCGGTTATCCAGGCCGCTCTAACAGGCGCGCGGGCTCATGAGCGACAAAGACCTCACCTATGGAAGCTACCTCAGGCTGGACACCCTGTTGGCCAGCCAGGCGCCACTGTCGGACGAGCATGACGAGCTGCTGTTCATCGTCATCCACCAAACCGCCGAGTTGTGGCTGAAGCTTTGCCTGCATGAACTGGACGGCGCGCGCCGCGCCATCGCCGCCGATCAGCTGCCACAGGCGATCAAGATGCTGGCGCGCACGGTGCGGGTGATGGGCCAGCTGATCCAGTCGTGGGATGTTCTATCCACCCTCACACCGCCGGACTACCGGCGCTTGCGCGAACACCTGGGCACGAGTTCGGGCTTTCAGTCGCTGCAGTATCGGCAGCTGGAATTCGCGCTCGGCGCGCGCGATCCGCAGATGGTCGAGATTCACGCCGACACGCCCGCCGACGCAGCCCGGCTCCGGGGCGAGCTTGAACGGCCCAGCCTTTATGACGAGACGATCCGGCTGCTCGCGCGTCGTGGACTGCCCGTCCCGGCCGCCGTCCTGGCGCGCGATTTCGCGGAGGCGCATACGCCCGACACTGGCGTCGAGGCCTGTTGGGCGATGGTTTATGGCGATGTGGAACGCTGGTGGGACCTTTATGAGCTGGCGGAGAAGCTCACCGACATTGAGCATCACCTGCAGCTCTGGCGGTTCGGCCACCTGAAGATCGTCGAGCGCATCATCGGCTTCCGCAAAGGCACCGGCGGATCGGCCGGCGTCGCCTATCTGGCCAGGGTGCTGGAAAAGAGCCTCTTCCCCGAACTGAGCAGCGTGCGTAGCGTGCTGTGATCTGAGAGCCGCGGATGAGCCACAGCTGATGGGCATCGGTTTCACCAAACGCCTGCGCGCGCCGATCATGGCCGGCGACATCACCTGCAGTGTGCGCATCTGGCAGCGCCCGCAGGTCAAGGCCGGCGGCGTCTACATGATGGAGCCCGGCACGATAGAGGTGACTTCCATCCGCCAGATCGAGCTTGCTGACATCACGCCGGCGCTGGCGCGGCGCTCGGGTTTCGACGGCGTCGTCGACCTGCTGAAAGTGGCCAAACATGGCCCTGGCGAAAAGGTCTATCTGATCGAATTTGAGTACCGCCCGCCATCGGCAGACCCGACTAGCTAGCCGCCGATCGGGCCTCGCGCTTCGCCCAGCTCATTGGTGGCCTGGGAGGCGGCGAGGACAACATCAGGATTGTGCGGGTGCGGGGCTTCTCGCAAGCTGCAACGGACGCACACCCAGCCTGCCGTCGAGCGGCTCGGCGCCCACTCATGCCGGCACTGGCCCACAAGAAGGCGGCGCCAGAGTCGCTTTATTTGACCTGATTCAGCCATAAGCAGTGACCTTCGGGACGGCCTGACGCCAAGCCATTCACACTCGGTTCATCACACAAAATGGGTAAATGCGCAAATCTGAAATTCACAATCCGCCGCATTCTGAGCAAATCTGCCCGATTGTCCACCTGATGGTGTTGGTGTAGCCATCGCTGCTACGGCGATGTGCAGACCGGCCGAACCGGAGCTTCTTGAGTGATTCAGCCCGCCGTTGGCGCCGCAACATCAAAGATTATCGAACGGGCCGAAGAGGCCTTCATGGCGCATGGCTACGCCGCGCCGACCATGGCCATGCTGGGAGAAGCCTGTGGTCTAAGCCGCCGCGCGCTCTACTACCACTTCCACAGTAAGGAAGAGCTGTTCCGCGGCATGCTGCGCCACTTCAACGCCAAATACCTGGCGAACGCCGGCGCCGTCGCCGAACAGGCGCTGGAGCGTGGCGACGGCTCCGCGGAGGTTATTGGCGCCTATCTCGACGCCCGATACGGCGAGACCCGGCGCAGGCTGGGCGGCAGCCCGCACGGGCGGGAGTTGAACGACATCGCCTTTCGCCTCGGCTCGGACATCATGATCGAGGTGGCCTATGAGGCGAACCGGGCGCTGGCGGAGATCATTGAGGCTCTATGCGCCACGGGCCGGTTGCGCCTGCGGCCCGGAGCTTCGGCCGATACCGCGGCGGCCATGGTCGCCGACGGCGCACGCGGCGTGAATCAAGCCCGGCCACCTATTCCCGAGGGTGAGCTGGCCGCCCGTTATCAAGGGATTGCTGACGCCATCTTGTTTGGCTGCGCGATTGATCTTGCCGACGCCCGTGAACCCGCCCAGGAAAATGCGGGCCGAAAAACCGGAGTAGGCCCGGCAGGACTCGAACCTGCAACCAGACCGTTATGAGCGGCCGGCTCTAACCATTGAGCTACGGGCCCCCGGGAACGCCAGAGCGCGAGGGGATCGCGGGTTAGCATGCGATGACCGGCGCTTAAAGCCTGCGTTCAGCCTGGACAATCCAAGTTCGAAGGTAAGGATGCGACGACCATGGGGTCTTCGCCCTCGGAGCTGCTCTATGAACGCCTTTTCTCGCGCCGCCGGCCTCGCTGCCGCGTTGTTGCTCACCGCCTCGCCTCTGGCCGCGCTCGGCCAGACAACGGCCGGCGCCGAGACGCCAACCACGGTCAGCCTGTCGGCGTTCGGCGAGGTCAAATCCATGCCGGATGAAGCGACCATCAGCCTGGGCGTTCAAAGCAAGGCCGCCACTGCTGCGCAGGCCATGGGCGACAACGCGGAGACGATGAACCGCGTGATCGCCGCTCTGAGGGCCCGAGGCCTACCCAGCAAGGCGACCCAGACCTCGAACATCAGTCTGAGCGCTCAATACGACTATGAGCAGAACCAGCCGCCGCGGCTGTCGGGCTATCTCGCGTCCAACGAGGTGGCGATCACGGTCGACGATCTCGGCAAGCTGGGTTCGACGCTGGACGCCGTGGTCGGCGCCGGCGCCAATCAGATTTCGGGCATCAGCTTCGGCCTGAAGGATACCGGCGCCGCCGAAGACGCCGCACGCCTGGCGGCCGTCAAAGCCCTGCGCGCCAAGGCCGATCTCTATGCCGGCGCGACCGGCTATCGCGTTGGACGACTGCTAGCTCTGAACGAAGGTGGTCCGGTCACCGAGCCCTTGCGGCCGGTGATGATGGTGCGCGCCATGGCCGCCGCGCCATCGCCCACGCCGGTCGCGCCCGGGGAGCTGACGACCAGAATCGACATCAGCGCGGTCTACGAACTGGCGAAATAGGCCGGCGGCGTTCTATCCAGCGTTCGGCTAAAGAGCGCCGCTGGCGAAGATGTCGCTCAGCTTGTCGCGGATTTCCACGCCTGGCGGGGCGTCGGCGGCGTTGACCGAGGCGGCGAAGACCAGGTCTCGGTCCTGGGTCTGCAGCCGGCCGGCCGCCCAGCCGACGTTATTGGAGCCGTCGCCGTTGCTCGGGCAGGCGCCCTCGGCGGCGCTGAAGGTCGCGCGTCCGGTGCGACTGTCGTCGCCCACCTCGCGCACAAGAAGCTGCTGCATGAACTGGGTCGTCGCCGGTTTCAGACCCAGCTCTCCAGCGTAGAAGCGTTTGAAGAAATGCGCCTGCTGGTCGGTCGTCAGGCCCAGCGCGCCGCCGTTGGGCGGTCCCATCCAGAAGGATGTGACGGGCCCGTCGACGAACTTGTTGCCGTAGTCGAACCTGTGCACGGCGTCGGAGAGCTTGTCGTGGCCGATGGCGGTGGCCAGGTCGCCCCACCACCAGCCGATGTCGTCGTGGAAGGCCTTGGTGATGTCGGCGTCGGTCTCCCAGGCCTTCACCTTCTGGGGCGTGTTGTCCCACTTGTAGATCGTCTGCGGCGTGATCAGGCCCTGGTCCAGTCCGACCAGCGCCAGGGGCACGTCAAAGGTGGCGCAGGGCGGCAGCAGCGTCCGGCAGACCTGGGCCGAGCCATACTGGTAGACCGACAGTCCCGTTTTGGCGTCCAGCAGCACGACGCAGGTATTGGCTCCGCCCATGCTGGCGTCGATCGCCGCCTCCAGCTTGTCCTTGTTGATGGCGTGCTTGCCGGGCAGCAACGAACAACCGCCGACAAGGGCGGCCGCGCCGAGGGTGGCGGCAAGGCGAAACAGGGATCGCGGGGCGTTCGACATCAGGGCCTCCGGGCGGTCGATCAAGCGCGCATATACACCCTGCGCCCGGCTCCTGATCAATGGCTTGCCGGGTGACGCAGGCTCATGGCTGGTCTATTCGCGGGGCATGTCGCTGCGCACCCTCTTCACCACCCCGCTGTACGAAGCCTCATTGGCGCAGGACAAAGGGTTCGATGGGTTCAACACCGACCTGGCCGACGCCTGCCGGATGCTGGCCGCGGAAGACGAGGCGGGCAAGACCTGGTGCCGCGCCAACGCCTATGGCGGCTATACATCCTACGCCTCCCTGAATGACCTGCCGACCCGCGCCAGCGCCTTCGGGGCGCTGAAGACCAAGCTGGACAAGCACGCCGGCGACTTCGCCCGTTCGCTGGCCTTCGACCTGGGCGGGGGTCGGCTGAAGCTCGACAGTCTCTGGGTCAATATCCTCAAACCCGGCTCAGCCCACTCCGGCCATGTGCATCCGCACAGCGTCCTCTCCGGCACGGTCTATGTGGCGACGCCGCCTGGGGCGGGCGCGCTCAAGCTGGAGGACCCCAGGCTAGAACGGATGATGGCGGCCCCGCCTCGCCGCGCCGACGCGCCGGAAACCCTTAAGACCTTCATCTACATCCATCCCCAGGCCGGCGATGTGGTGATGTGGGAAAGCTGGCTGCGCCACGAGGTGATCGCCGGCAAGGGCGAGCGGATATCGGTGAGCTTCAACTACGGCTGGCGTTAGCTACGGCGCCTATCCCTTGGACGGACCCTGGCTCGGTCCTGTCGCCGACAGGGTCGGCCGCAAGCCGTTGCTGACCGGCGCCGGATGATCGCGGAACCGCTGCTTCATCGCCTGCACCCAACCGGCGAAGCTGTCGTTTTCAGCCGCCGCGCGGGTGAAGTCGGTGGAGGTCAGCTGAACGCTGGAGACGTCCGACAGCGCCACCCGCAAGGCGTTCGGCGCGCTGGTCCCGTCGACGAAGGTTTGATAGTGGCCGCGAAGGCGCGTCAGGCCGGCCTGATCTCCGGCGAGACTGAAGGACACCGCCGCCCGTAGCAGCTTGGCCTCCTCGTCTTCGTTCAGCGGCGTATTGGTCTTCCAGCGATCGCCGAGCATCTTCTCGAACATGCCGCCGGCCCCGGCCCAGTCGTGCTTTTTCCAGCTTATCTCGGCGCGGATGGCGTCGCTGTCGCCGCCCTTGTCCGTCTCGATGATCTCCAGGGCATGGTCGTATTGGCCAAGCTGCAGCCAGGAGCGGGATTCGATTACCCGACGTTGGGCGTTCAGCGCATTGGGCAGGAGGGTTGTGCGCGAGGAATTGATCGCCTGCAGAGCATCCTCGGGCCGGCGATCCATCAGGTCGATCATCGCCAGATCGGTGGCGACCTCCGCTCTGGGCACCCCGTCCAGCCGGTTGTCGGCCTGATACTTCAAGAGCTCGGCCGCCTGGCTGAGCAGATCAACGTCCACCAGGCGCCGCGCCAGCTTGCGCACCATCTGATCGCCGTCGCCGCCCACCGGCGTCAGCTCCTTAAAATCATAGAATAGCGCCAAGGCCTGCACGGGCTGGAGGCCATCGGCCTGCCCATCCAGGAACAGCGCGCGGAAGGCGTTGTTCAGGTCCGCCTGCAGTTGCACAGCCTCGGGCAAGTCCGGCAGCCGCTGGCCGGCTGAGCGCAGGGCCTCCAGCGCCTCGCGATAGCGTCCAAGGCTCAGGTAGATCTGGCCCAGCGCCCGGATGGTGTCGAGTTCAGTGGCGTCGCCGCGCCAGCGATAGCGCAGGCCGTCATAGACGTCCGCCGCCTGGGTCGGGGTGATCTGGCCCGCCGCCAGCTGGATTTCGGTGGCGTGCAAGGTCGCCGGCGCGGACAGCCATTCTTCCTTAGCGCCCTGCAGCGCCTGGAACCCATGCAGCGCCTTATCCCTCTGCCCCTCGGCTTCGTAGAGTTCGGCTTGGGTCAGGCGGGTGGTCATTTGCTCGACCGGATCGACGTTGGCTTGCAGCGCGGTTTCGATGGAGGCTTCCGCCGCCGGATACTGTCCCAGCTTGGTCGCCGCCTCGGCGTCTTCACTTGCGAACCGTGCGCGCCATTTGTCCGAAAATTGATAGAGGGCCGGCGCGCCTTGCGCGAATTGTGTCCGGGCATCCGCCCATTGGCCCAGTTTGGCGGCGATATAGCCGCGCCAAAGCGAACAGGCGGGGTCATCGCCGACCGAGGGTGACGACAGATCGGCCGACGCCTCCTTGAAGCGGCCGGCCATCACCTTGGCCGCGCCGCGCAGGCCGCGAAATTCGGCGTCGCCCAACATGTTTTGGTGCTTGCGCGCCACCTCATTGAGCACGCCGATCGCTTCGAACGACAGCTCCGATCCGATCAGAAACCGCGCCAGCCCCATGTGGGCGGCGACGGGCTCGTCCTTGGCGCCGGTGCTTTCCGCGGCCGCGGCGGCCAGCAGGCTGTCGTAACGCGCGTTGAAGCCCCCCTCGCTGATCTTCGACCAGTTTTCGAAATCGATCAGCCCAGGACGAGACGTGGCCTGCGGAATGTCCGGGCCCTGGTCGGCGACCATGGTGTGAGCCGAAGCTTCGGACAGGGCTAGGCCCTTGGGTCGTCCAATGCTGACGAGGTCGCCGTCGGTGGATACCGTCAGGTCGTCTTCGGCGGGCTCGATCGCCAACCCCTGCGCCGTGGCCAGCAAGGTCAGGTCGACGTAGACATGGCGATCCTGCAGGCCCTTGTCGGGGGCCAGCGCCGTGACCGCGCCCAGCCGATCGCCCACGACCGGGTCGTCCAGCCAGATCACCTTGGTGGCGCCCGCCACCGTCGCGCTCAGGGCCGGTGTCGAGGAGCCTTCATCCCGTGTGACCTTGATGGCGTCCGTGGCCTGGGCGGTGCTGGGCGCCAAGGTGACGATCCACAAGGCCCCCTCGGCCCTGGCGTTGATGGCGACGTCGGACGGCGAGCCGATGCGGACGGCGGAGTAGTCGCCGCCCTGCACCGCCTGGAAACTGGTCGCTTGGCGGAAGCCATGCGGCGCGGCCGAAAGGTCCATTTTCGCGGCGGCGTCGAACACGATCCAGACTGCCTCGCCCCGCCGGAACACGGCCGCGCCCAAGGCGGCCTTCCACGGGAAGCGCAGAACGACCTGGCCTGAAGACATCTCCGCCTGCATCTTGACCACGCCATTGGCGGGCGCGGGACTGGGGCGAGTCGGCGCCGACTTGGCCTCGGCGGTCTTGGCGGCCGCGGCGGCGGCCGCGGCCGCTTCAGCGGCCTTGGCGGCGGCAGGTTCTGGCGCCTTGGCCGAGAAGAGGTTGACGTAGGTGGACCCGTCGCTCTCGCCCACCTTGGCGTCGGCGCCGTCGGCGAGTGTAAGCGTCAGCTCCAGCGCGCCGCCCGCATGGGTCTCATCGGCGGATTTCAGCCAGTGCGGCGGATCGATCCGCAACTGCCGCAGGTCCGGCTGAGCATCGCGGCTGAACCGCAGGATCAGCTTCTGGCCATCGCGACGGCTGGAGATTTTGGCGCCAGGGAATCGAAGCTCGATCTGAGAGAAGTCGGCGGCTTCGGCGACCCGAACGCTCATGGGGCCTTGGCTGGCGACCGGCGCCAAGGCGGTGGTCTCGGCGAATCCAGCAGGCGCGGCGACGCCGGCGATGCAGATCGCCGCGACGCCGGACCTCAGGTTTCGCTTCAAGCTCACGGATTATCAGCCTGATTTTGCGGGAGGCTTGGCCTTGGTGTCGCCGGCAGCCGCGCTGTCGGCGGAGGCCAGGTCGCCTGACGCCTTGGCGGCGGCCAAGGCCTTGGGCTTATGGTGTTTGGCCGGGGCCGCCGGCGCATTGGGATCGGCAGGCGCGGCGGCGTTCTGCGCGGTGGCGGCCGGCGGCGGCGCGGCGGGCGGGTTCAGCGCCGTCTTGGCGTCGAGGACCGCCTTGGCGTTGTCCATCCTGTGCGCCAGTTTCTCGGTCAGATTCTTGGCGTCCTCGGCCGGCATGGCGGCGAGGACCGCCGCCAGGATCGCCGGTTTCATCTTCGCCGCCATCGGCAGGCGTACGGCGTCGTCCATCAGCGTCATCCGCGCCGCGGCGTCCTTCGGCTTCATCTTCTCATAGACATTGATCAGCCGGTCGGTTTCAGCCTGCTGCTGAGCCTCCGCCTGACCGACCAGGGCCTGGATGTCGCCCTTCAACCCGTTCATCTCCTGGATGCGGGAATCCAACTTGGCTTCAGCGGCGGCGATCAGCTGCACCTGGGTGTCCAGGCCCTGTTCGCGCTGATCCAGCTCGCCTCGGCGAGCGCCGAGGCTCTGCAGCACCTGCAGTTCGGCGGGCGACAGACCGGCCTCCTTGGCCAGTTCCGCCGCCGTGGGCGCGCAGGCGGCCGCAGGTGGCTTAGACTGGGATGGATCACCGGCGAGGGTGGGGCTGGAGGGGGCCGCGGACGCCGTCGCACCCTTGGACGGCGCGGCGTCCTCGGCGAAAGCCTTGGCGAAGCCGAGCAACTGCGGCGCGCCTCGGACGGCGTTCACCGCGATGACGCCACCAATGGCGACCGCGACGAGCGGCATGAGGCGAGGAATTCCGACCATCAATCGTCTCCGACAAGGATGCGCGGCGCGGGCCGAACGGGCGAGTCAAACAGGTCGTCATCGACGAGGATTCGCGACGGCGCCTTAGCGCGCGTAGCGGCCGCACGAGGCGGCGGTGGAACGGATTGCCCTTCCTCGAGCACCTCGGCCTTGGACAGTTTCAAGACAAGAGATTCGGCGGCGGCTTCAGCTTCTTCCAACGACAGGTCCGCGGATGACTTCGCCGGGGCGTCGCCCCAGACCTTTTGCAAGGCGGCGATAGCGGGCGGTAGCGAGCGCTTAGCGGGCGCCTGTACGGGCGCTGGCGCTGGGTGTTCAACCGCAGCACGATCCAGCATGACGCGCGCGGTATCGTTCAGTCGCTCAAGCCGTATCGCCAATTCCCTCCCCTTCTCGACCCGCCCCGACAACAGCTCCAGCGTCTCGTCGCCAGCGATGCGCAGTTCGGAGAGGCCCCGCTCGGCGCGCGCGGCGGCGCGGTCCAGGTCAGCCACAGCGGCGGCGAATTGGAGCTGTCCCTCCCTGAGAGCGACTAGGCGGCGGTTCAGCCGCAGACCTAGCCACAGCGTCAGCCCGAGCAGGACCGCGAGCAGGAGATTAAGGCCGATGGAAATGGGGCTCATGGGACCCTCTGAATGGCCGACATAGCGGCGCTGGAGAGAGGTCCCTCCACGCGGACGGCGATGTTGTGATTGCGGCGACCGATCCGACCGCGCGTCAGTGGGATCGACCCGGCGCGCAGTTCGATCAGGCTGTCGGCGGTGGTGTTGAGCACCAGGGTGTCGCCGACCTTCAAGTCCAGCACCCGGCGCAGATCCACCTTCTGCTCGTCGAGCACGGCCATGACGTCGAGCTGGGTGGTCCAAAGCTCCGTGGCCAAGTGGCCTTCCCAGATATTATCGCGGCCGAATTTCTCGCCCATATACTGCTGAAGCAGCATCTTGCGGATCGGCTCAAGGGTCGCATAGGGCAGCAGAAGCTCGATCCGCCCGCCACGATCTTCCATGTCGATCCGCAGCTTGATCAGGATGGCGGCGTTGGCCGGCCGGGCGATGGCGGCGAAGCGCGGGTTGGTCTCCAGCCGATCGAGTTTGAAATTGACCGGCGTCAGCGGCTCGAAGGCGGTCTTCACGTCGCCCAGCACCACCTCGACCATCCGCTGCACCAGCACCCGTTCGATGGTGGTGTAGGGCCGGCCCTCAATACGCATGGCCGCCGTGCCACGCCGACCGCCCAACAGGACGTCGACGATCGAATAGATCAGGTTGGAGTCGACCGTCAGCAGACCGAAATTGTCCAACTCCTCGGCCCGGAAAACCGACAGGATCGCCGGCAGCGGGATGGAGTTGAGATAGTCGCCGAAGCGAATCGACGAGATGTTGTCGAGACTGACCTCGACGTTGTCGGAAGTGAAGTTACGCAGGCTGGTCGTCATCAACCGCACCAGGCGGTCGAAGACGATTTCCAGCATCGGCAGGCGTTCGTAGGAGACCAGCGCCGAATTGATGATGGCGCGGATGCCGGTGCGGTCGGCGGCATCGTCGTCGGAGAGATCGAAGCCGAGCAGGCTGTCGATCTCATCCTGATTGAGGATGCGCTCGGAAGCGGCTGGCGTATCGCCGCCGGCCCAGTCGTCGGCGCCCGCCTCGGCTGGCGGCGCCAATCCCACGCCATCTTCCTTCAGATCGGTTTCTTCAGCCATACGGTCTGCGGCAACCAGGGATAGGCCCTAGTTGATCAGCATCTCCTCAATCAGGACGGCGTTGATCTTGGCCGGCGCGATCACGAGATCGACGCGCCGCTTGATCTCTTCACGCAGGGCGTAGCTGCCTTCGCTGCCTTGCAGGTCTTCCGGTCGAAGCTCGCGCAGGAAGGTCTGGAACATGTCCTGCAGTCTGGGCATGTCGGCGTCCAAGGTGTCGGCGGTGTCGTGGTCGGGCAGTTCCAGGGTCAGCTTCAGTTTCAGGAAGGTCGGCCGGCCATCGGCCGTCTGCATGTTCACGACAATATCGGCGGGCGTGTAGAAGACGACGCCGTCCGGACCATCGACAATCTGCGGGCCGTTCTTGTCATCCTTCTTGTCGCCCTTCTTCTTGTCGTCCTTCTTAGGCTTGGTCTTCTGGGCGTCCGCGGCCGAGGCCTTGTGACCCATCAACAGGAGGGCCGCGGTTCCGCCGCCGCCGAGCACCAGCACCGCCGCGACGGCGATGATGATGATCAGCTTTAGCGGCAGTCCTTTCTTGCCTTCCCCTTCAGCAGCCTCGCCTTCGGCCGCCTCCGCGTCTGGCTTGTCCGCCACATCCTTCGCCATGGATTCCAGAGCCCCTGCGCGCCCGCGTGCGGGCCAGCAATTCCGTGACCCGACTGATCGCCCGGGGATGGTTAAGGATCGGTGATTAACCTTCCTTAAGCGCTGCAAATTTTGCCGGGCGAAGATCGCCACCAGGCAAGGAATTAACCTTATTGGTTATTGATTTTATTGAGGAAAATTTGTGGCGCCCCGCTTGCACAGTAACCATGGCGACTTGAAGCGCAGCCAAGCGGACCTTAACGCCCATGGACAATACCCTTTATGTCGGCCTGTCCAAGCAGATGATCCTGAGCCGGGAGCTCGATGTTGCGGCCAATAACATGGCCAACATCGACACCGCCGGCTTCAAGGTCGAATCGCTGATCACCCAGGACGACCCGGTCATGCCAGCGCATGCGCCACCCGGCTCCAGCCCGGTCCAGTTCGCCCTTGATCAGGGCGTCGCCCGCGATTTCACCCAGGGCGCGATGCAGCAGACCGGCGCGCCGTTGGATGTGGCCATCGACGGCAAGGGCTTCTTTCAGGTCCAGACGGCGTCGGGCATCCGCTTCACCCGTGACGGCCGCTTCGGAACCGACGCCCAGGGCCAGCTGATCGACCAGCAAGGCGATCCGGTGCTCGACGCGGGCGGCTCGCCCATCACCCTAAACGCCCAGGGCAGCGCACCCCAGATCGGTCTGGACGGCGTCGTCACCCAGAGCATCCCCGGCCAGCCTCAAGCCGCCGTGATCGGCAAGATCGGCGTCGTCAACTTCGACAGCCTCGGCGGCCTGACCAAGTCCGGCGACGGCCTCTACGAGAACACCACCAACGCCCAACCCACCGCTGCTTCGTCAGCGGTGGTTCACCAGGGCATGCTCGAAAGCTCCAACGTGCAGCCGATCATCCAGGTCACCGATCTGATCCGCATCAGCCGCGCCTACGAGTCCGTCAGCCAATTGATGAGCGACAGCGCCGACCTGTCCAAGACCGCGATCCAGCGTCTTGGTTCGGTTCAATAAGGGAGATTAGACCATGATGGCTTTACGCACCGCCGCAACCGGCATGGCGGCCCAGCAGCTGAACGTGGAGGTGATCTCCAACAACATCGCGAACATGAACACCGTCGGCTACAAGAAGCAGCGGGCGGAGTTCGAGGACCTGCTCTATCAGGATGTCGAACGGGCGGGATCGCAGTCCTCCGACACAGGCACCATCGTGCCGACCGGCATCCAGATCGGCGCCGGTGTGAAAGCCGGCTCCGTCTACCGCATCACCACCCAGGGCTCGCCGACCCAAACCGGCAACAGCCTCGACCTGGCCGTCAATGGCTTGGGTTATTTCCAGGTGCTGCTGCCCTCGGGCGAGACGGCCTATACCCGCGCCGGCAACCTCTCCATGAGCGCGACCGGCCAGATCGTCACCTCCGACGGCTATCCGATCCTGCCCCAGATCACCATTCCGGCTGGCTCTACCGGCATCACCATCTCGCCAGGCGGCCAGGTTCAGGTGACCACCGCCAACTCCACCACCTCGTCGACGGTCGGCCAGATCCAGCTGGCGACCTTCTTCAACGAAGGCGGCATGGAGGCCACCGGCAACAACCTCTACATGGAGACCGCCGCCTCGGGCTCCCCCACCGTCGGCCTGCCCAACGCCAATGGCGTTGGTGCGCTGATGCAGGGCTACACCGAAGCCTCGAACGTCGACCCGGTGACCGAGATCAGCTCGCTGATCGTCGCCCAGCGCGCCTACGAGATGAACTCCAAGGTCATCTCCACGGCCGACCAAATGCTCCAAACCAACAACCAGATGAAGCAGTAGGCCGATGAGAAAGATCGCCCTGGCCCTCGCCGCCGCCCAGTTGATCGTCTGCGTCGCCACGGCCACGGCCGCCATGGCGGGAACGCCCGTCACCTTGCGTCCCGACCCGGCGAGCGGCCCGTCGATCACGCTCGGCGACCTCTTCACCGACGCGGCGCCGGCCGCCGCCCATGTGGTGGTCGGCAACGGTGCCCCAGCCGGTCTTAACGCGGTGCTGGACGCCGGCGAGGTGCAACAGATCGCCCACATGAACGGGCTCGACTGGGCCAACCCCACTGGCATCCGGCGGATCATCGTCCACGGCGGCCTGGTCGCGGCCGAGGCGCCCCGGCCGCCGGCGGCATCCGAAAAGATGGTCGACGTACTGACCTATGCCCGCAGCCTTACCGCGGGCGAGGTGGTGCAGCCCGGCGACCTCACCTACGCCAAGATTCCCGCCTTTCAAGCACCTCAGGACCTGCCCCGCGACGCCGCTGAGATCATCGGCAAGGCCGCGCGCCGCCCGCTCAAGTCCGGAACCGCTGTGGCCAGCCTCGATGTGACGGCAGCCCAGGTGATCAAGCGCGACGACATGATCGCGGTGGCCTTCCACGCAGAAGGCATGGTCCTGACGCTACAGGGCAAGGCCCTGGGCGGCGCAGCCATCGGCGAGACGCTGAACGTCATGAACCTCACCTCCAAGAAGGTGATCCAGGCGGTTGCGGTCGGTCCCGACCAGGCTGTCGTTGGCCCCGAGGCCGAAGAAATCAAATCCGCCGGCGTTCCCAGCGCCCTCCAATACGCCGCCAACCGTTGAGAGATCAGATGCGTAAAATCCCGCTGCTCGCCCTCGCCGCGCTGGCGCCGCTCGCCGCCTGCTCCCACATTGAGGAGGCCGTGAAAGGTCCGACGATGGCGCCGATGGGCTATCCCGCCGAACTCGTCGGGGAAGATCAGGTCATGACCCTTGCCTCCTCCCGCGGAGGTGTCCCTCAGGCGGCCTCGGCCAATTCGCTTTGGCGATCCGGCGCCCGCGCCTTCTTCTTCGACCAGCGCGCCAGCAAGGTCGGCGATATCCTCACCGTCCTGATCACCATCAACGACAACGCCAACATCGAAAACGAGACCGCCGCGTCGCGCACGGGTGCGAACACGGCTGGGATCACCAACTTCCTTGGCCTGGAATCGACGCTGGGCAAGATTCTGCCCAAGGCGTTCAGCCCCACCAGCATGGTCAACACCAACAGCAGCCTGGCCAATTCGGGCACCGGAACCATCACCCGCCAGGATCAGATCAACCTGACCATCGCCGCGGTCGTGACCAAGGTGCTCCCGAACGGCAACCTGGTGATCCAGGGCCGGCAGGAGGTGAAAACCAACCAGGACCTGCGCGAATTGACCGTCGCCGGGATCGTGCGGCCGGAGGATATCACCTCGGCCAACACCATCAATCACACCCAAATCGCCGAGGCCCGGATCGATTACGGCGGCCGGGGCGACCTGGCGGCGGTGCAGAAGACGCCTGGCGGAACGGCGCTGCTGCAGAGGTTCGCCCCCTTCTAACGAGAGTAGGGTACGGGTACGGATGCGGTCAGGCCGTGAACGGGTGAACCGGGGCCAGACGCACCTGTCCATGCGTCAGAGCCTCGGTCGGCCGGAAGGCGCGGAACTGCAGCCTGTAGGGTCCATCCGGGCAGGGCAGCCAATTGGCTTCCGCCCCCGGTGTCGGCTTTTGGGCGATCGTGATTTCGACCAGCCCGTCCGGCAAGGCCACCAGACCTGGCGTGGCGCCGCTGATCGCATAGCGGTTCTGCGGATTGTCGAAGAAGAACAGCTGCCCCTCCGGCGTCTGCCGATAGAGGCTCAGCGACCAGAAGCCATCGCGGCGCGCGAAGTCGCCCGGCCGCAGGCGCAAGACGTGCGCTGTCGCGCCATCGTAGAGACCATTTCGCTCGCCGACCCCACGCAGATAGATCGCCTCGCGGGCCGGCAACGCCGCCAGCCCACCCAGCGCTGTCGCCGCGCGATACTGATAGTCCACGCCGAAGTCGCCCTGATCGGCCTTCGGATATATCCACCCGCCCATGGCGCCGGCGCTGTCACGCCCGCCCTTCAACTCGGCTAACGCATTGTGGGCGCCAGCCTCGACCTGGCGTTGGTCGAGGTCGCTGAGCCTTTCCATAGGATAGACCAGCCCTGGCCCGACGCCGATCTTCGCCAGCAGCTTGAGCGCTTTTGAGTCCCGGCGCGGCGGCGGGTCACGCGCCATGATGCGATTGGCGGCCCGGAATACGCCCGGAATGTCGTCTCTCGATGTTGCAGGAACCAGGGTCTGGACCGGACCCGCCGTATCGGCCTCCAGTGTCAGGTGATCCTGTACCGCATGGGCCGCGTCCAGCTCCGAGGACGCGGCGACATAGGTGCGGGCCAGGGCCCAGACGCTGATCGTGGGTGAGCGGATCACGGCGACGCCAGGCTCGGTGGGCTCGCGCCAATCCGGGCCAACCAGAATCGCGCGCGAAAACCCCTCCCGCCGCCGGTCGCCGAGGACGCGAAAATTGTTGGTGTAAAGATCCATCAACGCCAGCGAGAAATAACGCCCATCCGCGTCCGGCAGATGGAGGGTCACAGGCTTGGACAGGTCGAGCCATGCCGAGGAATAGAGGGTGTCGCAGTTCGGCGTGGTCACGCCGCGGCTTTGAGCGTTGGCCAGTACGCGGGAATGCTGCAGCTGGTTGACGCCCTGCCCTATCGCCTTGGCGCGGGTGGCCGCCATCTCCTGCAATGGCAGGCAATAGAGGTAGGCGAGCCGGCCGATATCCGCGGGGGTCATTGCCCCGGCAACGCCTGGCCTAAGAGCGCCGGTCAAGCCCATGGCCAAGCCGCCCGCAAGCACGTCACGCCGATGCATGCTCGACCTCTCCGGAATCGTTTCCGGGATATCCTAGGCTGAAAACCTGGCTTTGGTCCCGCCCAACGGGCGGGCTGTAAAGCCAAGGTTACCGCGCACGCTTGCCGCTAACTGTCTGGCTCACGCCGAGCGCCGCTAGACTTGCCCGCGCAATGCCTTCCGCATCCAGGCCCGCCTGGGCGTACATGACTTCCGGCTTGTCGTGGTCTTGGAAGATGTCCGGCAGCGTCAGGGTGCGCACCTTGAGACCGCGATCCAGCGCGCCGTGCTCGGCCAGGGCCTGAAGAACGAAGGAACCGAAGCCGCCCATGGCGCCCTCTTCCACCGTGATCAGCGCCTCATGTTCCCGCGCCAGACGCAGGATCAGGTCGACGTCCAGGGGTTTGGCGAAGCGGGCGTCGGCGACCGTGGCCGACAGGCCGCGTGAGGCGAGCAGATCGGCGGCCAGGAGCGCTTCCTGCAGCCGAGTCCCGAACGACAGGATGGCGACAGCCGTCCCTTCACGGACGATCCGGCCACGGCCGATTTCCAGGGGCTCCGCGAACTCGGGAATCTCGATGCCGATCCCCTCGCCGCGCGGATAGCGGAAGCCGGAGGGACGATCGTCGATCGCCACCGATGTCGCCACCATCCGGGCCAGCTCCGCCTCGTCGGCCGCGCCCATGAGGACGAAACCCGGCAGCTGGCCGAGATAGCCGACATCGAAACTGCCAGCGTGCGTCGCGCCATCGGCGCCGACGAGGCCTGCCCGGTCGATCGCGAACCGCACCGGCAGGCTTTGCAGCGCCACGTCATGGACCACCTGGTCATAGCCGCGCTGCAGGAAGGTGGAATAGATGGCCGCGAACGGCTTCATTCCATCGGCGGCGAGGCCGGCGGCGAAGGTCACCGCGTGTTGCTCGGCGATGCCGACGTCGAAGGTGCGACTGGGGAAGGCCTTGCCGAACAGATCGAGACCGGTTCCCGAAGGCATCGCAGCGCTGATGGCGACGATCCTGTCGTCCCGCTCCGCCTGTTTGATCAGCTCCTGCGCGAACACCTTGGTGTAGCTCGGTGCATTGGACTGAGCCTTGGACTGCTTGCCCGTGACCACGTCGAAGCGGGCGACGGCATGTAGTTTGTCGTCGGCGCTCTCTGCGTGAGCGTAGCCCTTGCCCTTCTGGGTGACCACGTGAACCAGCACCGGCTTGTCGTCCATGCCGCGCACATTGCGCAGAACCGGAACCAGATGATCCAGATTATGACCGTCGATGGGGCCGACGTAATAGAAGCCCAGCTCTTCGAAGAAGGTGCCTCCCGTGGCCATGCCGCGGGCGTATTCCTCGGCCTTGCGCGCCGCGACCTGCAGCGAGCGCGGCAACACCTCGGCCATCTGCTTGCCCAGCTTGCGGATCGACTGATAGGCGCCGCCGGAGACTTGGCGCGCGAGGTAGGCGCTCATGCCGCCCACCGGCGGGGCGATCGACATGTCGTTGTCGTTCAGCACCACGATCAGATTCTTGGTGGTCTCGGCGGCATTGTTCATGGCCTCATAGGCCATGCCGGCGCTCATGGAGCCGTCGCCGATCACCGCGATCACCTTGTGAGTCTCGCCGCGTTGGTCACGCGCGGCGGCGAAACCCAAGGCGGCGGAAATGGAAGTCGAGGCGTGCGCCGTGCCAAACGGGTCGTATTCGCTCTCGGAGCGTTTGGTGAACCCCGACAAGCCTCCGCCCTGGCGCAGGGTGCGGATGCGATCGCGCCGGCCGGTGAGAATCTTATGCGGATAGGCCTGATGGCCCACATCCCAGATCAGGATGTCCTTCGGCGTCTCGAACACATGGTGCAGGGCCACGGTGAGTTCGACCACGCCCAGCCCGGCGCCAAGATGGCCACCGGTCACGGAGACGGCGTCAATGGTCTCGGCGCGCAATTCGTCTGCGAGCTGATGAAGTTGGGTCAAGGAAAGCCCGCGCGTATCGGCGGGTGACTGGACCTTATCGAGAAGCGGTGTGGAAGGTGGCATCATCCTTCGGACGGCAGGCGCCCGACCTATCGAAAGAGCTAATGGGTTCGGTCTAACACGAAATCGACACTGTCTCGCAGGTATGCGCCCCGAGCGCCAAACATGTCGAGATGCGACTTGGCCTGGGCGGATAATAGCTCGACCCGCTCACGCGCCGGACCGACGCCAAGCAGGGTGACATAGTTGACCTTGCCCTTGGCCGCATCCTTGCCGCCGGCGGCCTTGCCGAGCAGGTCCGCGTCGCCCTCGACGTCCAGCAGATCGTCGACAACCTGATAGGCTAGGCCCAAGTCCTGAGCGAAGGCGCTCAGCGACAGCCGTTCGGCCTCCCTGGCCCTCGCCAGCACCAACGGCAGGTCGAAGGCGCAGACGATCAGGGCGCCGGTCTTCATTCTTTGCATCCGCGCCACCGCGCCGAGGTCGCCGCGAACACCGATCAGATCGATCATCTGACCGCCGACCATGCCTCGAGCGCCTGAGGCCACCGCCAGCCTGCGCACCAGTTCGGCGCGAATCGATCCGTCTTCATGGGTGTCCGGGTGGGCCATGATCTCGAAGGCCGCGGCCTGCAGCGCATCACCCGCAAGGACAGCGGTCGCTTCGTCATAGGCCTTGTGCACCGTCGGACGGCCACGACGCAGGTCGTCGTCATCCATGCACGGCAGGTCGTCGTGGATCAGGCTGTAGGCATGGATGCATTCCAGCGCGCACGCGGCGCGCAGCACCGGCCGCTCTTCCAGATCGAACATCCTGGCGGTTTCGAGGGCGAAGAAGGGCCGAAGCCGCTTGCCCGGCCCGAGCGCCGCATAGCGCATGGCCTCGGTCAGCCGCTGTTCCGGCCCATCGGCGCGCGGCAACAGCGCGTCCAGGGCGACGGTCACGAGGTCGGCCGCCTCCGTCACGCGCTGGGCGATGGATTGCCCCATCGGACTCTACGAGAACTCGGCTGGTTCGGCGCCCGCTGCGCCAGAGGCGCCGACGACAATCTTTTCCACGCGCAGGCGCGCGGCCTCCAGCCGCTTCTCGCAATGCGCTTTCAAGGCCGCGCCGCGCTCATACATCTCGATGGACTGCTCGAGCGGCGCCTGGCCCGATTCCAGCTGGGCGACGATTCGCTCCAACTCGGCGAGCGCCTGTTCGAAAGAGAGGGTGGTGATGTCGGGCGCGTCGGTCATGGCCCCAAACTAGAGCGGCTGGCGCAAAGGGGAAACCGCTTTTGCGTCGTGGGGCGACGCGACGAAGATCACCTCCGACGCCTATAGTCAGGCCAGACCAGAGTCGCTAAGTCGGATCAGGCCCCGCTCTCAAGGAAGCTCAATAGGTTGGACGACGCGCCCAAACTCGCAGATGCCGAAGCGGCCGAGCTGACTCTCGAGGAGCGCGAAGCCGCCTACGAAAAGTTCGTCTGGGACAACCTGCCGCGCAACTTCGCCGCCAACTTCATGCACGGCATGCTGGGGATGACCGGCTTCCGGATCGTGGTGAACACGCCGACTTTCATCCCAGTCTATCTGCACATGCTGGCCAGCAGCGCCGCGGCCGCGTTCCCCCCGCCCCTGCGGCTGTTCGCCAACCCCGACATTGTGATGGGTCTTGGCCTGGCCCTGCAGCAGGTCGGCCAGGTTATCTCCCCCATCTTCGGCGCCTCACAGATCGAGCATCGCAAAAAAGTGCTGCCGGTCTCGGTGCTGATGGGCACGATGATGCGCGTGCAGATCCTGGGCATGGCGATTTCCGGCTGGTTCCTGTCCGGCGCGCCGCTGCTGTTCGCCATGCTGGTCTTCCTGACCCTGCTCGGCCTGTTCTCAGGCGCCCAACGGGTCGCCTTCCAACTGCTGCTGGCCAAGGTTATCCCGATCAGCCGGCGCGGGACGCTTCAGGGCTGGCGCAATGTCACCGGCAGTCTTTTGGCGGCCGTGCTGTCCTATGTGGCGGGGCGTTATCTTGTGGGCTCCCATCCCTACACGACGGGCGCCAAGATTTTCGGGATCCAGCTCTACCACAACGGCTATTCGACCACCTTCTTCCTGGCCTTCGTCCTGACCAGTCTGGGTCTGACCGCATTGCAACTGCTGCTGCGCGAGCCGGAGCCACCGAAGCTCAGACCACAGATGAAGGTGAGCGACCGGCTGCGCGACCTGCCGGGACTGCTGAAGCACGACAAGGGCTTCATGTATTTCATGATCGCGCAGATCTGCGCCATGGCCAGCCGGATCGCCGCGCCCTTCTACATCCTGTTCGCCCAGAACACGATCGCGCTGACCGGCGCCAACATCGGCCTTATTTCGGTGGCCTTCGTCATGGGCGACGCGCTGTCGAACATTCCCTGGGGCTATCTGGGCGATAAGTCCGGCTTCCGGTCGAGCTTCGTCAGCGCCCTGGTGCTGTGGATAGCCGCCACCCTGCTGCTGCTGCTCGGCCACGTCCCGTGGATGGTGTTCCTGGCCTTCTTCGGCCTGGGTGCGGCGCAGTCCGGCTATCAGATGAGCTCCCAGACCATGGTGCTGGAGTTTGGCCTGCGGGAAGACATGGCCATGCGGCTGGCCTTCTCCTCCACGGCCGAGGGGCTGATGCTGACGCTCGGTCCGCTGATGGGCGGCCTGATCGCGGCCATCGCCGGCTATTCGACCTTGTTCGTCATCTCGATGACCTTCGAGGCGGTCGCGCTGGTGATCCTGCTCACCCTGGTCGAAGAACCCCGAACCCGGAAAAAGCTTCCAGCCCGCGCCTGACGCGGCCTCAGCTCTCCAGGACCGCGGCGGCGAGCTCGCCTGCGGCGGTGACGATCATGCCGCGCTTACGTTCGAACCGGCGCATGGACCAGTAGCGGTAGCCTTCGTTGGACGTCAGCTTCCAGCCATCACGCTGCAGGCTGAGGCCGATCATGGTGTTGAAGAAGCCATGGGCCACCACCAGGACGTCCCCCTGCGCCGCCAGCGCGATCAGCCGATCAGCCGCCGCGTCCGCGCGGCACTGAGCCTCGGCCCGATTTTCCTCGTCATGATAGCGGTGAAAATACCACCAGTGAGCCCTGGCCACCGCGCCCCAGATCGGCGGCGGCAGTTTCAGCCAGCTCGGCCAGTAGGGTGGCGGCAACGGCGCCTCGATCAGACTCGGATCAACCTCGACAGTGCGGCCGCCGGCGACCGCCTGAGCGGTTTCGATGGACCGCGGCCGCGTGGAGCAGAGAATCACGCTGGCGCCTTCGGCGTACATCTTCAGGGCCTCGGGCGCGGTCTGGCCGGGTTTGAGACCGACCCCTTCGTAGCGGGCCCACCAATCCGCGTATCCCCGCGCGTTCAACCTGACCTTCTTCGACAGGTTCGGTTCGCCATGGCGCGCCAGCACGATGGCGCCATAGGCGCGCGCCGGCGCCACTATGGCCGCTACCGTCGGGGCGGCCTTGATTGAACTTGGATCGCTTATGGTCTGCACCGACATATGTTGCTGGCCGCGAAGCCCTTGCGCCACGCCTCTTTAGCATCGGCGTCAGCTCGCCGAAATCCTCGGCCCGACCGAAGCGATTCGCCAGCCCTTAGCGTCGGCGCCCAGCGGAGATCACGCCCGCCCCCGCGCGGCGAGTAAAGCCTGGCTCAGCCTTGGCCGAGGGCTCGGACATGGGCAAGGGCCGATTGGCTGAGCCCTTCCAGGTCGTAGCCACCTTCCAAGGAGGAGACGATTCGCCCCTTCGACCGCTTGCGCGCCACTTCCGCGATCGCCGCCGTCGCCCAAGCGTAGTCTTCCGCCTCCAGCGCCTGCTCGGCCAGCGGATCGCGGGCATGAGCGTCGAACCCAGCGGAGATCAGGATCAGGTCCGGCGCGAAATCGTCCATCGCCGGCATCAGACTCTCGAACGCCGCGCGCCAAGCTTCGCGCGGCGCCATCGGCGCCACGGGTGCATTGACCACATTGCCGACGCCCCGCTCCGAGGCCGCGCCAGTGCCTGGATAGAGCGGCCACTGGTGGATGGAGGCGTAGAACAGGGTCGGATCGGCCTCGAACGCGGCCTGAGTGCCGTTGCCGTGGTGGACGTCGAAATCCACCACCGCGACCCTTGTCATGCCCGCCGTCTGGGCGACGCGCGCCGCCACCGCCACGTTGGAGAAGATGCAAAAGCCCATCGCCTTGTCCGGCTCAGCGTGGTGGCCCGGCGGGCGGATGGCGCAGAAGGCGCGGGCCGTCTCGCCTCTCGCTACCGAGCGCACCGCCTCCACTACGGCGCCGGCGGCGCGGCGGGCGGCGACCAGGCTTCCAGGCGACATCGCCGTATCCGGATCGAGCTTGACCCGTCCCTCGGTGGGCGAGGCCGCGATCACGCGGTCGATGAAGGCCTGGGGATGCACCAGCGCAAGGTCCGCCATGTCCACCAACGGCGCCTCGCGCCGCTCCAGGTCGAGGTCCGAGGCGTCGTTCAAGGCGGCCATCACCGCCTCTAGCCGCTCGGGACGCTCCACGTGACGGTCGCTCGGCCTGTGCTGGAGCATGTCGGGGTGGGTATAGAGAGGAAGGCTCATGGAGATATGATTAGGCGACGGCGCGGGTTTGGCCAGTCCGATTCAGCCTTGCGGCGCGATATCGCCCGAGCGGAACCGAGGGCGGCCGGCGACGGTTGAAGAGTAGGCATAGACCCCAGCCCTCGAACGGACCCTTCAGATGAAACTCGATCTTGGACAGTCGAACCACCCGACTCCTGCCAGCGAGGCGGATTCGAAACAGCCGCTGCGCACCGACGGCGTGCCGGCCGAACGGCGGCCTTTCCTGGAACGCGCCGGCGACGAGGTCGCCGCCATGTTCGGCAATGTCGACGCCCTCGGCCGCCGCCAGCGCGATGAAGCCGTCGGCGACCACTCCGGCAAGGGGCCGGCGGGCGACTCCGCCTTCGACGCGCGCCTGCTGGCCGACGTTACCGATCGGCTGACCCAGGACCCGAAGCTGGACGCGACCGGCATCCGCGTCACGGTCATCAGCGGGTCCGTGACCTTGCACGGCTCCGTCATCACTTCCGCCGACAAGGCCCTGGCCGAAAAAGACGCTCAAGCCGCCGGCGCGGGCCACGTCACCAACAACCTGTTGGTCGGCTAGCGTCCCTACTGAGTCATCAGCGCGACGCCGCCGTCCCCGGGCCGCGCTGATTTTGCGGTTCGGCCAGCGACGTGGCCTGGCTCGAAGATGGCGCCGATGGCGAACATGGTTTCGATGCGGTCGTTCGTCAGCCCCATCTCGCGCAACAGCTCGGCGCTATGCTCGCCGATGTCCGGCGTGGGACGGGCGAACCCGCCGGGCGTCCGGCTAAAATCGGCATAGCTCCGTACACTGATGATATCGCCGACGCGGGGATGGCGCCAGATGTCGAACAACTGGTTTTCCCAGAGCCATTCGCTGTCGAAGGCCTCGATCCCTCGCAACGCCGGCGCGGCGGGCACGCCTGCATTCAACAACGCGATTACGACCTCGTCTCGCAAGCGGCTGATGAACGCCAGTTCCAGCGCCTCAGCCAAAACGCCATCGCGCGGCGCGGCCAGGGCCACATCCGGATCGTATTCGACACCCAACACCGCGCAGGCCGCCTTCGCCGTCTCGGGTGTTTCGCAGACAATGGCGGCCCATCCGTCGGCGCAGTGATAGTAGCGGTGCAGCGCCCGCACGCCGAGACAATCCTCCGAACCAACGTCGTTGGCCGGCCGACCGGCATAGTCGACCACCTCGCCAAGTTGGAAGGTCAGGCTCTGGGCCATCAGGCTGGACAGGACCTCCTGCCCCTCCCCGGTCTGCTCGCGCACGTTCAGGGCCGTGATGATGCCGAAACAGACCATGGCCGAGGTCGCGACATCGTTGACTGGAATGGTGTGCAGCACCGGCTCGTCGGCCCCACCCTGCGCCGCCATCATGCCGCCCTCGGCTTGCAGCAGCGGGTCGAACCCGGGAAGCTCCACCCGATCGCCGATGTCGCCATAGGCGTTGATCGAGCAGGATATGATGCGCGGATTGATCACCTTCAGCGCGGCATAGTCGATGCCGAGCCGCTTGCGCACGCCATGGCGGTAGTTGTCCAGGACGACGTCGGCGCTGCGAACCAGGTCATGGAACAGCGCCAGCGCCGCCGGCTCCTTCAGGTTCAGGCCCAGGCCACGCTTGCCACGATTATAGGCCAGGAAGCCGCCGCCATCGCTGCGGAAGGGGTCGCCGTCCATCGGCTCCACCTTGATCACGTCCGCGCCAAGATTAGCCAGCACTCCCCCCGCATGAGCGCCGGCGATCACCGTGCCCATGTCCAGAACCCGAACGCCATGCAGCGGCGCATCATGGCCGCCTTGCACCGGATCGGCGGCGGACCTTGGCGCCCAGGCCGGGGCATCGGCGGGTTTGGCGAGGCCGCGCACCGAGCCCGGCGTGGCCGAAAGCTTGACCGGCACATTGGGAATGGTGACTGGCCCCAGCTCCGGATGCTCGAAGGTGCGCCGCAGATCGCCCTGATCGACGGCGGTCCCGGCAAACCAGGTCTCACGCGGCCCGACCGGCGCGCAGGGCACGCCGGCCGCCTTCAACAGATCGATCCATTCGTCCCGATCGCGGGTCGCGAACACGCTGGCCAGCGTTTGCCGCGCCAGAATCGGGTCCATCACCATGTCCTCGAAATACTTCATCAGCCCCATCGCCTCGATGGCGCGGACATAGAAGTTGGCGAACAGGGTGCCGAGGAACAGCCATTTGCCATCTCCGCAGGGATAGAGGCGATAGCTGGGCATGGCGCCCAGCGGCTGGCCACGCGGCAGCGGCGGCCCGCCGAGCGTCCGTACCGGACCGGTAACTTCCGAGACTCCGTGCAGGCCGCTTACCGTCACCGCCTGGCCAAGGCCGCTGCGCGACCGCTCCAGGAGCGCCGCGCTGATCGACGCCGCGCCCATCACCCCCTGCCCGTACCAGACCAATGGCAGGATCAGGTGGATCGGCTGATCGGCGTACGCGCCTTGCCGGAAGGCCACCCCGCTCACAGCGGTCAGCAGGGAATGGTGCGGCGGAAGCTGGCTCCAGGCGCCAGAGGTTCCATAGGGCGGCATCCAGACATGGATCAGCCGGGGATGCGCCGCCGTTAGAGTTTGGGCGTCGAGGCCCAGTCGTTCAAGGCCGCCGGGCGCATGGTCGAACACAGCGACGTCAGCCAGGGCGATCAGCGCCTTGGCCTCGGCAAGACCGGCTTGGGTCTCGAGGTCGAGGGTCTTGATCTGCTTGTTGCGATTGAAGGCCTGGTAGCCCGGATGGCTTTTGGCGCGATCGCCGGTCGGCGGTTCGATCTTGACGACCTCGGCTTCGAAGTCGCCCAATAGCATCGAGGCCATGGGCCCCGCGACGCCTTGAGTGAAATCGAGCACGCGCAGACCTTGGAACGCGGACAATCATCATCTCCCTTGCAATGTGCGGCGCTTGGAGCGCCGTCTCGGCTTGGCTAGAAGCCTATCGCGGGCCGGGCCAAGTTTCAAAGCAGGCCTGCTCACAAAATGCAGGATGGCCAAACGATGAGCAGTGTGGAGTTGCGCCGGGCGCGAGCGGATGACGCCGAGATGCTGACCGCATTGGGCCGAGCGACCTTCACCGAGACGTTCGGCCATCGCTATTCCGGGGAGGATCTCGAGGCGTTTCTGACCAGCGAGCACACCCCGGCAAAGTACGCGGCCTGGGCGGACGACGACGACTGGGGCCTATGGATCGCCGAGCGGGACGGCGAGGTGCTTGGATATGCCCTGGCGGGTCCCTGTGGCCTGCCGCATGACGAGGTGACGCCCGAGTGCGGCGAACTGAAACGCATCTACGTGGTCGGTGAGGCCCAGGGCGCGGGCGCGGGCTCGCTGTTGTTGCACGCCAGCCTGGACTGGCTGACCAAACCTGGCCGTAAGCTATGGATCGGGGTCTGGTCGGAGAACTACGGCGCGCAGCGGCTCTATGCGCGCCACGGGTTTGAGCAGGCGGGAACCTACGACTTCATGGTCGGCGCCTGCCGCGACCACGAGTTCGTTCTGCGGCGCGGGTGAGACCCACCACATCGCCTCTGGACAGACCCGGAGCTTGCGACCAATCTCAAGTCTAAACGTTTGTTCTAAACGCCAAGGCGTCCACCATGTTCATGAACTTCTTCAACGAGCTCCGTCAGGCCAAGGTGCCGGTCACCTTGAAGGAGTACCTGATGCTCATGGAGGCGCTCGACCGCGACGTCATCGATAAGACCGTCGACGACTTCTACTACCTGTCCCGCGCGGCCCTGGTGAAGGACGAGAAGAACCTCGACCGCTTCGATCAGGTGTTCGGCCATGTCTTCAAGGGCCTGGAGAAACTCTCTGATGTCGGAACCGCCGATGTCCCGGCCGAATGGCTGAAGGCGCTCAGCGAGAAATTCCTCACCGAAGAGGAAAAGAAGATGATCGAGGAGATGGGCGGCTTCGACAAGCTGATGGAAATGCTCGCCGAGCAGATGAAGCAGCAGCGCGAACAGGGCGACGGGGACGAGGAAGGCAAGGAAGGCCGCAGAGGCCAGGGCCAGAACTCACCTTTCGGCGCCAACGGCTTCCATCCCGAAGGCATCCGCATCGGCCAGGACAAGGGCCGTCACGGCAAGGCCATCAAGGTCTGGGACAAGCGCGATTACAAGAACCTCGACGACACCGTCGAACTCGGCACCCGCAACATCAAGGTCGCCCTGCGCCGCCTGCGCAAATTCGCCCGCACAGGCCAGCCGGACGAGCTGGATATCGGCGGCTCGATCAAGGAGACGGCCAACAAGGGCTATCTCGACCTGGTCATGCGTCCGGAGCGGCGCAACACCATCAAGGTGCTGTTGTTTTTCGACATCGGCGGCTCGATGGATAGCCATATCAAGCTCTGCGAGGAACTGTTCTCGGCGGCCAAGACCGAGTTCAAGACCATGGAGTTCTTCTACTTCCACAACTGCCTCTATGAGACCGTGTGGAAGGACAACCGCCGCCGCAATGTCGAGAAGATCGACACCTGGGACGTGCTGCATAAGTACGGCCACGACTACAAGATCATCATCGTCGGCGACGCCACCATGAGCCCCTATGAGATCACCTATCCGGGCGGCTCGGTGGAGCACTGGAACGAAGAGGCCGGCGCCATCTGGCTCGACCGGCTGACCCAAATCTATGACAGCGTGGTCTGGCTGAACCCCACCGGCGAACGGCACTGGGACTACACCCCCTCCATCGGCCTGATGCGCCAGCTGGTGAACGATCGCATGTATCCGTTGACCATCGAAGGCCTCGACAAGGCGATGCGCGAGCTCGTGCGTTGACGCCTCACGAGGCTGGCGATGCGCCGGCCGATCTGGACGCCGAGACGAACAACCCCGAAGACCTGGCGCTGACCAAGAATATGGTCTTCGCAGCCGCCGAGCGACTGTTCGCTGTGCACGGGTTCCAGAAGGTCTCGGTGCGCGACATCACCGCCGAGGCTGGGGTCAATCTGGCCTCGGTGAATTATCATTTCGGGTCCAAGGACGCCCTGCTGCTGGAGATTTTCCGCCGGCGCACCACCGAGCTGAACCGGATGCGCGCGCGGCTGCTGCACGAAGCCACGGACGCTCATGCCGGCAAGCCGCCGGTGCGGGCGATCCTGGAGGCTTTGATCACGCCGCCGGTGCTCTGGCTCGATCCCAAGGGCGACCGGATGATCTCGGTGCAGTTCATCATCCGCTCCCGCAGCGAAGGCACCGAGGAGATGCGCGAGGCCCTGCGCTCGGACGTCTCCCACCTGCGCCGTTTCGCCGACGCCCTGCTGTCCGCGCGGCCGGAGATGGCGCCGGAAGATGTCTATTGGCGACTGCACTTCGTGCTGGGCATGATCCACAACAACCGCTTCGCCGAATTCGACCGGCTCAGCACCCTGTCCGACGGATTGACGCACGAGCAGGACGCCAAGGCCCTGATCAAGCGCATGGTGGATTTCGCCGAAGCGGGGTTTTTGGCTTAGCGGCCTCGCGCTACGGCTCGCCGATATCATCCGCGCCGACGTAGGTGGCGCAGCCGGTCTTGGCGTCGAGAACCACCAGGAAGCGGCCGTGCGCTTCGCCCGGCGGCAGGGTGCCGCGGATCACCCAGCGATAGTCGTCGAACTTCACGACGAACGGTTCCTGTCGCAGGATCGACGGTTCTCCCATGATGTCAGAGAGGTCGTGGCGAGCGATGCGGCTGGCGGCGGCGGCGTTGCGCGGCACCTCGCCGTGATTGAGCGGCCCACAGGCGAGCGCGAGTGTCGGCGGCTTGACCCCCAACGCGCCGCAACCGGCAAGGCTCGCTACGGCGACCCCCACCGCAACGACCAACACCGCCTGCCCGACTCGCTTTTGAACCATGGTTAAGGCTAGCGAGCTTGGCGCGGAGCGTGAAGACGTCGTGCTTGCCGGATGACCTGCGGCGTTTCGCGCGGTAAGCCATGCGCCATGGTCGCCGTTCAACCCATCGAGAATTCGACCCCAGCGCCAACGGTGATCGAAGCCGTACCGCCGCCGACGCCCGCCAATGTGTTCGCAGGCCGAATGGTGGCGATCGCCGTCGCCAGCGCCCTGCTGATGGAGTTCGTCGACGCCACGGCCCTGTCGACCGCCCTGCCGACCCTGGCGCGGGCCTTTCACACCGACCCAATCCACCTGAAGCTGGCCCTGACCTCCTACATCCTGGCCCTGGCCGTGGTCGCACCCGCGTCCGGCTGGGTCGCCGATCGCTACGGTCCCAGGCGCGTCTTCCTGATCGCCATGGGCGTCTTCCTGGCTGCGTCGGTCATGTGCGGCCTGTCGCATTCCCTGGGCGAGCTGGTGGCGTTCCGTATTCTGCAGGGACTCGGCGGGGCGATGATGACGCCCGTCGGCCGATTGATCGTGGTCGGGTCCTCGCCGCGCGAACAGTTGGTCTCGGCCATGAGCTGGTACACCATGCCAGCGCTGATCGGCCCGCTGACCGGACCGGCGATCGCCGGCCTGATCCTGCATTTCGCCGACTGGCCCTTCATCTTCTTCGTCAATGTGCCGATCGGCCTCCTGGGCATGCTGGCGGTGCTGCGGTTCGTGCCGAAGCTCAAACAGCCTGACCCGGGCAAGTTCGACACCTTCGGCTTCGTCGTCGTGGCGATCGGTTTGACGGCCCTGGTCGGCGCGGCGGAGACCATCGGCGTCAACCTGGTGCCACCCATTGTGCAGATCGCCGCCGCCGCCATCGCGGTGGGGTCGGGCGTGGTGTTCTGGCTGCATTTCCGCCGCCAGCCCAGGCCAGTGCTGGCGGTCGGCCTGCTGCGGTTCCAGACCTTCCGCACGAGCCTGATCGGCGGAACCCTGGTGCGGCTTGGCATTGGCGCGACGCCCTTCCTGTTGCCGCTGTTGCTTCAGGTCGGCCTGGGCTGGTCGCCGCTCAAGGCCGGCCTCGCCAGCGCGGCGCAGGCTGTGGGTATTCTGGTGTTCAAGCCTGTCGCGCCGGGCCTGATCCGCTATTTCGGCTTCAAGCGGGTGCTGACGGTGACCAATCTGATCGTCGCGGCCGTCACCATGGCGCCCGGCTTCTTTCGCGCCTCGACGCCGCTGACGCTGATCGTCATCCTATTCGCCGTCGGCGGCTTCTTTCGGTCGATGCAGTTCACCTCGATCAACACCATCGCCTTCGCCGACGTGCCGCAGTCAGCGGTCAGCCGCGCCACCACCCTGAGCACCGTGGTTCAACAGGTGGGCCTGGCGTTGGGGATCAGCTTCGGGGCCCTGGTGCTTCACCTGACGCGCGGCGCAGGCGGCCTGCTCACGCCGGACCGCTTCACCCTGCCCTTCATCGCCGTGGGCGCGGTCACCCTGATCGCCGGGCCGTTCTACCAGACCCTGTCAGCCGACGCGGGCGCGAATGTGAGCGGGCATAAGCGGTGACGGCGTCTATTTGACGTCGTCCTTGATCTTCTTCGGAATCGGCGGGGCGCCCGAGGGCAGCGGCGCGGCAGGGTCGCGGATATAGCTCTCAACGTCGCGCCATACCGCCGGCGCCTGGCGATCCACCAAAAGCAGGTGCCAGCCGTTGGCATAGTAGCCCGTGCGATCGCCTTGCGGCAGGCGATGAACCGCCTGCAGCATCGCCGGCGCCGGCACCAGTTCGTCATGGGCGCCGCTGAGATAGAGGGTCGGCGTCCTGATCCGCGCCACGCCGGTCGATGCGTCTTGCATCAGGTTTACCAGGCCATAGAGGGCGTCAGCGCGGGCGCCCCACAGCATCAGCGGATCGCGCCCCATGGCGCGCAGCTCGTCGATGTTGTCGCTGGCATAGACCTTACTGGCGATGAAATCCGGCGGCTCAAGGTTCAAGCTTGGCGTCACATGCGCCACCACCCATAGCGCGGTCTTGTAAGGCAAGGGCTGGGTCGACCAACCCCAGACCGCGGGCGCCAACAAAACCAACCTGTCGGCGGTCGGCGGCCGGTCCGATGCGAAGGCGTCAATGGCCACCGCCCCGCCCATGCTGACGCCGGCCACCACCAGAACGGCGTGCGGATAGCGCTGGCGGATCAGGGCGCAGAAGGTGCGCAGGTCCTCGGTCATCAGCGCCTCGCCTGGCCAAACCCCACGATTGGGCGAGCGGCCATAACCTCGCTGGTCGAAGGCATAGGTGGCGATGCCGTCCGCAGCCCAGACCGGCGCGGCGAGATGGAAGGCGTTGGAATAGTCGTTGATGCCGTGCAGGCCGACGATCACCGCCCAGGGCTGAGCCCCGGCCGGCGGATCCCAGTGGCTCAGGCCAAGCTTGGCGCCGTCGAAGCTGTAGAAGGCGTCATCGGTGATCTTGGGGCCGATGAAGCCCGCGCCCGGAACGCCGGCCTTCTGGATGATCGGCGCACAGCCAGCGAGGCAGAGGGCGGCGGCCAGGCAGATCAGCAGCGGTCGGATCATTCCGCCAGCATAGCCGCGACCCGGGCGCGAAGATAAGGCGTGATCTCATCCTCGAACCACGGATTGCGCTTCAACCATCCGGTGTTGCGCCAGGATGGGTGCGGCATGGGCAGAAAATGCGGCAGATATTCCCGCCAGGCCGCCACGGTCTCGGTCATCGAAGCCTTGGCCTGGTCGCCCAGATGCCAGCGTTGGGCGTAGCTTCCCACCAGCAGGGTGAGCTCCGCCTTGGGCAGCGCGGCCATCAGCTGCGGCCGCCAAAGCGTCGCGCACCTGGGCGGCGGCGGGTAATCGCCGCCCTTGGGATTGGTGCCCGGAAAGCAGAAGGCCATGGCCGCGACGCCTATGGCCGGGCCGTAGAAGGTCTCGCGGTCGACACCCATCCAGGTCCTAAGGCGATCGCCAGAAGCGTCGTTGAACGGCAAGCCGCTCTCGTGCACGCGCCGGCCCGGCGCCTGGCCACAGATCAGCAGCCGGGTTTGCGGCGACACCCGAACCACAGGCCTGGGCTCATGCGGCAGCACCCCCGCGCAGGCGCGGCAGGCGGCGATGTCGGTGAGCAGGTCGGGCAACGGCACAGCGACCAATATGGGTGAGGCCCGGCGCGACGGATAGGTCTTGGCGGCGATGCTCGCGCGGGTGCAGTCTTCACCAGCCCGGATGAGGAGGCGAGCCATGTGCCGCAATATCAAAACCCTGTTCAATTTCGATCCGCCCGCCACGGATGAAGAGGTGCGCGCCGCCTCGCTCCAGTTCGTGCGCAAGCTCAGCGGGTTCAACGCGCCGTCGAAGGCCAACGCCGCCGCGTTCGACGCCGCCATCGACGAGGTATTCACAGCGGCGCGTCGATTGATCGACAGCCTGGAGACGCCCGCCGCGGCGCGCGATCGCGCGGTGGAGGCGCACAAGGCGAGACAACGCTCGGCTGAGCGGTTCGGAAAGGTCGTGGCGGGCTAGGGGCGATCCAGCGTAAACCCCAGTGAAATTCTGGGAGGCAGGCATGCTCAAAACGATATTCACGTCGACACTCGCGGCTGGCGCGGCGTTGGCTCTGTCGTTGATGGCGCAGGCGGCGGACGTCTACCCCGTCGGCTTCGGTCCGCATCCGGTATTGCCACAGCCGCACCACACAATGATCCCGACGGTGAAGATCGCCAAGCCGATCGGCTGGCCGGCGGGCGGCTCGCCCATCGCCGCGCCAGGCTTCCAGGTCGCTGCCCTCGCCAGGGGTCTGCCGCATCCCCGCTGGCTCTATGTCTTGCCCAACAATGACGTGCTGGTGGCCGAGACGGACGGGCCGGCCGTCAAGCCGAACGGCCTGCGTGGCTGGATCGAGAACCTGGTGATGAACAGCGCCGGCGCGGAATCCGGCAGCCCCAACCGCATCGTCCTGATCCGCGGCGGCCAGCGGTTCGTCTTCCTGAGCGGCCTGAATTCGCCCTTCGGCATGACCCTGGTGGGCAGCGATTTCTATGTTGCCGACACCGACGCGGTGCTTAAATTTCCCTACCAGCCCGGCCAGACCCACATCAGCGCGGCGCCGGTCAAGCTGATGGACCTGCCGGCCTTCCCCATCGACCACCACTGGACCAAAAGCCTGATCGCCAGCCCGGATGGAGCCAAGCTCTATGTGACGGTCGGCTCCAACAGCAATGTCGGCGAGAACGGCCTGACGGTGGAGAAGAACCGCGCGGACATCCTGGTGGTCGACCGCGCCACCGGCCATTGGCGCATCTTCGCCTCGGGCCTGCGCAACGCCAACGGCATGGATTGGCAGCCGCAGACCGGGGCGCTGTGGACCAGCGTCAACGAACGAGACGAACTCGGCGACAATCTGGTCCCCGACTATATGACCTCGGTAAAAGACGGCGCCTTCTACGGCTGGCCCTACAGCTACTATGGCCACAACATCGACACCCGCGTTTCGCCGCAACGGCCGGACCTGGTGGCTCGCGCCATCCCGCCGGACTACGCCCTGGGCGGCCACACCGCCTCTCTGGGCATGACCTTCGCCCATGGAACGCTGCTACCGCCCCACTTCCAGAACGGCGCCTTCATCGGCCAGCACGGATCCTGGAACCGCTCGATCCCGGCGGGCTACAAGGTGATCTTCGTGCCGTTCGCCAACGGCCAGCCGTCCGGACCACCGGAAGACATCCTGACCGGCTTCATCACCAAGGACGACCAGGCCATGGGCCGCCCCGTGGGCGTGACCATCGACAAGACCGGCGCGCTGCTGGTGGCGGACGATGTGGGTGGCGTGGTGTGGCGGGTGACGCCTCGCTAGCGCCCCCTTCCCTTACGTCCCGCTGGCCCTGTTGCGTTGACATGGCTAGGCTGGCTTGGCCGTGAACGGACCAACGTAAACGGCCTGTCGGGAAAAGCCGGCGCCAGGGAGGAAACCGGATGCGTATCTCATTTGCGCCCGCGTGGGCTGTTGTGATTGCGACGCTAGCCCTGGCCGGATGCCATCCCGGTGGCGCGGCGAATGTCGACCAGGCCCGGCTGACGGCGGCCGACAACGATCCCGGCAACTGGATGAGCCACGGCCGCACCTACAGCGAGCAGCGCTACAGCCCGCTCGACAAGATCAACGCCGGCAACGTCAGCCAGCTCGGCCTGGCCTGGACCTACCAACTGGCCACCAACCGCGGCGTCGAAGCCACACCCCTCGTCGTCGACGGGGTCATGTACACCACCAGCGCCTGGAGCGTGGTCTACGCCCTGAACGCCGCCACCGGTCAGCTGCTCTGGCAATACGATCCCAAGGTGGACCGTCAGGTCGGCTATCACGCCTGCTGCGATGTGGTGAACCGGGGCGTCGCGGTCTGGAAGGGTCGCGTCTATGTCGCCGCCCTGGATGGCCGCCTGATCGCCCTGGACGCCAAGACCGGCCAGCCCGTCTGGACTACCCAGACCACCGACCCGGCCATGCCCTACACCATCACCATGGCGCCCCGGATCATCAAGGGCCGGGTCATGATCGGCAATTCGGGCTCCGAATACGGGGTTCGCGGCTACGTCTCCGCCTATGACGCCGACACCGGCAAACTGGACTGGCGTTTCTTCACCGTGCCGGGCGATCCGTCCAAGGGCTTCGAGAACAAGGCCATGGAGGCGGCCGCCAAGACCTGGGACGGCCAGTGGTGGAAGGCCGGCGGCGGCGGCAGCCCGTGGGACGCCATGTCCTATGACCCGGAAAGCAACCTGCTCTATTTCGGCACCGGCAATGGCCTGCCGTGGGATGAGAAGGCCCGTTCGCCCAAGGGGGGCGACAACCTCTACATCTCCTCCATCATCGCCGTGAACGCCGACACCGGCGCCTACGTCTGGCACTACCAGACCACGCCGGGCGACAGCTGGGATTTCGACGCCACCCAGACCATCACTCTGGCCGACCTGACCCTGGACGGCGCGCCGCGCAAGCTGCTGCTGCAGGCTAATAAGAACGGCTTCTTCTATGTGATCGACCGGATTACCGGCAAGCTGATCTCGGCCACGCCCTTCGTGCCGCAGAGCTGGACCAAGGGGGTCGATCTCGCCACCGGCAAGCCGATCCCCATGGGCGACATCCACTATGAAAAGTCGCCCATGCTGGCGATGACGCCAAGCCCGTTCGGCGGCCACAATTGGCAGCCGATGTCCTTCAGCCCCAAGACCGGCCTGGTCTATCTGCCGGCCCAGGTCACCGGCGGCGCCATCGGCACCGACACAAGCTATGCCTACACGCCCGGCATGTGGAACACCGCCACCAATCCGGCGATGAACTCCCTGCCGGATGATCCGAAAATCCTGCAGGCAGTGAAGAACGGCACTTCCGGCTTCCTGATCGCCTGGGACCCTGTGGCCAAGAAGGAGGTCTGGCGCGCGCCTCACGCCGGTCCATGGAACGGCGGCACGCTCGCCACCGCCGGCGGCCTGGTCTTCCAGGGCACGGCCGACGGCCACTTCAACGCCTATAACGCCTCCTCAGGCAAGCAGCTCTGGTCCTCGGACACCTATGCAGCGGTCGAGTCCGGCCCGATGACCTATACCGTTGATGGCCAGCAATATGTGGCGGTCAACGCCGGCTTCGGCACCCTCTTCTACATCATCGCCGGGTTCGACACGCCTAAGACGGGCACGCCCGAGAACGGCCGCATCCTGGTCTATAAGGTCGGCGGGACAGCCACCCTGCCCAAGCCGCAGCTGACGCCCCTGCCCTTCCCGCAGCCGCCAAAGTCAACCGCTGCGCAGGCGGTGGTCGACACTGGCCATCTGACCTTCAACCGCTATTGCCTGGTCTGCCACGGCTACAACGCCATCGGCGCCGGGGTCATTCCGGACCTGCGCAAAAGCCCGCTGATCGGCGATCCTGCGGCGTTCAAGGATGTGGTGCTGGGCGGCTCCCGCAAGGCCAACGGCATGATCAGCTTCGCGCAGTGGCTGAAGGACGCCGACGTCGAGAACATCCGCGCCTACCTGATCGCCCAGGCCAATCATGATTATCCGGGAGCTGTCGCGAAGTAACAGGCGGCTTCCTTCTCCCTCTTGCGGGAGAAAGAAGCCGCGTATCTCCGCGCCCGATCAGAACTGTCCGTGCAGTCTCGCGCTCAGCACGGGCACGGGACCGCGGTCGCGGTTGTAGGCGGGGTTCTCCACGCCCTGGACGTCGAAGCTGACGGTTATGCCCTTCACCACGCCCACGGCGTAGTAGGCCTCCAGAATCTCCTCCGGCCCTGGGTGCGGCAGCTTGCTGTCGCCGACCAGGATGCCGAGGCCACCGTCGTTCAGATACTCCTGGTGAATCTTGGAGATCTCATTGACCACGCCGGCGATGCCGAAGGTGTCGTCCTTGCGGCCCCATTTATTGCCGCTGAACGAGAAGCCAGCCTGCACGGTGTCGTCGATGTCGGCATATTCGTAAGGCTCGACATTGCCCTGGTCCGCGCCGGCCCGGGCGAAGAAGCCGATGTCCTTGGCGATTTCCTGCTCCAGGTTCACCGAGACGCCGAACCTGTTCTGGTAGCGGCGCACGTCTCCGGTGGAGGGAATCGTGTTGGTGGCCTCGGCCAGGGCGATGGCGTCGGCAAAGGTCCCCATCCGCCCACGAGACATGAAGCCGGTGATCTTCAGCTTGCCGTCGTGGCCGCCGAGCTTGAAGCGGCGCTCGATTTCCGCGTCGACCTGGAACTGGCCGAACCACGGGGTCAGATCCTTGCCATTGGGCTGGGTCGACAGGTCGAACAGGCCAGTGCGCAGGGTCCAGTCGCCCTGATACCACTCCACCGCCGAGCCAAAGCTGTAGCCCCAAGCGTCGGCGGCATAGTCGAACGAGCCGGCGTCGATGATCGACCAGTTCAGAAAGTCGTTCCTGGCGTCGTGGGCGTATTTGTTGTCGTCGAAGATGTCGGTGACATCGAATTTGCCCACCGTGACCACAACCCGATTGGCCGTATCCGAGCCGCCCAGCACATTCTGGTCGGGATCGACCTTGGTGGAGTCGCCGCCCAGGTCGAAGGTCTGGCGCAGAAAGGCGCGCTGGATGCGGAAATAGGGATGGACCTTGCCCACCTTGGAGCCGTCACCGTTGATGTAGCCCGCCACGCCCTCAGTGCCAGACGGGGCGATGCCCTGGTTGATCTCCGGATCGACCCAGAACTGCGCGCCCTTCCAAAGCTTCAGCCCAAGAAAAAGCGTGGCGTCCGTGGTCTCGTTGGTGTGCTCAAGATGATCCAAGCTGTTCGTCCCCTGATAGGGCGAACGGAATTCCGGGTGGTACTGCCAGATATTGGTCACCTGGCCATGGACGGCCCAGTCCTGTGGCGCGGCGGGCGCATCGGCGCTGGCGGGAGGATCGTCGGCAAACGCCGGCGCGGCGGCGGCCAGCGCGATCATGCTGGCGCCCACCATTGCGAAACGCGATCCGACGCGTCTCGCCTTACCCGATCGGTGCATACCCCAGCCCTCATTGGCCTGTCCGCCGCCCAGCCCTGAGCGGCATTCTCCAGACAGGTCGCCCAGGCGCCGTTCCATACGCCCAACTGTCCAGCTAACGACCGGACGAGGAATTTAGTTCACGGGCGAGTCTGGGCTTCCGTCTAGCCACCGCGTTTCATTGTCTCACGGGCGATGACCAATTGCTGGATTTGCGAGGTGCCTTCGTAGATGCGGAAGATGCGCACATCGCGGTACAGCCGCTCGATGCCATAGTCAGCGACATAGCCCGCGCCGCCGAAGATCTGCACCGCCCGGTCGGCCACGCGGCCCACCATCTCGGAGGCGAACAGCTTGGACGCCGCCGCTTCCAGGGTGACGCTCTCGCCGGCGTCACGCTTGCGGGCGGTCTCCATGGTCAGGGCCTTGGCGGCCATGGCTTCGGTCTTGGAGTCCGCGATCATCGCCTGGATCAGCTGGAAGCCAGCCAGGGCCTGACCGAACTGTTTGCGCTCGGCGGCATAGGCGACGCTGTCGGTGATCAGCCGCTCCGCCACGCCGACGCAGACGGCGCTGATGTGCAGGCGGCCGCGGTCCAGCACCTGCATGGCGACCTTGAAGCCCTCGCCCTCCTCGCCCAGCCGGTTCTCCACCGGCACGCGGACGCCTTCGAAGACCACGTCGCAGATGTGGGCGCCCTGCTGGCCCATCTTCTTTTCCGGCTTGCCCACTGACAGACCCGGCAAGTCGCGCGGCACCAGAAAGGCGGTGACGCCGCCGGCGCCCTTCTTGTCCGGATCGGTGCGGGTCATCACCGTGAACAGGCCCGCCTTGTTGGCGTTGGTGATGTAGCGCTTGGACCCGTCCAGCACATAGACGTCGCCATCCCGCCGCGCCCGGGTCTGAACCGCTGCGGAATCGGAGCCGGCTTCCGGCTCGGTCAGGGCGAAGGAGGTGATGATCTCGCCCGAGGCGATGCCGGGCAGGTAGCGCGCCTTCTGCTCGTCGTTACCGAACATCACCAGCCCCTGGCTGCCGATGCCCACATTGGTGCCGAAGGCGGACCGGAACGCCGGCGAGGTGCGCCCCAGCTCCAGCGCCACCAGGCACTCGTCCTCCATGGACAGGCCCAGGCCGCCGTATTCCTCGGGTATGGACAGGCCGAACAGGCCCAGTTCCTTCATCTCCTCGACCACCGCATCGGGAATGGCGTCGTCGGCCGAGACCTGGGCCTCCAGCGGCCGCAGCCGCTCTGCAACGAACCGCCGTACGCCCTCAATGAGCTGGTCGCGGGTTTCTTGATCGAGAGCCATGGCGTGTCCCCAGCTGTTTCAGATTATGGGCAGGCACGTCATAGGGCCGGGTTCCTACGTGAGCAATCGGGCAACAGGCGAGCCTATGTCCCTTAGGGTTAGACCTCCCAATGGTCGCCACGGCGGACGAGCAAGGTTTTAGCCATGAGGTTCGGATCGCCCGCGCTTGCTGCCAAAACCTTCTTCAAATCCTGCAACTGCTTTGGACTGCGGGTATGACCCACGAAGAGTCCGTGGCGGTCACCATCACGACGATGTCGCCCGAGCCCTGGAATTGCGGGGAGGACCATATTTGATCCTCAATCAACACGCTGGACGAAAGACCATTGAGCGTGGTGACGACAAGCTCCCCGTTCTTCTCTGTCTCGACCGAGACTGGCTGGGTAATACGGCTCGTGTTCCGCAGCGCCGTGACCCAAGTGTTTTGCTGTCCCTGCTTGAAGATATTCGCGAACATCCAAAGCTGCGGAATTTCTACGTCTCCGCCGTGATTTATCGCCAGGACCTCCACCAGATCGCCGACCAGCGGGCGGTGGATTGGCATGTTGTCGTCCGAAAGCCGCCCCTCACTCTTCAGCTTTTCCTTCTGAGCATCCATCGCCGCCATCGGCGCGACAAGGACCACCATGTCCGCTGGATCTATGTCCCGTGCCGCTTGGGTCGCCGTGGCGCCTGACCAAGCCAGCAACGCGCTCAACATCACGCCAATCCCGCGAATACGCCTTCGCATGAATCCATCCCCCCGCTATGGAAGCGCCACGTTAGTTGAGGCGTTTCGAGGGATCAAACATGGCGGACGGCGGCGAACTCGAGACGGCGACACCTGCGCACGGCCCCTTCGTGGTGAAAGACGGCGAGTGGGCCGGCTGGCGCTACTGGGTCGGCGGTGATCCCTATGAGGACCTCTCCGGCCCCTTCTACTGGCGCGAAGAGGAAGACGGCGTGATGCGCTGCGCCTTCCGCGCCGAGAAGAAGCATATGAACGGCGGCGGCTTCATGCATGGCGGCTGCATGCTGACCTTCGCCGACTATTCGCTGTTCGTGATCGGCCGCAAGGCGCTGTCCGAGGGCCATTCGGTGACGGTGTCGTTGAACGGCGACTTTGTCGGCCCGGCGCACGTGGGCGATCTGATCGAAGCCACTGGCGAGGTCGTAAAGGCCGGCGGATCGCTGGTCTTCATCCGCGGCATGATCTCCACGGGCGGCAACCCGATGATGGCGTTTTCGGGCGTCGTGAAGAAGGTGAAGAAGCGGCTGTAGGGAAACCCTTCGCGCCAAACATACCCTCCGTTCCCCAGGCCTTGTGCCTGGGGCCCATTGAGCGCTGAGGGTAGGAGGCCGGTCGCGTCGGAACGATTACCGCTTCAACCCCAGCCGTTCGAGTACAATGGACCCCAGGCACAAGGCCTGGGGAACGGTGTTTGTGAGACCGGCTCGCAGGACCACCCTATTCCCCCTAAACTCCCCCCATGCCCGCCCTCCTCTCCGTCCTCGACCTCTCGCCGATCCGCGTCGGAAAAACCCCGGCCTCGGCGATCCGCGAGACGGTCGAGTTGGCCAAGGCCGCCGACCGGCTCGGCTATCACCGGTTCTGGGTGGCCGAGCACCACTCCAGCCGCTCGTTCGCCTCGGCCTCGCCGGAAATTCTGATCGCGGCCCTGAGCCAGGTCACCAGCCGTATCCGCCTGGGCTCGGGCGGGGTGATGCTGGTCAACTACAGTCCGCTGAAGGTGGTCGAGCAGTTCATGGCGCTGGAGGCTCTGGCGCCCGGACGCATCGACCTGGGCGTCGGCCGCGCCCTGGGCGCGGACACCCGCACCGGCGGCGCCCTGCGTTCGGCGGGCGTCGAGGCCTTCCCGACCTGGTTCGCGCTGCTGAACGCCTGGATGCTGGACGCCGCCGGACGAGAAGCCTTCCCCACCAGCCATCCAGCCCATGGCGTGCGAGCCCAACCTGCCGGGCCGTCGCATCCGGACATCTTCCTGCTCTGCTCCTCGACCTCCAGCGCCCGGTTCGCCGGCATGGCGGGGGTGGGCATGGTGTTCGCCGAGTTCATCACCCGAGGCGACTCCGCCGAGGCCATCGCCGCCTACCGCGAGGCGTTCCAGCCCTCGATCTTTCGCCAGACGCCCTGGGCCGGCCTGGGCGTCGGTGCGCTGGCGGCTGGCACCGCGGTGGAAGCCGAGCGGCTGGAAACCCCCCGCCGGGCCTGGAGCCACGCCTTCGCCGAAGGAAACGCCGGCGCCTTCCTGAGCATCGACAACGCTCTGGTCGACCTGAAGGCCCGAGGCGCCGAAACGCCCTCGCCCGAGGAGCGCCGCTTCGCCTTCGTTGGCGACGGCCCAACCGTACGCGCGGCATTGCAGGCCAAGGCCGAGGCCGTAGGCGCCGACGAGCTGTTCCTGATCACCTTCGCGCCAACATTAGAGGCCCGCGTGCGGAGTTTGGAGCTGACCAGTCCAACCCTTACCCCGATGTAACTTGGCTCCAGGCCCCGCAACGCGCCATCATCGGTTACGATGTCGTTGGCCCTTCGCACCCTGATCTATGAATTTCCCCGCTATCTGGCGGCGATCACGGCGCTCGCCCTGTCGGGGCTGATCGTGCTGTTCGAGGTCGGGGTGTTCGCTGGGATCATCCATTCGGACCTGGCCGTCAGCGAGCGCTCGCCCGCCAACATCGTCATCATGCCGGCCAAGGTGGCCAGCCTGGTCAACTCCAACGCCAGCCTACCCTCGCGGGTGCTGCCGCAAATCTATCTCAATCCCGACGTGGTCGCGGTCGCCAGCTCCGAAAGCAACGACGGCAAATGGGTCAACACCCCAGCGGCCGGCCATAAGCGGGTGAACACCTATGTGAACCTGTGGGCCGTCGATACCTCGCCCGGCTCGGTGACCTTGCCGACGGACTATGGCGACGACCTGAGGCGCGCCCTGCAGGAGCCCGGCGCCGTCGCGGTCGACGAGACAACCCTGCCCACCCTGGGCGTCAAGCTAGGCGACTCCGCGTCGCTGAATGGCCATACGGTCCATGTGCGGGCCGTATTGCATAACTATGGCGCGGCCGATCAGCCCAATGTGGCCGGCTCCCGAGACACCCTCTACCAGGTGGGCCTGGGGCCGGATGCCGACACCACCGGCCCGCTGTTGGTGAAGATCGATGACCCGGCGCGCGCGGAGGCCGTCCGTGACGCCCTGAACGCCACCGCCCATGGCGCCTATCGCGCCTGGACGTCGTCGGACTTCAACGCGGCCAACGAAAAGGCGGTGCTGAGCCAGCAGATCATCGGCATCCTGCTGACGTTTTCGCTGGTGATCGCCATCCTGATCGGGATCGGCATCACCTCCCAGACCCTGCGCGGTGCGATCCTGTCCAACATCCGTGAGTTCGCCAGCCTGCGGGCGCTGGGGATATCCATGGGCTCGCTGCGACTGATCGTGATCGAACTGTCGGCCTGGGTCGGGCTGGCGGGGCTGATTGTCGCCATGGGGCTGACTTGGCTTGCCTCGAAAGCGTCGGCCGGCGTCGGCCTGCCCATGGCTCTTCACCCCGCCTCCATCGCCGAGGTCTGCGCCCTGCTCATGCTGATCGCCATCGGCTCCGGCGCCATGGCCATGGGGATATTGAAGCGGAGCGATCCGGCCGAGTTGCTGCGATAGATCAGCTCATCGCGCTTTGACCGGCGCGCCTTCCGGCAGTTCGTCGAATTCGGCGCTGGGATCGTACCAGCTGGCGCCGTCGGATCGCCAGATATGTCCTTGGCGACCACCGGGAACAGGGGTGTCGAGGCACCCCAGCCGCAACATGATGGAATTGCGCTCGACACGCTCCGCCATCATCTGCGAACCGCAATTGGAGCAGAACCAGCGTAGCTTGCCGGGCGAAGATTCGAACGCCCTGATCAGGTCCTCGCCCTTCGTCCAACGGAAGCTTTTGCGCGGTATGGCGGCGATGCTGGAGAAGGCCGCGCCATGCGCCTTGCGGCAGCTTTCGCAGTGGCAATGGCCGATCGGCCCAAGCTCGGCGTCGGCTGCGTAGGCGACGCAGCCGCAAAGACAGCTCCCAGTCAGCATCGAGATTTCCTCCTGAGTCTGGACCACGCTAGACGCTTCGGAGACGCATCGGCAAGTCGTACAATTATATGTTACAAAACAATAACTTGTTCGACCCCCAACCTTACCTCGATTTAACTTGGTTTGACCGCGCCGATACCCCCTGATGCACCTGCGAAGGCCACGGAGGGTGGCCTGACCGGGGAGCTGAAGCGCGTGTCGCTGGCCTTAGCCACGCTTGTCTATGAATGGCGCCGATACCTGGCCGCGATCACCGCGCTGGCCTTGTCGGGACTGCTCGTGCTTGCCCAGATCGGCCTGTTTTCCGGCCTGATCGACTCCGCCCTGGCGTCGGTAAACCGCGCCCGCGCCGACATCTTCATCCTTGATCCGAAGACGGACGATTTGATCCAAGGCTGGTCCAGCCTGCCGCGGCGGGTCGAGCCGATGATCTATATGAACCCCGAGGTGGTGGAGGTCGCCAGCGCCGAACGCAGCGGCGGATCCTGGATCAATCTCCCGGCGCCAGGGCGCGACAAGACCCAGGCCTATGTTCAGATTTCGGCGATCGACACCGCGCCCCACGCCCTAACCGTGCCCAACGACTATCCCGACGCCGTCCGTATCGCCCTGATGGAGCCCTATGCGGTGGCGATCGACGCCAGCGACCTGAAGCGTCTGGGCGTAAAGCTGGGCGACAATGCCTCCTTGCGCGGGAAAATGGTGCATGTGCGGGCGATCCTGCACGGCTACCAGACCACCCAGCAGGCCGGCGTGGTGGTGTCTCGCGACACCATGTCTCTGATCGTTCGCAACCCGCCCGGCGGCCCCACCGGCCCGTTGATGGTGCGGATCAAGCATCCCGACCGGGCAGCGGCCGTGGTCCAGCAGCTCAACGCCGCATCCGGCGGCGCCTATCGCGCCTGGACGCGCCAGGACCTGGTCCGCACCAACCAACAGGGATTTATGAAGGTCCAGATCATTGGGCTTCTGCTATCGGCCTCGGTATTCGTGGCGGCCCTGATCGGTGTCGGCGTCACCTCCCAGACCCTTCGCGGCGCCATCCTGTCCAACATTAAGGAATTCGCGAGCCTACGCGCCCTCGGCATCTCCATGGGGACCCTGCGGCTGATCGTGATGGAGCTCTCGGCCTGGGTCGGCGTGGCGGGGCTCCTGGCAGCCTGCGGCCTGACCGCGGTCACCGCCCTGATCGCCGCCAGCGTCGGCCTGCCGATGATGTTCTTCGCCAATGCGATCATCGGGGTCTGCGTGATGCTGATGATCATCGCGATCATATCAGGCGCCATGTCGATGGGCGTCCTCAAGAAAAGCCAACCCGCGGATCTGCTCCGATGAACGCTCCCGTCAGACTTGATCAGACCGCCCTCAAGGCCGTGGGCCTGAAGAAGCGGTTCAAGACCGGCCGCAGCTATGTCGAGGTGCTGAAGGGCGTCGACTTCGACGCGCGGCACGGCGACGTGACCATGGTCATGGGGCCGTCCGGTTCGGGCAAGTCGACCCTGGTCGCGGTGCTGTCCGGCCTGATGAAGCCCGACGAAGGCTCGGTGCGAGCGCTGGGCGGCGACCTATGGGGTCAGGGGTCTGGACGCATCGACCGGTTCCGGCTTGATCACTGCGGCTTCATCTTCCAGGGCTTCAACCTCTTTCCCGCCCTCACCGCCCTGGGCCAGGTGACCACGGTGCTGAAGTACCAAGGCGTCGGCCATGACGAGGCCCGCGCCATCGCCATCGACGCCCTCACCGAGGTCGGCCTTGAGAAGCGGCTGAACCAGCGCCCTTCGGAAATGTCCGGCGGCGAGAAGCAGCGCGTGGCCATCGCTCGCGCCATCGCCAAACGCCCAGCCCTGCTGTTCGCCGATGAACCCACTTCCGCCCTCGATGGTGAGAACGGCCAGGTGGTGATCCGCCTGCTGCGTCGCGCCGCGACAGATCACGGGGCTGCAGTGATCTGCGTCACCCACGACACGCGGCTGGAAGCCTACGCCGACCGCGTCATTCACATCGAGGACGGCCTCGTCCTCTCCGATCAACGCCGCACGCCCAGTACTGGACTGTAAGACCATGCCCGCCATCCTTCGCCGCCCCGTCTTCTGGATCGTCCTGCTCGCCGGCCTTGTGGCCCTCGCGATCGGGGCAGCCATGATCAACGCCGCCAACGCCAAACACGCCGCCGCGGTCGCCGCCAAGGCCGAGCCGCCTTCGCCCTTCGCCGCCGTGGCCGAGGGCAAGGCCGATGTGGAGGGCGGGGTCATCTCCGTCGCCGCCCGCAGCGCCGGCATCATCCGCGAGGTGGACGTCACCGAAGGCGACCAGGTGACCAAGAACCAGATCCTGGCCCGCCAGGAGGACGATGCGCCACGTCTCGCCGTCGAAACCGCCGAGGCGACGCTGAAGCAGGCCGAGGCCCAGCTGCTGCTGACCCAGTCCCAGCTCATCGCCGCCCATCGTGAGGCGGCGCGCATGAAGGATCTGTCCGGTGTCGTCCCCACCCAGATGATCGATCAAGCGGGCGATGCGACACGCAACGACGAGGCCACGCTGTCGAGCCAACAGGCCGCCGTGGCCGTGGCCAAGGCTGAGCTCGACCAGGCCAAGTACGGGCTGGAGCAGACCATCGTCCGCGCGCCGGTGGATGGCCGCATTGTTCGCCGCTACGCCGCGCCGGGCGTGGGCGCCTCGACGCTGAACGTCACCCCCATGTTCGACCTGGAGCCCGCCGGCCAGCGGATCGTCCGCGCCGAGGTCTCCGAAAGCGCCCTGCCCTTTGTGGCCGTCGGCGAGACGGTCCAGATCGTGCCGGAATCCGACCAGGGTAAGACCTTCGACGGCAAGGTCCTGCGCCGCGCCCCGGTCTTCGGCGCCCGCAAGCTGCAGTCTGACGATCCCTCCGAGCGCACCGACGAGCGGGTGGTCGAGGTGGTCGTCAGCGCCGACCAGGCGCCTTTCCTGATCGGCCAGCGGGTGCTGGTGAAGTTCCTCAAGCCCGGGCTGGCTCTGGCGAAGACGCCGGCGAGCCCCGCGGCCGGCTGATCGCCGCTAGGTAACAATTAACCATGCGCTGCGAGGGTCCCGTCACGCGTTGCAACCGGTGGGATTTTCATGGGAACGAGTCGTTCCAGTAAGGCCGCCCTCGCTGTTCCGACTGAAAGTCCATCGGACACCAGCGACGGCGAGCTACAGGACCTGATCCAAGGCGCCCTCGCCGCGGTGAAGGCCGATAGCCACCAGACCGCCGCCGAATTGGCGATCAAGGCGCTCAATATCGATGAGCGAAACGGCCACGCCTGGTATCTGCTTGGACTAGCCCGCGAGAAGATCGGCGATCCGAAGAACGCGATCGCCGCCTATGAGGCCGCTCTGACGTTGATGCCCACTCAGCTGGACATCGCCACCGACCTTGGCCGACTCAACTTTCAGCTGGGTCAGATCGCGCCGGCCGCCGGCTTCTTCGCCCGCGTTCACGCCGCCCACCCCGGCGTGGGCAGCGCCAACAACCTCGCCTGCGCGCTACGGGAACTCCACGAGTTCGACGCGGCGATCGAGATTCTGCGGCCGGCCATCCAGACTCATCCCGCGTCCGCCCTGCTTTGGAATACGCTGGGAACAGTGCTCGATCACCGTGGCGATCCAGCCGGAGCCGTCACCTTTTTCGAGGAGGCCCTGCGTCTCGATCCTGGCCATGTGAAAGCCCGCTGTAACCTTGGCGGCGCGAAGCTTGTCCTGGGCGACACCGACGGCGCGCTGGCCGACTGTGACGCGGCGATGGCGCTGACCACCTCGCCGGCCGAGCTGGCCTTCATGCGACTGGCCCGCTCGACCGTCCTCTTCTGTCAAGGCCGGGTTGGCGAAGGTTGGGATGACTACGAGGCCAGAATTGACCCCTATCTCGCCAATGGCACCCAGTTTTTGCTCGACCGGCCGCGTTGGGACCTGACCTCGGATATCGCCGGCAAGTCGTTGCTGCTGTTCGGCGAACAGGGGCTCGGCGACAGCGTCGCTTTCGCGGGGATCGTGCCCGACCTGTTGCGTGAGCTAGGTCTGGACGGACGGCTGACCATCGCCGTCGAGCCTCGGCTGATCACCTTGTTTCAGCGGACGTTCCCGGGCGCCGCCATCGTCGCCCTCGCAGGATTCAAGCACAACAGCCGCTTCATCCGAACTCTGCCGAATATCGATCCATCCACGTTCGATCTGTGGACGCCGATGGCTTCGCCGCATCGGCGTTACCGCCGCGCGCTTGCGGATTACCCGAACCGGCCTTTCACGCTGGTCGCCGATGCCGACCGGGTGGCCCGCTGGCGCGACGTCCTGGCGGCGCTACCCGGCCTAAAGGTCGGACTGGCATGGAAGAGTCTGAATCTGGATGGCATCCGCAGCAAATTCTTCCCGACTTTCGAAACCATTCGTCCGTTGCTGCAAACGCCAGGGGTCACCTTCGTCAATCTTCAGTACGGCGACTGCGAGGCGGAGCTGGCGGCGGCGCGAGACCAGTTCGGCGTCGATATCTGGAGTCCACCCGGCATCGACCTGAAGGACGACCTGGAGGAAGTCGCCGCCCTATCCTGCGCCATGGACGTGGTTCTGGGTCCGGCCAACGCCACCACCTCGATCGCCGCGTCCTGCGGCGCGCCCTTGTGGATGATCGCCCCGCCGGCCTCCTGGCCCTGCCACGGGACGGATCGATACACCTTCTACCCGCAATCACGCGGCTTCGTCGCTCGCGGATACGGACACTGGGACGAGGTGATCGATCGCGTCGTCACCGCCCTCATCGAAGAGGTCGAACGCCGCTCGTAACGAGGCTCGTTATCGGGCCGCTTCGATCGCCTGGATCAGGGCGGCGGCGCGGGCCTGCCAGCGATGCTCCGCCGTGGCGCGTTGGTATCCGGCGCGGGCGATCGCCGCCTGGGCCGGCGGGTCCGCCATCAAGTCGAGCAACCTTCCTGGCATACGATCCAGGCTGTCCAGGCCATAGGTGACGATCTCCCGGGCGTCGTCGAACGCGCCCGCGTAATAGGCGCTGGCCTCGGAGAAGACGCAGGCGCCGGCGCGCATGGCGGTGAAGACCCTTTCGTGGCCCCCCGCGACAAAGCCGTTGTTGATGCTGAGCACGATCCTGGCGCGACGCAGCAGATGCAGCGTCTCCTCGAAACTGCCGACGCCGCCGTACTGGAACGATGGATAGCGAGCGCAGAGCGGCTCCCAGCCCAGACCATAGACCTGTACCGGGATCCCGCCGGCTCCAAGCGCCGTAAGGACCGCGTGGCGATGGTAGGCTTCCGCAAACAGCTGGACGGTCGGCAGCAACGGGGTGATGGCGCGCAAAACGTCCGGTGAAAGAACCACCCCTCGCGCCTTTAGCGTTGCGTCCAGGGCGTCCAGCAACGGCAGACGACCATCTGCCGCCATCCGCTCCGCCATCTGAGCGACGATCTGAGTGGCCGGGCTATCCGGCCAGCCGCGCCAGGCCTGTGCGGGTTCGCCACGATAGGTGCCGGAGAACAGCAGGGGAATGTCGCGCCGGGCGAAGGCCTCGTCGGACACATCCGGCGCTTCATCCAATTCGTTGGCGCCCGGGGGGAGCAGGCCGCCGCTACCGATCACGTCAGGGGCCGCCCAGGCCTTCATGAAGGCGATGTGGGTCGCGTCGAGAAAGAACAACGCAGGCCGCTGAATCTGGCTCGCCAGCCTGATCAGGTGATGGACCGGATGATCGACGTAGAAGCTGGCGAAGACAGAGCCCGACTGGCTCATGAAATCGCCTGCGGCAAATTCATGCGGCATGCCGTTGAAGCTGATGAGGGCGTCGGTTCGCACGGCCATGGCGGCGTGGAGGGCCGGTATTGGCCCCGCTTCGGTCAGATCGACGACCACGGTCTCGTGGCCGAGCCCCGACAGGGCGGCGGCAAGCTGGTCTATGTGCAGCCGCAGGGACCCGTATTGGGATCTGCCCTTGGCCAGTACGAGCCGCATGTCTTCTCCGTGACCCTGGCGCCGAATCCGGCGCGGTTTGGCGCGGCGTCAGGTGGGACCTTGGCCAAAGCCGATTTGGGCGTCCAGCCCGTTGTGGCCGGCTTTCCCACAAGGCGAGTCATGCCATGATCCCGCTGACCGTGACGCAGGGAGCAGACGCGTGGCCGACCCATCCTATTGGCTGATCAAGTCCGAGCCGGCGAAATACAGCTTCAGCGACCTGGAGCGCGACGGCTCGACCGTCTGGGACGGTGTGCGCAACAACCAGGCGGCCATCTATCTGCGCACCATGAAGATTGGCGACCGGCTGCTCTACTACCACTCGGTCGATGGACTTGAGGTCGTGGGCATCGCCAAGGTATCGAAGGAGTCGTTCCTCGACCCGTCCGACCCCAAGGGGCGGTTCGTGGCCGTGGAGGTGCAGCCCGACCATCGCCTGCCCAAGACCGTACCGTTATCGGCGATGAAGGCCGAGCCCAAGCTGGCCGGCATGGCCATGTTCCGCCAGTTCCGCCTCTCGGTCTCACCGGTGACGGCGGACGAATGGAAGGTCATCTGCGCCATGGGTGGCGAATAGGGCTTCAGCCCATCGGCGGCGCTGTTTCCATCTCCACCAGCGGCGCCGCGCGCTCGCCGAGCACCACCAGCAGGCTTCCGGCGATGATCATCGCTCCGCCTGCGGCGAGCGGCAGGGTCAGTTTGTCGCCGAACAGGCTGACGCCCAGGATCGTGCCCATCAGCGGCTCGATGTTGATGAACACCCCCGCCGAGGCCGACCCGACGCGGGCGAGACCGAACTGGTAGGCGGCCGTGGCGAGGAAGGTCGAGAACACCCCCTGCCCGATGACGCCGGCCCAGCCCAGCGGACTGAGATCGAGCCTGGGCGGCCCGTGCAGGATCAGCGCGAGCGGCAGGACGGTGATGGCCGCCATCAGCACGGTCACCGCTGGCAAGGCCATGGCCTCCGGCGCCTTGGGCGCGCGACGGATCAGGAACAGCCAGCCGAGGAAGATGAAGATGGCGATCACCGACAGGGCCACGCCCATCGGCGTGCCCGCCCCGCCGGGGCGGGCCGCGATCAGGATGGCGCCGACGCTGGCGCCGATGACGCCCGCCCAGGACAGCCGGCTGATCCGCTCGCCCAGCAACCGTGCGGTTATGGCGATCAGCGCTGGCTGCACGCCGACGATGAGGGCCGCAAGGGTGACGGTGACCCGCGCCAGCCCTTCGAACTGAAGCAAGAAGGCGATGCCGTAGAGGCCGCCGCCGAGAAGCACCACCGGCGAGCGGAACAGCTTGCGCGCACCGGGCCGCAAAGCGAACGGTAAGGCGACCAAGGCGGCGACGGAGAGCCGAAGCAGCACCATATGGGGGGCGTCAATCTCGCCCAGCACCAGCTTGGCGAGCGGAAACCCGAGGCCCCAGAAGACACCCGCGCAGGTCAAGGAAAGGAAGGCCATCCGCCGCATGGGCGCTCCGTGACAGACTCGGGGGGCGATGGCGAGCCGGTTACGCTTGCGAAAGCCGCTTGCCGGCGTCCATGATGACACCACGCTGGCAGCTAGACCGGCCGGGAGGATACCCAATGACCGCATCCGTCATCGACGAACTGATCGAACTGCGCGGCCTGCGCTTCCATTATCGCGACTGGGCCCCGAAGACGCCCGGCGCGCCCGATCTCGTTCTGCTGCACGGCCTGACCGGCCATGCCCGATCCTGGGATGCTTTCGCCGAAGCCATGACCGATCGCTACCGCGTACTGGCGCTGGATCAGCGCGGCCATGGCGAGACTGGCTGGGCGCCGGCGGACCAATACGGCATCGAGCAGATGGCCGACGACCTGGCGGCCTTCGTGGGGGCCATGGGGTTAAAGGACTTCCACCTGCTGGGCCTGTCCATGGGCGGCATGGTGACGATGGAATACGCTGGCCGGCGTCCGCCCGAGCTGGCGCGCTGCGCGATCATCGACATCGGACCCGAGATCATCGCCGCCGGCTCGAGCCGGATTCAGTCGGGCATTCGCACCAGCGACGTGTTCGACAGCAAGGACGCCGCCTTCGCCGCGGTCCGCGCTGTCAATTCGATTCCACCGGAAGCCCACCACCGCCAGCGCAGCGACGCCAACATGATGCGGCTGGAAGACGGGCGCTGGACCTATCGCTACGACCGCGCCTTCCGCACCGGCTCCGCGCTGCGTCCACGCAACCCTGAACAGGCCTGGAAATCATGTGCAGCCATCGCCGTGCCGACCCTGGTCATGCGCGGCGAGCTATCCGATATCCTGTCGCCAGAGATCGGCAAGAAGATGATCGAGGTCATCCCGGACGCCCGCTACGTAGAGGTCGCCGGATCGAGCCACCCCATCCCGTTGGACAAGCCGGACGCCTTTGCCCTAGCCGCGCGTGAATTCCTGACCGGCAAGGCGCTCGCGCCGGCTTGACGCGCCAGCCAGCACGACCCAAAAGCTCCGCCGACTTGGGTCTCAGACAGAGACGTTAGAAGGATTAGGCGACATGGCGGACCTGCGTTTCGACGGCAAGGTGGCGATCGTAACCGGCGCGGGCGGCGGCCTGGGCAAGCAGCATGCGCTGGAGCTGGCGCGGCGCGGGGCCAAGGTGGTGGTCAATGACCTGGGCGGCTCGATGGACGGCTCGGGCGGCTCGTCCGCCGCGGCCGACGCCGTGGTCGCCGAGATCAAGGCGGCTGGCGGCGAGGCCATCGCCAACGGCGCCTCGGTCACCGACGACGCCGGCGTGGCCCATCTGGTCCAGCAGACCATGGACCAATGGGGCCGCATCGACGTGCTGATCGCCAACGCCGGCATCCTGCGCGACAAATCCTTCTCCAAGATGGAGATCGCCGACTTCGAACTGGTGCTGAACGTGCACCTGATGGGCACGGTGAAGCCGACCAAGGCGGTCTGGGAGATCATGAAGGCCCAGAACTATGGCCGGATCGTCGTCACGACGTCCTCATCGGGCCTGTACGGCAACTTCGGCCAGTCCAACTACGGCGCGGCCAAGCTGGGCATCATCGGCTTCATGAACACCATCAAGCTCGAAGGCCAGAAGAACAACGTCCACATCAATGCCATCTCGCCGGTCGCCGCGACCCGGATGACCGAGAACCTGATGCCGGCCGCAACCCTTGAGCGGCTGAAGCCGGAATATGTGACCCCTGGCGTGGTCTACCTCGCCTCCGAAGAAGCGCCGACGGGCGCCATCCTGGCCGCTGGCGCCGGCGTCTTCGCCTTGGCCCGCATCTATGAGACCGAAGGCGTGCACCTCGGCGACGCGGGCCTCTCCGCCGAAGCCGTGCGCGACAGCTGGGACAAGATCTCCGACCCGACCGGCCAGACCGCCTACTTCCAAGGTGGCGAGCAAGGCGGGAAAATCTTCCGCAAACTCGCCGAGTAGGCGCCGACTTCCAATAGCCCGTCGCACGCGTCAAAAGCATCCTGGCCGTGCGGCGGGTTACGATTTTGCAATACGAAACCGGCTTGCGCCCTCCTGATTATCGGCGTTCAGATGCGCTGTTCAGACGCCCGATAGAGGCGTCCGGAGGAAACAAGCCGAGGATGCCTAGTGACCGTTGAAACTGCGCCGTCGCCCACGGGCGATCGCCTATCGTTCGCCCGACTGCTCGCCTTCAGCCAGCCGGGCCTTTCCGTCGGCGCCCTCGCGGTGGCCATCAGCGTCTATCTCCCACGATACTTCGCCGCCCATTTCGGCATGGGGCTGGCCGCCGTCGGCGGGGCCTTCATGTTGGTGCGGCTGATCGACACCGCCTTCGATCCGATGATCGGCCTGGTGATGGACCGGACCCGGACGCGAGTAGGCCGATACCGCGCCTGGCTGATCCTGGGCGCGCCGGTTATCTCCCTTGGGACCTTCATGCTGTTCGTCCCCCAGGGGACGGTCAGCAGCGGCTATCTGATCTTCTGGCTGCTGGTTTATTACATCGGCTATTCGCTGATCACCCTCTCTCACGCCGCCTGGGGCTCGGTGGTCGCCGGCCAGTATCACGAACGCTCACGCGTGTTCGGATCGATCCAAACGGTCAGCACCATCGGCGCGACCCTGATCCTGGTAATCCCCGCGCTGATGGGCGCGGCGGCTGAAAAAGCCGGCGCGGATGTGCGCGGCATGGGCTGGGCCATCGTCATCATCACACCGATCGCCGTCGCCCTCGCCGCCCTGGCGACGCCGGAACGGCAGGTCAAGGACAGCAGCCACGAGCGGTTCGGCTTTCGCGACTATTGGGGAATGATCTCCCGCCCAGACATGGCCCGCATCATCATCGCCGACTTCTGCCTGACGCTGGGGCCAGGCTGGATGTCGGCCCTCTACCTCTTCTACTTCCACGACGCGCGGGGCTTCGCCGCGCGCTCCGCCAGCCTGCTTTTGCTGATCTACATCGGCGCCGGCGTCTTAGGCGCACTCACCATGAGCCGCGTGGCGATGAAGATCGGCAAACATCGCACCTTGCAGGTCGCCGCCGCCGGCTATTCGATCGGCCTGCTCAGCCTGATCTTCGTCCCCAAGGGCGCCTTCCTGCTCGCCGCCATTCCCATGTTCATCCTGGGCTTCCTGGCGTCCAGCTTCACCATGCTCGATCGCGCCATGGTCGCGGACGTGGGCGATGCGGTGAGGCTCGAGCAGGGCAAGCAGCGCGTCAGCCTGCTGTTCGCCATGATCACCAGTTCGCAGAAGATCGCCACGGCCCTGTCCATCGGCCTCAGCTTCACCGTCCTCGGCTGGGTCGGGTTCAACCCCAAGGAGGGCGCGGTCAACACACCGGGCGCGATCCTGGGCCTGGATCTGGTTTATCTGATCACGCCCGTGGTCTTCGTGATGATCGGGGCGATCTGCTACATCGGCTACAAGCTCGATCACCGTCGGCATTCGGAAATCAGAATCAAGCTAGAGGACCGGGACGCGCTCGAGGCCGCCTCCGCCCCCGCCGAACTCCGCATCGAGCCGCAGGCCCCGCCGGCCCTCGCCACCAACTGACGTAAAAACCGGATAACCATCCGCCAAAGTCGCTGTTTTGGCTTGCGCAGGTCCGCGCCCTGAGGTCACATTCTCCCGAGGCGTTCACCAGAAGCGCCCTGTTCATTGGGAGACCCAGGTGACTGCGATTTCAACGCCATCCGCGCACGGCAGCGCTGAGCGTCTGCCCCTCCATACCGTCATCGCCTACTCGCTGCTCGCCATGCCCTATGCGGGCCTGCTGCTGAGCATCGGCTTGCTGATGCCGCGCTTCTACGCCGGCCAAATGAAGGTGACGCTCGCCGCAGTCGGCGGGGCTTTCCTGGTGGTTCGGCTCCTGGACATCTGTCTTGATCCCGTCGTCGGTTTGTTGATGGACCGCGTCCGCACACCTATCGGACGCTACCGGCCGTGGGTTATCGCCGGCGCGATCGTGTTGGTGTTCTCCATATATAAGGCGTTCAATCCGCCCGCCGGCGTCGGTGTTGGCTATCTGATCCTATGGCTGTTGGTCGTCTACGCCGGCTACTCGATGTATGTGCTGGGCCAGGCTGCTTGGGGTGCGTCGATCGCGGTGAACTACAACGACCGGTCGCGCACCTACGGGTGGATGCAGGCGATCGGCGTCATCGCTTCGATCGGCCTGCTGATGCTGGCCCAGATCACCGGCCATCGCGTCCAGTTCGGCGCCAATTCCAGCATGAGCACGATCGGCTGGATCCTGATCGCCATGGTGCCGATCTGCACCGTCATTGCGCTGATGTTCACCCCGGAACGCCCCGACGGCAAGGTCGCCCGCCCGAAGTTCACCTTGAACGACTACCTGACGGCGATCTCCCGCCCGGACATGCGGCGCATCATCGCCACCGACCTGGTCCTGACCCTTGGCGTGGGCACGACGGCGCCGATCTACATCTTCTTCTTTCACGACGCGAAGGGCTTCAGCATCGCCAACACCAGCTCGCTGCTGGTTTTCTACACCGGCGCCGGACTGCTGGGATCGCCTGCCTGGGCCAAGATCGCTCACATGATTGGCAAGCATCGCGCCATTCAAGCCGCCTGTGTCACCTACGCGATCGCCCAAACCGGCCTGATGATGCTGCCTAAAGCGCAATACCTGCCCACCGCCCTTTTCATGTTCATTGTCGGCGGCTGCGCCAGCGCCTTCGTACCGCTGATCCGCGCCATGGTCGCTGACGTGTCTGACGAAATACGTCTGGACACCGAGCGAGACCTCACAAGCTGTCTCTACGCGATGGTTACAACCACCCAGAAGATCGGGCTGGCCATCTCGGTGGCGATCATTCTGCCGGTCCTTGGCATGATCGGCTACCAAGCCGGCGAAGGCGCCCACAACACGCCACAGGCCATATTCGGTCTGCAGATGTGCTACCTCTTTGCGCCAATCATTTTCGTGTTTCTCGGACTGGTGGTGCTGTTCGGCTACAAGCTGGACGCCGCCAAGCACGCCGGCATCCGCGCTGCGCTGGAAGCGCGCGAAGGTCTGATCGACGAAGCCGCCTCCCTGGAAAGCCTGACCGGGGTTTCGCCGGCGGCCGAAGCCTTGAACACGCGAAGGGGCATTTCGCCCGAACCGGCCGAATAGGCCCTAGTCCTCGATCACGATGCGGGGCGCCGGCTTGATGTCGGCGCCCTTTTGCAATCCGTCCAGCACCGCCTCGGCGATACTAAGGAAGGCCTTGCCGGCCAGGCTGTCACCAGCTTCCAGCACGAACGGGCGGCCCTCGTCGCAGGCCTGACGCAACGCCACATCGATGGGAATTTCGCCCAGGAACGGCGCGCCGATCGCCTCGGCCGTCGCCCGGGCCCCCCCATGACCAAAGATGGGAATGGGCGCCCCGGTCGTGGGATCGGGGAAATAAGCCATGTTCTCGACCACGCCCAGGATCGGCACATGGGTCTTCTCGAACATGGATACTCCGCGGCGCACGTCGATCAGCGCCACCTCCTGCGGAGTCGACACCACCACCGCACCGGCCAGAGCCACCCGCTGGGCCAGGGTCAGCTGGATGTCGCCAGTGCCCGGCGGCATGTCGATGATCAGGATGTCCAACGGCTCCTCTTCCGAGCCCCAGGCAACGTCGTTCAGCATCTGGTTCAGCGCCGAGGACGCCATCGGCCCGCGCCAAATCATCGGCGCGGCCTCGTCAACCAGAAAGCCGATCGACATGACCTTCAGGCCCCAGGCCTCGATGGGTTTGAGCTTCTTTTCGGGCGTCATCACCGGCTCGGCGTCGGCTCCGGTCATGCGCGGGATCGAGGGGCCGTAGACATCGGCGTCCAGCAAGCCGACGCGGCGGCCAAGCATGGCCAGGGCGCAGGCGAGGTTCACCGCGACGGTCGACTTGCCCACCCCGCCCTTGCCGCTGGCCACGGCCACGATCTGCCCGACATGCGCCGGATTGAGCGGCCCGGCCGCGCCGGCAGGCCTCGCCGGAGGAGGCTGAACCTGAGCCCGAGCCGCGGGGGAAAGCTGGGCGCCGCGACGCACCCGCACCGCACCCTCCGCAAGCGGCGGCTCATCCTGACGGGCGGCGGCGGCGCTGGACGAGGCTGTCAGCACCACCTGAGCGCGCTCGATGCCCGGCAAGGCGCGCAGCATCGCTTCGGCTTCGTCCCGGATGGGTTCGTAGAGGCCGACGTCGGCGCGCGGCACCTCCATCATGAAGCCGGCTCGGCCCGGCGCCACTACCAGGCCCTGAACCAGTCCAGCCGCCGATAGCCCAGCGCCGCTCTTAGGATCTCGAATGCGGTCCAGGGCCTGCAAAACCGCTGCACGATCAGGCGATAGGGTCTCGGTCATAAAGAACGATCTCAAGCGTAATGTCTTGCGCGGCGCGGCGCAGGGTTTCATATCCGGGGCCGGGCGGCGCTTTACAAGCCTTGCCACCCAACATCGTCCCGTCGCGATCCGCGCGCCCTCAAGAGTCATTCCCCCACCTATGCCCTGGACTGACAATTCCGATGACGGCAAGGCGGGCCAGAAGCCGGGCCCGTGGGGCGCACCGCCGCCTGGGGGCTCGGGCGGCGGCAATGAACCGCCCCCGCCCCCGCGACGCCCCTCGGGTGGGCCCAGGCGCCCCCCGCCGCCCATCAATCCGGACGATCTAACAGCGATGCTGCGGCGCTGGCGCCAGCGCCTTGAAACGATGTTCGCTGGCATGGGCGGGCGGCCCACCCCACAGCTGTTCGGCCTGATCGCCCTGGTCGTCGTGGCCGCTTGGCTGGCGTCGGGAATCTATTTCGTCCAGCCCGCCGAGCAGGGCGTGGTGACCACCTTCGGCGCCTACTCACGCTCGACCGGTCCCGGCGCCCACTGGCGGTTCACGCCCTTCGAACGGGTTCAAAAGGTTCAGGTTGCGTCGCTGCAACGGGTCGACATCGGCGGCTCGGGCGACAGCGAAGTGCCGGCGGAAAGCCTGATGCTGACCGGTGATGAGAATATCGTCGACCTGACCTTCACGGTTCAGTACCGCATCAACGATGCCGCCAAATTCCTGTTCCGCGTGGCCGATTCCGGCGATCCGACCCTCCGCTCGGTCGCCGAAAGTTCGATCCGCGAGGTGGTCGGCAAGACCAACCTCGATGACATCCTCACCAATGGTCGCGGCAAGCTGCAGGACCAGACCGAGGCGCTGATGCAGCGCATTCTCGACAGCTACGGCGCCGGTGTCACCGTGGTCGAGGTTCAGGTTCGCTCGGCCAATCCGCCCAAGGACGTCGTCCCCGACTTCCAGGCCGTGGCCAGCGCCAGCCAGTATGCCGACTCGGCCATCAATGAGGCCAACGCCTACAAGAACCGGGTCGTCAACGAAGCCAAGGGCAACGCCGCCCAGCTCGTCCAGCAGGCCCAGGCCTATCGCGAGCGGGTGGTCGACACCGCCCAGGGCGACGCCTCTCGGTTCAACCAGATCTACGAACAATATCGCCGCGCCCCGGCGGTAACCCGCGAGCGGCTCTATCTGGAGACCATGGAGCGGGTGTTGTCTAAGTCGAACAAGGTGATCGTCGACACCCATGGCGCAACCGCGCCGATTATCCTGCCCTCCGACGCTTTCAGGCCCAGAGCCGCAGCGCCATCAACGCCCCCGCCCGAGGCTTCCGAGAGCCAGCAACCGGCCGCGCCACAGCCTCAGACCCAGTTGCCGCCGCCGGCGCCAGCCCCCGCCGGAGCCGCGCAATGAACCGCACCGCCCTTATCGCCGGCGTGGTGGTCCTGTTCGCCATCGCCGTGACCGCCGCCAACACCCTCTATGTGGTCGACCAGACCCACGAAGCCGTCGTCCTGCGGTTCGGCCAGCCGATCCGCGTGATCAATGCGCCAGGTTCAAGCGACCCCGGCCTGCATATCAAGGAGCCGTTCCTGGAGAACGCCTTGCTGTTTGATAAGCGCATCCAGCTGGTGGACCCCAATCAGGAAGCCGAGGTGCTCGCTTCCGACCAGCGCCGTCTGCTGGTCGACGCCTTCCTTCGCTACCGGATCAGCGATCCGCTGCAATATTATCAGACCCTGCGCGACGATCAGACGGCGCAGGACCGGCTAGACCGCATGGTGACCTCGTCCCTGCGCGAGGTGCTGGGGACGGCGACCTCCACCGACATCATTTCGGGCCGTCGTGATCAGCTGATGGCCCAGGCCCGCGCGGAAGTGACCGCTCAGGCCAAGGCCTCGCGGCTGGGCATCGACGTGATCGACCTCAGGATCAAACGCGCCGACCTACCGCCGGCCAACGAGGCCGCCATCTTCCGCCGCATGCAGACCAACCGTCAGCAGGAGGCCGAGCGGATCAAGGCCATCGGCGAACAGCACAAGCTGGAGATCATGGCCGAGGCAGACAAGGAGGTGCAGGTCACTCTGGCCACCGCCCAGGAAGAAGCCGAAAGCACCCGCGGCGAGGGCGACTCCAAACGCGCGGTGATTTTCGCCCAGAGCTTCGGCCGCGACCCCAAGTTCGCCGCCTTCTACCGCTCGCTGCAAGCCTACGAAACCGCGCTCGGCCAGGGCGACACCACCATGGTGCTCTCGCCCGACAGCGACTTCTTCAAATATTTCAAGAAGGGGCCCGGGCGATAGAGTGTGACCACGACCGTGACCTCAGAGACCGGCGCTCGGGTTTGTCCTGGATTTCTATGAGCCGAGCACGATCACCTGGCGCAGGGCCCGGAAGAGTCCGAACCGGCTGCGCTGATAATTGGAAACTGACGTCTATCGGGGAAAAGCCCGCTCAGACCTGAAGCGCGGCGCGGGGAGGTAAGGTCATGGATGCGGAACCGGCCGGAGCGGCGCTTATGTTGCGGCGTCTGCGCAAGATTTACCGTCGCGTGAATTGGTTCAGTCGGACGACCAAGTCGTTGAAGGCCAACGCAGAACACCTCGACAGCCTTGAACGGCAGATCGAACTGTTCCAACGCGAGACTAGGCTGTTGCTCGGTCAGCTCAGCCTTCCGCCGACCAGCGCCTGGATGGGTCAACTTCAGTCCAATGATGGCGCGCCGGCTTCAGGGGTCTTTCCGTACTCGACGCATTGTCGACAGGACTGTTTCGAACAGGACTACTTCGCCTACTGGACGCGCCGGCTGAAGGAGCACCTTAGCTATCATCGCAAGCTCTGGGAATTTGTCTTTATTTGCCAAGCCCTTTGGGAGCGCGGAGCGATCCGCCCCGGCGCCAGGGGCCTTGGATTTGGCGTGGGCCGGGAGCCTCTCGCCGCGCTCTTCGCGGCTGAGGACTGTCAAGTCGTCGCCACCGACCTACCTGTCGAGGAAGCGATTGCGGCGGGATGGAGTTTGACCAATCAGCACGCCGTTGGGCTGGAGGCTTTGCGCAAACCGTCTATTTGCGACGACGACCAGTTCAATCGAAATGTCGAGTTCAGATTCACCGACATGAACCAGGTGCCGACCGATCTAACGGAATTCGACTTCTGCTGGTCGGCTTGCGCTTTCGAACACTTAGGCTCGATCGAACAAGGATTGCAGTTCATCGAACGCATCGTGGAATGCCTCAAGTCTGGCGGCTGGGCGGTGCATACCACGGAGTTTAACTTAAGTTCGAACGACCAGACCCTCGACCATGCCAGCACGGTTCTGTTCCGACGCAAAGATATGGAAACCCTGGCGGCTCGACTGACCGCGAAGGGGCATCAGGTTGCACCATTCGATTTCCAGCCTGGCCTCGCTCCCCTCGACCGATACATCGACATTGCGCCCTACCGTTCCGAACCGCACCTCAGAATGGCGATTGGAGGCTATGCGACCACCTCGTTCGGTCTCATCGTTCAACGCGGCGCCTAGAGCGCGATCATCGCGGCCGCCTTTCCTCCGCAAAGGAAAGCTATTCCCGCGCGGCCCTCATCAGTTCCCGCACGTGGTGTAGGCTCTCGGCCACGTGGACGCACTTTTCGCGCATCTCTTCGGTGGGATCGAGCAGGTCGGGGACCATCACCGTCATCATGCCGGCGGCGTGGGCGGCGCGGACGCCGGCGTGGGAGTCTTCCAACGCCAGACAGTCTTCGGGCGCCACGCCGAGCGCCTTGGCCGCATTGAGGAACGGGTCGGGCGCCGGCTTGCCGCGCTCATAGTCGCCGCGAGCGATCACGGCGTCGAACCGGGTCAGGACGCCGACTGGGCTGAGGTGGGCCTCCACCGCCTCGTGCGGCGATGAAGTGGCGATGGCGCGCGGCATCCCGACCGCATCCAGATGGTCCAGCAATTCTACCACGCCGGCCTTGAGGATATTCTCCAGGTCGAGGCCGTCATGGAACCGGCGACCGGCGTCATCCAGATAGCTGTCGACGTCGAAATCGGCGCCGAACTCTTCGTGCAGGATTTCGCGCGTGCGGGTCGCCGGAGTGCCGATCATGCGCCGAAAAGCATCCATCTGCAGATCAAGCCCGATCGCCCTCGCCGCCTCGATCATCCCCTCGCGCCAGAGCACTTCGGTGTTGATCAGCAGGCCGTCCATATCGAACACGACGGCTTTGACCGGGCGCGGGAAAACCATCAATCGCCATCCTTTGCGAACTCGTCCGACCTATAGCCTTGGAAATACAACAGGGTCGTCAGGTCGGTATAATCGATCCGAGCGTCGGCCTCGGCGGCCACCAGCGGCTTGGCCCGATAGGCGACGCCCAGGCCCGCGGCGTTGATCATCGCCAGGTCGTTGGCGCCGTCGCCGATGGCCAGGGTTTCGACCAGGTCGATCCCGAGCGCGGCGGCGTCTTCGTTCAGCGCGGCGAGCTTGGCTTCTCGGCCAAGAATGGGGTCGCCGACCTCGCCAGTTAGCGCGCCGCCAGCCTCGACCAGGGTATTGGCGCGGTCGGTGTGGAAGCCGGCCGCCTTCGCGACGCGCGCGGTGAAGAAGCTGAAGCCGCCCGACACCAGGGCGCAGCGAGCGCCGTGCGCGGCCATGGTCGTCACCAGGGTGCGCGCGCCCGGATTGAGCCGCACCCGCTCGGCGTAGCATTGCTCCAGGGCGTCTATCGGTAAGCCCTTCAGCATGCCGACCCGTTCGCGCAAGGCGCCCTCGAAGCCGATCTCGCCGCGCATGGCCCGCTCGGTGATGGCCGACACCTCGGCCTTCACCCCAGCAAAACCCGCCAGCTCGTCCAGGCATTCGCAGCCGATGATGGTGGAGTCCATGTCGGCGATCAGCAGCCGCTTGCGGCGGTGCAGGGCCGGCTGGACGCAGTAGTCGATGGGCGCATCGCCGATCACCGCCTTCACCGCCCGATGGATGGGATCTGTGGCTTCGGCCTCAAAAATCAGGTCGACTGCATTGACGCCGAGGGCGAGGCTTTCCTTGACGGGCCTAGCCAGACTTGCCACCGCTGAGCCTATCAGCGCGGCATAGGACTCGGATTTCCCGGGCTCGGGACTCACTAGCGTGACAGCGATCAACATGGCCCCGCGCATCTGGCTTATCGCCGGCCCTACCGCAAGCGGGAAGTCGGCCTTGGCGTTGCGGCTGGCCGAGGCGAGCGGCGCGGAGATCATCAATGCAGACGCGCTGCAGGTCTACCGCGACCTGCGCATCCTGAGCGCCCGGCCATCGCCCGAGGAAGAGGCGCGCGCGCCGCACCACCTGTTCGGCGTCGCCGACGCGGCCGACGGTTGGACCGTTGGGCGTTGGCTAAGAACCGCCCTGGCGGTGCTGGACGACATTCGAGCGCGCGGGCGACCGGCGATCGTCGTCGGCGGGACGGGCCTCTATTTCCGCGCCCTCACCCGGGGCCTCGCGGATATTCCCAGCGTGCCGGCGACGGTTCAGCACGAGGTCGACGCCCGGTTCGACACCCTTGGCGAGGCGGTGTTCCGCGACCAACTGCGCGCCGCAGACCCTGTCGCCGAGGCGCGGATCGCCAGCAACGACCGCCAGCGCCTGACCCGCGCTCTCGCCGTCGCCGAGGCCACTGGCCGGCCGCTGAGCGCCTGGCAGGCCGACACCCGCCCTGCCCTGCCGGCGGACGCTTGGCGCGCCGTCGTGCTGGACCCGCCCCGCGACGCGCTCCACGTGCGCTGCGACGCGCGCCTTGAGCTGATGATGGACCAAGGCGCCGTCGAGGAAGCCGCCGCTCTCACCGATCGGGGCCTGGAGGACCGCCTGCCGGCCATGAAGGCCGTGGGCCTGCGCGAACTGGCGGCCTATGCCAGAGGCGAGACCAGCCGCGCCCAGGCGCTCGCCGCCGCCCAGGCCGCCACGCGCCAATACGCCAAGCGCCAGACAACCTGGTTCAGAAACCAGACGCCGGATTGGCCAAGGGTGACGGCGACCGAAATGGAGGATCAATGGCATGCGCTGGCTCCTGCCTTGACCGCGTCGGACTCCCGTGCGATTTGAACGGCCTTGAATTCGGAGATGCACGCCGTGGCGACCACGCTGCTCGTACTTATTAGGCGATCGATCACGGCGTAGGGTCCCTTACGCCGCTGTTCGATCGCGTGTTCACAAGGGCCCTCAAAGGCCCTTTTTCTTTGCCTTGAAGTCCTCTGTTTCCACCCAATACAAAGCCGGGATTGCTCCCATGAACGCCTCCACCAAGACCGAACCCGCTCCCACTCAAGCCGCCTTGCCTGAGATGCTCACGGGCGCCGAAATCGTGGTCCGCGCGCTTGTGGATCAGGGCGTGACGGACATCTTTGGCTATCCGGGCGGCGCCGTGCTGCCGATCTATGACGCCCTGTTCCACGAGCCGCGACTGCGCCACGTGCTGGTGCGCCATGAACAGGGGGCGACCCATGCCGCCGAGGGCTACGCCCGCTCCACCGGCAAGCCCGGCGTAGTCCTGGTCACCTCCGGCCCCGGCGCCACCAACGCCATCACCGGCATCGTTGACGCGCTGATGGACTCCATCCCCATGGTGGTCCTGACCGGCCAGGTGCCGACGCATCTGATCGGCTCGGACGCCTTCCAAGAAGCCGACACCGTCGGCATCACCCGCGCCTGCACCAAGCACAACTATCTGGTCAAACGCATCGAAGACCTGGCTGGCGTGCTGCACGAGGCCTTTCACATCGCCACCACCGGGCGTCCCGGCCCGGTGCTCGTCGACATCCCCAAGGATATCCAGTTCGCCTCCACCACCTACGCGGGCAAGGGAGGCCCGCAACCGCATGCCTATAGCCCCCGCGTGAAGGGGGACCCGAACCGCATCCATGAGGCGGTCGAGCTAATCGCGGGCGCCAAACGCCCCCTGTTCTATACCGGCGGCGGGATCATCAACGCCGGCCCGAAAGCCAGCGCCCTGCTGCGCGAGTTCCAGGCCCTGACCGGGGCGCCGGTCACCTCGACCCTGATGGGCCTGGGCGCCTTTCCCGCGTCCGATCCCAACTGGCTGGGCATGGTGGGCATGCACGGCGCCTACGAATCAAACCACGCCATGCACGATTGCGACGTCATGGTCTGTCTGGGCGCGCGGTTCGACGACCGGGTGACGGGACGCCTCGACGCCTTCTCGCCAGGCTCGAAGAAAATCCACGTCGATATCGATCCGTCGTCGATCAACAAGAATGTCCGCGTGGACGTCGGCATCGTCGGCGACTTGGCCAATGTGCTGACCGACATGATCGCGGCCTGGAAGTCCGCGCGCCGACGTGACGATGCGACCCTGACCCCCTGGCGCGCGCAGATCGACCAGTGGCGAGCGAAGAAGGGCTTCCGCTATCGCCCCTCCGAGACGATCATAAAGCCGCAGTACGCCATCGAGCGGCTCTACGCCCTGACCCGCGACAAGGACGTCTACATCACCACCGAGGTAGGCCAGCATCAGATGTGGGCGGCGCAGTTCTTCCATTTCGACGAGCCGAACCGCTGGATGACCTCCGGCGGCCTGGGCACCATGGGCTATGGCCTGCCCGCGGCTGTCGGCGTGCAGATCGCCCATCCGAACAGCCTGGTCATCGACATCGCCGGCGAGGCTTCCGTGCAGATGACCATGCAGGAGATGTCGACGGCGGTGCAGTACAACCTGCCGATCAAGATATTCATCCTCAACAACGAGTGGATGGGCATGGTGCGCCAATGGCAGCAGTTGCTGCATGGAGAGCGCTACAGCCACTCCTATTCCGACAGCCTGCCCGACTTCGTGAAGCTGGCCGAGGCCTATGGCGGCGTCGGCATCCATTGCGACCGACCAGACGAGCTGGACGCCAAGATCATGCAGATGATCGAGACACCCAAGCCGGTAATCTTCGACTGCCGCGTGGAGAAGGCCGAGAACTGCTTCCCCATGATCCCGTCGGGCAAGGCCCACAACGAGATGATCCTGGGCGAGGAAGTGCAAGACATTGGCTCGGTGATCGATGACGCCGGGCGCAAGCTCGTCTAATCAGCCAGTCCCAATCGCGCGCCGAGCAAAGCCATGACCATCGAGCCCCCCGCCTCCGCCTATGATATGACCCACGCGGCGGAGAGCGAGCAGCGCGCGACTTTCGCCGTGGTCGTGGACAATGAGCCTGGGGTGCTGCACCGGGTGGTCGGGCTGTTCGCGGCGCGGGGCTATAATATCGAAAGCCTCACCGTGGCCGAAACCGACCACAGCGCCCACACCAGCCGCATCACCATCGTCACCTCGGGCACGCTCGAGGTGCTGGACCAGATCCGGGCTCAGCTGGGGAAGATGGTCTCGGCGCGCGACGTGAGGGACGTGACCCGCGATCCGCTCGGCATCGAACGGGAGTTGGCGCTGGTGAAGGTGCTCGGGACGGGCGCCGACCGGGCCGAGGCCTTGCGCGTCGCCGACATCTTCCGCGCCCGGGTGATCGACACCACCCATGAGAGCTTTGTCTTCGAGCTCACCGGCGCGCCGTCCAAGATCGACAAGTTCGCCGAGCTGATGCGCCCGCTGGGCCTTGTCGAGGTGTCGCGCACCGGCGTGCTGTCGATCTCGCGCGGGGTTATGTAGCTCGATCAGGCGGCGGCTGGCGTTGCCGAGCCGGTCTGGCGCGCATGACGCCGCTCTCCAATCACACGCATGATCGAGAACTGGATCAAAAACAGCCCGACCATGCTGGCGATGCCGAACACCGACATGATCTTGCCCCAGCTCAGTGGATCAAAGGTCACGGCGATGAAGATGTTCAGACCGGCGGTGAAGAACTCCAGTCCGGCCCAGATGTAGCCGAAAAGGATGGCAATATCAGGCGTCCACTCCTGGGCGGCGGGCGGCAGGTAGCGGTTCATCCAGCCGCGTTTGAGCATAAAGACGCCGACCGCCGCGCTGATCACGCTGGGCTTGAGCATGACAAACAGCGGGTTCTTGGTCAGCAGGGTCGCCACGCCGCCGATGATGACCAGCGAGACGCTCAGCCACTGCATGGCGTCGACCTTTTCCTTGCGGACCAGATGCCAGACGATCTGACTGACGCCCAGCGCCATACCCAGGCCGACGGCCAGCGGCACGTTGTGGCTGAATTCCAGCACCACCACGAACAGGATCATCGAGGCCATGTCTTCGGCCAGATATTTCGCGGAATAGAGCAGCTCTTTCATGATCAGCCTCCAGTGACTGAAGCGTTGCGGGTGGCGTGGTCGAACAGGCTCACCAGTTCGGTGGCATAGGCGTCGAGATCGAGATCCGGTTCGACGACCAGTTGTTGCGGCACGGCGTCGACGGCCTCGATGATGGTGGTGACCATCACCGGTATGGAGAAGGGACGAAACTCGCCGTCCCGCTGGCCCCATTCCAGGATTTCCACAAAGCCGTCACGACGTGGCAGCTCGATCGCGGGGTCATAGCGAGGCGCGCCGCCCTCGGTTCGGCCGGCGCGGCTGATGTTGAGGATCGCCAGCGGATAGCTGGGCTTGGCCTTGATGAAGGCGACGCTGGCCTCGATGAAGACGCGCAACGTGGTCGCGGCGTCCGGCTGATTTTGAATGCGCGGCCGCATGAAGGCTTCGCCCGTTGCGAAGACATGCGCCGCGACTGCCCGGATCAAATCGTCCTTGCCGGCGAAATAGTAGGAAATGACCCCGGTGCTGACCCCAGCCCGTTTGGCGATCTGCGCCAGCGACGCTTGGGCGAATCCGAGCTCGGCTATGGCCTCTACTGCGCAGTCGATGATCTGCGCGCGACGGGCGGTTTCAATGAAGCTCTGCCGGCCCTGATCGGCCGCGCCCTGCTCGCTCGTCTTGAAATTTGATCGCATGATCAGTTTTTAGCACGGCCGTACAAAACCGCAAGCGCGATCAATCGGACGCACTTTCGCATCCGTTCTTCAATTGGCGATCAATCGCGCCTATATTGGGGGCGTCGGGCAACCGACTATGGAGATAAACGCGCACGTCATAAGCGGACTGGACCCGGGTGCGATTCCCGGCGGCTCCACCAAATTCTCCCGCGTTATCGGCGGGTTGTCATGGGGCCGATCAGCATCGACAGACGTCTAAAGGTGTTGCTTTCTCTCGGCTTGGCCCACCGTTTCGGGCTTTAATCTAAATGCGAACGATAACTTCGCTCAAGAGTACGCTCTCGCCGCGTAATGCGGTGCGATTGAACTCGACCTTAAAGTCCTAGTGTCTTAGCAGCGCTAGGCGGGGCCCCGGGGGCGCCTGGCAACAGAAGCCCCCGACTTTCCTCATATGTGCGGGCGCCCCCTTCTTTTCGTAAGGACGCGGCGCCTGGCAACAGAAGCCCCCGATTTTCCTCATATGTGCGGGCCCCCCTTCTTTTCGTAAGGGTGCGGCGCCTGGCGCAAGGCCTGGGGAGCGCCGCCGCTGGGCTGGCGGGAAATTTCACCCACCCGTCCCTTCCCCACCCATCTCCGCTTGCACCCATCCTCCGTCGCGTTAGGTTCGCTGCTCGCTCATTTGGAAGACCCGCTCGCCATGACACAGCTTCCGCCGGAAGACCTCATGCACTACGACGCCCTGATCCAGGACGCGTTGCGGGGGGTGGTGAAGGCGGCCTTGAAGCGGGCAGCCTCGCCCGAAGGCCTGCCAGGCGCGCACCATTTCTACATCACCTTCAAGACCCACGCCCCCGGCGTGTCGGGTCCGCCGGACATCCTGGCCAAGTACCCCGAGGAAATGACCATCGTCCTGCAGCACCAGTTCTGGGATCTGGCGCCGGGCGAAACCTTCTTCCAGCTGACCCTGCAGTTCGGTGGCCAGCCCAAGAACCTGTCGATTCCCTATGCCGCCGTGACGCGGTTCGACGATCCCAGCGTGCCATTCAACCTGCAATTCCAGGTTCCCGAGATTAAACCCGAGCCCGTCGTGGAAACGCTCCCCCCGATCAAGGCCGACCCGTCCACCGACGAGCCAAAGGTCGTCTCGCTGGACCAATTCAGGAAAAAATAGATTTGACAGACGTCGCCGCCGACAAACCCGCCGCCACCGACGAGGAGTTGCTGGCGCGGTTCCTGAGAACCAAGAACCAGCCCACCGGCTCGCAAACCCTGGGCTTCCGCATGCTCAAGGTCGACCAGTCGAACAAGACCGTCGAGGTGGCGTTCGACGCCCGCGCCGAGCTGCTTTGCAATCCAATGGGCCAAATCCAGGGCGGCTACCTCTGCGCCATGCTGGACGAATGCATGTCCGTCGCCTGCATGGTGGCCTCCGGCATGACCGCGGTGGCGCCAACGCTGGAAATGAAGACCAGCTTCCTGAGGCCCGGCATGCCCGGCGAGCTACGCGGGGTCGGCCGGGTGATTCGCTGGGGCAAGACCATCGCCTTCACCGAGGGCGAGCTCTATGGCGCCGACGGTCGGCTTTTGGCCAAGGCCACGGGAACGGCCCAGCCGGTTCCCTTCACCAACTATAAGAAGTAGCCGCCGATGGGCTGGCGAACCCGGATCCTGTCCCTAGGGCTGGCTCTCGCGGTTAGCCTGCTCGGCGCGCCCATGGCTCTTGCCGGCGGCGCCTTCTCCGACTGGGCCGCGATCGTGGTCGCCGGCGACTGGCATGCCCATTCCGGCGAGCCCTCCGAAGTGTTCGACAACGCCCGGCGCGACCTGACCAAGGCCTTCATCGGCATTGGCTTCTCCCCTGAAAACACCAGCCAGTTCTCCGTCCGGCCTTCACGCTATCCCTCGGAGGGAGCGCTCAGGTCAGCGCCCTACCCGGTGACGAACAAATTGAAAGAGCTGACTCAGAAGGCCACCGGGGGCTGCCTGATCTATTTCACCTCCCATGGCGCGCCGGAGGGCGTCGTCGTCGATCAGGACATCTGGAGCCCCGTTCCTGTCGGCCAGCTGATCGATTCGACCTGCGGCGATCGTCCGACAGTCGTGGTGATCTCGGCGTGTTTCTCGGGCGTCTTCGTTCCGGCGCTGGAGGGGCCAAATCGCATGATCCTGACGGCGGCGCGGCAGGACAGAACCTCGTTCGGCTGCGGCCAGGCCGATCGCTACACCTATTTCGACGGCTGCTTTCTGCAGAGCCTGCCACAATCGCACGATTTTACGGCCCTGGCCTGGGCGACGCGGGCCTGTGTGGGCCGGCTGGAGGTGAAAACCCACGCCTCGCCGCCGTCCGAGCCGCAGATTTCCATCGGACCCCTGCTTCGCCCGATGCTGCCGTTGCTCACCTTCGATTCGCCGCCGGCGCGCGCATTGGCTTCCGCAAAGTCAGCCTCCGGTCCTTAGAGGTCACAGCGTCGCTTTCGCGTCGGGATGAGGCGCCCTATTAGGAGCCCTGAGGGAGCCTTTGATGCGACTGTTGGCGAAAATCGCGCTGGTGACGGCGCTGGCCGCCGCCGTGGGCGGCGGCGCGAGCCTGGTCCTGGCTCAGGCGCCGGCTACCATGAACGCGGCCGCGCCGAGCGCGCCGGCCAGTCCCGGCGCGCGGCTGGCGCCCGGCGCGCCGATCCCAGCAGCCGAACTGGAGGCCTTCGTCGACGGCGTGGTCCGCTCCAGTATGGCCGATCAACATATCGCCGGCGCCGCGGTCTCTGTGGTCCAGAACGGCCAGGTCGTTCTGAAGAAGGGCTATGGCTTCTCCAAGATGGATCCCGCCACGCCGGTCGATCCTGACAAGACCCTGTTCCGCCTCGCGTCGATCTCCAAGACCTTCACCTGGATTACGGTGATGAAGGAGTCAGAGGCCGGCCACATCCGCCTGACCGCGCCGGTCAACCTCTACCTGCCGGAAGCAGTGCAGGTGCGGGATCAGGGCTTCAAGCGCCCCGTGCTGGTGCGCGATCTGATGACCCATACGCCTGGCTTCGAAGACCGCGCCCTGGGGCAGCTGTTCGAGGAAGACCCCGCCCGCGTGCGGCCCCTGGTCGACTATCTGCGCGAGGAACGGCCAAGACGGGTGCGGGATCCGGGCGAGACGCCGGTCTATTCCAACTATGGCGCGGCCCTGGCCGGCGAGGCGGTGTCCTACGTCAGCGGTCATCGCTACCAGGACATCGTCGAGAATGAGATCATCAAACCCCTGGGCCTGAGCCACACGACCTTCCGCGAACCCTACCCTGCCCGTAGCGATCTGGCCGCGCCGATGCCCGCTGATCTGGCGGGCGCCGTCTCCACCGGCTACCGCTGGGCCGGCGGCAGCTTTCGGCCTCAAACTTTTGAATATGCGACACAAGTCGCCCCCGCCGCCGCCCTGTCCTCCACCGCGGGCGACATGGCCCGCTATATGGAGATGATCCTGGCGGGCGGCCAACTGGACGGCCAGACGATCTATGACGCCGACACCGCCAAGGGCTTTCGCACCACCCTGCAATCGGTGGCGCCTGGCGTGAATGGCTTCGACGACGGCTTCATGGAGTTCTCCCTGCCCGGCGGGTTCCAAGGCCAGGGTCACAACGGCGACACTCTGTGGTTCCACTCCAGCCTGGTGACAGTTCCCCAGCTTGGCCTCGGGATCTTCGTCACCACAAACACCGACACCGGCGATCGGCTCGCCGCGGAACTGCCTAAACGTATCGTCGGCCAATTCTATGGCCCTCCGGGCGACCTGCCGCGACCGGGCGTGCCGACCCTGGTGGACGACCGCGCGACCTATGAGGGGACCTACCTCAACGATCGCCGAGCCTACAGCGGCCTGGAAAAGTTCGTACTGATGCTGGTCAGCGAGGCCAAGGTCCGGGTGACCAAGGATGGCCGGCTTCTGACCTTTGGCGGGCGCGGCGCGGAGTCGCGAGCCTGGGTTCCCGACGGGGCGCCCGGGCAGTTCAAGGAAGTCTCCGGCCCCGCCACCATGGCGTTCGACATTCAGGACGGACGCGCCATGCGCTGGTTTCCGCCCTCGGGAACTACGGCGTTCGAGCGGATCGGCATCCTGGAGCGCCTGGGCACGCTCGAACTCTTAGCCGCCCTGACGGCCGTGGCCTCCATAGTCACGCTAGCGGGCCACTTCTTCCGCGACCGCCAGACTCGCCAGACCGCCACCCAGGGGCGCGCGAGCCTGGTCCAGTCCACCATCGCCGTGCTTTGGTTGATCGCCATGATCACCGGCGGCGCCTGGGGCCTGGGCGCTGGCGACGTGGGCAAGGTGATGTACGAATTCCCCAGTCCCTTACTGCTGATCGCCTCCGCCTGCGCTCTGGTAGCCGCCCTGCTGACGCTTCTGACCGTAGGCATGTCGCCGGTAGTTTGGCGCGGCGGACGGCGGGTCGACAGCTGGACCGCGGGCCGCAAGCTCCGGTTCACGGCGACCACGGCGATCTTCACCGCCTTCGCCTTCATCCTGATGTGGTGGGGCGCGCTCGAGCCCTGGAGCCGTTAGGCGCCTATCCGCGTCACACGCACCTTGATGCGTTCCCGCTCGCCTGCGACTCGCTCGACCAGCAGGCGGGCCACCTGGGCGTCATCGTGGAAGGTGTAGCCCTTGATCGCGTCGAGGATCGCCTTGGCCAGGTTGTCGAGATCCAGCCAGGGCGGGTCACCGACATACTCCATGATGATCTCCACGGAGAAATCGCCCCAGGCCGGCCTCGCCCCGCGCCACTCCTTGCGAAAAAACTCGTAAATCAAGGGCTTATAATATTTCGCCTGGCTCGTAAGACCATCGACGGTGATCTCGAACGCCCCGTCCGCCTCGCGCGCGCGCACCTTGCCGAGGCCCGTCCACATTTCGTTCACAGTTGATTCGCCCCACACGCTTGCGTGGTGTCAAGCGTCATGGTTAAGCGTCGTAAGAGGGTAAGACCGTAAGACAAAGGGACCCGCGCCGTGGCTATTCTGCTGTCCAAACTAACCTCCAAGGCTCAGACGGTCATCCCCCGCGAAATCCGCGCGCGGCTGGACCTGAAACCAGGCGACGTGGTCCGCTATCGTCACACGGACGCTGGCATCGTCATCGACAAGCTGCCGCCGCAAACCGACGAAGACGCCCTGGCCTCCTTCTCCGAATGGGCTTCTTCGGCGGACGACCGGGCCTACGCCGATCTATGACCGCGCAATTCCGGCCCTTTGACGTCGTCGCCGTCGCTGTTGGCGAGGGATCGAGCGTTCGCCGCCGCCCCGCTCTGGTGGTGTCAAACCCCGACTTCGAAAACGCCACCGGCCTGATCTGGGTGGCGATGATCACCACCCCCGACCATGAGCGCCGGTTCGGCGACATCCCGATCGGCGATCAGGTCGCCGCCGGCCTGCCCGCCCCCTCGGTGATCCGCGCCTCCAAACTGGCGACCTTGCCGATCGGCAAGATCAAGCGCCGCCTCGGCAGCCTGACCGAAACCGACCGCGCTGGCGCCCGAGTGGCGCTCAGAGCTTCCGCAGCCTTCGTCTAGGCCATGCATACCGGAGCCTGCCTCTGCGGCGCGGTGCGTTTCGAGGTGTCAACCGAACTGGCGCCGCCCGACGCCTGCCACTGCTCGCAATGCCGCAAACAATCGGGACATTTCTGGGTTTCCACCGAGGTCCCGCGAGAGGCGCTGACCCTCCACGGCGAAGAGCGCCTCACCTGGTTCACCGCGTCGGATAAGGCCCGGCGCGGCTTCTGCGCCACCTGCGGGTCATTCCTGTTCTGGGACCCTATCGGCCGGGGCAAGATCGGCATCGCCATGGGCGCCTTCGATGCGCCGACCAACACCAAGCTGGCCCTGCACATCTTCGTCGCCGACAAGGGCGACTACTACGACATCACCGACGGGCTGCCGCAAAACCCGCAGTAGGCGCGCAGGCTGTCGCCGCGCCTTGATACCCACCCTCCCCGTGCTAAACCGCCCCGGCAACAAATCGGGACTTAGCCTATGGCCGCCACGCGCACCGAAACCGACACCTTCGGCCCCATCGAGGTCGACGCCTCCCGCTATTGGGGCGCGCAGTCGCAGCGCAGCATCGGCAATTTCAAGATCGGCTGGGAGAAGCAGCCCAAGCCGGTGATCCGGGCGCTGGGGATCATCAAGCGCGCCGCCGCCGAAGCCAATATGGCCCTGGGCCGGCTGGACCCGAAGATCGGCGCGGCCATCATCGCCGCCGCCCAGGAAGTCATCGACGGCAAGCTGGACGATCACTTCCCGCTGGTGGTCTGGCAGACCGGGTCCGGCACCCAGTCGAACATGAACGCCAACGAGGTGATCTCGAACCGGGCGATCGAGATGCTGGGCGGCGAGATGGGCTCCAAGAAGCCGGTCCACCCCAACGACCATGTCAACATGAGCCAGTCGTCCAACGACACCTACCCCACCGCCATGCACGTGGCGGCGGCCGAGCAGGCCGTGCACGACCTGCTGCCGGCGTTGAACCACCTGCACGAGGCCCTGGTCGCCAAACAGATCGCCTTCAAAGACATCATCAAGATCGGCCGCACCCACACCCAGGATGCGACCCCCCTGACCCTGGGCCAGGAATTTTCCGGTTATGCCGCCCAGATCGCCAGTTCGATCAAGCGGATCGAGCTGACTCTTCCGGGCGTCTACGAACTGGCGCAAGGCGGCACCGCCGTCGGCACCGGCCTCAACGCCCCGATCGGTTTTGCCGAGAAGGTCGCCGAACAGATCGCCGCCATCACCGGCCTGCCCTTCGTCACCGCCCCCAACAAGTTCGAGGCCCTGGCCGCCCACGACGCCCTGGTGTTCAGCCACGGGGCGCTGAATTCGGCGGCCGCGGCCCTGTTCAAGATCGCCAACGACATCCGCTTCTTAGGCAGCGGCCCGCGCTCGGGCCTCGGCGAACTGGCGCTGCCGGAAAACGAGCCCGGCTCGTCGATCATGCCAGGTAAGGTCAACCCGACCCAGTGCGAAGCCATGACCATGGTCTGCGCCCAGGTGTTCGGCAACCAGACCACCATGACCATCGCCGGCGCTTCGGGTCATTTCGAGCTGAACGTGTTCAACCCGGTGATGGCCTACAACTATCTGCAGTCAGTGCGCCTGTTGGCCGACTCCTCCGTCAGCTTCACCGACCACTGCATCGTCGGCATTGAGGCGCGCACCGACAATATCCAGGCGGCGCTGGAACGCTCGTTGATGCTGGTCACGGCTCTGGCGCCCAAGATCGGCTATGACGCGGCGGCCAAGATCGCCAAGACCGCGCACAAGAACGGCACCACCCTGCGCGACGAAGCGGTGGGCGGCGGCTATGTCACCAACGAGGAATTCGACGAATTGGTGCGACCCGAGAAGATGATCTCGCCGGGCTAGGGCGCGCAGACCGTGGCCGAGCCAATCAACCTCAACCGCGCCCGCAAGGCCAAGGCCCGAGCGCAGGCTGAGACCAAGGCCGCCGCCAATCGGCAGAAGTTCGGCCGCACCAAGGCTGAAAAGCTGAACGATGCGGCGTCGGTGACGCGGCTTGGTCAGACGCTGGACCAGGCACGGCGGGAAAAAGACCCGGACTGAAGGGCGCCCTCCCCGACCTTAGTGTTTGACCTTCCACTCGGCCTTGGCGGCTTCGAGAGTCTTGTTCAGGCGGACCTTGTCGTCCTCGACGCCGTCGATCCAGGTCAGCGGGATCATGTGATGGCGCAGACCCGCGCCGAAGTCGAACTTGGCCAATTCGATATCTGCGCCAAGCACATGGTCCACGCGGCCGACATGACCACCATCCGACGCGACCACTTCCATATGTTCGTGGATTTGAGATAGCTGCATCACGATCACTACTCCCGTTGAAGCGCCCCACGCCACTACGGAGACAACCCATCGAACAGGGAATTGTTTCGCTGAATCTAGACCTTAGACGGCGGCCGCGATCACGATCACGCCATCGTCCAGACCAGCCTCGGCGCCAGGATTCTGAAATCCGGTTGACGCGGCGGACGTCACACGGCCCAGCTAGGGCATGGCGAACCTGCGCAAGCGATCTGTCAATCTGGCTGGCCACGCGACATCCCTTGCGCTGGAGCCGGCGTTCTGGGGAGCCCTGGAGTCTATGGCCAAGGCTCGCGGACTAGCGCTCGCGGCCCTGGTCGGTGAGATCGACGCCAGGCGCGGCGATCAACCCTTGGCGTCCGCCTGCCGGGTCGAGGCCTTGGGATGGGCGATGGGCAAGGCCTGAAGATTGCTGCCGATATTGTTCAGCGCTGTTTGGCTGGCGGTGGGGACCTTGTGGCCAGGCGACACGGTTGGAACACCGGGCCGGTGGCTGGCCAAGGCAAACGCCACGAGCAGCAGAACCGCGGCGATCAGAAGCGCCCAAAGCATGAGGGTGCGCGGGGATGGAATTCTTCCAACCATCGGCTCGACATGTCCTTGCTGGATGTCCTGAGTCATGAACGCTCCTCGTCGTACCCTAGACAAACTGCCCGCGAGCCCCGAGGTTCCGACCGCACATCGTAGACCGAGGTCAAATTCCGGCCGCCGATGTGCTACATTCGTTCTCCTCGCGATTCAGAAGGCTAGTTTTCTTGTCAGACGTCCCCGCCCCCCGCATCAGTGACCTCGCCCGCGCCAGCGCGCCGCCGGTCGCCTACCTGGAGGGCCTCAATCCCGAACAGCGCAAGGCGGTCGAGGCGACCGAGGGGCCAGTCCTGGTGCTGGCGGGCGCAGGCACCGGCAAGACCCGGGTGCTCACCACCCGCCTCGCCCACATCCTGGCCAGCGGCAAGGCCAAGCCCTGGGAGCTGCTGGCGGTCACCTTCACCAACAAGGCGGCGAAGGAGATGCGCCACCGCATCACCGACATCATCGGGCCACAGGCCGAGGGCCTTCGCTGGCTCGGCACCTTCCACTCCGTGGCCGCGCAGATCCTGCGGCGCCATGCCGAGCTGGTGGGTCTGAAGTCCAACTACACCATCATCGACAACGACGATCAGGAGCGGCTGATCAAGCAGCTCCTGGAAGCCGAGAACATCGACACCAAGCGCTGGACGCCGCGCCACATGGCCGGGCTGATCGACCAATGGAAGAACCGTGGCTGGACGCCGGATAAGCTGCCGCCGGCCGAGGGCGCCCATTTCGGCAATAACCAGGGCGCGGGCATCTATCGGATGTATCAGGACCGCCTAAGGGTGCTGAACGCCTGCGATTTCGGCGATCTTCTGCTGCACAACCTGACCCTGTTCATGGGTCATCCGGACGTGCTGGCCGACTACCACGACCGGTTCCGCTATGTATTGGTGGACGAATACCAGGACACCAACGTCGCCCAGTATCTGTGGCTGCGGCTGCTGGCCCAGAAGCGGCAGAATGTCTGCTGTGTCGGCGACGATGACCAGTCGATCTATGGCTGGCGCGGCGCGGAAGTGGACAACATCCTGCGCTTCGAACGGGACTTTCCGGGCGCCGAGGTGGTCCGGCTGGAGCGCAACTACCGCTCCACCGAACACATCCTGGCCGCGGCCTCGGGCCTGATCGCCGCCAACAAGGGCCGGCTGGGCAAGACGCTTTGGACCGAGGCCGCCGGCGGAACCAAGGTGCAGGTGCGCGGCGTCTGGGACGGCGAGGCCGAAAGCCGGATGATCGCCGAGGACATCGAGCGGGCCAAGAAGAGCGGCCGCGCCTTTCGCGACATGGCCATCCTGGTCCGCGCCTCCTTCCAGATGCGGGCGTTCGAAGAGCGGTTCGTGCTGCTGCAGATTCCCTACACGGTGATCGGTGGCCCGCGCTTCTTCGAGCGCGCCGAAATTCGCGACGCCCATGCCTATCTGCGGCTCATCCAGTCGGAAGACGACGATCTGGCCTTCGAGCGGATCGTCAACACGCCCAAGCGCGGCATCGGCGACACCACCGTCTCCAAGCTGCTGCAGATCGCCCGCGCCAATGGCGTGTCCGCCAGCCTGGCCTCACGCGGCCTCGTGAGCACCGACGACCTGGCGGCGCGGACGCGCACCAACCTGTCCAACTTCCTGCGCGACATGGACCGCTGGCGGGCGCTGAGGGAAACCTTGCCGCATCAGCGGCTGCTGGAGACCATCCTGGAGGAGAGCGGCTACACCGACGCCCTGCGGCTCGACAAGGGCCCGACCAGCCAGACGCGATTGGAGAATTTGAAGGAACTGGTCCAGTCCATGGGCGCCTTCGACACCCTGGAAGCCTATCTGGAACACATCGCGCTGGTGATGGACCTCGACCGCGACGCCGGCGATGACGCGGTTCAGATCATGACCCTGCACGGCGCCAAGGGGCTGGAATTTCCGCTGGTCTTCCTGCCGGGCTGGGAGGAAGGCGTCTTCCCGTCCCAGCGCAGCATGGACGAGAAGGGCGAGAAGGGTCTCGAGGAGGAGCGCCGCCTGGCCTATGTCGGCATTACCCGCGCCCGCGAGGACGCCCGGGTCTCCTTCGCCGCCAACCGCCAGGTCTATGGCCGCTGGACCAGCCAGCTGCCGTCACGCTTCGTCGACGAACTGCCGATCGCCAATGTCGAGGCAGGCTCGGAGACTGGCTACTACGGCGGCGGTCCCGGCATGACCGAGCAGCGCAGCCGCTGGGAAGAGACGCCGTCGTTCAAAAGCACCGGCGGCGGCTATGACTCGCCGGGCTGGAAACGCGCTCAGAACCGTGGATCGCTCGGCGGCGGAGGCTCACGCCAAGCGGTGATCGAGGGCGAAGGGCGGCTGGTGGCCGTGTCCGAACCCTCCGCCGGCTCCTACAAACGCGGTGAGCGCGTGTTCCACCAGAAGTTCGGCTACGGCCTGGTGACGGCGGTGGAAGGCAACAAGCTCACCGTCAACTTCGAACATTCGGGCGAGAAGCGGGTGATCGATACATTTGTGGAGCGGGCGTCATAGACAGATCAAGCTCGGCCGGACTTAGCTCACGCAAAGCGGAGCCCTTCAGGTCAGCGGCGACGAACCTACCTGCTTTGAATGCGTCCAGCTCGGCTTGCCCCAGCCCACCGCATTTCGAAGCCTGATCCCACTAGCGTGGAGGCTCGACTTCCAGATCGAGCGAAGCGGCGTCAAGCTATCTTGGATGCGCAGCTCCACCCCAGCCTCTTCAAGCTTGGCAGGCAGGTTGGACAGGCAACTGGCTGAGCTTGGTATGACAGCCGCCCTCGAAACCCACATCCCAACATCGCCCGTATCCTCGAATGTGTGTGGCGGCATGCCATAGCGATGAACGGTCGCCTTGCTTAGCCGTTCGACCCAAGAATGTTCGACAAACGCAACGGCTCTCGCGGCAGTGTCCCCTAGCCAAGCGCGCCTATCCTCCTCAAGTGTGGCTGACGTTGGCCAGACCACTATACGCGGACACTCACGCGGGAAGAGGTAGAGGATGCTGTGCACATCATCGATGGCCCACACGAGCGGCCCGTTTAGCCACTCCTGGCCTTCCGACCGTTCAACCGGAATCCGCACCGGGCGAGGCTCAAAGAGGCCGATGTCGCCGTCATCGCTGAAGTGCCAAAGTCTCATGAAGGCCCATTAGCAGAGCTGGCAGGGAAGGTCCGCTCGAGGCCGAACCTGGTCTTTGCAGTCAGTCCAACAGCGGCCTTTCAACAACGCAAGCATTGGACCCGGCCGTCAACCTTCCGGCAGTTTCGCCCAAATAGCCTCGGCGGACGCTGGCGGGGTTAGGTTGAGGGCTTGGTCAAGCACCTTGGCCAGGTCGTCGGCATCAGCCAGCGTTCGCTGCTCAGTCCGCCCATCCGCCCACCGCGTCGTGAACTTGCGATTGAACAGACTGTAGCGCGCCTCGGGCGTAAGACGCTCCGCCATCAGGCCACCCACGAAGATGGAGGTCGGATGGGTCGCGGTGGACCAGTTGGCCTGGACGTAGTCAGCATGAAACACCGGCTCAAGCCGGAAGACGTAGAGCGCCTGCCAGCCGTCGGGCAACTTGGTCTCCAGTCGCAGGCCCAGGACGCCGTCATCCACCAGGCGCAAGGTGGCGCCCATAGCCGTCTGTTCCACGCCAGCGACCATGCGGATCGGCGCGCTAAGGATGTGGCCGCCGAAGCCCACATCGACCAGCCAGGGGCCACCGTCCAGATCGACCTGCAGCAGCATGTGGGCGCGGGCGCCCATGGGCGCATCCGGCGGCGCCATCCAGCGGACGCGGGCGGCCAGGTTTGTGACCGAAAAGCCGATCGCCGTCAGGGCGTCGCGAAAGACGGCGTTCTGCTCGAAGCAATAGCCGCCTCGCCGCTGCCCCACGAGCTTGGCCTGTAGCGACGCTGGATCAAGATCGACCGGCAAACCCATGAGCGGGTTGAGATTTTCGAACGGCATGGTCCCCACGTGCAGACCCTGCAGCGCGGTCAGCGTGGACAGGTCCGCCCGCGCCAGTCCCGCAAATCCGATGCGCTTGAAATAGGCGTCCAGATCGAATTGATCGGCCACGTTCTATCTCCCCCTCAGCCCTAGTCTCGCATTACGCCACAAGCCTCGTTAGACAAGCCCCCATGACCGAACAAGCCGTCCAGATCATCGCCCGGGGGCCCCGCGCCGATGCCGAAGCCGCCGCCCGCGCCATCGACACCCACCCCGTGCTGGAAGCGACGACCTATTCAATCCTCGAAGAAGACGAGGACAAGGGCGTCTGGCGCATCGACGCCTTCCCTACCTCCGACGAGGAAGCCGCCGCCTTCACCGAGGCGCTGAAGGCTCACCCGACCCTGCAGGTCACGATCGAGGCCCTGGCAGACGCCGACTGGCTGGCGATGGCCCTGTCCGGCCTACCGCCCGTGCGGGCGGGCCGCTTCTTCGTCTATGGCGTCCACGACCGCGGCCGCGCGCCGCCTAACACGGTCAACCTGCGCATCGAGGCCGGCGCGGCCTTCGGCACCGGCCACCATGGCACGACGGTCGGCTGCCTGATCGCCTATGACAAGCTGCGCAAGGTGAAGGCGTTTCCCAAGGTGCTGGATGTCGGCGCCGGCACCGGCGTGCTGGCGATCGCCGCGGCGCGGACTGGCAGCCGCGTGGCTGTGGGCACGGATATCGATCCGGTCTCGGTGCGCATCAGCCGCGAGAACGCCAAGGTCAACGACGTTCCCGCCCGCTTCGTCCACGCCGCCGGCCTGCAGCATCCCACGGTCCGCGCCGGCGCGCCCTATGACCTGGTGTTCGCCAACATCCTGGCGCGGCCCTTGGCCACCCTCGCCTCTCCGATCAAGAGCGCGCTGAAGCCTGGCGGACTGGTGATCCTGTCGGGGCTGCTGCGGACCCAGGAGCGCTACGTCCGCGCCGCCTATCAGTCGCGCGGCTTCGCCATGGTGAAGCGGCTGCATCGCGACGCCTGGGCGACGCTGGTGATGCGGCGGTAGGATATCTGCGGAAGACTTTGCACCCGTGAGCGCGCGGGCCTAAATGTCCTCCATGCGCCAGACCTTTGATGAATCCACCGACCCGTCCTTCGGCCCCCGCCATGTGCCGCTGATCCGCAAGGCCATGGCCGCCCACGGCCTGGACGGCTTCCTCGTCCCGCACGAGGACGAGCATCAGAACGAATACCTGCCCGCCGCCAACGACCGGCTGGCCTGGGCCACAGGCTTTACCGGCTCGGCCGGAGCGGCGGTGATCCTGAAGGACAAGGCCGCCGTGTTCGTCGATGGCCGCTACGCCCTGCAGGTGCGCGACCAGGTGGATGGCGGCGTCTTCGAGATCCGCGACCTGGTCGAGGGCGGCGTCCCCGCCTATCTGGAAACCGCGCTCGGCAAGGGCCAGACCGTCGGCTACGACCCGCGCCTGCACAGCCCCGAGGCGCTGGACCGTCTGCGCGCGGCGGCGGCCAAGGCCGGCGCAGCGCTGAAGCCGGTGGAAGATAACCCGCTCGACGCCGCCTGGGGCGCGGACCGCCCAGCCCAACCCAAGGCCCCAGTTTCGCCGCATGCGTTGGAATACGCCGGCGAAGCCTCGTCAGCCAAACGCGCCAGGGTCGGCGCCGGCCTGGCGGATGTGGGCGCCGAGGCGGCGGTGATCACCTCGCCCGCCTCCATCGCCTGGCTGTTCAACATCCGTGGCGGCGACGTGATCCGCTCGCCCCTGCCGCTCAGCCAGGCCATCCTGAACAAGGACGGCACGGCGCGGCTGTTTCTGGACCCGGACAAGGTCTCCACCGACCTGCCAGCCTGGCTCGGCAATGAAGTCACCCTGGAAGACCCCGGCGCCCTCGCCGGCGCCCTGGGTGACCTGAAGGGCTCGGCCGTGCTGCTCGACCCGTCGCTGTCTTCAGCCTGGTATTTCGAAACCTTGAAGACCGCCGGCGCGCAGGTTGTACGCGGCGCCGATCCCTGCGCCCTGCCCCGCGCCTGCAAGAACCCCGTCGAGGTCGAGGGGACCAAGACCGCTCACGTCCGTGATGGCGCGGCCCTGACCCGCTTCCTGCATTGGGTCGCCACGGAGGCGCAAGATAGCCTGCCGGACGAGGTCGAGGTCGTCACCAAGCTGGAAGGCTTCCGCGAAGCCACCGGCGCGCTGAAGGACCTGTCGTTCGACACCATCGCCGGCGCGGCCTCCAATGGCGCCATCGTCCACTATCGGCCCACCCAGCGGCTCAACAAGCGGGTCGAGAGCGGCTCTCTGCTGCTGGTGGACTCCGGCGCCCAATATCTGGACGGCACCACGGACGTGACCCGCACCGTCTCCATCGGCGAGCCGAGCGCGGAGATGAAGGCGCGTTTCACCCTGGTGCTGAAGGGTCATCTGGCCCTGGCGCGGGTCCGGTTCCCGGCCGGCACCACCGGCTCGGCGCTGGACATCCTGGCGCGGGCCGCCCTTTGGGCCAAGGGGCTGGATTTCGACCATGGCACCGGCCACGGCGTCGGCAGCTATCTGGGCGTCCACGAAGGCCCGGCGCGGATCGCCAAAATGCCCAACACCGTCGCCCTGCGCCCCGGCATGATCCTGTCCAACGAACCCGGCTACTACAAGGAAGGCGCCTACGGCATCCGGATCGAGAACCTGCAGGTGGTGACCGAGCCGGCGATGATCGAGGGCGGCGAGCGGCCGATGCTGGGCTTCACCACCCTGACCATGGCGCCGATGGATAGCCGGCTGGTGGACAAGGCCCTGCTGACGGCCGAGGAAGTGGACCAGTACAACGCCTACCATGCCGAGGTGCTGGCCAAGGTCGGGCCTCTGGTCCCCACCGACGTCCGCGCCTGGATGGAACAGGCCTGCGCGCCGATTTAGGGGTTCTTTTCTTCCCCCCTTCCTCTCGTCATGGCCGGGCCTGTCCAGGCCACCCATGGTTAGTTCTAGCGCGAACGCCAACCGTTCGCGGCGCGGAAGAACGGGTGGCCGGGACGAGCCCGGCCATGACGGTGAAGGAAGATGGGGGAAATTGAAGCGGTCGGTCTGTTTGATAAAGCGCTAGACTGCCGTAACGGCGGCCGGTCCACATCGGGGCGAACACCGCCATTCGTTGAAGGACTTAACCCATGACCGAAGCCTGGATCATCGACGCCGCCCGTACCCCGCGCGGCATCGGCAAGGTCGGCAAGGGCGCGCTCGCGGACATCCACCCGCAACAGCTCGCCGCCTCCGTGCTTGCCGCGATCGCCGAACGCAACAACCTGAACACCGCCGAAGTCGACGACATCATCTGGGGCACCTCCAGCCAGCGCGGCAAACAGGGCGGCGACCTGGGACGGATGGCGGCGCTCGACGCCGGCTACGACATCAAGGCCAGCGGCGTGACCCTGGATCGGTTCTGCGGCTCCGGCATCACCTCGGTGAACCTGGGCGCGGCCATGATCATGTCGGGCATGGAAGACCTGGTGATCTCCGGCGGCACCGAGATGATGTCCTACACCGCCGCCAGCGCCGACCGCTCGGGCGGCCCGATGCTGATGGATTCGGGCAACCTGCGCCTGCGCGCCAAGCACCCGCAATCGCACCAAGGCATCTGCGCCGACGCCATCGCCACCCTGGAAGGCATTTCGCGTCAGGCGGTCGATGAGCTGGCCCTGGTCAGCCAGCAACGCGCCGACGCGGCGATCCGCGGCGGCCATTTCAACAAGTCGCTTGTCCCCGTTTACAAGGAAGATGGCAGCCTGGCCCTCGACCACGAGGAATTCCCCCGGCCGCAGACGACCCTCGAAGGCTTGAACGGGCTGAAGGCCTCGTTCGAAGCCCTGGCGGAAGTGCCGATCGATGAGAAGGGCACCACCCTCGCCGGCCTGATCCGTCAGGTCTATCCGGACCTGAAGATCAACCACGTCCACCACGCCGGCAATTCGTCAGGCGTCGTCGACGGCGCCGGCGCGGTGCTGATGGCCTCGCCGGACTATGCCAAGAAGCACGGCCTGAAGCCGCGCGCGAGGATCGTCGCCATGGCCAACATGGGCGACAGCCCGACCCTGATGCTCAACGCCCCGGTCCCGGCGGCGCGCAAGGTGCTGGAAAAAGCCGGCCTGACCCTCGAGGACATCGACCTGTTCGAGATCAACGAAGCCTTCTCCGTGGTGGCCGAGAAGTTCATCCGCGACCTCAAGCTCGATCGCGACAAGGTCAATGTGAACGGCGGCGCCATGGCCCTGGGCCACCCGATCGGCGCCACCGGTTCGATCCTGATCGGCACCATCCTGGACGAGCTGGAACGCCGCGACCTGAAGCGCGGCCTGGTCACCATGTGCGCCGCCGGCGGCATGGCCCCGGCCATCATCATCGAGCGGATGTAAGCGCCTTAACACTCACCGTCATGGCCGCCCTTGTGGCGGCCACCCATGGTTTGATTGAGCTCGGACCTCGACCGTTCGTGTGGCCGAACCATGGGTCCCCGTCACAAGGGCGGGGATGACGGGTTAGTGTGGGGATACCCCGATAGTCACGGCGACGACCGATGAGATCGCCAGTCAGTTCCCGATGAACGCCAACCACTCGTCTTCGGTCATGACCTGAATGCCCAATTCGGCCGCGGTCTTCAGCTTCGACCCCGCGCCTGGTCCCGCAACGACGATGTCAGTCTTCTTGGAGACGGACGACGCCACCTTGGCGCCCAGAGACTCAGCCCGCGCCTTGGCCTCGTCGCGGGTCATCTGTTCCAGGGCGCCGGTAAAGACCACGGTCTTGCCGGCCACCGCTGTGTCGGTCTTGGGCGCTTCGACGTCCTGGATGGTGAGCTGGTCGACCAGGTCCTGAACGATGCGGCGGTTGTGGTCCTCGGCGAAATAGGCCGCGGCCGCCTCGATCACGGCGCCACCGATCTGGTCGAGGGCGTCCAGCTCGGCGATGGCCTCGGAATCGCGCTCTGCCACCTTGTCCATGGCCGCCAGGAACGCCGGCGCCGTCCCATAGCCTCGAGCCAGGATCAACGAGGAGTTCTCGCCGATGTGGCGGATGCCGAGGCCATAGATGAACCGGTCCATGGCGATCGTCCGCCGCGCCTCGATGGAGCGGACCAGATTGTTGATCGAGGTCTCGCCATAGCCGTCGCGCTCGCGCAGGGCGGCCAGCGCCTCGGCATTGCGCGGCAGGCGAAAGATGTCGGCGGGCTCGCGCACCAGGCCCTCGTCGAAGAAGGCCTGCAGCTGCTTCACGCCCAAACCTTCGATGTCGAAGGCGCGGCGGGAGACGAAATGGATCAGGTGTTCGATCCGCTGGAACGGACAGGCGAATTCGCCGGTGCAGCGGCGCACCACGGTCTCGACCCCGCCGACGGTGGTCTCTTGCGCCAGCGGCGTCTGCAATGGACATGGGCAGTGGGTGGGGAATTCGAACGGCGTTGCATCGTCTGGCCGCTGGTCCAGAACCACCTCGACGATCTGCGGGATGACGTCACCGGCGCGTTGCAGGATCACCGTATCGCCGATGCGCACGTCCTTGCGGGCGATCTCGTCGGCATTGTGCAGGGTGGCGTTGACCACCACCACGCCGCCGACGGTGACCGGCCGCAGGCGGGCCACGGGCGTGATGGCGCCGGTGCGGCCGACCTGGATGTCGATGCCCTCCAGCACCGTCCGCGCCTGCTCGGCCGGGAATTTGCGAGCCACCGCCCAGCGGGGCGAGCGGGAGACGAAGCCCAGCCGGGTCTGCCAGTCCAGCCGGTCGACCTTGTAGACGACCCCGTCAATGTCGAAATCCAGGTTCGGACGCAACCGCTCCATCTCGGCGTAGGCGGCGAGCAGGCCCTCGGCGTTCTCGACGCGGCGGGCCTGCGGCGTGACCTTGAACCCCCAGGCCTTCAACGCCGCCAGCGCCTCCCATTGGGTCTCGGCGAACGGCGCGCTGAGCAGGCCCCAGGCGTAGGCGAAGAACCGCAGGGACCGTTTGGCGGTGATGCTGGAGTCGATCTGCCTGAGCGATCCAGAGGCCGAGTTGCGCGGATTGACGTAGGTCTTGGAGCCGGCGGCCTCGGCGGCGGCGTTCAGGGCCGCGAAGTCGGCGTGGCCCAGATAGACTTCGCCCCGGATCTCGATCAGGTCGGGCCAGCCCGAGCCCTGCAGCCGATGCGGGATTTCCTTCACCGTCAACAGATTGGCGGTGACGTCCTCGCCGGTCCGACCGTCGCCCCTCGTCGCGCCCTGGACCAGGACGCCGTCCTCATAGCGCAGGGAGGCGGATAGGCCGTCGATCTTGGGCTCGGCGGTATAGCCGATCACATCGTCGCCCAGGCGGAGGAACCGGCGCACCTTGGCGTCGAACTCGGCCGCCTCCTCGTTTGAGAAGGCGTTGTCCAGCGATAGCATGGGCGTGCCATGCGTCACCGGCGAGAAGCTCTCGGCCCTGGCCGCCCCGATCTTCAGCGAGGGCGAATTTTCGCGGACCAGATGCGGGAAGCGTTGCTCGATGTCGCCGTTACGGCGCTTGAGGGCGTCATATTCGCCATCTGTGACGGTCGGCGCTTCGTCGCGATAATGCAGGTCGTGGGCGGCCAGTTCATCGGCCAGGCGGGTAAGCTCCGCGGCGGCCTCGCCATCGTTTAGGGCGGCCGCAGGCTTCGACCGCAGCAGATCAGACATCCATCAGGGCCCTGGCGGCGGCGCGAGCCGCGTCGGTGATTTCGGCGCCGGAGAGCATACGGGCGATCTCCTCCTCGCGGGCGGCGGGGCTGAGCACGTCGATGCCGGTGCGCAGCTTCTCTCCGTCGCCCAGCTTCTTCACCCGCCAATGAGCCTCGGCGCGGGCGGCGACCTGCGGGCTGTGCGTGACCACCAACACCTGGGCCTGACGCGCCAGACCCTTCAGCCGCAAGCCCACGGCATCGGCCACGGCGCCGCCGACGCCCTGATCCACCTCGTCGAAGATCATCAGGGGCTGAGCTGAATCCACCCGGCCCGCCAATGCCGCTTTGAGCGCCAGGGCGAACCGCGCCAGCTCGCCGCCGGACGCGATGACGCCCAGTCCGCCGAAGGGCGCGCCTGGGTTGGTCGAGACCTCGAATTCGACCCGATCCGCGCCGGCGGGGCCAGCCCGTTCGTCGGTTAAGGGTTCGATGGCGACGCGGAACCTGGCCTTTTCCAGCTTGAGCGGCGAGAGTTCGCTGTCCACCGCCTTGGCCAGACGATCACCGGCGGCGCGACGCGCGTCTGACAACGCCTGAGCGGCGGCGAGATAGGTGGAGCGAGCGGCGGCCGCCTCGGCGTCGGCGGCCTTCAGCGTTTCCTCGGACGTCTCCAGGCCGCGCAGGGCCTCGGCGAACCTCAGCCGCGTGGCCGGCAGATCTTCCACCTGCACATGCAGCTTGCGGGCCATGCCGCGCAGGGCGAATAGCCGCTCCTCGGCCGCGTCCAGCTGGCCGGGTTCAAAGTCAAAGGCGGCGGCGGCGGAGTCTATGGCCGCCAGGGCCTCGTCGGCCTCCACCAGCGCCCGATCCAGCGCGGCGGCGGCGTCGGTGATCCGTCTTGCGGCTTCGCCCTCGGCGCTGACGCCCGCCTGCAAGGTCCGCTCCCGCGCCCGCTCCAGCGCCCGCAGCGCCTGCCCCAGCCGGGCCGACAGACCGTCTCCCAGGGCGTCACGGGCCGCGGCGATGTCGGCCAGGGTCTTTTCGGCGGCGCCGAGCAGTGCGCGCTGCTCGGCCAGTTCAACCTCTTCGCCTTCGCGCGGATCGAGACGGTCGAGTTCGCCCAGGCGCAGGGTCAATTCCTCGGCGTCCGCGGCGGACCGGTCCGCGGCCGTGCGCAAGGCCTCCGCCCGCTCCCGCGCCGAGCGCCAGGCGCTCCAGGCGCCGCCGCAAGCCGTCACCTCCGTACGTAGGCCGCCAAAGGCGTCCAGAAGCGCGCGGTGGGTCTTGGCGTCGAGCAGTCCGACAGTTTCGTGCTGGCCATGCACTTCCAGCAGCAGAGCGCCGAGATCGCGCAACACGCCGACGCTGGCGGCCTGGTCGTTGACGAAGGCGCGGCTGCGGCCATCGGCGCCAAGCTGCCGGCGCAGGACCAGGTCTTCATCGACGGCAAAATTCAGGCCCTTATCTTCCAGAAGCGCCCAGACCGGGTGATCGCGCGAGGGGGCGAAGATGGCGGTGGCCTGGGCCTGGTTCGCGCCCCGCCGGACAAGGCCGGCGTCGGCGCGGGCGCCGGTGGCCAGGCCGAGGGCGTCGAGAATGATCGACTTGCCGGCGCCGGTCTCGCCTGTGAGCGCGGTCAAACCGGGGCCGATCGCCAGATCGAGCGTATCGATCAGCACCACGTCGCGGATGGAGAGCCCGATCAGCATGGGCACAGGATCGCCGGGAATCTGCGCCGGCTCAAGCCGGGCTGAACAATCGCCGAATTAATTCGGCGTTGCCTGGGGTTGGGCCGTGGGCTGGTCGGGCGTTTGCGTGGTCGACGGCGTCAGAATAGCCGAAGTCGGCGAGGCCAGTCCGGAGTCAACCGGCGGAGCCGGAGTCTTGGCCCTGGCGTCGCCCAGGCCGAACGGATGGGCCATGGCATGGAAGATGCCGTTGTGGGGCTGGCTGGAGGGAACCACGGCCGGCCGATAGCCCTTGGACGTCAGCAGCTTGTAGGAGTCGGCATACCACTGGTCGCCGGGGAAGTTGTAGCCCAACACCGCGGCGTTTTCCTTGGCCTCGCCGACCAGACCGAGGGTCAGATAGGCCTCCGTCAACCGGTACAGCGCCTCGGGCGTCTGGCTGGTGGTCTGGTATTTATCGACAACCGTCTTGAACCGCCCGATCGCGGCCAGGGTGTAGCCGTTGCGCAGATACCAGCGTCCGACATTCATTTCGCGGCCGGCGAGCTGGTCGTTGATCATGTCGATCTTCAACCGAGCGTCTTCGGCGTACTCGGTCTTGGGATAACGGCGCGCGACGTCGCGCATCCCCGTCAGCGCCTGCTCCGTCGCGGCCTGGTCGCGGCCGGTGTCAACGATCTGCTCGAAATAGCATTCCGCCTTCAGATAGTAGGCGTAAGGCGTCGTGGCGTGGCCGGGATAGAGGTCGATGAACCGGTTCGAGTCGGAGACGGCGTCGTCGTACTGGTTAGCTTCGTAGTGGGCGTAGGCCTGCATCAGGATCGCGCGACGAGACCATTCCGAGTACGGATGCTGGCGCTCAACCTCCTTGAAATAGGCGATAGCCTCGTTCCAGTGGTGGCTATCAAGCTGGGTCGCGCCCGCCAGATACAGCTGGTCAACCGGACGCTCGACGTAGGCGCTGTTGTCGTCCTTCTTCTTGGCCTTGAACAGGGCGCAGCCGGACAGGCCGACAGCCGTGGAAAGGACCAAGAGGATAATGGCCGAGCGGGCCCAGGACTTAGTCAGCACGGAAGACCACCTCGAAAAGACGCCCCCGCGCCACAACAAACGAGTGCAGTCCGGCTTCTACACTAGGCCGCCCGGGACGCAAATGCCGGCTGTTAATTGGAGCAGCGGCGGCTGGTCGCGCGCCCGCGGTCAGACCGCCTGGGCGTAGGCTTCGTCGAGCGTCGTCATCCGCCAGGCAGCAGGTTTGGCCAGCAGCGCGCGCACCAGGGCGTTGTTGACGCCATGGCCCGAATAGACGCCTTCAAAACGGCCAAGCAGCGGCGCGCCGAGCAGGTAGAGATCGCCCAGGGCGTCGATGGCCTTGTGGCGCACCATCTCCTCCGGTCGGCGCAGGCCTTCAGGATTGAGGATTTCGTCGCCCTCGATCACCACCACATTGTCCAGCGAGCCGCCGCGGGCCAGGCCGGCTGCGCGCAAGGCGTCAACCTCCTCCGCGAAGCCAAAGGTGCGGCAATCGGCGAACTCGGCGCGGAAAGCGGCCTCGTCCAAAACCACGTCCACCTTCTGGCGACCGATGGCCTTGGAGTCGAAAGCGACCTCGAAGGCCATCTCGAACTGATCCGAAGGCGACAGCGCCGCGCGCTTGTCATTGTCGGTGACTTCGACGGTCTCCAGAATTTCGATGTAGCTGCGCGCCGCTTCCTGGCGGCGCAGGCCAGCGCGGTCGATGATGTCGACGAAGGGACCGGCCGAGCCGTCCATGATCGGCACTTCCGGACCGTCGAGCTCTACGACGGCGTTGTCGACGCCCAGGGCGGCGAAGGCGGCCATCAGGTGTTCAACCGTCGAGACCCGGGCGCCGGCGGCGTTAGCGATCACCGTGCCGAGCTGGGTCTGCACCACGGCGTCGCCGCGGGCGGGAACGCGATTGTCACGGTCGGTGATGTCGGTGCGTACGAAGGCGATACCCGAGCCGGCGGGCGCTGGCCGGATGGCGACGCGCACATGTTGTCCGGAGTGGACGCCGACGCCAGCGAAGATCGCCGGGCCGGCCAGGGTATGCTGATAAAACGCCGAAGACGCCAATGGCTGTCCTTCCAGAACGCGAGGCCCGCCCCCGACCCAGTAACTTAGTTACCGGATACGAGCGGCGCCGCAGTGCGGCAAGACAACTCCTGTTTCCGAATGTAACTCGCCGAGAGCCTTGAAAATCAAGACCTTACTCGCCTAGTTGGCGAGCCGGCGCAGGAAGGACGGAATCTCCAAATCCTCAGCGGCGTCGAGGCGTTCTTCCTCGACCGGCTGAGGCGCCTGCTGCGCTGCAGCACGGGCCTGAAGCACCGGCGTCGGGTCGTTGCGGAAATCCCGCAGCGGCGGCGGCGGCGGATCATGCCGGGGGCGACCGCCACCGAACAGGCTGAGCAGGCCGGAGCGCTTTTGGCGGTGATCGTCAGCCAGGTGCTGGTCAGCGAACATCGGCGAATCGTCCGATTCGATCTCTTCGACCGAGCGATTCACTATCGGCGCTTCGGCGGGCGCTCCGAGCAGGTCGCCCTGCTCCACGTCCTCTGGCTCGTAGCGCGAGACTTGAGCCTGAGCCGGCGGCGTCATTTCCACCGGCGCCTCATAGGCGCCTCGGCGCGGATCGCCGAAGGAGGCGGGCTGCGAAGAAGGCCTGGGCGCTTCCGGCGCGGTCGATCGTGAATAGACCGGCGTCTGCGGTTGGGGCGCGGCCGCTTGTGGCGCGCGCGCATAGGTCGTCGCCGGTTGGGCTTGCTGCGCGGGCTGGGGCGGCGGCAGGTCCTTGATCAGCAGGGGCGCGGCGTTGTTGACCGTTCCGCGCGGCGCCTTGGGCTCGATCAAGGCGATGGACTGACCATCCATGCCGGTGGCGACCACCGAGACGCGGATCTTGCCGTCCAGCGACGGATCGAAGGCCGCGCCGAAGATGATGTTGGCTTCCGGATCGACCTGGTCGGAGATGGCGTTGGCCGCCTCGTCCACTTCCAGCAGGGTCATGTCGAGACCGCCGGTGACGTTCACCAGCACGGCCTTGGCGCCCTTGAGCGAGACTTCGTCGAGCAGCGGATTGGCGATGGCGTTCTGAGACGCCATCAGCGCCCGGTCTTCGCCGGTCGCCTCGCCCGTACCCATCATCGCCTTGCCCATCTCCGTCATCACGGTGCGGACGTCAGCGAAGTCGAGGTTGATCAGGCCCGGCAGCACCATCAGGTCGGTGATGGAGCGCACGCCCGAATGCAGCACCTGGTCGGCCATGCCGAAGGCTTCGGCGAAGGTAGTCCGCTCATTGGCGATGCGGAACAGGTTCTGGTTGGGGATGACGATCAGGGTGTCGACATAGCGTTGCAGCTCGGCGATGCCCGCATCGGCCAGGCGCATGCGGTGACGCCCTTCGAAGGTGAAGGGCTTGGTCACCACGCCTACCGTCAGGATGCCGCGCTCTCGCGCACATTTGGCGATGATCGGCGCGGCGCCGGTGCCGGTGCCGCCGCCCATACCGGCGGTGATGAAGACCATGTGGGCGCCGTCGAGATGCTCGCCGATCTCCAGACCGGACTCCTCGGCCGCCGACATGCCGATCTCTGGATGCGCGCCCGCGCCCAGCCCTTGCGTGACCGTCACGCCAAGCTGAATGCGCCGCTCTGTCTTCGAGAAGGCCAGCTGCTGAGCATCGGTGTTCGCCACGACGAATTCGACGCCTTCCAGCCCCGCCTCGATCATGTTGTTCACCGCGTTGCCGCCAGCGCCACCGACGCCGAACACGACAATCCGCGGCTTCAACTCGGTGGTACGCGGCGCGGAAAGATGAATAGCCATATGACCCCTGCGTCCCTTAAGGTCCGTGAGTTTTCAGGAGCCAGCGACCCGCCCGCTCGGCTCCTCGACGGATCGACGTTAACTAAACGCCCACCATCCTTAATCGGTAGTTAACTGCATAAGCTGAGTCGGATCGGCGTCGAGCCAAGTGTGAAAATTTCTTGATTCGCTAAGCCTTTGCGGCATTCGTGCGGCCGATTTGCGCACGCACGCTCGCCGTCCGACGGCTGAGGATTTTCGAGCCCGACCTTAGAGGTTTTCGCGCAACCAGGCCGCCACTCGCGTCAAGGGCGTGGAGCGCGAATCGAGCTGCTGAGCTTTAACGCCGGCCAGGGCGCGCAAGGAGACCACCTCACGCGGGCCGAACGCCGCCCGCTGCAGAACACCGGCGGCGGCGCAAAAGGCTGGTCCGGAGGCTGAGTCCGCCAGATGCGGCACGCGGCGTGGGCGCCCCAGACGTACAGGCCTGTCGAACACCCGCACCGCGACTTCGCGCACGCCGGCCAGCTGGCTCGCGCCGCCGGTAAGGACAATCCCCGCCCCCGGCTCGATCGGAGCGCCAGAGGCCTTCAGGCGATCGCGCAGCAGCTCCAGCGTCTCCTCGACGCGGGGGGCGATAATGCCCTTCAGCATCGAGCGCGGCGCGACGACGGGGCCGGCGCCAGGGTCGTCCCCGCGCGGCGGCGCCTCGATCATCTCGCGGTCTTCGTTGGCCGAGGCGATGGCCGAACCATGCAAAGTCTTGATCCGCTCGGCGCCGACCGACGAGGTCGACAGTCCCCGGGCGATGTCGGCGGTGACGTGGCCGCCGCCGACCGCCAGGCTGTCCACATGGGCCAGGTAGCCGTTGGAGAAGACGGCGACCGAGGTCGAGCCGCCACCCATGTCCAGGCAGATGCACCCCAGATCCATCTCATCGTCTTCAAGCGCTGCAAGAGCCGAGGCGAAGGGCGAGGCCACCACCCCCTGAAACTCCAGGTGCGCCCGCTCGACGCAATAGCCGAGGGTCTGGAACACCGTCTCGCTGATGGAGACCACCAGCAGTTCCAGCCCAAGCGACCGGCCAAACATGGAGCGCGGGTCGCGCACGCCACGCTGGGCGTCCACCGACCAGCTCATGGGCAGAAGATGGATCGGCCGACGGCCGGGCATGCGCACCTTGGCCAGGGCCGACGAGATGGCGCGGCTAAGATCGTTGTCGCTGATCGGCCGGGCGCCGAGCGAGACCTGGGCCGCCACGCGATGGCTGGCCAGCTGGCCGCCGGCGGTGGCGACCGTGACGCCCTGAACGCTGGCGCCAGCAAGATTCTCGGCCCGCTCCACGGCCAGGGCGATGGCGTCCGCCGCCTCGTCCATATTGACGATCGAGCCGCCCCGCACGCCGCGCGACTGCACATGGCCGACGCCCACGGTCTGCAGGGTCCGGGCCTCACGATTGACGCCGCCCGGCTTCATCATGAAGCAGGTCACCTTGGACGCACCAAGATCCAGCGCCGCCACGATGGGCTGGCGCCCGGCCAGGGCTTTCAGGCCGTCGCGGGCCTCGCGCTTATCTTCAAGCTTCGACATTCAGTCGAACTCCGATCAAACTTGTCCAGGACGTCCCAAAACTTCAGACGCCCGATGGCGCCGGCGATTCTGCCGGCGACGCATTCCCCCGTGGCCTGACGGCCACCAACTCCGGATCGCGCAGGTCGATCCGTTCGAAACCCAGTTCCAGAATCCGCGACTTCTGATCGAGCTGATCGAGTTGGATCAGCGCCGAGTCTTCGCCCACGGCCGGAAGCTGGATGATGCCGCCGTCCCGCGTGCGCAGGTCCCAGCGGCGGCCATCGACACGCACCAGCGCCTCGAGGCGCTGCATCACATCCGGATGCGCGCGGATGACGGGCAGAATGGAGGCGGCCGCGTCGTTGGCGCCCTCGCCAACGATCAGCGGCAGGTCGGCGAACCGCCCCGGATCGGCTTCGGGGATCACCGCGCCATCGCCATCGACGACAACGGTGTGGCCGGCGTGCTGCCAGACGGCCAGAATCTGACGCTGGGTGACGGCGATGACGACGGTGTCGGGAAACAGCCGCACCACCTTGGCCGACTTCACCCACCCCACCCGCTCGACATTGCGCCGCACCTGCTCCAGGTCGACGCCCATCAGGGGCTGATCCTTATAGAGGCCGGCGGCATTGACGATGTCCGTCTGGGCGGCGGGGTTCGCGCCCTGGACGGTGAGCTTGTCGACCCTCAAGCCGAGATGGGCGAAACCTTGGTCGACGCCGCCGCCGATCGCCGAGGCGATCTTCTCGGCGCGGTGGCCGGTGGCCAGGCCGGCGATCAGGCTGAGGGCGACGACTCCGCCGACGATAGACAGGGTGAAGTGGGGCGGCAGGTCGACGTTGGTGACCGCGCCGAGCTTGCCGGGCACATAGGCCGCGGCGGCGGCGGACTTGGACTTCGGACCACGGGAAACCTGGGCAGGCTTCCGCGCGCGGGGTTTCGCGGGGCTATGCGATCCTCCCCGAAGCGCCGCGGCCATAAGCATCCTCCACGATCCAACACACTAGGTCTTCAAACCCAACGCCGAGGTGAGCCGCCTGCTCGGGAACGAGCGAGGTGGGCGTCATGCCGGGCTGGGTGTTGACCTCCAACAGGACCAGAATGTTGTTAATGTCGTCATAACGGAGGTCCGATCTGGTAACCCCGCGGCAACCAAGCGCGGCGTGCGCGGCCTCCGCCAACCCCATCGCGCGCGCCGCCACATCGGGCGGAATCCGGGCCGGCACCACATGCGAGGACCCGCCCTCGGTATATTTGGCGTCGTAGTCGTAGAAGCCGGTGCGCGGCACGATTTCGGTGACCGTCTGCGCCTTGCCGTCCATCACTGCGACAGACAGCTCTAGCCCGGGGATGTAGGGCTCGATCATCACCTCGTCGCCAAAGGTCCAGGACGGAGCGATGAGTTCCTGCGGCGGACTATTGGCGCCCTCGAACACCAGGAAGACACCCACCGACGATCCCTCGGCGTTGGGCTTGACCACATAGGGCGGCGGCATGACATGGTCGCGCGCCGCTTCGAAGCGGTTGAACAGGCCGCCGCCGGGCACAGTTACGCCCGCAGCCGCCATCACCGCCTTGGACTTGGCCTTATCCATCGCGAGGGCAGAGGCCAGCACGCCGCAATGGGTGTAGGGCAGCTGGAGTGTCTCGAGGATGCCCTGCACGCAGCCGTCCTCGCCCCATTCGCCGTGCAGGGCGTTGAACACCACGTCGGGCTTGAGGGCGGTGAGCACCTGGGCGAGATCGCGGCCGGCGTCGATGCGGGTGACCTTGGCGCCCGAAGCCTCCAGGGCCTTGGCGCAGGCCGCACCGGAAACCAGCGACACCTCTCGCTCCGAAGACAATCCGCCCAGCAGGACGGCGACGTGATGGCCCTTGAGGCGCGCGTTCATGTGACTGATCCCCGAAACTTAGAGGCGCTTTTGGCGAATTGGACGGAAAGCGCAAGCCCTCTAGGGCACACGTCCGATCCGCTTGATTTCCCACTCAAGCTCGACGTCGAACTTGGCCTTCACGTCCGCCCGCACCGCCTCTCCCAGCCCCTCCAGATCGGCCGCCGAGGCCTCGCCGGTGTTGATCAGGAAGTTGGCGTGCTGCTCGGAGAATTTTGCCCCGCCATAGAGCTTACCGCGCCAGCCGGCGGCGTCGACCAGACGCCAGGAGGAATCGCCGGGGGGATTTTTGAAGGTCGATCCGCCGGTCTTCTCGCGGATCGGCTGGGAGGCTTCTCGGCGGGCGGTGATCTCGGCCATCCGGGCCTCGATGGCGGCGGGCTCATCGGCCGTCCCCTTAAATAAGGCGCCGGTGAAGTAGAGTTCGCCCGAGGCCGCCGCGCGCGATTTGCGATAGACGAAATCCATCTCGGCGTTGGTCAGGGTGACCCGCTGGCCGGCGCGATCGACCGCGTAGGCCTCGACCAGCACATCCTTGGTCTCGGCGCCGTAGCAGCCGGCGTTCATGACGCAGGCGCCGCCGATGGTTCCGGGCACACCGCGATAGAATTCCAACCCGGCGATCCCCGACTTGGCCGCCTCGCGGGCCAGGATGGCGTCCAGCACCGCGGCGCCGGAGAAGATGGTCTGCTCGCCGCGCGGCTCGACCTTGGCGAAGGCGCGGCCGAGGCGGATGACCACGCCATCGACGCCACCATCGCGCACCAGCAGGTTGGAGCCCACCCCGATTGTGGTGACAGGGACGGACGGGTCGAGGCCGGCCAGAAAGCCGGCCAGATCGTCCTCGTCCTCCGGCAGGAAGATCACATCCGCCGGCCCGCCGACCCGCAGCCAGGTGAAGGGCGAGAGGGGCTCGTTGCGGAGCAGCTTTCCGCGGACGGGGGGGAAGCTGTCAGTCCAGGTCATTGGACGAATGGGCCAGCGCTTCCAACTGCCCGGGCAAGGCATAGGCCCAGGCGGTGATGTCCCCGGCGCCCAGGCAGAGCACTAGGTCGCCTTCCTTAGCTTCGTCGGCCACCAGGCCAGCCAGATCCGCCGGCACATCCAGGGTGGTCACCCGCCGGTGGCCCCAGCGGCGTAAGCCTTCAGCGAGGGCGTCGCGATCATAGCCTTCGAGCGGCGCTTCGCCCGCCGGATAGACGTTGGCGACGATGACCACATCGGCGTCGTTGAACGCGCCGCAGAATTCATCGAACAGGTCGCGCAGGCGGCTGTAGCGGTGCGGCTGGACCACGGCGATCACCCGGCCGGCCGAGACCGCCCGCGCAGCCTTCAGCACCGCGGTGATCTCAACCGGGTGGTGGCCATAGTCGTCGACCACGCGGACGCCGTTGGCCGTGCCCGTGGTGGTGAAGCGCCGACGCACCCCGCCGAAACAGTCCAGGCCCTTGGCGATGTCCGCGTCGCTGACGCCGAGCTCTCGCGCCACGGCGATGGCGGCCAGGGCGTTCAGCACATTGTGCTCGCCGGCCATGGGCATGTGCAGCTTCTCGAGCATCACTGTCTCGCCATTCAGCGGCGTGATGGCGACGTCGAAATCGGCGCCTTCCGGCCCCATCGCCATCCGCGTCGCCCGCACCTCGGCCTGGGGATTGGTCCCGTAGGTGACCAGCCGCCGGTTCGCGACCCGGGAGGCCATGGCCCTCACTTCCGGATGGTCGGTGCAGACGGCGGCGAAACCGTAGAAGGGGATGTTCTCGACAAAATCGAGAAAGGCCTTCTTCACCGCCTCGAAGTCGCCGTAGTGGTCCAGGTGTTCGGGATCGATGTTGGTGACGATGGCGACGGTGGACTTCAGCCGCAGGAAGGTGCCGTCGCTCTCATCCGCCTCGACGACGATCCAATCCCCCTCCCCGACCTTCGCGTTGGTGCCGTAGGCGTCGATGATGCCGCCGTTCACCACGGTCGGGTCGAGCCCGCCAGCGTCCAGCAGACAGGCGACCATGGAGGTGGTGGTGGTCTTGCCGTGCGTGCCGCCCACCGCAATCGAGTTCTTCAGCCGCATCAGCTCGGCCAGCATCTCGGCCCGCCGCACCAGGGGCAGACGCCGATCGCGGCCAGCAACCATCTCGACATTGTCCGGCTTGACCGCCGTCGAATAGACGATGGCTGACGCGCCCTCAATATGGGCGGGGTCATGGCCGATGAAGATGGTGGCGCCCAGCTTCTGCAGCCGTTCGGTGTTGGCGCTGGCGCGGGCGTCGGAGCCCTGCACCACATAGCCGGAGTGCAGCATGATCTCGGCGATGCCGCTCATGCCGATGCCGCCGATGCCGATGAAATGCACGGGGCCAATGTCGAAGGGAATGGGGCGGCGCTTCATGCCGGCTTGCTAGCGGATTTCGGGCCCAGGGGACAGTCGCACGAGACACTCCGTGCGCGACACTGTATGCCTCTGGCCGTCGCGGGGAATTCACATGAAGCTGACGCTCAACATCATTGGCGGTCTGGCGATCGCGATGGGCCTGATCTGGATCCTGCAGGGGACCAATCTGGTGGCCGGCGTGCCGATCCTGTCGCGCAGCTTCATGATGGGAAAGATCACCTGGATCGGCAACGGCGCCTGGCTGGTGGCCTTCGCGACGGGCCTGCTGGTCTGGAATAACCGGGCGAAGAAGCCGGACTAGCGCCCGTTGAACCGCCGCGACAGCACCACGACCGCTTCCTGCTTGTAGCCGATCGCCTCGTAGAAGCTGATCACGGCTGAATTGTCGTTCCTGACCATCAGTTGCAGCTTGGGCATGCCCCGAGCGATGATCCACTGTTCGGCCGCCCGCATCATCGCCTCCCCGAAGTGGCGTCCCCGGCAGTCCGGCGCGACACCAAGATAGTAGACCCACCCCCTGTGACCGTCCGCGCCGACCATAACCGTGGCGACGAGCCTTCCATCCAGCCTGCCGGCAAGTATGGTCGAGGTCTCGCCCGCCAAGGCCAGGCGGGCGTCTGCGTGGGGATCGTTCCAGGGCCGAGTGAGGTTCACCTCGCGCCAGAGCCCGACGGCGGCGTCGATCTCGTCTTCGCGCAGGTCGCTGACGATCAGGTCAGCCACGCGCCGTGGCCTCGACCAGATCGGCGAGCCGATCAGCGGCGTCGGGCCTGGCCACCGACTTGGCGGCGTGAGCCATTTTGGCCAGGCGAGCCGGATCGTTCACCAGTGAGCGGATGACCTCGGCGAGGCTGTCGACAGTCAGGACATCCTCGCGCAGCATTTCCGCGGCGCCCGCCTCCGCCAGCAGGCGTGCGTTCTGCCCCTGGTCGTCGTCCAGCGCGACCTTGAGCGGGATCAGGATCGCCGGGCGACCCACGGCGGCGATCTCGCACACGGTCGACGATCCGCTGCGGCCGATCACCAGATGGGCGTCGGACAGGCGGCTGGCCATGTCGCGGAAGAAGGGCGCGATCTCGGCCTTGACCATGGCGTCCTGGTAGACCGAACGAGCGATCTCCGCCGACTCCGGCCGGGTCTGCTGCTGAACCGACAGCCGAGCCCGCAGGGTCTCGGGCAGGCGGGCGATGGCGCGGGGGGGGGTTTCCGACAACAGGCGAGCGCCCTGGCTGCCGCCGGTGATCAGGATGCGGATGACATCGGTGGGCGGCGCGTAAGGCCGATCGGCGATGGCGCGGATTTCGGGGCGCACAGGGCTGCCGACCACATGGGCTCGCGCCCTGACCTTGGCGCTGGCCTTCTGCAAAGTCGGAAACGCGCAGGCGACCTCGCCGACCATGGGCGCGAGCAGCCGATTGGCCCGGCCCATCACTGCGTTCTGCTCATGGATCATGGTGCGCCGACCACCCGCGATCGCCGCCAGCAGCGAGGGAATGGACGGATAGCCGCCGAAGCCGACCACGATGTCCGGATCGAGCCGATTGAACACTGACATGGCCTGGCCGACGCCCCGCCCAATGGCCAGCCCGGCCTTGATCAGGCCAACCGGATCGCCGGGTTTGTAGGTGGCCGCCGACAGGGCGATCCGCTCTTCGGCCGGAAACGCTCCGGCATAGCCCGCGCCGCGTTCATCCGTGGCCAGCACGATCCGCCAGCCGCGCGTGGTCAGGACCTCCGACAGGGCCTGGGCGGGAAAGAGATGGCCGCCCGTGCCGCCGGCGGCGACAACCGCCAGACGTTGCCGCGCGCTCACGCGTAGGCGCCGACGGGGGTTTCGACGGCGTTATAGGCGCCCGGCCGCTTGCGCGTCAGCGCCAGCGCCATGCCCAGGGTCAGTCCCATCGCCAGCATCGAGGAGCCTCCGTAGGAGATGAAGGGCAGCGTCATGCCTTTGGTGGGGATCATCTTCAAGTTCACGGCGACATTGATGAAGGCCTGCTGGCCCACCAGCACGAACAGCGCCGCCGACGACACCTGTTCGAACGGGTCGGACAGCTTCATCGACTTGTAGAGGCCCCTGATGACGATGAAGCCCAGCAGGGTGATCAGCAGCAGCGAGAACAGCAGTCCATACTCTTCCGCCGCGCCCGAATAGGCGAAGTCGGTCTGAACGTCGGGAATCTGCCGCTTCAGGATGCCCTCGCCCGGGCCGCGGCCGAACAGGCCGCCCGCCGCGATGGCGGCCTGGGCGCGGTCGATCTGCTGGGTGTCGGCGGTCTCCGGCGAGAGGAACTTATGCACCCGCGCCGCCACGTGGCCGAACACGAAATAGAGCGACGCCAGCCCGGTAAGCGCGGTTGCGCCCAGGCCGACAATCCAGGCGAACGGAACCCCCGCCATGAAGAAGGCCGCGCCGAACGCCACCGTAATCAAGACGGTCTGCCCGACATCGGGCTGCAGCAGGAGCAGCACAACGGCGAGACCATAAAGCACGAAGGCGATCGATACCCCCGGCACCCCCTCCCCCTTCTGCGCCTCGGCGAACATCCAGGAGGCGACGATCATCAGCGCCGGCTTCATGAACTCGGAGGGCTGCAGCGAAAAGCCGCCAAACTGGAGCCAGCGGGTCGCGCCCTTGGCGTGGTGCCCCAGGAAGGGCAAGGCGAGCATGATCAGGATCGAGACCAGATAGATGGCCACCGCCGCCCGCTTGATGCCGCGCGGCGACATCATCGACACCCCGAGCACGATCACCGCCCCGCCCAAGCCGAACAAGCACTGACGCACGGCGAAATGGAAAGGATCGGGCAGGTTCATCCGCGCCGCCGCCGCCGGGCTGTTGCCGAAGGACAGCATCACGCCCAGCACCATCAGGATGGCGGTCGCCGCCAGCAGCGGGTGATCGGTGGTCCACCACCACACGCCGAGCTTGGAGCGGTCGGTGCGGGAGAAGGCGTACTGTTGCGGCTTCATACGGCGGCGCCCCCTACGGAGGTGTTTCTGGCGGGTTCGCGCATCACCTCGAGCACGGCGGCGCGGAAGGCGTCCCCGCGAACCTCGAAATCCGGGAACTGGTCGAAGGAGGCGCAGGCCGGCGACAGCAGCACGATGGCCGGCTCGCCAGCGGCGTGGGCGTCTGCATAGGCCGCGCTGACGGCGGCTTGGATGGTGCGGCTGATCGTAAAGGGCGCGGCGCCGTCCAGGGTCTGCGCGAAATCCGCCGCCGCCTCGCCGACCAGATAGGCCTTGGCGACGCGCGGGAAGAGGTCCTTCAGATCGTCGATGCCGCCGGCCTTGGGCCGACCGCCGGCGATCCAGTAGAAGCGCGGATAGGAACTCATCGCCTGGCGGGCGGCGTCGGCGTTGGTGGCCTTGGAATCGTTGACGAACCGGACGCCGTCGACCACTGCTATGGTCTCCATCCGATGCGCCAAGCCGGGGAAGGTGGACAGGCCCGTCGCGGCGTCCTCGAGGGACACGCCCAGCGCCCGCACCGCGGCATAGGCGGCGGCCGAGTTCTGCGCATTGTGCCGGCCGGGCAGCGAGGGCACGCGTTCCAGGTCGGCGACCTCGAGCACCCGCTCACCGGTGGCGTCATAGAGCAGCCCGGAAAGCGCATAGACGCCCCGGCCGATGGCGGTTTTGGCGGAGATGGGAACGATGGTGCGGCGGTTGGCGGCGGTGATCTCGGTACAGATCTGCTGGCCATAGGCGTCATCGACGCCGATCACAGCAGTGTCGCCCTTGCCCTGGTTGAGCAGCACCCTCCGCTTGGCCTTCACATAGCCATCCATGCCGCCATGCCGGTCCAGATGGTCCGGCGTGATGTTGAGCAGGATGGCGACGTCCGGCTTCAGGCTGGAGGTCAGGTCGAGCTGATAGGACGACACCTCCAGCACATAGACCGCGCCCCCATGCATGTCGTCGAGGCCCAGTACGCCGACGCCGATATTGCCGCCGATGCGGGCGTCGCGGCCGGCGGCGGTGAGCACATGGCCGATCAGGGCGGTGGTGGTGGATTTGCCATTGGTGCCGGTGATGGCCACCACCTTCGGCCTCTTGTGCTCCGGCGCGGCGTTCACCGCGCGGGCGAACAGCTCGATGTCACCGATCACCTCGACGCCGGCGGCCCTGGCCATCTCCACCGTCCAATGCGGCGCGGGATGGGTCAGCGGCACGCCCGGCGCCAGCACCAGGGCCGCGAAATTCGACCAGTCGGCGATGCGCAAGTCTTCCAATGGGAACCGCTCGGCGATCGCGGCTTCGCGGGAGGCGGGGTTCTCGTCCCAGAGCGCGAGTTCGGCGCCGCCAGCCTTCAGGGCGCGCGCGGCGGTCAGACCGCTGCGGCCAAGGCCGAACACGGCGACCTTCTTGCCCTCAAAGCCACGAACCGGGATCACGCGCGCCTGCCCTCCTCTATCTCAGCTTAAGGGTGGCGAGGCCGAGCCCGGCCAGCATCAACGAGATGATCCAGAAGCGGATCACCACGGTGGATTCAGGCCAGCCCAGCTTTTCGAAATGGTGGTGGATCGGCGCCATCAGGAACACCCGCTTGCCGGTGCGCTTGAACCAGGCGACCTGGATGATCACCGACAGGGCCTCGGCCACGAACAGGCCGCCGACGATGGCCAGTACGATCTCATGCTTACAGGCCACCGCAACCGTACCGATGGCGCCGCCCAGGGCTAGAGAACCCGTGTCGCCCATGAAGATCTTGGCCGGCGGGGCGTTGTACCAAAGAAAGCCTAGAGCGGAGCCGACAATGGCCGAGCAGAACACCGCCAACTCGCCGACGCCGGGCGCGAAGTGCTCCTGCAGATATTCGGCGAACACCCGGTTGCCGATCAGATAGGCCAGGGCGCCGAAGGTGGCCGCGGCGATCATCATCGGCACGATGGCCAGGCCGTCCAGGCCGTCGGTGAAGTTCACCGCGTTGGCCGCGCCCACCACCACGATCCCAGCGAAGGCCAGGTAGAACCAGCCGAGATTGAACACCGCGTCCTTGAAGATCGGGAAAGTCAGCGAGGTCAGCAGATGCGGCGTATTGGGGGACTTTTCCGCCAGCAGCACCATGGCCAGGGCCGCCAGGGCCGCGATCAGGAATTCGATGATCAGCCGCATCCGGGCGGAGACGCCGTCGGTGCTCTGTTTGGTGACCTTGGAATAGTCGTCGAGGAAGCCGAGGACGCCGTAGCTGGTGGTCACCAGGATCGCGGTCCAGACATAGACGTTGGTCAAGTCGCCCCAGAGCAGGGTTCCGCCCAGCAGGCCCGCCAGGATCATCAGCCCGCCCATGGTGGGGGTGCCGGCCTTTTCGGTGATGTGGCGGGCGATGCCTTCCTTGCGGATCGGCTGGCCCTTGCCCTGGCGGGATTGCAGCCAGCGGATAAAGCGCGAGCCCATGGCGACGACGATCACCTGGGCCGTCACCACCGACAGCAAAGACCGGAAGGTCAGATATCTCAGGAGGTTAAGCACCGGAACGTAGTGGTGATGCTCGGACAGGCGCAGATAGAGCAGGTACAACATCAGCTCATTTCCCCCGCACCCACGGCCAAACCCGCCAGCGCCTTGGCCAGCGCAGCCGCCTTCGACCCCTTGGAGCCCTTCACCAGCACCACATCCCCCGGCCGGATCGCCTCGGCGAGTCGCGGCTCGAGTTCGGCCGCACTGTCCGCGTAGCCGCCCCGCCGAGTCGGTGGAAGAGATTCCCACAGCGATCGCATCAACGGGCCGGCGCAAAACACCAGATCGACCTTGGCTTCGGCGATGGGTTCGGCCAGGGCGGCGTGGAGGCCGGCGCTCATCTCGCCCAGCTCCAGCATGTCGGTCAGGGCGACGATCCGCCGCCCCCGCGCGCGATGTCCGCCGAGGGTCTTCAGGGCGGCGCCCATGGAGAGGGAGTTGGCGTTGAAGCTGTCGTCGATCAGGGTGAAGTCGCCGCCGTCGATGGCGACCGTGGTCTCCGTGCCCCGGCCGTCCAGCGGCGCGAAAGCCGACAGCGCTTGAAGACCGGTGTCGAGATCGACGTCGAGAGCTTCCAGCATCAGCAAGGCCGCCAGGCTGTTCAGGCCCCACTGCACGCCGGTCTGACGGAGCGCGAAATCGACGCGCCGGCCGTGCAGCGACGCGGCGATGCGCAGGCCGTCCGCCTGTGGGGTGATATCGACCAGGCGCGCCGCGCAGGTTGCGTCAGAGCCGAACGCCCGAACCTCGCAACCCGCCCGCTCGGCCTCGCCCTTCAGCAGATCGAACCAGGAATTGTCAGCGTTGAGGATCGCGATCCCGCCCGCGGGCATGCCGGCGAAGATTTCCGCCTTGGCCCGCGCGACGCCGACCTCCCCGTCCGGGAAGTTCTCCACGTGCACCGGGCCGACGGTGGTGATCACCGCCGCCTGGGGCTGAACCATCCGCGACAGCGGGACGATCTCGCCGGCGTGGTTCATGCCGATCTCGAACACCGCCCGCTCTGTCCCGCGCGGCATCCGCGCCAGGGTCAGCGGCACGCCAATGTGGTTGTTGTAGGAGTGGACCGAGGTGTGGGACGGCCCGGCCAGCTTGAGGCCGGCCGCGATCGCCTGGGTGACGCTGGTCTTGCCGACCGAACCGGTCACGGCGCCGCGCCGGGCGCTGCTGGCCCGCTCCCGCGCCGCCACGCCCAGGTGCTCAAGCGCGACCAGCACATCGCCGACGACGATCCGCGCGCCTGCGCCAAGCTTGGTCGCCAACGCCCCCGCCGCGCCCTTGGCCAGGGCCTGGTCGATGAACTCATGGCCATCGCGCACGCCAGCCAGGGCGACAAACAGGTCGCCAGGCTCGATGGTGCGGGTGTCGATGGAAACGCCGGTGGCGGCGAAGGCTTCGCCGGCGAGAGCCCCGCCGGTAGCCGCCGCGATCTCGGCCGAGGTCCACAAGGGCTGAGAGAACAGCGGCTCAGACATGAGCCGTCTCCAAACCCAGCGCCGCGCGGGTCTGGGCCACATCGTCGAACGGCAGGGTGCGCGCGCCGACGATCTGGCCGCGCTCGTGTCCCTTGCCCGCGACCACCAGGATGTCGCCCTCGCCCAGCAGGCCCGCGCCGGCAGCGATGGCCTTGGCCCGGTCTCCGACCTCGCGCGCGCCGGGCGCCGAGGCGATGATGGCGGCGCGGATGGCGGCGGGTTGTTCCGAGCGCGGATTGTCGTCGGTGACGATGACCACGTCGGCCAGCCGCGCGGCTACCTCGCCCATGATCGGCCGCTTGCCCCGGTCCCGGTCGCCGCCGGCGCCAAACACCACGATCAACCGGCCGGAAACGTGCGGCCGCAGCGCGCTCAGCACGGTCTCGAGCCCGTCAGGCGTGTGGGCGTAGTCGACATAGGCTTCGCCCCCATGCAGTCCGGTCCCAACACGCTGCAAACGCCCCGGCGCGCCCTCGATATGCTCCAGCGCCGCCAGTACCGGCTCGATCTCTTCGCCGGCGGCGATGCAGAGCCCGGCCGCCACCAGGGCGTTGCCCGCCTGGTAGCCACCAACCAGCGGCAGCTTGATATCGTAGGTCCGCCCCTCGGAGACGATGGACAGCAGCTGACCGTCCGCCAGCACCGTCCGCGACGCCAGCTTCAGCGCCTGGCCGCGTTCACCCACCGACATCAGCGGATGGCCAGTGAAGGTCGCCGTGGCGGCGAAGGCGGGAAAAGAATCGCTGTCGGCGTTCAGCACCGCGACGGCGCCGCGCGGCAGCAGGGTGTCGAACAGGCGCAGCTTGGCGGCGCGATAGACGCCCATGGTGGCGTGATAGTCCAGATGGTCCTGGGTCAGGTTCAGAAAGCCCGCCGCTGTCAGCCGCACGCCATCGATCCGCCGCTGATCGATCCCATGCGACGAGGCCTCCAGAGCCAGGTGGGTGACGCCACGCTCGGCCAATTGAGCCAGCAGCCGAGCCACGTCGCCGGCGTCCGGTGTGGTCAGTCCCGGCGGCGTGATCTGTTCGTCGCCAGCCCGCACGCCAAGGGTGCCCATGCTGGCGGCGCGATGGCCGAGGCGGGTGAATATCTGCCGGCAGAAGGTCGCCACCGAGGTCTTGCCATTGGTGCCGGTGACGGCGACGCAGGTCCTGGGCTGCTTACCCCAGAAGGCGGCGGCGGCCAGGGCATAGGTCCGGCGCGGGTCATAGGCCTCGATCACCAGGGCGCCCAGGCCCTCGATCGGCCCGCTGGCGATCACCGCCGCGGCGCCAGCCTGCACGGCGCCGGCGGCGAAGCTCTTGCCGTCGACCTTGGCGCCCGGCAGGGCGGCGAACAGGAATCCCGGCCGCACCAGACGGCTGTCGGCCGTGACGCCGGTGATTTCGGGATCCACGGCCAGATCTTGTTGCAGAAGCGCCGAGAGCCGCATCGCGGTCACCGCTCCTCGCCGTTGAGCTGCTGAGGCGTCAGCGTCTGCTTGGACGCGGTCAGTAGCGAGATCGGCGCGCGCTGAACGCCGAGATAGGGGGCGATCCGCTCCACCACCTTGCCGACCGCCGGCGCGGCGACCATGGCGCCGGTGGCCCAGCCGCCCGTCTGCGCATTGCCTTGCGGTTCGTCTAGCATGATCAGCACGAAGTAGCGATCTGAGCCGATGGGTCCGTCGGTGGGAAAGACGCCCGCGAACGATGACACCTTCTTGGTGGCGTCATAGCGCCCGCCCACTGGCTTCTGAGCTGTCCCGGTCTTACCGCCCAGCCGGTAGCCCGGCGCCTGCAGGTCGGCCGACCGGCCCGTGCCCTGGGCGGCGTTCAAGCGCATCAGGTCGAGCATCTGCCGCGAGGTCTCCTCGGAGATCACCCGGCGACCCTTGGGCGGCTGGTCGATCTTGCGGATGGTCAGGGGGATGTATTCACCGCCGTTCAATATCGAGCCCATGCCGGTCGCAAGCGCCAGCGGACTGACCGAGATGGCCTGACCGAAGGACATGGAGGCGATGGTGCTCTCGTTCAGGTCCTTGGGAACGATCGGACGGGCGGACTCCGCCAACTCGCTCGGCGCCGCGCCAAACAGGCCGAAGCTGCGGAAATAGTGGTCGATCCGATCCCTGCCGGCGAGGATGCCCAGCCGGGCCGCGCCGATGTTGGAGGAGTGGGTGAACACCTCCCAGAGCGGCAGATAGGTGTCACCCTTGTCGAAGTCGTGGATGGCCTTGGAGCGCCCTTCGAGCATCAGCGGCGAGCGGGCGTCGAACTTGGTGTTCAGGGTTGCGACGCCGGAATCCAGCCCCATGGCGACGGTGAACACCTTGAACACCGACCCCGGCTCATAGCGGGCGGCGGCGACGCGGTTCAGCATCTGGTCCGGCGTGGCGGCGCTCAGATTGTTGGGGTCGTAGTAGGGATAGCTGGCCATGCCGAGGATTTCCCCGGTGCGGACGTTGGTGACGATCCCCACCCCGCCAATGGCCTTGAAGGTCCCGGCAGCCTTTTGCAGTTCGTCCTGCAGCGCCGCCTGGACGCGCAGGTCGATGCCCAAGGCGACGGGCTTGCCGTCAGCGCTCTGGTGGACTGGGCCTTCCAGCGCCTTTTCGGCGCCGGCCAGGCCAACGCCGCCCTTGTCGACGAACCCAATCAGGTGCGCCGCGGTGGGGCCCAGCGGATAGACGCGGCGAGATTCCGTCTCGAAGGTGACGCCTGGCAGGCCGAGGTCGTCGATCTGCTGCTTCTGCGCCGGCGTCAGGCTGCCGATCAGATATTGGCGCTTGTCAGCCTTTAGGGCGGCCTCGAGGCGCTGGGCGGACAGTTGCGGCAGGACGGCAGCCAGGTCGCGGCGAACCTCGTCGGCGTTCCAGTTGTCGCGGGGATCATAGTAGAGGCCGTAGTGCGGCAGGTCGATCGCCAGCAGCTGGCCGTTGCGATCCACCAGATCAGCGCGCTGATCCGGCAGGTCGCCCGTCGCGCCTGGCCCATCGATGCCGGAGAACAGCGCCGCCCGGGTCGCCATCGCGCCCAGAATCACAAAGCCGGCGCAAAACACCAGCAGGATGAAGAACATCCGCAGCCGCGTGCTGTCCTCGGCCCGGTCCGCCGCCTTGGCCCGCTCGAAGGCGTGCTCGATCCGCCACAACCGGTCGAACAGCCAGCGGAACGGCTGAGGCGAGCGATAGGGGGCGAGGTCGGCAGGGCGCATCAGTGCGGCGCCCCAACTGGAGTGGAGCTGGCCGAAGGCGTGACCGGCGCCACATTCGGAGCAGCGGGCGCGGCGGCGCTGACCGTCGCGGCGTCGGGCTTGGGCGGTGGCGCATGGGCGATGTCGGCCAAGGCTTCAGACGGAATCTCGTGGCGCGGCGAGATGGGCTGCAGGTTCAGCAGCTGGCCCGAGAGGCTGGCCAGACGCACCGGCTGCTCTTCGCTGGCGACCTCCGCCTGCAGCAGCCGGATCTGGGTATGCTCCTCGTCGATCTGCTGCTGCACCTTGTCGATGTCGCTCGCCGTGCCCCCGGCGCCGGTCTTGGCCATATAGACCACCAGCACCAGGCCGCAGAGCAGCACCGCGCCGGCCAGGTCGATGACCCGCACACCACGCACCCGCCGATCAAGGAATCCGAACAGCTTCATGCCGCGGCCTTCCAGAGGGGCGCGTTCGTGCGAACACCCGCCCGCAGCTTGGCCGACCGGGCGCGCGGATTGGCCTGCATCTCGGCCTCGCTGGCCGTATGGGCGCCGTTGAACAACAGATCGAAGGTCGGCGCGGGACCCGCCGCCGTCGGCGGCAGATGCCGGGACCCGGCGGCGGTGCGCCCTGCCCGCTCGGTGAAGAAGGCCTTCACGATCCGGTCCTCCAGCGAGTGGAAGGTCACCACCGCCAGCCGCCCGCCGGCGCTCAGCACCTGTTCGGCCGCCTCAAGGCCGGCCTCCAGCTCGCTCAGCTCGGCATTGACGGCGATCCGCAACGCTTGGAACGACCGCGTCGCCGGATGGGTCTTGGCGCCGCGCCGGCCGCCCAGGGCGCGCTCGATCACCTCGGCCAGATCCAGGGTGCGGGTGAAGGGTTGTTCGGCGCGCCGCCGCGCAAGAGCCGCCGCGATGCGCCGCGACTTACGCTCCTCGCCATAGACCCAGAAGATGCGCGCCAACTCGGCCGGCTCCGCCTCGTTGACCAGGTCGGCCGCGCTCGGACCCGCCCGCTCCATTCTCATATCGAGCGGGCCGTCCCTCATGAACGAAAAGCCGCGATCGGCTTCGTCCAGCTGCATGGAAGACACCCCCAGGTCGAAGGCCACCCCATCGCACGGCCGATCGATGTGATCGGTCATGGTCGAGAATCGATCTTCAACCAAGCTGAGCCGTTCGCCTGCGCTCAGGGCGGAGACGAAACGCCGCGCCGTGGGATCGCGGTCGAAGGCGATCACGTCCGCGCCGGCGTCCAGAAAAGCCTTGCTGTAGCCGCCCGCGCCGAAGGTGGCGTCGACAATCAGCCGGCCGGGCGCGGGCTGCAACGCCTCGACCACCTCATCAAGTAAAACGGAAAGATGCGGCGCCTCGCTCATCCGGCCGCTCCGATCTTGGCCGCGCGCTGTTGAGCCCGCAGGTTCGCCAGGCCTTCGCGGGCAAGCTGGCGGTGATTGGCGCGCTCGGCCTGGAAGGCGTCGCGGGACCAGACCTGGAACCGGTCACCCAGCCCCACCACCGTGACCCAATCGGTCAGGCCGAACAGGTCGCATAGGTTTTCCGGCAGGGTGATGCGGCCGGCGGTATCGAAGGAAAGCTGGGCCATGCCGCCGCGCAGGGTGAACTCCAGGGAAAACCGCAAGGGATCGCCCGGATCGAGCTCGGTGATCAGCGCTTCATTGCGATCGAACAGGGCCTTGCCGCCGCCCTCGATGCAATCGGCCTCAACCGAAGGAAAACAGAAGACGCCGTCGAAGGGCCCGGCGACGGCCGCGCGGAATTCCGCCGGCACCACGATCCGCCGTTTCGCGTCCAATTGCTTCTCGAAGGTCGAGAAAAACACTGGGCCCACCCTGTCGTCCCCGGCTCCGAACGCCTCCTGAAAGCGCCCCTCGCCGCGTCCCCCGACGCGACTAAGCCGTGCCGATTGGGTTAACATGGGACTAACTGGGATACAATGACACTGAATGCCATTTTGACACAAAATCCAAGATGTCGCAGAGAGTTATGGTTAACAAAAGATGACCAACCAAGAACACACGAAGAACATCCGGGGAAACTTGCCCGGATGGTCGCAGCGCCTCGCTGACGCGCTAATGCTGAGTTGAAAACCAGACGGCCTGTAAGCCGGGTTCTGTCCGCCCCACGCCCCCTTGCAAGCAAGATGGGTGAGACGCGACGGTCATTCCTCTGGACCGGCCATTGCTGGACGGTTCTCGCGACCTACCCGGACGACTCGGGCCGGCGAGCCCTACCGTGATCCCGAAAGACCCAGCGCGTCGTCCCTATTCGGTCTTGCTCCAAGCGGGGCTTGCCATGCCGTCCCTGTCGCCAGGTCCGCGGTGGGCTCTTACCCCACCCTTTCACCCTTCCCTCCCGCACGAATGAGGAAGGAGGTTTGCTTTCTGTGGCGCTATCCCTGGGGTCGCCCCCGGCGGGCGTTACCCGCCGCCTTTTCGCCGTGGAGCCCGGACTTTCCTCGACCCCGCAAGCGGAGCCGCGACCGCCCGGCCGTCTGGTTCGCGATAAGGGTGAGGGTTGGGACCAAGAAGGTCAAGTCGAGGTCCAGCTTGACCAACGAACAGCCCAGACGAGACTGGCGAGCCTTGGAGGCGGCTCAATGCGCGATTCCGGTCAGAAATTCGGCCTTGGTCTTGAGCAAGACTCGAACAGATTGGTCGAGCCCAATCCCCTGTGGCCGCAAGCCTTCTCCGAGGAAGCCGTCCGCATAAAAGCCGCGCTAGGCGATCGCGCCCTGGCCATAGAACACTATGGCAGCACCGCCGTGCCAGGCCTTCGCGCCAAACCGATCATCGACCTTCTGATCGGCGTCGCCGACATTGGCGAAGGGCTTAACTTCATCGAGCCCATGGCGACCCTGGGATACGACTACGCCGGCGACCAAGGCATCCCCGATCACCACATCTTCGGCAGGGGCATCGCCAGAACGCACCTGGCCCACGTGGTGGTCTACGAAAGCGACCAGTGGCGGCAATCCCTCCGCTTTAGGGACCGATTGCGAAATGAACCGGACGTCCGCGCGACCTACGAGGCGCTGAAACTGGAACTTGCGGCGACAACATCGACGAGGGGCGAGTACACCGCCGGCAAGACCGCCTTCGTTGCGCGGATTAGCGCCTCAGGCTGAGCGATACCGTCGGACCGCCGGCTTATCCCAGCTTGGCGTAGAGGTAGACGTCATGGAAGGCGTCCTTCCAGAAGCCATGGTCTCGCAACAGGCCTTCGCGCTCAAAGCCGTGCCGTTCAAGCAGCGCCCAGGATCGCTGGTTCTCAGGCAGGACCAGGGCCTCGATCCGGCGCAGGCCAAGCCTATCGAAACCAAAGCCAAGCATGGCGGGCAGCGCCTCGGCCATCACCCGCCTGCCCCACCAGCCGCGCACCACGTCATAGCCGATCTCGCCGCGGCAGCCGTACGTCCACACCAGAGAATTGAAGCCGCAAGTACCCACATGCTCACCGCTCGCCCGATCGTGGATCGCCCAACGCACGCCCCTGCCCTCGGCGCGCGCCGTCTCGATCCGGTCCATGATCGCGGCGGCCTGATCCAGATGGGCGAGCGGCTCGAGATTGGTGAGTCTCACGACCTCCGGGTCGGACAGTTCGGCGAAGAACCCGGCCAGATCGCCGGACGACAACGGTCGAAGCTCAAAGCGTTCGGTGGGCAAAACCAGGTCGCCGGCAAGCGTCTGCGCGAAGGGGCTCTCGCTCACCCCGCGTCTAGCCGCAGAAGCTGCACCAACCGTGCGCGGGTCTCGCCATCGGCGATGCCGTCGACGCGGGATTGGCGCCAATGGCGCTGGAAGGCGGTGACGATGGTCTCGGTGTCGTCGTCATAGGCGCCTGACGGGGCGCAGTTGTAACCCAGCCTTGTCATGCCAGCCTGCAGCGCGAACACGCCCGTGCCCTGGTCGCCCTTGGCCAGTGGCGCGCCGGGCGAAGCCGGCGGCTCGACCCACAGCCCATGTCCCGCCGCCGCCAGCCGCGCCCAGGGGAACAGCTCGCCCGGGTCGTCCTTACGGCCCGGCGCGATGTCGGAATGGCCGAGGATGCGGTCGTTGGGAACCATCCAGCGGCCGCGGATATCGGCCAGCAGCGCCAGCACGCTCTCGATCTGCACGTCGGGGAACGGCCGATAGCCCCACTCATGGCCGGGATTGACGATCTCGATACCGATGGAGACACCGTTCAGGCCCGTCTCGCCCTTCCAGAAGGACAGACCAGCGTGCCAGGCGCGGCGGGTTTCCGGCACCAGGGCGAAGATCCGACCGTCTTCCTCGACCATATAGTGGGACGACACCTTGGCCACGGGATCGCGCAGGCGCGCCAGGGCCGCCTCGCCGGTCTGCATGCCGGTGTAGTGGAGGATGATCATATCCGGCGGCGCCGTACGGGCGTCGAAGTTCGGCGACGGCGCGTCGATCAACTGCATGAGGATGACTGCTTGGTAAAAAAGGCTTGGGGAACGGCTAGCGTCCGTTCTCGTCCCAGCCGTAGGCGATCCAGTGGCCGCCGACGTTGCGGGCTTCGATCACCGAGGAGTTCTTGGTGTGAACGGTGCGGCGCGCGCGCAGGGCCAAGCCGGCCAGCCAGAGGGTCGCCGCGCCCATAATCGCGATCACGGCCAGGGTGGCGGCGAAGAAGATGGCCAGCACCGCGCCGACCGCGACGGCCGCCGTGGTCGCCAGGGCGCCGCCCAGCCAAGCCAAGCTGCGGAATGCGCCGCCAAGAGGCGCGCCGGTCAGGCCGCTCGAAACGCTGATGGACTCCGGCATGACGACCCTTTCGCCTTCTATGGTCCGCCTTGAAGCTTCAATGTCGGCGCGAAGGCCACGGTCGTCAACAGGGCGGGCTCAAACGATCATGTTATCGCCAAGTAGTGTGGCGACAATGTGCAGGCCGCCGGTTTAGTGCGCCGCCGCCATCGCCCGGCGCTCGCGCGTCACTGCATCAAACGCCACGTTCAGCGCCTTGGCCTTGGCCAGGGCGACGTCGACATACTCGGACGGCAGGCCGCGAGCGATCACCTTGTCCGGGTGAGTCTCAATAAGCGCCTGACGCCAGGCGGTATGGACCGCCTCGTCGCTGGCGTCGGCGGGCACGTCCAGCACGGCATAGGGATCGCCGGCCGCCAAGCCCAAATGAGTGGCCTTCATGCGCCGGAATGTCAGCGGCGACAGCTCGAACAGCGCGCAGACGCGCTCCAGATATTCCAGCTCCCCGGCCGTCACCACACCGTCGGCGCCGGCGATATGGAACAGGCCGTCCAGCACGTCTTCCAGCAGTTTGGGGCAGCCGCGATAGCGGAAGGACAGCCGGCGGGCATAGCTTTCAAACCCGTGCGTGGTCTGCCGCGCCAGGTCGTAGAGGCGGCGGACATTCGGCTCCGAGCGGGCGTCCGGCTGGAACACCTCGGCAAACGCTTCGAACTCGCTATGGTCGGCGCGGCCGTCGGCCTTGGCCAGCTTGGCGCCAAGGGCGGTCACCGCGGTCGAGAAGGCCGGATCCTCGCCAGGTAGGCCTGGGGGACAATCCGGGCAATCGGCCGCGTCCACGCTGCGCGCGGCAAGACTTGCTATGTTGCGCCAGAAAGTCATTGAAGACCCAAGTCTAGATTCAAAACGCTCAAATGGCAACGCGCGACCCACCCTCTGTACGCAACTCATGGCTGTTCTGGATCGATCGCGGCGGCACCTTCACCGACGTAATCGGCCAGCGTGGCCTTGAGGATACGGTCACGCTGAAACTTTTATCGGTGTCCGACGCCTACGAGGACGCCGCCGTAGAGGGCATGCGCCGCCTGTTGGCGGTCGGTGAGGGCGAGCCCTTTCCAACAGATCAGGTCGCGGCGATCAGGATGGGGACCACCGTCGCCACCAACGCCCTGCTCGAGCGCAAGGGCGCCAAGACCCTGTTCGTAGCGACCGAAGGATTCAAGGATAGCTTGATCCTGGGCGACCAGGCGCGGCCGGACCTGTTCGCGCTCGACATCGTCAAGCCGACGCCGCTCTACACCGGCGTGATCGAGGCCGGCGAACGGCTGGACGCAAACGGCCGGGTGCTGCGCGCCCTGGACCCCGACGCGCTGCGCCGACGGCTGCGCGACGCCGTGGCTGATGGGTTCACATCGGCGGCGATCGCCTTCCTGCATGCCGATCTGAACCCAACTCATGAGCTGGAAGCAGGTCGTATCGCTACTGAAGTCGGCTTTGGCTTCGTCGCCTTGTCGCATCAGGTCTCGCCCCTGCCCCGCTACATCCCGCGCGCCGAGACCACCGTCGCCGACGCCTATCTCACCCCCGCCGTCCAGGCCTACGCCCAGCGGGTCCTTCATGCCGTAGGCGGTGCGCCGCTCTATTTCATGACCTCGGCGGGCGGGCTGGTGCGGGCAGAAGCCTTCCGGGGCCGCGACGCGGTGGTCTCCGGCCCAGCCGGCGGCGTGGTTGGCGTAGCGCGGACCGCGCTGGCGGCGGGATCGAGCGCGGTGCTCGGCTTCGACATGGGCGGCACCTCAACCGATGTCTGCCGCTACGCCGGCGCACTGGAGCGGCGCGATACGGCCAGGGTCGCGGGCGTGAAGCTGCGCAGCCCGATGCTGGATGTTGAAACGGTGGCGGCCGGCGGCGGCTCAATTCTCTCCTTCGACGGCCTGCGCGCTCGGGTGGGGCCGGACAGCGCCGGCGCCGATCCGGGTCCCGCGGCTTACGGGCGCGGCGGCCCGGCCACCATCACCGACGCCAACCTGGTGCTGGGGCGCATCGACCCCTCGGCCTTTCCCAGCCTGTTCGGACCCCGCCACGACCAGCCGCTGGACATCGTGGCGGCGCGGGCTCGCCTGTCCGAGCTGGCGCGAACCATGGGCGCACCTAGCGCCGAGGTCGCCGCCGAAGGGTTTGTGAGGGTCGCCGTCGAGCAAACCGCCCAGGCCGTTCGCCGCATCTCCACCGAGCGCGGGTTCGATCCGCGCGATCATGATCTGGTGGCCTTTGGCGGCGCCGCCGGCCAGGTCGCCTGCGCCGTCGCCGAAGCGCTGGGCGTGCGCCAGGTTCTCAGCCCGCTCTACGCCAGCCTGCTGTCCGCCTGGGGCATCGGCCAGGCCGAGATCACCAGCCTGCGCCAACAAGGCCTCGATGCGCCCCTGGACGCCCAGGGCTGGGTGCGCGCGAAGGCCGCCGTCGAGCGCCTTGCAAAAGAAGCGGCCGCCGACCTCGCCGCCCAGGGCGAGAACCTGCATAGCTCGGCTGCCCGCCTGCGCCTGCGCTATGACGGCGCCGACGCCGCCCTTCCCGTTTCTCTCACCACGCTCGCCGAAGCTCGAGCCACATTCGAGGCCGACCATCGCCGGCTGTTCGGCTTCGTCGAGCCGGACCTGGCCATCGTCATCGCTAGCGTCGAGGTCGAGGGCTTGGCGCTCCCCGTATCGGCGCTCACACTTCCTCATCCTGAGGCGCCCGCGCAGCGGGCCTCGAAGGACGCCGCGGCGGATCAAGTGCGTCCTTCGAGGCCCGCCGCTTCGCGCCGAGCGCCTCAGGATGAGGACCTTGGAAGGGCGGGGCTGATGACCTTCGACGGCAACAGCATCCAAGCCCCCGTTATCGTCGCCGACGCCCTCGCCGCGGCCATCGACGGTCCCGCCCTGATCGTGCGCGGCGACACCCAGATCGCCGTGGCGCCCGGCTGGCGGGCCAGCGCCGAGGCCGATGGCCTGATCCGGCTGGTCAAGACTGGCGACGCCGACCGAACCGAGACGACGTCTTTAGACACGCCAGACCCCGTGACCCTGGAGTTGTTCAACCGCCGTTTCATGGGCGTGGCCGAGGCCATGGGCGCGGCGCTGGAGCGGACGGCCCATTCGGTGAATATCAAGGAGCGGCTCGATTTCTCTTGCGCCCTGTTCGACTCGGATGGTGGCCTGGTGGCCAACGCCCCGCACATGCCGGTACACCTGGGCTCCATGGGCGCCAGCGTCCGCGCCGTGCGCGACCGGCATCCCGTGCTGCATCCAGGCGAAGCCTTCGCCCTGAACAACCCCTACGCCGGCGGCACCCACCTGCCGGACATCACCGTGGTCATGCCGGTGTTCGTCGGCGCGGCCGGCACGCCGGACTTCTACGTCGCCGCGCGAGGACACCACGCCGATGTCGGCGGCGTCCAGCCCGGCTCCATGCCGCCCTTCTCCAAGACCATCGACGAGGAAGGGGTGCTGCTGGACGCCCTGCCGATCATGAAGCACGGCCAGTTTCTCGAAGCCGAGACCGAAGCCGCCCTCACCGTCGGCCGCTGGCCCGCGCGCAACCCGGCGCAAAACCTGGCCGACCTGAAGGCGCAGATCGCCGCCTGCCAGACCGGCGCGGCCACTGTCGCGGGGATGATCCAGGCCCATGGCGCGGAAACAGTTCGCCGCTACATGGGTTTCGTTCAAGACAACGCCGAGGCCAGCGTTCGCCGGGCCATCGGCAGTCTGAAAGACGGATCGGCCCGCGTGCCCATGGATGGCGGCGGCGAGATCGTGGTCGCCACCACGGTCGACGCCGAAAAGGGCGAGGCGGTGCTGGACTTCACCGGAACCAGCCCGGTGCTGCCCACCAACTTCAACGGCCCCTCGGCCATCGTCGACGCCGCCGCCCTCTATGTCTTCCGCACCCTGGTGGACGATGACATCCCGTTGAACGCCGGTTGTCTGAAGCCGCTGCGGATCATCGTCCCGCCCGGCTCCATGCTGGCGCCGAGCGCGCCCGCCGCCGTGGTCGCCGGCAATGTCGAAACCAGCCAGCACGTGGTCGACGCCCTCTTTCTGGCGCTGGGGGTGATGGCCAACGCCCAGGGCTCGATGAACAACTTCACCTTCGGCGACGAGCTGCGGCAGTATTACGAGACCATCTGCGGGGGTGCGGGCGCAAGCTCGCGCGCCGCCGGCGCCAGCGGCGTCCACACCCATATGACCAATTCGCGACTGACCGACCCGGAAATCCTCGAACGGCGTTTCCCAGTCCGGGTGGAGGAATTCTCCCTGCGCGCCGATTCTGGCGGCGAAGGCGGTCACAGAGGCGGCGATGGCGTGGTGCGGCGCATCCGATTCCTAGGCGCGATGGAAGCGGCCCTGCTCTCCACCCGCCGCGACCACGCGCCGCAAGGCCTGGCCGGCGGCGGACCCGCACGCCCGGGGCGACAACGCTTGATCGCGGCCGATGGCCGGGTAAAGGAACTCTCTGGCTGCTTTTCCATTACAGTGCAGCTTGATGACGTGATCGAGATTGAAACCCCCGGGGGCGGCGGTTTCGGCGATCGCGTCCTCTGACGTTGACGAGGATTATGACCGATGGCCAAAGCCGCCCTTCTCGCCCTTGCGCTCTTCGCCGCCGCGCCCGCCTTCGCGGCTGAGCCGCCCGCGACGATTTCAGTCCAGGATCAGGGTTCGGATGAAATCCCCCCCGGCGCGCCCACCGACGACTACGGCTTCGTGGCCTGGTGCTATGGCGCCCTGGATGAATCGATCGGCGTCTATCAGACGGTCCTGCCCGACCTGAAGGACATCGACGCCAAATTCGGCTCGCCGGTGAAAGAAGCCACGCCCTACGGCGAGGACATCGTCGACGAACATAAGGCCCTGAAGCGGTTCGCGGCGGCGTTGGAAGCCGCCGAGCGCGCCAGCCCGCAACCGATCGCCGCCGAGGGCGTCAAGGCGATGAACCTGGGCCGGTCGATCTGGGATCCCGCCAAGCAACAACCCCGCCGCCAGCTCGCTCACGCCTGGCTGATGTGGGGCCTGCCGAACCGCTGCGAATCGACCGCCAAGACGCTGAAGACCCGCGCCACCCTGCTCGGCCAGGCCCTGGCGGTCGGCGCGCCGAAGGTGGATGGGCCGGAACATACCGAGGCGCCGCCGCCTCCGCCGGCCGCCCCGACGCCCCCGAACTCGCAGAGCATCGACACCCTGCTTGATTCCGGCGCGGGCGCTTCCGGCACAAAGCCCAAGGACACAAGCGGCCCAAGCAACTAGGAATCGGTTGGACGGATCGCCGCAAGCGCCGCGCATAGTCAAATATCGACTTTAATTACAATAGCTTACAGACGAGTTTCGCGCCCTTGACGCTTTGCGGTGGCGTCTATAGGTTCCGCCGCGATCAAACGAGGCCACGCGTGACCAGCGCCGGGGTCGACGAGACTTGTCAGCCGTCATGCCGCAACCGGAAGACACCCGCGAAGAGGCGCTTCGGCGTCTCGACAAGGACTTGGACGCCTTCGACGCCAAACGTAAGGCTCAGGCATCTCCTCTTGGAGACGCCAGGGCGGCGAGCGATGGCTACCGCATGCTGGCGGGTTTGATCGGCGGTTTGCTTGGGGGACTTGGCTTAGGCTGGACCTTCGATCATTTCGTCGGCACCAGCCCCTGGGGTCTGATCAGCGGTCTGCTGCTCGGCCTGGGGGTTTCGACCTATGCGGCCATTCGCAACGCCAGTCAGATGAGCGCGCGGATGGTGGAAAAGTACGGGACGGCGCCGCCGGCCCCGGACACTGATGGAGACGAGTAAGGGCGATGGCCGCGATTGAGCCGATGGAACAGTTCATGGTCCACAGGATCGTGAAACTTGGCCCTGTCCACGTTCCGGGCATCGGCGAACTGGATCTGTCCATCACCAACTCCGTTCTGTTCATGCTGATCGCCTCGGCGATCATCACCCTCTTCTTCCTGGCGGCCTCCAAGCGTGAAGTCGTGCCGGGCCGCCTGCAGTCGCTCGCTGAGACCCTTTACGACTTGGTCGACAAAGGCCTGACCGGTCCGATGATCGGCGATCGCGGCCGGCCCTTCCTGCCCTTCATCTTCACCCTGTTTTCGCTGATCGCGGTGATGAACATCATCGGCCTGTTCCCGCTGATGTTCACGGTGACCTCGCAGCTCGCCGTGACGGCGATCCTGGCCATCATGACCTTCCTGACCGTGGTCGTGATCGGCTTCATGCGGAACGGCCTGGGCTTCTTCAAGCTGTTCGCCCCCAGCGGCGTCGGCGTGATGGTCTTCTTCCTGGCCCCGATCGAGTTCATCTCCTTCCTGGTGCGCCCCGTCACCCTGGCCATGCGGTTGTTCGGCAACATGATCGGCGGCCACGTGGTCATGTATATGTTCGCCAGCTTCGTGATCGGCCTTGGCGCCTTCGCGATGCATGGCGGCCTCGCCAGCCTCGGCTTCCTGGGTTCCGCCCTGTCGCTGGCCATGGTGGTCGCGCTGATGGCCCTGGAATTCATCGTGGCCTTCCTTCAGGCCTTCGTCTTCGCCGCTCTGACCTGCACCTATCTGTCAGACGTCGTGAACCTCGACCACGGTCACTGATCACTTCACCTTAAAGACACCTCAAAGGGGACTACTCCAAATGGACGTTACTGCAGCCAAGTACATCGGCGCGGGTCTGGCCATGACCGGCCTGATCGGCGCGGGCGCCGGCCTCGGCATCCTGTTCGGCAACTACCTGCAAGCCGCCATGCGCAACCCGGCGGCCGCCGCCAGCGAACGGCCGATGCTGTTCCTGGGCTTCGCCGTGACGGAAGCCATGGGCATCTTCGCCCTCGTGATGGCCTTCATCATCCTGTTCGTGAAGGTCTAAGCCCAACTCATGTCGGCCCTAGTCCTTCTTGCGGCGGAAGCCGCCGCCAGCGCCTCTGGCGCCGGCGATTCCGGCTCCGGCGGCCTGCCCCAGTTCGACCTGGCCAAATGGCCCGGTCAAATGGTGTGGATGCTGATCGTCTTCGGCGTCATGCTCTTTCTGTTCGCCAAGGTGTTCGTGCCCCGTGTGGGCGGGACCATCTCCGACCGGGAAGATCGGATCGCCGGCGATATCGGCGACGCCCGGCGCCTGAAGGACCAGGCCGACCAGCAGGCCGCCACGGCGGCCTCCGAAATGGTGGCCGCACGGTCGTCGGCGCATAAGCTTGCGATCGACGCCAAGGCCAAGGCCGCCGCCGACACCGCCGCGCAAGAGGCGGTCGAGGAAGCCCGGCTGAATGAGACCCTGGCCAAGGCGGAAACCCGCATCGGTGCGGCGCGCGATCAGGCCATGAGCCACGTACGCGACATCGCCAGCGAGACCGCCCAAGCCATCGTCGCCCATCTGACCGGGCGTGAGGCCAGCGCGGCCGAAGTGAAGTCGGCCCTCTCGGGCCAAGCCTAAGGACACGGCGATGGATATTCTTCAGAACGCCGAATTCTGGGTCGCGATCGGCCTGCTGATCTTCATCGGCGCCCTGCTCTTCGCCAAGGTCCCGGCCATGGCCATGAAGGCCCTGGACGCCCGCGGGATCAAGATCAAGGCCGAGCTCGACGAGGCCGTGCGCCTGCGCGAGGAAGCCTCCCACCTGCTCGATCAGATCAAGGCTCAGCGGCTGGAAACCGAAAAGCTGGCGGCCGAGATTCTGGAGTCGGCCCACGCCGAAGCAGAACGCCTGCGGGCCGAGGCCAAGACCAAGCTGGCGGAGTCCATCAAGCGCCGCCAGGAGCTGGCGGAGCGCAAGATTTCCATCGCCGAGGCCCAGGCCGCCGCGGACGTCAAAGCCGCCGCCGCCGACCTCGCCGCCCAGATCGCCGAACAGGTGCTGACCGAGCGCGTGAAAGGCCTGAAGGCCGATCCGCTGGTGGACGCCGCCGTGTCCGGCCTGGCTGGGCGGTTCCAGTAGGGTTCGCCCCTGCTCTTGCTCGGTTCGCGGATCGAGCGATCAGAAATCCAGTCCCAAATATCGCGTCTTTCCCGGCCTTGTGCCAGGGATTCATTGGACGCGAGCGGCTGGAATGACACTGCGACGGATCGACCGGGGTAAACTTGCGAGGTTTCGCGCCCAATGGGCCCCAGGCACAAGGCCGGGGGAGGCGATGTATTTGGGATCGAGGACCTGGTCCTCAAGCCTCTGTGCACGCCAGGTCAAGCGACCCGCGTTTCGCATCATCCAGATTCAAAAATGAATCCTAGCGACGGCTGCGGAAATATTGCCGGCGCCAGTGGCCGGCTCTACGCCAGCGGTGCGGCAGCATCATCCGCTCGATCCGCAGCAGTTGCTGCCAGGCGACCGGGAAGACTTCGGGTTCGCGGCGGATCAGCCGACGGACCGGGAAGATAAAGCGCGGGTGGCGGTGTTGCAGCGTCACGAACTGACGACGCGCGCGAGGCGAATGCCGCAGCACCATGATCAAGCCCACCACCAGCAGCGGCAGCCCGAGGTGCCCCGGCAGCAGCGCCAGGGCGAAACCGCCGATCACCAGGACCGCGCCCGTGCCGACGATGGCCAGACGCACGGCCTCATGCGTGAGACGGCGCACGAACGCCATCGCACCCGCCAGAGGCGCGGTCAGCAAGGGTTCAGGGCGCAGTGACACGGCTTCGGTCATAACTCTCAGGAATGGCGAAGCTGAGGCCGAAAACACTCGGGACTCAGCGGGGCTGGCGGATTAGGGCCTCATATGCGTACGAGGCCCACCTTAGCCAAGGGGGTGTTGCCGGGCCGCTAACCTTGATGGTGTAAATAGAATGAACCGTGGCAATTCAGTCGCACCGCGCGACTCGACGGCAACGGCCTCGGCGCGAGCTCAAGCCAGCTCGAGATGAAAACAAATCCTTAAATCCATGGGCCTAGGGTCAGCCTCCGAAAGCCCCATCACGAGGGGAGGAAGGCAGGCCCATGACCATCGCTTCGAACTATCGTCGCGCGGCTCACGAACATTTCGAACCGGGTGACGACCTCGACCCGCACGCCCAGCGACGCCTGCGCGGCCAGTTGGAACAGATCGACTACACCGCCTATGCGGCCAATCGCGAGGTGGTCGGCGCCATGCTCGGCGCGGCCGACGCACAGAAGTTCCAGAAGCTCGGCGTCGCCGCGGCCCAGGCCAGAGCCCGTTGGGTCGCCGCGGCGCTTTCAGCCACCGAAGCGGGCCAGCCGCCCAGCCATGAGCACATCGAAAAGATCGCCCGCCTGCGGATGGCCTTCGAAGAGCTCAGCGAGGTCTATGACGCCCTCCGCCGCATGGTCGAGCGCGGCTACGTAGCCTTCGCCGCGCCCGGCGCCTAGGCGGCTTCAGGCGTCCACTTCAGCTTTGGTTTGCGCGCCGCCAGGGTCTCGTCCAGCCGGCGAAGCGGGGCCTGCACCGGCGCCGCCTTGAAACGATCTGCCTCGTTACCCTTGGCCGCAGCCGCCAACGCCGCCAGCACGTCGCAGAACCGGTCCAACTCGGCCTTGGACTCCGTTTCGGTCGGCTCGATCAGCATCGCGCCATGGACCACCAGCGGGAAGTACATGGTCATGGGGTGGAAGCCCTCGTCGATCATCGCCTTGGCGAAATCGAGGGTGGTCACCCCCGTCCCTTCCAACCAGGCGTCGTCGAACAGGGCCTCGTGCATGCAGGGCCCTTCGAACGCCGCCGTCATCACGCCCGACAGCCGCGCCTTGATGTAGTTGGCGTTCAGCACCGCGTCCTCGGCCACCTGCCGCAGGCCGTCGGCGCCGTGGCTCATCATGTAGCTCAACGCGCGCACATACATGCCCATCTGACCATGGAAGGCCGACAGGCGGCCGAAACTCTGCGAGCCCTCGGCATGTTCGGTGAGCGACAGGCCGCCTTCGCCATGGACGACCCAGGGCGCCGGCGCAAAGGGCGCCAGGGCTTCGCTCAGCACCACCGGCCCCGCGCCTGGACCACCGCCGCCGTGGGGCGTCGAGAAGGTCTTGTGCAGGTTGATGTGCATGGCGTCGACGCCCAGATCCGCCGGCCGCACCCGACCGACGATGGCGTTGAAGTTGGCGCCGTCGCAGTAGAAGTAGGCCCCCGCCGCGTGGGTCAGCCGGGCGATCTCGACGATGTCGCGTTCGAACAGTCCGCAGGTGTTGGGGTTGGTGACCATGATGGCCGCAACGTCGGGACCGAGCTTGGCCTCGAGATCCGCGAGATCGACCCGACCGTCGGCGGTCTGGGCGATCTCCTCGACCACATAGCCCACGAAGGCCGCCGTGGCGGGGTTGGTGCCGTGGGCGGATGTCGGGACCAGAACCCGCTTGCGCGCGTCTCCACGGGCCTCGTGAGCCGCGCGAATGGCCAACAGGCCGCAGAGCTCGCCGTGGGCGCCGGCCTTGGGGGTCAGGGCGACGGCAGGCATGCCGGTCAGGGTCTTCAGCCAGTGGGCCAGGCTGTCCATCAGCTCCAGGGCGCCCTGGATGGTGGAGACAGGCTGCAGCGGGTGGATGTCGCCGAAGCCGGCCAGCCGCGCCATCTTCTCATTCAGGCGCGGGTTGTGCTTCATCGTGCACGAGCCCAGCGGGTAGAGCGCCAGGTCGATGGCGTGGTTCTTTTGGCTGAGACGCACATAGTGGCGGAGCGTCTCCGGCTCTGACAGGCCAGCGAGACCAATAGGCTCCTTACGGACCAGATCGCCCAGGTCGCTTCCGTCTTCCGCCGGCTCGGCCAGATCGACGCCGGTCTTGTCCCAACCGCCCAGTTCGAACAGCAAGGGTTCCGGCTGCAACAGGCCACGGCCACCCAGGATGCTCAGGGTGTCGTTCGCGGGCGTTTGGGTATCCGTCTCGGGCCGTGTCGGGCGGCCAACGTTCAGCATGCTCATCAGAGGGCTCCCTTCAGCGCGGCGGCCAGGGTTTCGATGTCGGAATCGGTGGTGGTCTCGGTGGCGGCGATCAGCAGCACGTCGTCCATGCCGGCGTGCGGCGCCAGGCGAGAATAGGGCACGCCGGCGATCACCCCCTGCCCGGCCAGCGTCTCGACGACACCGGCGGCGGGCTTCGAAAGACGGACCGCGAACTCGTTGAAGAAGCGCGGCGTCAGCACCTCGACCCCGGCGACCGCACCGACGGCCTTGGCCGCCTTGCGCGCCTGGGCGTGGTTGATCTTGGCCAGTTTGCGCAGGCCGACCTCGCCGAGCAAGCTCATGTGGATGGTGAAAGCCAGGGCGCAGAGCCCTGAATTCGTGCAGATGTTAGACGTAGCCTTGTCGCGGCGAATATGCTGTTCGCGGGTGGACAGGGTCAGCACGAAGCCGCGCCGACCTTCCGCATCGAGGGTCTCGCCGCAGAGTCGGCCCGGCATCTGGCGGACGAACTTTTCCTTGGCCGCGAACAGGCCGACATAGGGCCCGCCGAAGTTCAGGCCATTGCCGATCGACTGGCCCTCGGCCGCCACGATGTCTGCGCCCATTTCGCCGGGGGACTTCAGCAAGCCAAGGCTCACGGCCTCGGTGGTCACCACCACCAGCAAGGCGCCAGCGGCGTGAGCGGCCTCGGCGATGGCGGTCACGTCCGTGGCTGTGCCGAACACGTTCGGGGTCTGCACGACCACGCAGGCCGTCTCGCCATCCACCGCGCCGCTGACAGCGGCCTCGCCATCGATCGCGGCCGCCTGAGAGATCACCTCGACACCGGCCACGTGAGCCAGGGTGCGGATGGTGTCGGCATAGTGGGGATGCAGGCCGCCGGACAGGATGACCTTGGCGCGCTTGGTGACGCGGCAGGCCATCATCACCGCCTCGGCCGCGCCGGTGGATCCGTCATACATGGAGGCGTTGGCCACATCCATGCCGGTCAGGGCTGCGACCTGGGTCTGGAACTCGAACAGATATTGTAGCGTGCCCTGGGCGATCTCGGGCTGGTAAGGCGTGTAAGACGTAAGAAATTCCGACCGCTGGATGATATGGTCCACGCTGGCCGGAACATGGTGCCTGTAGGCGCCCGCGCCGCAAAAGAATGGCCCCTGCCCCGCCGCCCGATTGCGCGCGGCCATGGTCGACAGCGCCCGCTCCACCTCCATCTCGCCGAGGTGGTTCGGCAGATCGACCGTCCCACCGCGACGGGCCGACGCAGGCACATCGATGTAGAGGTCGTCGATCGAGGCGGCGCCGATCACGGCCAGCATGTCGGCGCGATCGGTCGGCGTAAGGGGCAGGTAGCGCATGGGTTACATCATCCTGTCATCCTGGCTCTGAGCCGGGATGACCGTGGTCTAGAGGGTGGCGAGAAAGGCTTCGTAGGCGTCGCGGTCCATCAGGGCGTCAACCTCGGTGGGGTTGGACAGCTTCACCTTGGCGAACCAGCCGGCGCCTTCGGGCTCGGCATTGACCACGTCGGGGCTGTCGCCGAGGGCCGCGTTGGCCTCGACCACCTCGCCCGACACCGGGGCGTAGACGTCCGAGGCGGCCTTGACGCTCTCGACCACGGCAAGGTCGCCGCCGGTCTTGACCACCTTGCCGACCGCCGGGGTCTCGACGAACACCACATCCCCCAGCTGCTCGGCGGCATAGGCGGTGATGCCGATGGTGGCGACGTCACCGTGGACCTCGATCCACTCATGATCCTTGGTGAAACGCATAGGCTGTCCTCTCAAAGGCTACGCACGTAGCGGTGGGGAACGAAGGGCATGGACACGACCTCGGCGCCCTGAGGCTTGCCGCGGACGATGACTTTCAGCGCCGTGCCGACGGCGGCAAAGGCTGGCGAGACGAAGCCCATGGCGATGGGCGCGCTGAGCGAGGGCGCGAAGCCGCCGCTGGTGACCTTGCCGACCACCACGCCCGCGGCGTCGGTGATTTCCGCGCCTTCGCGGGCCGGGGCGCCTTCCAGCACCCGCAGGCCGACCCGGACCCGCGCCAACTCGCCGCCCTTCTCGCGCGCCACCCGTTCGGCGCCAGGGAAGTCGCCGGCTTTCAGCCGACGCTTCGAAACCGCGAAATCCAGCGCCGCCTCGATGGGAGAGACGGTCTCGTCGGCGTCGTGGCCATAGAGCGGCAGGCCGGCTTCCAGACGCAGCGAATCCCGCGCGCCCAGGCCGATCGGATGCGTCCGCTCATCGTCCAGCAGTTTGGCCCAGAAGGCCGGCGCGGCGTCGGGCTTGATCAGGATCTCATAGCCGTCCTCGCCGGTATAGCCGGAGCGGGCGATGGTCACCTCGCCGCCGGCGTAAGATGTCCGGGCGAAGGTCATGAAGGTGAGTTTCGCCGCATCGGGGATCAGCGCCGCCAGCACCGCGGCCGCTTCAGGTCCTTGCAGCGCGATCAGGGCGCGGTCGTCGGCACGGGCCAGGGTCGCCCTGCCGTCGGCCGCCGCCACGAACAGGGCGAAGTCGCCATCCTTGGTGGCCGCGTTGACGACCACATAGAGCGCCCCTTGAAGCTCTGGCGCGGCGGGCCGGCCGATCATCAGGTCGTCGATCAGGCCGCCGTCCTTGTTGAGCAGCAGGGTGTAGCGAAGTTGGCCCGGCTTCAGCCCCTTGATGTCACCGCAGACCAGGGTCTCGGCGATGGCCGCGATCGCCGCGTGGTCGGCGTCAGCGTCTCCAGTCTTCTCGTTCAGGCTGAAGAAGGATGGGCCCATGTGGGAAACGTCGAAGGCGCCGGCGTGCTCGCGCGTCCACAGATGCTCTTTCAGCACCCCGTCGCGGTACTGCACCGGCAGTTCATAGCCGGCGAAGGGCACCATCCGGCCGCCAGCCGCGACATGGGCGTCATAGAGGGGCGTACGCAGCAGCGATTCGGGCAAGATACGACTCCGGCGGGCGAAGAGACGGCATGGCCGTCCTCTGGTCACTCGCCCCCGCTGTCCCTAAGGCCTGAGAGATTTCAGGACGTTGGCCTAAAGGCCGTCATCCCTTGCTCCGTCGGCGAGCCGCCTCATATCGAAGCGTCTGCTTTCCAGCGTCTAGTGGCTCGCGCGGTCCTTTTGCCTGAGCGTTTCCGGGGCGGTTGCGCCTTCGGCGCCGGAGGCTATGCCCCGGCCTCTCCCGCGAGAGTTGGCCGGACCGTGGTCGAGGCGGCGGGGAGAGTCAAGCGTGGCGAGCCGCCGCTGGCCGGCCGCCTGAACTATGCCCCAGCGACGGCGGGGATCGGACCTGCGGAGGCCTGAGCGTCGGCGCTCGGCAGCATCGCACGCCGAATGGTTTCGAGCAGAGCGCCAATCTCGATCGGCTTGGCGATACAATCGTCCATCCCCGCGGCGAAATAGGCTTCGGTCTCGTGGGACAGGACACTGGCGGTGACGGCGATAATGGGGGTGCGCGCCTGGCCCATCGCCTGCTCCCGCGCCCGAATCTGCTTGGACGCGGTCAGGCCATCCATGCCGGGCATGTGAATGTCCATCAGGATCAGGTCCCACCCGCCGGCCGCCCAGGCATCGATGGCCGCGTGGCCACCGTCAACCGCTGTATTGGCGATCTCGAACTGGTCAAGCAGGGTGGTGAGGACCAGCCGGTTGGTCGCATTGTCATCGACCACCAAGACACGCAGCGCCTGATTGTCTGATTCGCCGACCGTCGGCGCCACGGTCTGGGGCGCCGACATGATCGGCATCGGAACATGGAAGGTGAAGCATGAGCCTTCGCCGGGAGTGCTGACGAAGCTGATCTCGCCGCCCAGCAGCTTGACGATCTCACGGCAGATGGCCAGGCCGAGACCGGTCCCGCCGAACCGGCGCGTGGTCGAGGCGTCCGCCTGTACGAATCGCTCGAACAATCGCGGCGCCTGTTCGGCGGAAACGCCGATGCCGGTGTCGCTGACGGTGAAGACCAGTTGATCGCCTTCACGCCGCACCTTGGCGATCACGCCTCCCCGATCGGTGAATTTCAGGGCGTTGGACAGCAGATTGCTCAAGACCTGACGGAGTCTCACCTCGTCGCCGAAGCTCCAGCCATCCGCGCTCGGATCGACTTCGAGATCGAAGGTCAGGTCCTTTTCCGTCGCCAGGGCCGCGTAGAGGCGCCCCAGATCTTCCACCACCGGCTTCAGATCGAACACCACGGGGCTGAGCTCGATGCGGCCAACCTCGATTTTAGAGATGTCGAGCACGTTGTTGATGATCTGCAGCAAGGCTTGGCCCGAGCCGCGCACGATCTCCAGCCGCTGGCGCTGGATGTCCTCAAGCGGATCGTTGGACATCGCCTGAACCATGCCCATCACCCCGTTCAACGGCGTGCGCAGCTCATGGGTTATGGTCGCTAGAAATTCGGTCTTCGCCCGATTGGCGCCGGCTTCGCGCCGGGCGAGATCTTCGGCGGTCTCGCGCAGATAGTCGTTCATCTGCCGCTCGTCTTCGAGCCTGCGGTTCATGCCCTCGGCGGTCAACCGGGCGACGACGGAGCGGGCGATGGCGCCACGCATGAGGACCGACATGCCGAAGGCGGCGAAGGATGCGGCCAGGCCGATGAATTCGTATTGCGATTTCGTCGCGCTGTCGGCCTGCTGCGCCAGCAGGACCAGGAACACCAGCGACAGGCCGATGCTGGGATAGGCGACGCGGCGGCTGGGACTGGAAGTGGCGAAGGCCAGACTCATCAGCACGAAATAGACCAGCTTCTGCTGCTCGAAATGGAAGGCCTGGTAGGCGATCACATTGAACAGCATCAGGCCGTTGACCGTAAGCGCGGCCGCCTCGAGGTGCCAGAACTGGGTCCGGATACGCGGCAGGGCGAAATAGCTGCTGAAGCAGATGGCGCTGGTGACGATCGCCAAGCCGTCCAGCGTGAACAAGGCCAACCCGTGTTCGTAGAAGGGGTGGCTGCCGGCGATGATGAGGTAATAGAAGCCCAGGGCGATGAGGAAGCCGCGAACAACAGGCATATAGACATCGGTCAGCGGCTCATCCGCTACCGGCGCACCTTGCGTTCGCGTTAGTTGATTGGCAGGCCCCATGCCACAACTAAACACCACCCGTTATTGAAATCGCGTTAAGCCGCAATCAGCGATTTATTAGGATTTGCTGACGGCCTTCAGTTGTTCAGCGTCGAACGACCAAGATCGGACTGGTATCCGCTACAGCGACAAGCCACCGTCCACGACCAAGGTCTGGCCGTTAACGTAGGACGCCAGCGGCGAGGCGAGAAAGACTACGGCGCCGGCCATGTCCGCAGGCAGACCCATGCGGCCGGCTGGTATCGCAGCGATAGCGGCTTCGCGCCGGCGGGGATGCTCGGTGGTGACCTTGGTCAGCTTGGTGTCCACCAGCCCCGGCGCGACCCCGTTCACGCGAACGCCATCGCGAGCCCAGGCCTGGCCTAGGGTGCGGGTCAGGCTGATCGCCCCGGCCTTCGACGCGGCATAGGCTGGATTGCCACGGTTGGCCCCGAGGCCGGAGATGGAGCTGATGATGACGATCGAGCCCTGGGAGACCTTCAGCGGCGCGTGGAACTTGCGGCAGCAATGCATCAGGCTGTCGAGGTTGACGGCCACCACCCGATCCCAGCCGGCCCGCTCGAACTCCCCGCGCTGATAGACCACCGTACCCTGGCTGAGCACCAGCACGTCCAAAGTCTCGAACGGCGCCGACGCGGCCTCGATCTCATCCGGATCGCCAACGTCGACCTGGGTGTAGCCAAGCCCGGAAAGATCGCTGCCCTCGACACCGTCGTAGTCCGCGACGTTGGCCCGCGTACCCCAGACGTGGACGCGGGCGCCGCGCTCTCGGAAAGCGTGGGCGATGCCATTGCCGATACCGCTGGAGCCGCCGACCACCAGCACCGTCTTTCCGGTGAAATCGGTGTCGTTCATTCGGGTCAGGGCTAGTTCCGCGCCGGAATGATCACCGGCAGGGCCTCATAGCCCTTCACGAAGATGGAATGGGTCCGCACCGGCTCCTCGACCACCTGGATCACCGGGAAGCGCTTCAGCATCTCCTCCCAGATGATGGTCAGTTGCAGCTCGGCGAGGCGATTGCCGACGCAGCGGTGGATGCCAAAGCCGAATGACATGTGGGTGCGCGGGCGCGCGCGATCGATGATGTAGCTGTTGGGGCTTTCGATGACATCATCGTCGCGGTTGCCCGAGACGTACCACATCATCACCTTGTCGCCTTCGCGGATGGTCTTGCCGCCGAAGTCGAAATCCTGGGTCGCGGTGCGGCTCATATGCGCCAGCGGCGTTTGCCAGCGGATGGTCTCCGAGACCATCGAGGGGATCAGGTCAGGGTTGGCGCGCAGCTTGTCGTACTGGTCGGGGTTCCTGTTCAGCGCATAGACGGAGCCGGAGATGGTGTTCCGCGTGGTGTCGTTGCCGCCGATGATCAGCAGGGTGACGTTGCCGTGGTATTCGTGGATGTCCATGTTCCGCGTCGCCTCGGCGTGCGCCATCATGGAGATCAGGTCGAACTTGGGATCGGCGTTGACGCGGTCGTTCCAGAGGCCGTCGAAGGCCTCGAAACAAAGTTCGATCTCGGACCTTTTCTGCTCCCAGCTCTTCGCCGGCCCATGGCCAGGCGGGTTGGTCATCATGTCCGACCAATAGGTCAGCTTGCGCCGGTCCTCGAAAGGGAAGTCGAACAGGGTCGCCAGGGTCATGGCGGTCAGTTCCTTGGACACCAGATCGACCCAGTCGAAGACTTCGCCGATCGGCAGGCCGTCGAGGATCTCCCCTGCCCGCGCGCGGATCACTGGCGCCATCTGCGCCAGATTGGACGGCGCCACCGCCGGGCTCACAGCGCGGCGTTGCTCGTCATGCTTGGGCGGGTCCATGCTGATGAAGCTGGGACGCGTTGGCCTCCCGATCGTCTGAGCCTTGGCCTCCAGGCTCTGCAGGGCGATGCCGTCCTCGGATGAGAAGACCTGGTGGTTGGTGTCCACCGCCATGATGTCGTTGTATTTTGTGATCGACCAGAACGGCCCATAGGCGCTTTCAGGCGTGTAGTGCACCGGCGCTTCTGCGCGCAGTCGCTCGAAATAGGGCCAGATCGCATCCTGGGCGAACAGGTCGGGCCTGGCCGGATTCAGCGTCTCCAGCGGCTCGGCGAACACCTTGGCGCGCGCTTCATGTTTTAGATCGACTGATCCGTCGCTCATTCCGACCTCCCTGCCGGCGCGGCCACTCGTGGCGACCGCGTCTCGTTTTCAGGGATTTCGAACCCATTACGGCCCGGGCGCAAGGCTTAATCGCCGATGCGCCGTCCTACATCCGCTCCGGCGCTTCAATCCCCAGCAGGCCAAGCGACGTCTCCAGCTGCCGCAGCACAGTCGCTGACAGCGCCAGACGCGAGGCCTTTATGGGCGGCTCGGCGCTCAACACCGGGCAGGCGGCGTAGAATTTCGAGAAACCCTGCGCCAGCCGGTAGGCGTGTTCGGCGATGAAGTGCGGCGCCTTGCGATCATAGGCTTCGGCCAGGGCGTTATCGAAACCGTCGAGCAGCAGGGCCAGCTCCCGCTCGGCCGGTTCGGCGACGATGATCGGAGCCAGAGTGCTGGCGCCAGCCGCTTCAGGCCGCCGCAGGATCGATTTGATCCGCACCGCCTGGTACAGCAGGTATGGTCCGGTCTTGCCTTCGAAGCTGGTGAAACGATCCAGATCGAAGACATAGCTGGTGCCGCGGAAGTTCTGCAGATCGGCGAACTTCAGCGCCGCCACGGCGACCTTGCGGGCGATTTCCTCGAAGTCTTCCGGCGAAAGCTCCGAGCCCAGGCCGGCCTCCCGCAGTCGCTCGCGCGCCTTATCCTTGGCCATGCCGATCAGGTCGTGCAGCTTCAGAACGCCACCCTCGCGGGTCTTGAACGGCTTGCCATCGGTCCCGTTCATGGTGCCGAAACCGATATGCTCCAGCGAACCCTCGGCGGCATAGCCGGCCATATAGGCGGCGCGGAACACGATCTCGAAATGGTCCGCCTGACGCTGGTCGACGCAATAGAGCACCAGGTCCGGATTGTAGGTCCTATGCCGGTCGAGCACGGTGGCGAGGTCGGTCGTGCCGTACATGGCCGAGCCCTCGGATGAGACCACCAGCAATGGCGGCAGCTCGCGCTTGTCGCCCTGGCGCGCGACCCGCAGGATCACCGCGCCCTGGTCGCGCTGGAGCAGCTTCTTGTCGTGCAGCTCCTCGACCATGGGCGCGATCAGCTGGTCGACGTCGCTCTCGCCCTTCCAGAGGTCGAAGTCGACGTCCAGGGCGTGATATTCTCGCTCGAGCGCGGCGCGGCTCACCTCGACGAACCGCCGCCACAGCCGGATGTAGCCCCGCTTGCCGGCCTGCAGCTCGGCCGTCGCCTTGCGGGCGCGGTCGCGATAGGCCTCGTCCGTCTTGGCCTTGCCCGCCGCCATCGGATAGAGGCGGTCCAGCAGGTCGAGATCGAGCCCTTCCAGCAGGTGTTCGACGACTTCGGTTTCGCGGTCCGCGGCGGGGCCGCTCGGCGTGCGCCACAGTTCCTCGGCCACCGCGCGCCAGCGTTCGTTGGCGTCGCTGGCGGCGACGATCAGCAGGCCCATCTGGAAACCCCAGTCGCCGAAGTGGGCGTCGCCTAGCACCTCGTCGCCTCGGAACCGGTAGATGCGCTTGAGCGCCTCGCCGATGATGGCGCTGCGCAGGTGACCGACGTGCATGGGCTTGGCCACATTGGGGCCGCCAAAATCGATGATCACGCGCCGAGTCTCGGCCGCGCGCTGGGCGCCAATCCGCGGATCGGCGGCGATCTTGGCGGTGCGTTCGGACAGCGCCAGGCTGCTGACCCGCAGATTGATGAAACCCAGACCGGCGATTTCCGCCGAAGCCAACAGCGGATTGCCCGCCAGATGCTCGGTCACCGCAATGGCGATCTCTCGCGGGTTGCGGCCTGATGGCTTGGCGCCGATCAAGGCGCCATTACATTGGAAGTCCGCCAGATCGGGCCGATCCGACGGCGTTACGCGTCCATAGTCGGGCGACAGCCCGGCGGCGACAAAAGCCGCGGCGACGGCCTCGCCCAGCGCCCCTTTCAGATCCGTCATTGCTGCGCGGGCGTTCCCGTCGGCGAAGCCTGAGCGGTCGTGGTGGTCGGCGCGCCGGCGTTAACGCGGAAGCGTTTGCCGAGACGGTTGAAGTCAGCCATTTCCGGCGTCACGTCGAAGCCAATCAGAATCTCGAAATTGGAGCCGCTGACATTGGAGTCGGCGCGGGGGATCACCAGGCCATCGATATGGTCGGTCACCATGATCCGATCCTGCCCGGGGGGAAAATCGGCCTTCACGTCGAAATACTGCTTGGCCAGAATCGCCTGGTTGCGATCGGTGACGGCGACCCAGTAGCGGAAGGTCTTGGACTGGCCGACGGCCTGCGGGCCATGGCCCAGACCGAATAGCAGCTCCACCATCACATGGATCGGCGCCACGCCAGTGTATTCACAGGCCGAGGTCAGGCCTTCGATTTCGCCGGTATAGCCGACGGAGGCCGCCGCGACGTTGTCGTTCTTGAATTCGATATAACGGCCAGCGTCGTACAGCACCTTCACATAGGGACAAGGACCGGAATTCTGCTTACCCGGCAGCTGGATGTTGCTGTTCGCATTCCATTCGTCGTCCTTCTTTTTCTGGGCCGCGTCATCGTCACTGGGCTGAGAGGCGCCACCACCGCCGCCGCCATGGCCGCCACCACCGCCACCACCGCCGCCCATCTGGGCGTGCGCAGGCTTGGCCGGCAGGCTCAGCAGGCAGGCGATCATGAGACTTGCGAGAATGATCGGGCGACGCATGATCAAAAGAACTCCAGGGCCCCCGCCCCAAAAAAGCGCAAGGCTGCGCGGCTGTGATACTGGCTTTGCACCCGCGCCGCAATCAAAGGCGGCGGCTTGAGCCTTGCGCCCTGGCGTCGCGGACGTGCAAATGGCCGCCAATCACGAATAACCTTTGCCGGGAGCAAACGCCATGCTGGACAACCTGTTTTCACTGAAGGGCCGTACCGCCCTGATCACCGGCGGCTCGCGCGGCATCGGCAAGATGATCGCCGAAGGCTTCATCGCCCAGGGCGCCAAGGTCTACATCTCCTCGCGCAAGCCCGGCGCCTGCGACGCCACCGCGGCCGAGTTGGGCGAGATGTGTGTCTCGCTGCCCCAGGACGTTTCGACCGTCGAGGGCTGCAAGGCGCTTGCGGCCGCCTATGCCAAGCACGAGTCCAAGCTGGACATCCTGGTCAACAACGCCGGCGCGGCCTGGGGCGCGGCGTTTGACGAGTTTCCCGAGAACGGTTGGGACAAGGTGCTCGACCTCAATCTGAAGTCGCCCTTCTTCCTGACCCAGGCTCTGGCCGCGCCCCTGCGCGCCTCCGCCACCTTCGACAAGCCCGCCAAGGTGATCAACGTCGCCTCCATCGACGGCATCCGCCCTAATCCGCAGGAAACCTATTCCTACCAGGCGTCGAAGTCCGGCCTGATCCACCTGACCCGCCGCATGGCCGCGCGGCTGATCGAGGACAACATCGTCGTCACCTGTATCGCGCCCGGCGCCTTCGCCTCGGAAATGAACCGTGACGCCCGCGACCATGGCGAAGAGATCGCCAAACGCATCCCCTTCCACCGCATCGGCACGGACGAGGACATGCAGGGCGTCGCCATCTATCTGGCCTCCCGCGCCGGTGACTATGCCGTGGGTGTCACCATCGCCGTGGACGGCGGGGTGTCGTTCGCCAGCGTCGGCGGGGTCTAGGCCAGCTCGACTAGCCGAAATCGGCTGCGGCATCCTGATTCCGCCTCGGCGGCCGTAGCGGCGCCCGTCGCCTTGGCTTAACCGTGCCGGCCTGTCGGCGTGGGAGCCACGAGATGTCCAAGGAAGCCGAGGCGGCGATGGCCGCGATGGCGCGCGCGGCCCGTCACGCCATCGACTACCGCAAGGCGGTCGCGGTGGCGGCGCGAACGCCCACGGCCAGCTACGCCCAGATGTTCGACGCTTTCGACGGCCCCACGCCGGAGACCGGCGGGGACCCGGAGGCCATCATCGAAGAGTTGGCCACTCTGGCGACACCGGGTATCCGCGCCTCCACCGGCCCGCGCTTCTACGGCTGGGTGATCGGCCAATCCCACCCGACCGGCGTGGCCGCCGACTGGCTTACCGCCGCCTGGGGCCAGAACGGCGGCAATCTCCTCGCCGCGCCGGCGGCTTCGGCGGTGGAGGCTGTCGCGGCGGCCTGGCTGCTCGACCTGTTGGGTCTGCCGGCCGAGGCGTCGGTCGGCCTGGTCACAGGGGCGACCGTCGCCAACTTCGTCTGCCTGGCCGCCGCCCGCAGCGAGGTGTTGCGTCGGGTCGACTGGAACGTCGAGGCGGACGGCCTGTTCGGCGCGCCGCCCATCGAGGTGCTGATCGGCGCCGACGCCCACGTCACCGTCTTCTCGGCCCTGCGCTACCTGGGGCTTGGCGCGGCGCGTGTGCGGACCATCGACTCCGACGACCTGGGCCGCATGAAGGCCGGCGCTTTCGAACAGGCGTTGCGGATAGCCAAGGGGCCTGTCATCGCCATCGCCCAGGCTGGCCAGATCAACACCGGCGCCTGCGATCGCTTTAACGAGATCGCGCCAATGGCCCGAGACCGCGACGCCTGGCTGCATGTGGACGGCGCCTTTGGACTGTGGGCTCAGGCCAGTCCCAACCGCGCCCATCTTACCGCCGGCGTCGAGCTGGCCGACTCCTGGGCCACCGACGGCCACAAATGGCTGCAGACGCCCTATGACTGCGGCTACGCCATCGTCCGCAACGCGGAAGCCCATCGCCGCGCCATGACCGTCACGGCCAGCTATCTGCCGCCGCCCGAAGGCGCCGAGCGCGACCCCTCCGCCTATGTGCCGGAGCTGTCTCGCCGGGCGCGCGGCTTCGCAACCTGGGCCATGATCAAGCAATTTGGCCGCGCCGGCATCTCCGAGCTGGTCGATCGCTGCTGCATGCTCGCCGCCCATATGGCCGAGCAGTTGGGCAAAACACCCGATGTCGAGGTGGTTTGTCCGGTCGAGCTCAACCAGTTCATGATCCGCTTCGGCGGCCAAACGGACGGCGACCGACTGACCCTGGAGACGATCCGCCATCTGCAGGAGGACGCGGTGGCCTTCGTCGGTTCGGCGCAATGGCGTGGCCAATGGGTGATGCGCGTCTCTGTGACCTCAGGCGCCACCACACTGGAAGATGCGGACAAGACCGTGGACGCCATCCTCCGGGCTTGGCGACGCGCCCAAGGCTAGGCCTTGGCATAGCGGCGGGATAAGGCCTCGATCGTTGCGGTCATCTTGGCGCGCAGGTCGGGTGGGCCGACCACCTCCACATCGTCCGCCAGCCGCAGCAGTTCGCGTACGCCGTCGTCCTCGGACTCGATCGGCAGGGTGCAGCGGACCCAGCCGGCCTTGTCGGGTTCGCTCGCGGTGTCGTCGGCCGCCGCTACGACATGCGGGCCGAGCATACGCAACAGCGCCCTGCCCTTTGGCGACAGCCGAACCTCGGCGTGGACGCGATAGACGCCGGCTTCATAATCGCGGGACGCGGAGTCCCAGTGCGCGGCCAGATCGAAATCCTTCGGCCGCACAACGACATCATCGAGAAGGCTTACGTCCTGGATGTTGGCGACACGGTAGGTTCGGATGGTCTTGCCGCCTTGGGCGATCAGGTACCAAACCCCGCCTTTCAGCACGAGGCCGAGCGGCGCGGCCGTTCGAGCCGGGCCATCGCCCTGGCCATAGCGTAGCATCACACAACGCTCGTCCCAGACCGCCCGCGCCACGATCTGCAGGAAAGGGGTCGGGTCGGCGTCGCGGAACCAGCCGGTGGGATCGAGGTGGAAGCGCGAGGCGATCCGTTCCGCCCCCGGCTGCACCTGCGCCGGTAGGGCGGCCAGCAGCTTCAGTCTTGCGGCCGACAGCAGGCTGGACAGCCCCAGCTCGGCGGCCGGACCCGGCAGGCCGGCCAGGAAGATCGCCTCGGCCTCAGGCTGGGAAAGGCCGGTCAGCTTGGTGCGGTAGCCGTCCATCAGCTGAAACCCGCCGGCGCGGCCGCGCTCGGCATAGACGGGTATCCCCGCAAAGCTCAGCTGGTCGATGTCGCGGAGGATGGTGCGGATCGAGACCTCGAACTCCCGCGCCAGCTGCGGCGCGGTCATTCGCCCACGGGCCTGCAGCAACAGCAGGATCGACAGCAGCCGGCCCTCGACCATTTTTGCGCCGCCTCAAAAATACATGACATTCGACGTCATATTTATGGCCCTACAACCTCGCGATCAATCCGCAGGAGCTGCCATGAACGCCCCCATAAGATCCGCATCGCACGATTTCGACTTCTTCGCCGGCAAGTGGCGCGTGCAGCATCGGCGCCTGAAGTCGCGGCTGGCGGCTTGCGACGATTGGATTGAATTCGAGGGCTCGTGCGAGACTCGGCTATTGCTCGGCGGACTCGGCAACCTCGACGACAATGTCTTAGAGCTGCCCAGCGGCGCCTATCGCGCCGTGACCTTGCGGTCATTCGACCCGAAGACCCGTCAGTGGGCCATCTGGTGGCTGGACGGCCGCAGACCCCACGCGCTGGATCAGCCCATGCTGGGGGGCTGGGAGAACGGCGTCGGCCTATTTTACTGCGACGATGTCCTCGAGGGACGCCCGATCCGCGTGCGCTTCCTTTGGCGGCATCCGACCCATGAAACCTGCCGCTGGGAGCAGGCCTTTTCCGCCGATGGCGGCGAGACCTGGGAGACCAACTGGGAGATGGATTTCACCCGGGCGGATTGACGCTCTAGAGCGCCTGACCGCGCAATAGGCGCGGTAGATCGCCCGTAGCCCCGCCAGCTTCCTCCATGAAGAAGCGGCGGGCGGGTCCGATGCTGTTCACCAGCGAAATGCCAACCCCACGGGCGGCGCGCACAAGCGGGATGTCGTTGGAGAATAGGCGCGTGAACACCTCCATCATGCCGGCCACGGCGATGACGTCGAACCGGCGCCAGCGGGCGTAGCGATCGAGCACGGCCTCAGAGCCGATGTCCTCGCCCAGCCGCATGGCTTCGACCAGGACCTGCGCCAGAGCCGCCGAGCCCTTCAGCCCGAGGTTCAGGCCTTGGCCGGCGATGGGATGGATGGCGTGCGCCGCGTCACCAAGCAAGGCCACCCGCGGAGCGACCATGCGCTCGGCCAACTGCATGGACAGCGGATAGACGAAGGTCGGACCGACCACCTCGACCTTGCCCAGAAAGGGTCCGAACCGGCGGCTGAGCAGGCTGGCCAACACCTCTGGCCGGGCGCCGCGCAGGGCTTCCGCCGCGTCGGTCTTCTCGGTCCAGACCAGGCTGGCGCGATCCTCGGTCAACGGCAGGATGGCGAAGGGGCCGGAGGGCAGGAAGTATTCGTGGGCGACGCCCTGGTGCGGCTTTCCAAGCTTGACCGTCGCGACCACGCCGCTCTGGCCGTAGGGCCAGCCGATCACACCGATGCCAGCGGCCTGGCGAACCACCGAGGCGCGGCCTTCGGCGCCGACCACCAGGGGCGCGGTGAGGATACGGCCGTCGGCCAACATCACCTTGGCTCGGCCAGGCTCGCGTTCGACGCCGGTGACGCGCGCCGGGGCCAGGACCTCGATGCCGGCCTGTTCGATCGCCGCCGACAGCGCCGCGCGAACGCGGCGATTTTCCATCATATAGCCGAGCGGCTCGGACTCGACGCGATCGGCGATCTCGGCGGAATCGAAGTGAAGAAAGAAGGGCGTCTGGCCCCGCGACGCCGCGCCGGGCCGGCGCCCGTCCGTGACCAGGATCTGATCGATCCGCTGGGCGTCGGGCCGCATCGCTGCGCCCACGCCAATGGCGTCCCACGCCCTGAAGGTCGAGAAGGCCACCGCGGAGGAGCGACCGTCAAACGTCGGCTCAAGCTGGCTGGCGAAGGGCTGGGGATCGACGAGGATGGCCTTCAGCCCACCATGATGCAGCGACAGCGCCAAGGTCGCGCCGGCCATGCCAGCGCCGGCGATGATCACGTCTGCGGAAAAGCTCTCGGACATGGCGGCATATGGCGCCGGCATTGGGGGCAAGTCCAGGGAGGGACCAGCCGCCGAGGTTCAACCGCTCATCCTGGCGAATGCCGGAATGAGCGGATAAGAATCAGTCCTCGTCGGCGCCGTATTCGGCCATCTCGACTTCTTCGGCTTCGCCCGCCGGCTTCAGGCTCGGGCCGTCGTCGACGATGCCCTTCTTGGCGTCGTCCTTGGCCTTCTTCTCGGCGGCCTTCTTCACCAGGGCGTCCAGCTCCAGCTGACCGATCAGGCCGAGCGTCACGGGATCCACCGGCTTGATGTTGGCGGCGTTCCAGTGGGCCTTGTTGCGGACCTGCTCGATCGTCGCCTTGGTGGTGCCGAGCGTCTTGACGATCTGGCCATCGGTGATTTCGGGGTGGTTGCGCAGGAACCAGGCGATGGCGTCCGGGCGATCCTGGCGGCGCGACACCGGGGTGTAGCGCGGCGCCTTCTTGGTCGGCTTCAGCAGCTCGGCGTGACGGCTTTTCTGGGCCTTCATCAGGTATTTCGGATTGCCCTGGGCGGCGTCGAGTTCCTCGCGCGACAGCTGGCCATTGGCGATGGGGTCGGCGCCGCGGATGTCGCGCGCGACCTCGCCGTCGGCGATGCCCTTCACTTCCAGAGGGTGGAGTTCGCAGAAGGCGGCGATCTGTTCGAAGGTGAGCGAGGTGTTGTCGACCAGCCAGACGGCGGTCGCCTTGGGCATGAGAACGTCGGACATGCGGGTATCCTGAAATGACGGCGCCCGGCCTTGCGGCCGGGCGGGTGATGGTTACGCCTATAAGGCCGTTCGCGGTCTAAGGGAATGGATTGTTACAAGTCCGTCCTCGGATCGTCGTCCTGATCGATCCAATCTATGGTCCGCTGCACGGCCTTTTTCCATTTGCGGAAGCTCTTTTTGCGCAAGGCAGGGTCCATCGCCGGGGTCCATTCCGCCGATTTGCGCCAGTTGGCGCGCAGGCTCTCGATATCCGGCCAGAATCCCACCGCCAAGCCCGCCGCATAGGCCGCGCCGAGGCAGGTGGTTTCAGCGACCACAGGCCGCACCACCGGCGCGTCCAGCACATCGGCCTGGAACTGCATCAGGAGGCCATTGGCGGTCATGCCGCCATCGACCCTCAGGGTGCTGAGCTTGACGCCGGAATCGGCCTCCATGGCGTCCACCACCTCCCGGGTCTGCCAGGCTGTGGCCTCGAGCACCGCTCGGGCGATATGCCCCTTGGTGATATAGCCGGTCAGACCGGCGATCACGCCGCGCGCGTCCGAACGCCAATAGGGCGCGAACAGGCCGGAGAAGGCCGGCACGAAATAGCAGCCGCCATTGTCCTCGACCGTCGCAGCCAGGGTTTCGATCTCCGCCGCGCTCTTGATGATGCCGATATTGTCGCGCAGCCACTGCACCAGCGACCCGGCGACCGCGATCGAACCCTCCAGCGCATAGACCGGCTTCTGATCGCCGATGCGATAGCCGACGGTGGTCAGCAGCCCGTTCTTGGACTGCACCGCCGCCTCGCCCGTGTTCACGAGCAGGAAGCCACCCGTCCCATAGGTGCATTTGCCCTCGCCCACGGCGAAACAGGTCTGGCCGAACAGGGCCGCCTGCTGATCACCCAGGGCCGAGGCCACCGGCACGCCCAGCGCCACGCCCCTGCCCTCGCCGTAAACCTCCGACGAAGAGCGGATTTCCGGTAGCATGGCGCGTGGCACGCCAATGGCGTCCAGCAGGCTGTCGTCCCAATCCAGCGTCGCCAGGTTCATCAGCATGGTGCGGCTGGCGTTGGTGACGTCGGTGACGTGGCGACCGGTCAGGTTCCAGATCAGCCAGCTGTCCATGGTCCCGAACAGCACCTCGCCGCGCTCGGCCCGCTCGCGGACGCCAGGAACATTGTCCAGCAGCCAACGGATCTTCGGTCCCGAGAAATAGGTGGCCAGCGGAAGCCCACAGCGGTCACGAAACCGCTCCTGACCCGCCTCGCCGCCAAGCTCGCGGATCAGTCGGTCGGTGCGGGTGTCCTGCCAGACAATGGCGTTGTGCACCGGCTCGCCCGTCGCCTTATCCCACAGCAGAGTCGTCTCGCGCTGGTTGGTGATGCCGATCGCGGCCAGGTCCTCGGTCGTGATCGACAGCTTGGCCA